>WNGB01005359.1_pt1 | contig 27503 bp, 43 predicted proteins | sample 5400681 | NCBI WGS metagenome assembly WNGB01 (sample SAMN13153367, study PRJNA577476) | soil metagenome | isolation source: 115 cm soil or saprolite under grassland replicate 2 | place: USA:California | collected 2016-06-15
TTCGGTGGTGCGGCCGGCGGGAGCGCGAGCGCAAGCCCTGCCAGCCGTGCTGAGCGAAGCGGCGTTGCCCTTTGCACAACCAGGCCGGACTGCGCGGAATGCGCGCAAGGATGGCTTGGCGAGTGTGGCCGAGCAACGTCAAGCGAATGGCGCGACGTCGCAGGTGGTATTCGTCGTGTTCGTTCATACTGCCTCCTGCGGAGATAGCATGAACTGTGTACCGCGTTCACGATGTGGTGAGCCTTTGCTGAGTTATGTTGTTCACGATGTCGTGAGCCTTCCGCGTTCACGATGTGGTGAGCCCTGACAAATACCCGCTTCTCGTGCAACCTCGAAGAGCCGTTCGAGCAGCGCGCCGCCAATATCCCGGTTGCGGACGTCTGGCTGCACATAGATGTCCTCGATCGCGACATAGGGCTCCGGTTCAGGAATGACTTCCACCCGTTCATCATGATCAGTCGATGCATGAATATACCCAACAAGCTGTCCGTCGCTTACCGCAACCAGGAAGTAGGTAGGAAAGCGCTCCAGAATAGCAACGTACGATTCCCGTCGCATCGGGTTGAAGTCGCCATAGGCGATCTCTTCCTGCTCCCACTGCCGCTCTAATGCTATCACGCCGTCGATGTCAGGGGGAGTGCATGGTCGAATATACACCTGCTCCATAGCGCAACCTCGCTTCCAATACGATCTGGCCCATCCGGTATCATGCAGCGCAGCAATTCGTGCGCGCCAGCAGGAGTACCTCAATGAATGCAGTAATCGAGAAGGTGACAGCCTTCGTGACCCGTATGGTGAACGGTCGCCGGGAGTTGCTGCTTTTCCAGCATCCCTATGCAGGCATCCAGATCCCCGCCGGGACGGTTGAGCCTGGTGAAGCACCGGACGCAGCAGCCATCCGCGAGACGCACGAGGAGACCGGCCTGCGCGATGTCGCGATTGACCAGTACCTCGGTGTGCGCGAGGTCGTGCTTCCGGATACCCGGCGCATGATTATCGCGCCAACCGGGGTCTACGCCCGTCCCGATCGCATGAGCTTCAACTGGATCCAGCTTGGACGCGGGCTCACTGTAACGGCAGAGCGGCAGAGCGGCGACTTCACGCAGATCACCTACCAGGAGTGGGACCGGCAGGCTGAGCCCGCCTATGTCTCCTACCAGATTACTGGCTGGGTGCCGAGCAACGTGCTTGCTCAGGTGCATCAACGGCACTTCTTCACGCTGACGACGACCGACGCCACGCCGGAGCGCTGGCAGAACACCGCCGAGCAGGTGCTGCGCTTCACGCTCTTCTGGACACCGCTGGACGCGCTGCCGCCGCTCCGGTCGTCGCAGGCGGCCTGGCTCGCCGTGTTCTTGGCCCATCAGGCTCCGCAGGAAAACGGTCAGCCACCAGATTGAGCGTGATAGTGTGCTCAAGCAGCTGCCTGACGCATGAACGTAGTCTACCACAGCGTGCTAGAATACCAGCGCTCAGATAACCTGCTCGTCTCGTTCCTGTACGATCAAAGGGTACCACATCGATGCCGGAATTGCCTATCTGTCCTGCGTCGAACTGGGCCGACAAGAGGAGTGCCTCGTATGGAGATGAGCGATACGGTCGCGATTATCGCCGGGGCATCCGGCGGCATTGGGCTGGCGAGGGAGGAGCCGTATGGATACAGAAATGCTCCAGAGCATCTACGCGCATGCAAGCTGGGCGAATGAGAAGCTGTTCGACACCGCCGCGGAGCTGACACAGGCGCAGCTTACCCACACCGCTGGCGAGGCCGTGTCAATCCTCGATCTCCTGGTGCATCTCGTCGATGTGCAGCGCACCTGGCTGGCACGCGCCCAGCACAGAATGGTACCGCCCCTCGATTCTGCTACCTGCTCGACGCTTGCCGCGCTGCGAGACGCATGGAAGAGCGTGGATGACGCCAGCCGGATGTATGTTGCCGACCTCCGTGCGGACGATTTGGCCGAGATCGTGCGCTACACCAATTCCAAAGGCGAGCCCCAGGCCTACCCGCGCTGGCAGATTCTGCTGCACCAGGCGCTGCATGCGGCCCAGCACCGCAGCGAGGCGGCGCTGCTGCTCACCGCGCTTGGCTATTCGACCGGCTGGCTCGATTACCTCATCTACATCGACGAGACGAGAGGAGTGTAGATCGTGCAGCCCGCGCCAGCAGATTTCACCCTGTTCACGGTTGGCTACCAGGGCCACACGATCGAGACCTTCCTCGATCTGCTGCTGGCGCACGGCATCGCGCACATTATTGATGTGCGCCAGCTCCCGTTTAGCCGTAAGCCGGACTTCAGCAAGAAGCGGCTGACCGCGCACCTGGCCGCTGTCGGTATTGGGTACACGCATCTCGTGCAGCTTGGCACACCCAAGCCACTGCGCGACGAGATTCGCCGCACCCACGATTACCCGGCGTTCTTCGCGGCCATGGATGCGCTCGTCGCGGCGCAGCCCGAGGCGCTCCAGGCTGCGCTCGACATCGCGCTGCTCCAGCCCTCGGCGCTGCTGTGCTTCGAGGCCAATCAGGCCGAGTGCCACCGGCTGTCGGTTGCCCGCGCGATCGAGCAGTTGGCTGGTGAGGGCTGCAGGGTCGTGCATGTATAAAGCATGTTGGGAGAAGTTGGCGATGTTCCCGTCCACCCGCGAGTAAATTGCTCTGCGCCGCCCTTTCACAATGGCCAACGCCCACGATCAGTGAGCGCCTTACACCGTAGGAGTGCCAGATCTTATGGTCTCCACGGCACGTCGGAAAGCGCCGTGGTGCTAGGGGTAGACGCGACGGCAGCGCTGGCAGACCATCGGCATCGTCTCGCTCGGCTCACGCCCAATCCTGGCGCATACCTCGCTGAAATACTCCCAGCTTGCCGCGCGCCACTGCTCCAGCGTCCGGCCATACTCCCCGTAATCAAACGCGAACTGGGCATCGACCGCGTTGAACGGCTTGATCTCAACCTCGGTCACCTCGATGATACAGATGGGTGCGCCCGCACCATCGGCTACAATCGCGTAGCTGCCGACCTGGGGAGGCTGCTCGCCGATGTGCTCCAGGTGCCAGAGCAGGCTGCTCGTCGCCGTCTTGATCCCCGCATTGGCAAGCTGTCCGACGCGACCGGCGGCCTCCTGGTTTCCAAACTGCCAGACCGGATCGTCATCGAGCGGCGGTGGGGGAAGATCGCCACGGGTGGCAAGGTAGGCCTGCCAGAACGCCTCAATCTGCGGCGGAAGAGTCATGAGTTTTTATGCTCCTGTCGTGATGCATAGGGACGATTCCCAGGCAATGCGGCCGTGCGCCTGGTCGCCTCGTCGTACGTATCATAGCGGAGTGCAGAGTGTGTGACAAGTCCATGCTCTTCCTCCGGTGTATCGTTTGCAGCTGTCTGCCAATAGGCCACGCACGGTCATCTTCCCAGCCACAATGCCAGGTCTATCATGTCCGCGGCTCAGGCCTCAGCCTGGCAGCCGAGGCGTGGGAAGACCCACAGGCATCGCATGATCAAGAGGGTATGGATGAATATCATAGACTTTTTTGCGGATTTCCTGTAAAATAGTCTGTGGAATTACTGTCCCGGTGCCAGCTAGAGCGGGTGGTGCCCCTCCAGTGTGGTATGAAAGGCGGCAGTCCATGCTGATCGAATTCCGCGTGAAAAACTTCCGCTCGTTTCGCGACCAGCAGGTCTTGAGCATGGTTGCCGCGAGCGATAAGGAGCTGCGCGACACCAACACCACGAAGACGCCCGCGTTCAAGCACAGCCTGGTGCGCAGCGCCATCATCTACGGGCCGAACGCCTCCGGCAAGAGCAACCTGATTCTGGCGCTCGGCTTCGCCCATCTCTTCATGCTCACAGCCGTGAATAGCCCGCCTACAAGCGGGCAGCGGGCGATTGATCATCCGCTGCTTCGGCCCTTCCTGCTGAGCGCCCAGGAGCGGCAGGCGCCGACTGAGTTCGAGCTGATCTTCGTGCACCAGGATGTGCGCTACCAGTACGGGCTTGTGCTCGACCGCCAGCTGATCCACGAAGAGTGGCTGATCGCCTACCCCAAGGGCCAGCCGCAGACCTGGTTCGAGCGCAGGCTGCGCGCGGATGACACAGCGGAGCGCGAGACCGTGCGTCAGCCGACGCTCTTTGATTCGCTGGCAGGCAGCTCCGCCTTCGACAATGATCGCCACACCTGGTACTTCGGCCCCAGGCTCGGCGGTGAGAAGCAGCGCCTGGCGGATATCACGCGACCGGATGTCCCCTTTCTTGCTGCGGCCGCAACCTTCGGCAACCCGCAGCTCCGCGCCGTCTTCGACTGGTTCGCGACGGGGCTCTCAGTGCTCAATCCCTGGGCCGGACCGGATCTGTTTGGCGAGACGGCGCGCCTGGCCGCAGAAGACCCAGACCTGCGCAAGAAGCTTCGTGCGCTGCTGGCGCATGCGGATGTCGGCATCGACGACTTCTCGGTGCGGGTCGTTCCGGCCAACGATGATGCCGGGCTTGGTCGCCTGCCGAGCGAGCTGCAGCAGGCGCTCTCTGGCATGAGCTTGCAGCGCACAGAGGTCAGGATGCGCCATCCTGCGCCGGAGACAGCGGAGGGCCAGGTCGAATTCCCAGGGGAGGACGAGTCGCTCGGCACCCAGCGCTTCTTCAGCATTGCCGGGCCGATCATCGTGGCGCTGGAGCGCGGCCAGGTGCTGGCGGTCGATGAGATCGACGATAGCCTGCACCCGCTGCTCGTGCGTCGCCTGGTTGCGCTGTTTCACAGCCCGGAGACCAACCCGCACGGCGCGCAGCTGATCATGAACACGCACGACGCGACGATGCTCGACACGCGGCTGTTCCGGCGCGACCAGATCTGGTTCACCGAGAAGGACAGCACGGGCGCCTCGCGGCTCTACCCGCTCAGCGACTACAGCCCGCGCAAAGATGAGGCGCTCTCGAAGGGCTACCTGCACGGTCGCTACGGTGCTGTCCCGGCGCTCTTTGATCTTGGGGAGAGTCTGCGCCAGCGAAAGGAGACAGCGGCAGCCTCAAACGGCCACAGAAAGGCCAGGCAGGACAATGCCGAGACGACGCACTGAGCAGCCGCGCCGCCGTCCGCGCCGTGACGACGATCTGCGTCGAGCCATGGAGCGAGCAACGCTATAAACTCAGAAATTCTTTGTGCAGTGGGTGCGGAAGTACCCCAGGTAGTGCTCGTCATCGTCGTAATACTGTTGAGAGGGCAGGAAGCCAACCATGCCAGCCATAGAGAAGCTCCGAGTTTTTCTCGCATCGCCAAGCGATGTTTCGAATGAGCGTAAATATGCGCGCAAGGTAATAGATGATATCAACCAGACGGTCGCGGAGGACAAAGGTTTTTTTCTTGACCTCGTTAACTCCGAACGCGCCTTCCCTGGCTATGGCAAAGATGGTCAGGCTATTATCAATGAACAGATCGCCCAAATGGAAACTTTCGATCTGTTCATCGGTATTATGTGGAATCGCATCGGGACACCGACACCACGTGCAATATCCGGTACTGTTGAGGAATTTGAGCGGGCGGTTGCAGTGCAGAAGAGGAAGGGCAAACCGGATGTCTGGTTCTATTTTCGAGAAGCCCCTTCCATTGCAACTTCTCCAGAATATTTGGATCAGCAGCGCGAAGTCATGAAATTTAAGACTCGGCTCCGTCGTAAAGGGCTATTGAAACAATATAAAAGACCTATGGATTTTCGCGAACAGCTTCATAAACACCTCATTCTCTGGCTCAACGAGCGCAGTCGTGCCTCCGACATCCTATCAAACCCGCAGTGCCTACAGCACGACCATGGCGAGCTCGATACGTACCCTGCCGCAGCTCTGGGCATCGCTGCACACGCAGCCACGGCTCTTCCTGCCTCGGGCGTGGATCTACGCGGCCTACCTTCTCAAGACCGGGAATATCGTCGAGAGCATTCTCACCCTTGAGCTCGGCCCGATCAAAGACAAGAAGATGCGCGTCAAGTTTCGCGCCAGGAGGGGTGTTTCAGGTCATCGCGAACCTGTCACAATTGCCATCGAGGGAGAATGCGTCCTTGAAGCATGAGCCGCCTGGAAGACATGTATGAGCCCATCGCTGTTTTTCAAGCTTCTGGTTGCAAGCAGCCTCAAGCGCATTGCGATTGCGTTTGTCGGCATCTTTGGCCTGATCTGGCTGTTCATCGAGCCAGGAGGATTGTTTCTGCCGCAGTGGTTCGAGTGGGGCTGGTGGGGCTATCTCGGCCTTGCTGGCCTTTCTCTTGTCCTTGCCCTGGCGTCGAATATCCCCCGTAGATCACTCTCGCGCCCGCTATCCTCCCCTGACTCCGTGATTGAGATCAAGATTGGCGATCTTTTCGATGAGCCTGATCATCTCGTCATCGGAGCAAATGACGTTTTCGATACGGAGCTTGGCGAGGTAATTCGACCATCCAGCGTGCAGGGCCAGTTTCTGACGCGCATGTACAACAATGACCAGGCGCGGCTCGATGCAGAGATTGATGCTGCCCTGGTACCACTGCATCACCGGAGAACGCCGGAGCCAGCCAAGATAAAGGGCAAAACCTGGCGCTATCCGATTGGCACAACCCTCGTGCTCGGCTCTGCGGATAGGCGCTATTTCCTGAGCGCCTACGGCTTTATGGGCAATGATTTGCGTGTGAAGTCAACCGCTGACTCTATCTGGAATTCGCTTAGCAAGCTGTGGGAGCAGGTGCGTCTGAAGGGGCATGGCTTAAACATCGCCATTCCGGTTATCGGGTCGGACCTGGCACGTACCAATCTCCCGCGCATGGCGCTGATCAAGCTGATCATTATTTCGTTCATCGCCGCCTCAAAGAAGGAGTTTGTCGCACGGAAACTGACGGTTGTGATTCACCCCAAAGATCTGGACACCGTTGACTTTTCCGCCCTGAAGGATTTCTTAGAATCAACCTGCTTCTGACCGAGATTGCAATCGTTCAGCTTCGGTCATGAGCCCAGGAGAACATAGGGACAGGCTGATATGAATGACGCACGCCGACATATTCGTCCCTTTCAGGATGCGGACGAGCCTGCGGTCGCGGCGGTCTGGCACCGCTCGGGTCTTGCCGCATATTCCCACCTGCCGACCTGGCAGGCGCTGACTCTTGAGCATGCGCGCAGGGTCTTTCACGACGTTATCCGGGCCAACTGTGCAATTTGGGTTGGTACGCTCGATGAGCAGATCGTCGCCTACCTTGCTATGAACGGCTCGTATCTCGACCGCCTGTACGTCGATCCGAGCGAATGGCGAAAAGGCTGGGGCACGCGCTTCATCGAGCTGGCCAAGACACTCTCACCGCAGGGACTTGAATTACATACGCACCAGGAAAACCATGCAGCTCGCGCACTCTACGAGAAGCATGGCTTCAAAGCAGTCAAGTTTGGCTTCAGCCCGCCACCGGAAGCAGCGCCCGATGTGGAATACCATTGGCGCCCGTAGTAACCCTCATGGAATTGGGGGCCGGGCTCTGGGAGGATTGCAATTGGCACAGACGGATCTAAGGATGTGCCAAGACAGAAGCTCAGGCTGCTGAATAGCCTTGAAGATGGCTGTTCCGACTGAACCAACATACAAGGCAGGACACAGAGAGATGAACGACCCGCTGACTCCAGATGAGATCGAGGCAAACCCGTTATCAATCGCCAAGACGTTCCAGATGGCCTCCGGCGCGCAGGTGACTGTGCGCCCGCTGCTTAGCTCGGACAGTGCAGCATTAGGTGGCTACTTTCTCGGCCTTTCAGAGGAAACCAGGCGTCGTTTTGGTCCTCACCCGCTGGATCAGGCCACGGCCAATAATTTATGCGCAACGATCAACGTCGCCGAAGCACTGCGTCTCGTTGCTATTGTGCCTGGCCCTGCGGGTGACGCGATCATTGCGTATTTCATCCTGCTGCTGGACGTGACCGAATATGAGCTAGCTCGCTATGCACACTGCGGGATCGCCTTGCACAGCCAGACAGACTGCACCGTCGCGCCGTCCGTCGCCGATCGCTACCAGAATTCAGGTCTTGGTAGCCTCTGTTTTCAGCATCTGATTGAGCTTGCCCGGCGCCTGGGCCGTCAGCGTGTGCTACTGCTAGGTGGAACGCAAGCGAGCAACCACCGCGCCATCCATTTCTACGCCAAGCACGGGTTTCGGACGATCGGCTCGTTTGAAGAACCTGAGGGTGTATTCAATCAGGATATGCTCCTTGAACTTCAGGCTGGCGGTGAGCAGGCATCGATCAGTGCCTCTAACGGGCAGTGACAACATACCGCCCACTGGTGGGCTCTATCGCGTGTGAATTGGGAAAAGTATGTCAAACGCTGTCAGACGATCGGCGCTCACCATTGAGACAGTGCGGGAACTTTACACGGCAACAAGCCCAGGAACAGAGTATATCGTTAAGAAGAAGGAGGGCGTGACGTGGGTCCATACACGCTGAAGCCTGGTGAAGGCTGGAAATATCGCTACGGCATCGATATGACCGTGAAGCTCGGTGAGCTACATCCCGGCCGGGGAGCAGCCTTCACCGAGTACACCACGCGCAAAGGCGAAGAGCCGCCTGACCATACGCACCCCACCGAAGACGAGATCTTCTACGTCCTCAGCGGCGAGCTGACCTTCCGCTGCGGAGGCCAGTCCTTTGATGTTAGCACAGGTGGATTCATCTTTCTACCGCAGGGAGTCGAACATGGCTACACGATTCGCAGCGACGAGCCCGTGCGCCTGCTCGTCGTGACGTTTCCGACTCGCGCAGCAGCAGATCAGGGTTGGGGAGGGTTCATCGCCGATGTCGAAGGGCAGGGCGAACTGCTCGCTCGACCCGAGCCGAGGAGCGACTCAGCGGAGGCGGACAGTCCATGAGAGCTGATGCCCGCAGCCCAGAGACAAACCTCGACCCGGCTACCTGGTGCACACAGCTCAACTGGTTACTGCTGCGCGAGCGCTGACCAGGTACATAGGCGGTGCAGGAGCGCTACAGCATTGCACCCGCTGCATTCACCGATGTCTGGCACACCAACGCCATGGAGGTTCTTGCATGCAACCACGCATAACGGTCATCACGCTCTGCGTTGACGACCTGGAAGGATCGGTCAGGTTTTATCGTGACGGCCTTGGACTGAAGACGGAAGGCATCATTGGGACAGAATTCGAGCATGGAGCGGTCGCCTTCTTTGACCTGCAGGCGGGACTCAAGCTCGCACTCTGGCCACGCACAAGTCTCGCCCATGATGCTGGGCTCCCGCTCGGCAGGCCGAGCACGACCGAGCTCTCCCTGGGGCATAACGTTGCCTCCAGGGACGAAGTGGATGCGGTGATGGAAGAGGCGCTGCGGGCGGGGGCACGGATCGTCAAGCCAGCCCAGGAGACGTTTTGGGGCGGCTATGCGGGCTACTTTCAGGATCCTGATCAGCATCTCTGGGAGGTCGTTTGGAATCCTCAGTGGCTTCTCCCGGAGTGAGGTATACTCCAGCATTGCAGCCAACCGCCATCGGCATCTGAACGTTGCTGTTCAGACCTGAGGCACGTCAAGCGAGACCTGATAGCTGCTTGATCCCCGAAGGAGCACATCACATAGTAGGGAAACCGACCACCATCGACGAGTACCTCGCCGCAGTACCTGCTGACAAGCGTGCGGCGCTTGAGGCCTTGCGACAGACCATCCGGGCTGCTGCCCCGCAGGCGGAAGAGTGCATCAGCTATCAGCTCCCCGCCTTCCGTTACAACGGCATGCTGGTAGGCTTCGGCGCGACCGCCCACCACTGCGCCTTCTATCTCATGAGTGGATCCACCGTGGAGGCCCACCGGGACGAGCTCGCGGGCTACGACACCAGCAAGGGCACCATCCGCTTTCAGGCGGACCAGCCGCTCCCGGCTGATCTTGTGCACAAGCTAGTCCAGGCCCGGATCGCGGAGAACGAGCGGCGCCGGAGAGCATCACCATCGCGAGACGCTTCGACGCCCCCTAAACCTACCCCGGATTGACGAAGCTGTCCTTGTAGTTCCGCCTGAGATGCCAGGCGACAATGGCGTGATGAGTACACCTATTCTGCACCACTTTGGCATTCCATCTACGGCGCTGCTTGGCAAAGGCAGCGAGTCACAGGTCTATGCGCTCGATCAGGCGCGTGTCCTGCGCATCTATCCCGCTGGCGCGTCACTCGCCGCTCTTCAGGCGCGCCAGAGCTTCTATACGCAGCTTGCCGCGCGCCACCCCCCGTTTGTGATACCTACCGTGCTCAGTCACGGTGTTATCGATGAACACCCCTATACGATCGAGCAGCGGATGCACGGGCACGACTTCGCCCGCGTCCTGCCCCAATTAACGGGTCGAGATCGCGCGCGTGCTCTCACGAGCTATCTCGGTCTCGCAACACAGATCGGCACGATTGAGTTTCCTGACGCGCCCTTTGGCGAAATAATCGTCCCTGGGACACTGCAGCGCGACACTTGGCCGGACTTTCTGTGGGATCGCGCCCAGCAGACCCTTCAGCGCAGCCGCCGTGATGTAGAGCACGATGTGCCACAGCTTGACCGTCTGCTCCGCGAGTTCCACACGCGCCTGTTATCCATGGCGACACTACAAACCAAGAGTCTCGTCCACGGCGATTACTTCCCAGGCAATGTGTTTATTGATGACACGCTCACCATCTATGGTGTTGGCGATTTTGGGTATAGCACGGTGGTGGGCGACCCGCGCATGGATGTGGCAGGCGCAATCGTGTTCCTGGAAGTTGTGGAAGGGTATCAGCGCGCTGATACCCAGCTGCTGCTCCGCTCTGTACAGGAAGGCAGTGAGCCTGTGAGTGCTGACATCATCGAGCTGTACCGGCTCTATTATTCGTTGTACTTTTCGCACTGCAAGCACGATGACCCCACGACCTACGCCTGGTGCATCCAGAACCTACGCTCATGGAGAAATAGGCTAGCATGAATAGTCACGAATGGAACAAAGCTGCCTGGAATCATGCGGTTGACGAAGGTGCGAATCCCTACACGACCGTCGTTTCTTCCGAAGAGGTCGCGGCGGCCAGACAGGGCACCTGTTCACTCTATTTGAGTGATTGCAAGCCCGTCCCGAGGGATTGGTTTCCCAGCCTGCAGGGACTGAAGGTCTTATGTCTGGCGTCCGGGGGCGGGCAGCAGGCCCCCATCTTCGCGGCGCTGGGCGCCGAGGTCACGCTCCTCGATGCCTCGCCGCGACAGCTTGCGCAGGATCGCTTTGTCGCGGAGCGCGACAACCTGGTCATCCGGCTCGTTGAAGGCGACATGGCCGATCTGTCTGCCTTTGCCGACGACAGCCCACCCTCCACTCTGTTCATTCCTGACGTTGCGCCGGTCTGGCGTGAGTGTTACCGCGTCCTCCAGCCAGGTGGCGTACTGATGACTGGCTTTCTCAATCCCGATGAATTTGTGTTTGACCATGGTGCCCTGGATACGGAGGGTGCGTTCGTAGTGAAGTACCCGCTCCCCTATGTGGAACATGCGACGTTAAGCCCACAGGAGCTTGAAGCGCGCATTCGCGCCAGGGCGATGTTTCATTTCAGCCATACCATGGAAGCCCAGCTTGGTGGGCTTACACGAGCGGGCTTTGTGCTGACCGGCTTCTATGAAGATCGCCGACCGGAAGCGGACGGCAACCCGATTCGGCATTACATGCCCAGCTATTTTGTCGCGCGCGCCCAGAAGCTGGTATTGCCGCATCAAGCAGAGAGATCGCGTATAGCAGCACAGACCAGTGACTGGAGCAACAAGGGGTAGCAGTATGCGAACGATACGGATCGTTTCGCGCAAGTATGATGGCCGCCTGCGCGACGACTACGAGGCCTTCCTCTACGCTGAAGATGACGAGCGGCTGGTGGTGTATGCAGCAGTCGGTACGATAAGCTATGATCACCGCACGCAGGCATGGGTTGCGGCTCCGGATGGCCTGCTGGAGATTTATTTCAAGGCACGCTGGTATTGCGTCTGGCATATCTGCGAGCAGAGCAGCAACATCAACCAGATGTATATCAACCTTTCGATGCCAGCACGCTTGACCGCAGCAGGCATTGAATGGGTTGACCTGGATCTGGACTATCGGGTGCACCTTGATGGGCGTATGGAGCGCCTCGACGAGGATGAGTATCGCGCGCACATCGCCAGCATGGGCTATCCGCCGGAGGTACAGACGCAGGTGCAGGCGGCGTGTGCAGAGATCGAGTCGTTGTATCACCAGCGCGCCGATCCCTTCAACCATGCCGAGCAGGTCGCGCTCTACCAGCAGATCAAAGCGCTCGCAGCAACGAGTCACGCAAACATAGTGGAGCAGTGAACGATTACCTGGACACCAACCAGCAGCTCTGGAATGCCTGGACACCGCTGCACGAGACCTCGGAGTTCTATGACCTGCCAGGCTTCAAGGCCGGGAAGAACAGCATCCTCCCGATTGAGCACGCCAAGCTGACCGATGTGGCGGGACGCTCGCTGCTGCACTTGCAGTGCCACTTTGGCCTCGACACCCTCTCCTGGGCGCGCAAGGGTGCGCTCGTCACCGGGGTGGATTTCTCGGATCGCTCGATCGCGCTGGCTCGATCCCTCAGCGCTGAGCTGGACATTCCTGCGACCTTTGTCTGCTCGGATATTGAGCACCTGCCCGAGGTGCTGAGCGGCCAGTTCGAGATCGTCTTCAGCTCCTATGGCGTGCTGCCCTGGCTGCGCGATCTGCGACACTGGGCGGAGGTCATCGCCCACTTCCTCGCACCGAACGGCATCTTCTACCTGGTGGACGATCACCCGTTTATGCGGACATTGCGCACGAACGAAGCCGGTGAACTGACGGTCGCCAACCCCTACTTCTTTTCAGATGAGCCGTCGAAGATTGAGGCGCGCGGCTCCTATGCCGCACTAGGGGACGAGCAGATGCCGTTGCGCGAGTGATATATCTGGAATCACAGCCTGGGGGAGATTCTGGCGGTGCTGCTTGGCGCGGGCCTTCGGATCGAGTTCCTGCACGAGTTTCCCTTTGCCATGCGGGCGAAGTTTCCTGGGATGGAGCGCGGAGAGGATGGCACATGGCGCTTTAGCCAACCGCCCGACTTCCCGCTGCTCTTCTCCTTGCAGGCGCGCAAGCCAGAGGGTAGTCATGACTGATTCCTATGCTATCCGAGCCGCCCGCCCGGATGACCTTGCCGCGCTCCCACGCATTGAGCACGCCGCTGCCATCCACTTTCGTACGACTCCCTATGCTTTCCTGGCCGATGAACCGCTCTCCGACGAGGCCGACCTCGCTCACGAGTATGTCTGGGTAGTTGTTGATCAGGCTGACCAGCCGATCGGCTTTGCGATCGTGCATCTGCTGGATGAGTCGGTACATCTGCATGAGCTTGACGTGCATCCAGACCATGCGCGGCAGGGACTGGGGCGGCGGCTGATCGCGACAGTTGTGGACTGGGCACGGGCGCGCGGCGCGACGGCACTGACCTTGACCACCTTTGCGGACGTGCCGTGGAACGGCCCCTACTATGCCCGCCTGGGCTTTCGTATCCTGGATGTGACGATGCTCAGTCCGGGCTTACAGGCTGTGCGACAGAGCGAGGCGGAAGCTGGACTACCTATGGCGCACCGCATCTGTATGCAGCTCGATCTATGAGCCAACCCAGAGTTGCCTGTCAGCTAGAACACTTGTACAATAGGCCCATCCTGTTCGCTGGCAGGCACAGAAGGAGTGACCATGGACTTGCTCGATCGGCTGCTGGGCCACGATCGCTGGACAACCGCACAGCTGCTGGAGCGCTGCCGCGAGCTGCGCACGGAGCAATGGACGCAGTCGTTCGATCTGGGCCATCAGACGTTGCAGGCGACCTTCCAGCATATGATCGGCAACGTGCGCGTCTGGACGGATTTGATGGCAGCGCGCCCGATGCAGCAGTCCTCAGACGAAGCGCTGTCCACGGCTAATGACCTGATCGCAGCCTGGCAGAGCGCGTACGACGCCTTTGCGATGCTGGCACGCGGGATCGGCGATGAGAGTCGCTGGGATGCCACCTATGTCGATGTTCTGGATAACCCACCCCAGCCCAAAACCTTCGGCGGCACGATCGCCCATGTCATCACCCATAATATGCAGCATCGCGCTGAGGTGATCCACATGCTCACGCACCTTGGGATCGAGAATGTGCTTGAAGGCGACGTGTTGAGCTGGGAGCAGCAGGCCCACCGCGTCTAAAACAGCCTACGTTCGTGCTGAGTGAGGGAGTACGATAATGACTCATCCCAATCTCGACTTGATCGACCAGTTCTTTGCCGCCTACGGTAAACGTGACCTTGCAGAGCTCCCCGACGTACTGGCGGAAGATGCCACATGGACATTTCCAGGCCACCACCCCTTGAGCGGAACGAAGGTGGGCATCGACGCGATCGTCGCCTTCTTCGACGCCATGGGGAGTATCATGGGAAGCTCCAATCCGCATGTTGAAAAGCTGGTGATGGGCGTCAATGAGCAGTACGTCGTGGAATGCCAGTATGTTCGCACCAGCCGGACAGACGGCCCGAACCTTGACCAGCAGCTGTGTGTCCTGTGGTCATTTGCAGACGGCAAGATCGTGTCGGGCAGGCATCTAGTAGCAGACCAGGATGCGCTCGACGCGTTTTTCACTCGCGCCTGAAAGGATACCGATGTCAGCAGATCAGCAGCGGCAATTCCCCGGCTGGGACGCGATGTATCAGCAGCAGGCAATCGAGACCATGCCCTGGTTCTACCCGGAGCTGGACGACGACCTCAGGCAGGCGCTGGATCAGTGTGGGCTGCGAAGCGGCAGCGCGCTCGACCTCGCCACCGGCCCGGGCACGCAGGCGATGCAGCTCGCCCATCGAGGCTTTGCTGTCACCGCGACCGATATCTCTGAAGCCGCCATCCGGCTCGCACGCGAAAAGGCAGAGGCGCAGGGGCTCTCTATCACCTGGCAGCAAGATGACATCCTCGCCACCCGGCTTTCCGGGCAGTTCGACCTCATCTTCGACCGGGGTTGCTTCCACGTCCTGCCACCTGAATGGCGACAAGACTATGTCAGCACAGTTGCTGGTCTGCTGAAGCCTGGCGGGTATTTCTTCCTGAAGTGCTTTAGCCACCTCCAGCCAGGAACACAGGGGCCGCATCGTTTTACGCCCGAGCAGATCCGCGAGATCTTCGGGAGCCGCTTACAGGTGCACTCGGTCAACGAGACGGTCTACCAAGGCACCCTGGATCCACTGCCACAAGCATTGTTTTGCGTATTCCAGCGGGAAGCGTCCGTTCTGGATGATGCATAAATCAAAGGAGGGCAGCATGCAGATCAATGCGTACCTCGTTTTCGACGGTCAGTGTAAGGAAGCGTTCACATTCTACGAGCAAGTCCTGGGCGGTACGCTTGAGACCATGCAGCCCCACGGCGATTCGCCCATGGCGGAACAAACGCCGCCTGAATGGCGCGACCGCATCCTGCATGCGCGCCTGGTCGTGGGCGACCAGGTCTTGATGGGCTCTGACAGCCCACCCAACCAGTATGACACGCCCAAAAGCTTCTCGGTGTCGGTCACGGTGAACGACCCGGCGCAAGCTGACCGTATCTTTCAGGCCTTGGCAGAAGGCGGGTCGGTGCAGATGCCGATCCAGGAGACCTTCTGGGCTAGCCGCTTTGGCATGCTCACGGATCGCTTCGGTGTGCCTTGGATGGTCAACTGCGATCATCCTGCCTAGCCTTTCGTTCCAGGGGACGACCGCGTATGGTCGTCCCCTGAACAAAGCCCGCTGGCCGGTCTTTTCGCAGCATTGGTAGTGGAGATTGTGATGGCACAAACGCGTGATTGGCAAGGCATGAAGGAGATGTCAGCCCGCCTACTGCACGAGCGTACGGGTCAGGAAGTGGCGACCTGGAACCAGCGCATCCAGGCGGAAGGCTTCACGGACGAGCAGGCACTGCGCGCCTGGCTGACCAAACAGGGCGTGACCGGCTACGCGCAGTCCTTGCTGGTGATGGAGCGCTTCGGCTATCCCGACTTCCTGGTTGCCTCTGCTGATGCGCTGATCCAGGGACAATATGCCGATCGACCGCAGCTCCGCCCGATCTTCGATGCCATTATCGACGCCGCAGCGGGGCTTGGTGAGGTCGTTGTCCAGACTCGCAAGACCTATGTCTCGCTCGTGTCGCCGCTTCGAACGTTTGCGCGGGTACAGCCCACGACCAAGCAGCGCGTCGATCTTGGCCTGCGGCTGGAGGGGCTGGAGCCGGGCGGACGCCTGCTTCCCTCCAAGATCCACGAAACCATGCCGCTCCAGATCAGTCTGACAACGCCGGACGAGGTCGATGCTGAGGTATTGGCCTGGCTGCAACAGGCGTATGACCAGAATTGCTGACATGGCGATGCGGTACTTTTCCTGGAGGGGCGCAAACAGATGATCTATGGTATCCTCTGCAACGGGCCGGACGGCAACATCTTCTTTCTCGACCTCTGGGACAAGGCCGAGCAGCCCATCTTTCCCCAGGAGCGGCTGATGGGAGCTTTTGCTGCGAATGTGCCGAGCGACTGGGCAGGTCTGCACCGTCCCGAGATCACGAACCCGCGTGCCCGGTTCTCTTTCACCGAGAAGGGCTGGCTCATGATCGGCCGGTTTGTCGCGGCCGTTGCACGGCAGGATGGCCGGGTCGTCCGGGTGCTCCGACGCGAGAACCCGCCCCCGTCGGCGGTGCTCTCTGTGAACGATCTGCAGCTTGCCCTCCTGCCACGCAAGCGTGTGCTACGGAGGAAGCGCACATGACGATTGATAGGCACCTGGACTGGGATGGCTGCTTCAATGCCCGCGACCTGGGCGGACTGCGGACGGGCGATGGTCGTGAGACCCGGTGGGGCGCCATCGTTCGCGCGGACAGCCTCGACCACCTGACCCCGAGCGGCTGGTCAGCCCTCCAGGCCTACGGCATCCGCACGGTCGTCGACCTGCGCAACGACACAGAGATCCCAACTGATACCGGTCCACGTCCGACAGGGCTCGCCACCGTGCATGTGCCGCTGGACGACGTTGAAGACACGGCATTCTGGCAGTACTGCTGGGACAATGATCTGGACGGCAGCCCGCTCTACTACCAGCCATTCCTGGACCGCAAGGCGGAGCGCTGCGCTGCCGCCCTCGCCGCTATCGCACAGGCTGCGCCAGGCGGCGTGGTCTTCCACTGCGGGATTGGGCGTGATCGCACCGGGCTGATCAGCCTGCTGCTGCTCGCGCTGGTAGGGGTTGAGCCTGAGGAGATCGCGGCCGACTACGAGCTGAGCAATGCCCGCCTTGGCCCGGCCTGGGCTGTGCGGGGTGAGAAGGAGCATGCAGCAAAAGCAGCAGCAAAGGGAAAGAAGAAATGAGGGAGCTCATGGGAACCGTCTTTGTGGATATGGCAATGTCCTTAGACGGCTTTGTCGCTGGGCCGAACAACGACGACAGCGGGCTGCACGACTGGTACTTTGCGCCGTCCGGGAATGCAGCCGTCGTGATTGACGAGCTCCTCCACACCATCGGGGCGATGATCATCGGCAGGCGCTCATTCGGGGACCAGCCGGATGGCTTTGACACCCCCTATAAAGTGTCGCACTTCGTCCTGACCCACACGGCGCGACAGACGGTAACGAATGGGGGCGTGCCGTTTATCTTTGTCGCTGACGGCATCGCAAGCGCCCTGGCGCAGGCACAGGCGGCGGCTGGATCGAAAGCCGTCTGTGTGGCAGGCGGCGCAGCGACGGCGCAGCAATTTCTGAATGCCGGACTCATTGACGAGGTACAGATCCACCTTGTCTCCAAGCTCCTGGGTGATGGGCTGCGCCTCTTTGAACATGGGAGGCCGCTGACATTGGAGCGGACCCGCGTGCTTGAGTCCCCCGGCGTCACCCACCTGCGCTTCCGCGTGGTCAAATAACGCGTGGGAGCGAAGACCGAGAACAGCGCTCGACGGGGTTAGCCAGTCGAGCGGGGTGAGCGGTGGATGCGTTGTCGATTTTGGGCTCCGCCGAACGACTACCTGGTGTACAGGCAATTGATCGTTACGACAAGGAGCAGACGATGCAAAGCGCACCTTCACTTCCTCATCCTGGGACAGCCAGCGCATCCTCCATGATGACCGCAAAGCTGACGCGTGCCCTGCTGGCCTGCGGCGTTGTCGCTGGCCCACTGTATATCCTCGTCGGTGTAATCGAGATGCTCATCCGCCCGGGGTTCGATCTCAGACGTCACTCGCTCAGCCTGCTGAGCAATGGCGAGGGAGGCTGGATTCATGTCGCCATGCTCGTGACGACCGGCCTGCTCACGATTGCGGGCGCGCTCGGGGTGCGACGGGTCTTGCGTGGTGAGCGAGGGGGAACCTGGGGGCCAGCGCTCATCGGCCTCTACGGGCTGGGCCTGATCGGCGCAGGAGCCTTCGTCGCTGACCCGGCGCTCGGCTTCCCGCCCGGAACGCCGCCGGACGCCAACGCTATCAGCTGGCACGGCCTGATGCACTTCGTCGCCGGTGGGATCGGGTTCCTGGGGCTGATCGCGGCCTGTTTTGTGTTCGCCCGCCATCTTGCCGCCCACAAGCAGCGCGGATGGGCGGCCTACTCCATCGCGACCGGCGTGCTCTTCTTCGCAGCCTTCTTCGGCATTGCTACAGGATCACAGCAGGGAGGGGCGACGCTGACCGTCGTCAATCTGGCCTTCAGTCTTGCGGTGGTGCTCGGCTGGGCCTGGGTCTCGACGATGGCGGCACGACTCATGCGGGGACTCAACGGCTAAAACGACCAGACCTCAGCTGGTGCTCAACCAGGAATGTGATGAGAAGGAGATGCACAATGAAAACAACCTTTGCGACCACCCTGCTGCTCGCCGATGGCAAGAACGCCACCGGGATACAACTCCCGGCTGAGGCCGTCGCTGCACTAGGGACACAGAAGCGCCCCAAGGTCATTGTGCATCTGAATGGGTACACCTATCGCAGCACCGTTGCAGCCTACGGGGATGTGTTCATGCTGCCGGTGAGCGCGGAGCATCGCGAGGCGGCGGGCCTCAAGACAGGCGACCAGGTCGAGGTGACACTTGAGCTTGATCAGGAGCCACGCACGGTTGCGGTTCCCGACGACCTGGCGGCAGCGCTCGCGGCGCAGCCGGACGCAACGGCGGCATTCGATGCATTGTCCTACACCGTGCGAAAGGAGTATGCCCGCCAGGTAACCTGATTGTCGCAGAGTTCTTGACCCTGGACGGCGTGATGGAAGCGTCGGAGCAGTGGCAGCCCCCCTACGTCAGCGAGGACGTGGCGGAGGCCATCCAGGCGAGCATCCACACATCCGAGGCGATGCTGCTGGGACGCGTGACCTACGAGCTCTTCGCCGCGTACTGGCCCACTCAGACCAAGAACGAGTTTGGGGTCGCCGACAAGATGAACAGCCAGCCCAAGTTCGTCGTCTCATCCACACTGGACAAGGCCGAGTGGCACAATACCACCCTGATCAAGGGAAATGTCGTGGAGGAGATCCGCACACTGAAGCAGCAGCCAGGTGGGGATATCCGGCTGACCGGCAGCGCCACCCTCGCCCAGGCGCTGATGCAGGCTGGCCTGGTTGACACGTACTGGCTGCTCCTTCATCCGCTTGTGCGCGGGCGCGGGAGCCGTCTTGCTGCGCTACCAGCCTGACAGGAAAGGACGGTAGGAGGCGATCGCAGGTTCAAAGCGCTTCCGAGCGATCGATGGAGATGGCGAAGTCGGAGATCGTCCAGGTGTTCGGTCCGGATGATTTCGGCTCCGCATGATGCCCACTGAGGCAGCCCGCACATGAACTGGAGGTACCCCATGACCGACCGAGCGCCCGTCGAGGTCACCAATCTCGACCGCTACGGATCTGCTGAACTCCCCTGGAGCAGGCCGCATGACCTGCTTGCAAGCGACTCGCCCACGTCGAACATCGCGTTCTTCCTGGGCACGTCACGCCCGGATGGTCGCCCGCACGCCGCCGGGATTGGCGCGCTCTGGCTCGATGGCGACCTGTATTTCACGAGCGGGCCAGAGACCCGCAAGGCGCGTAACCTGGCAACCAACCCGGCCTGCACGATCTCTTGCAGGCTGGAAGGCATCGACCTCATTCTTGAGGGCGAGGCGACCAGGGTCACCGACCAGCCGACACTGGAGGCGGCAGCGCGCCTGTACCGCGCGGGCGGGTGGCCTGCCGAGGTGGAGGGCGACGCATTCACAGCACCGTTCAGCGCCCCGAGTGCCGGGCCGCCGCCCTGGCAGCTCTACCGCTTCAGCTTCCACACCGCCTTCGGCGTCGCCACTGCGGAACCAAACGGCGCGACGCGCTGGCGCTTCGATCGCTGATGGGCGGGCTGCCCGGAGGCCCGCTTCAAGCGCAGCGCACATCCACGGCTGCTCAGCGACCTCGCGCTCATGCCGAGGCGGTCGCGGCGCTGGAGCCCGCCGGGTGCTATTCGACCAGCGTTCGTCCCTTGTGCGGACATCTGCAGCCGACCTGGATAGCGCCCCGGAAAGCGTACCAGGATAGCTTGGACAAAGATTCGGCGGCGCACCGATGACGACGATCGTTGAACAACACCATGAACCGTCGAAAGAAACCGTTATCCCAAAGCAAAGGAACAATCAGTATGGCAGCGAACGAGAGCACCACCTCCACACCTCACCAGCCACCTGGGCCGAATCCCGACCTGAAAAGCTTGGATAGATTGGTCGGCACCTGGAGAGAATCCGGCGGCATCACAGGAGAAATCACCTATGAGTGGATGGAAGGCGGCTTCTTCCTGATCCAGCGCCTTGACCTTGAGCATGCTGGACACACGATCAAGGGGATTGAGATCATCGGCCATCTCCAGTCATTTGGAGCAGCGCCAGGCAAGGACATACAATCGCGCTTCTACAGCTTTCTGGATGGCATGACGCTCGATTATGTGTATGAACTCGATGGTGATACGCTGACCATCTGGGGAGGCGAGCGGGGTTCTCCGGCCTACTACAGAGGCACATTTAGCGACGACGGCAACACCCTGATGGGCGCCTGGGTGTATCCCGGTGGGGGTGGGTATGAGTCGATCGCGAGAAGGGTCACGTAGCCAGCCATGCGAACGCGGTGGCCTGTGTGTGGCGACACCGCAAGAGAGAAACCGGTCGAATTCGCTACCATCCGCGTGAGGAGCCCTACCCATGGACGAAGACGCGATCACCCACTATATCATTGACACATTTGACGGCGTCCACCCTGTCACTGCGGACGACAACACCTTCTTTTTCTACGACCCAGAGCGCAAGTTCCCCTTCGCCACGCTTGTGACCAACGATGCGTATGACCAGGCCTCCAATCTGAATCGCCCGTCGGTCTTCCGCCTGAACATCGGCATCAGCAAGCAGACCTACCAGTCATTGTTTGGCGCGCAGACGTCCCTCTCCGGTGAAGGCGGTGGTGAGCGCGGCTATGACTTCACCGCCCTGGATCAGGTCATGCCGCACCCGGTGTACGGACGACAGTATTGGGTCTGTGTGCTCAACCCCGGTGTGGCAACATTCCAGGCAGTTGTGCAGCCCTTACTCGCTGAGGCCTATACGCTGGATGTCAGTAAGCACGCGAAACGTGCGGCTCGCGTTCGAGCATCGGCCATGCCGCAAACAACGGGCGACCAGTCGAAGAACGACTTTCCAGCCGGGCTCGCGCAGCCAGCCCTTCGGGCGCTCAGTGCAGCCGGGTACACCCGCCTGGAGCAATTCACCAGGGTGACGGAGGCCGATCTCCTCAAACTCCATGGCATGGGTCCCAAAGCGCTTGGCCTCCTCCGGAGTGCCCTCCAGGCCAGGGGACTCGCCTTTGCCGATTCGGACAAAGCTTGAGATTGGCGATACGGAGCCTTCCCATGAGCAAGGTGATTGTCGAGCTCTCGATATCGCTGGACGGCTTTATCGCCCGCCCGGACGATCGCACGGACGAGCTGCATGCCTGGTACTTCAACGGCGAGACCGAGGTCGGGCTGCCAAGCAGTGACATGGTCTTCAAGACCGATCCGGTGAGCGCCGAGCTCATTCGGGAGACCTTTCGCACCTATGGCGCGAACGTGACCGGGCGGCGCACCTTCGATGTCGCCAATGCCTGGGGTGGCAAAGACCCCTATGGCATCTCTAGCTTTATTGTGTCGCATACAGTGCCAGCGGAATGGGCCGGGCCAGATTCGCCCTTTACGTTCGTGACCGACGGGGTAGCGAGCGCCATTGCCCAGGCAAAAGCCGCCGCTGGTGAACGGGACGTTGGCGTGGCTGCCGCGAGTCTTGCGCAGCAGTGCCTGAAGCTGAGCCTGCTGGATGAAATCCACATTCATCTCGTGCCGGTCCTGCTGGGGCAGGGCATCCGTCTGTTCGACAACTTCGGCATGGCGCCGATCGAGCTCGAGCGGATGCGGGTCGTTGAAGCGTCTGGTGTCACTCACCTGTATTTCCGCGTCCTCAAGTAACCGCAGAGGGGAAGATGCATATGGGCAAGGTCATCAGCGGGTTCACGATGTCGCTGGACGGTTTCATCGCTGGGCCGAATGACGATATACGGCGGCTCTTTACCTGGTACTACAGCGGCGACACGCCTTTTCCGGTACCGGGCACCGACATGGTCTTTCAGATCTCTCGGGCGAGCGCCGACTACATCGGGGAGCTCTGGGGGTCGATCGGGGCGATGGTGACAGGACGGCGCGACTTCGACGTTTCGGGCGCGTGGGGCGGGCGTCCGCCGTACGGTTGGCCCGCCTATATTGTGACCCACACGCCTCCGCAAGAATGGCTCAGGGAAGGCTCGCCATTCACCTTCGTCACGGATGGCGTCGCGAGCGCCATCGAACAGGCAAAGCGAGCTGCAGGGGAGAAGCATGTGGTCGTCGGTGGCACGACGATCGTCCAGCAGTGCATCGAGGCGGGTCTGCTGGACGAAATCCATATCGACCTGGCCTCCATGCTGCTCGGGGACGGTATCAGCCTGTTTGGTCAGCTTGGTATTGAGCCGGTTGATCTGGAGCGCACAGCAGTGATCGAAGGCACAGGTGTCACACACCTGCGCTTCCGCATCGTCAAGTAGAGGAGCGATGAAACGCTTTCTCTACTCCTCATATCTTTAGTGCTCCCAGTGCATCGGGAAAACAGCGGAACAAGCTCAGGAGGAACGACGATCCATGCAAAGCGATGCGAACGATGTGACCAGCTATCTTGCCGAGGTGCCAGAGGAGCGGCGCGCCAGCCTTGCAACGATACGCCAGCTCTGTCAGGACATCTTGACCGACTATGACGAGACAATGGCATACGGGATGCCCAGCTATAGCAAGAACGGCACGATCGACGTGGCCTTCGCCAGCCAGAAGAACTACATTTCCCTCTACATCCTCAAAGAGCCGGTCCTTGCCGCCCATCGCGCTGACCTGCGAGGATTACAGGTCGGCAAAGGGTGTATTCGCTATACCAAACCCGAGAAGCTCGATTTTGCCGTGATACGGCAGCTCCTTATTGCTACCCGCGAGTCGTCTGCATCAGCCTGTTAGGTCGCATCGCCAGGAGCCAAACCGCGGGAGGCTGCGGAGCAATTCAGATCAGCTAGGACGCACTGTCCATCCGTATGACGGCACGACGCATAAGTGCTGGCACAATGAGCCGATGGATTGGTCGTACCGGCACAAAGTAGAGGCGCCCAAGCCAGTGGTGGAACGCTACAATCGTGCAGACCGTTACGGCTGCCTGGCCATGCTCGACCTGGCGCAGGATGCCCACCCGAAAATCCAGATGCCGGTCGTTGTCCCCGAGGATGATCTCAGTGTCGCTGCGGGCAATCACGCGAAAGATTCCGATCACGGCCCCTGGCTGCAGCGCGAGGAGTGAAGCAGCCGTCGGGGCAGGGGGAGCGGTTTTCAGGCCGAAGGGCCGGACCAGGGTGTTGCGCAGCCGCAGCAGCGTCACAATCCAGGCCGGGGTCGTCGCAAAGACGGCACGCACCAGCGTATCAAGATCGGGCGGCGCGCCTGCTCGCACCAGGACGCGGTAGGCATCGGCATAGTGGATGTGCGGCAGAGCGTGCTCAATCAGGGTTCCGTGCGGCAACGGCACAGCCGTGATGGTCGTCATTGGCTTACCCTGTTACCATCTCGCGCCGGATGGTGGCTGCCCAGGCCCGCACCCGCTCGGCGGCACCCTCGGGCTGATCGGGCAGGTAGACATCCGCGATAGTCATCGTCCACTGGCGCAGCACCGGCTGGCGCTCATGCTTCGGCTTGAGCACGCGTGTCGCGCCTGCTGCGGCCTTCCCCACACGACGGCGAATCTCCGTGACAGCAAGACCCTGATCCAGGTGTTCGACAAAGACCGCATGCAAGCCTGCAAGCGCCGCCTCGGTCAACTGCGCGGGGTGTTGCAGGTTATAGGACGCCACCGTCAGGAAGTGTTCGGCCAATAGCTCTAGGTCTTGATGCTCCCAGGCGATAATCGCTCCCAGCATCTCCCAGCAGGTCATGCCGTTCACGCTGGGCGCGCCGCATTCCAGGCAATATGCCTCAAGTGGTTGTACCTGATCGTTCATCGTTCTTCCAGCTCGCTTCCTCGCCGTACCGCGCCTGCGCCGAAGCGTGCCTGGATCGCTGCCAGCGCCGCCTCTACCCACTGTTGACGCGCGCGCAGCTCTGGCGTCGGTGCGACCGGCGCATCCCACAGGCTGAGCTGGCGCGGCGGCGAGCCCAGGCCGCTTAAGGTGAGCTGGCGCGTGGGTGTGGTGAAGTCGGGCCAGCGGATCTTGAGCTTCACGGTCGTGCCCATAAGGTTATCGCGGCGCAGCTTCTGCGCAATCTCGGCAGCCTGCTCGCGTAGCGTGCGCTCAAGTGTCACCCGGTCGATTACATCACGGACACAGGTGGTCTCCTGCAAGATCAACTTGGCGGCACGCTCGGTCACGATGGGCCGGTCATCACTGCCACACACCCGGCGGCCAGGTCGTCGCCATGCTGCCCAAAGCGCCGCGCCAGGTCAGCAGCAGGCCAGGCAGCAATGTTGCCAATCGTGTGAATGCCCAGCTCAGCGAGCTTTTCGGCGGTCTTTGGGTCGACACTCCAGAGCGCCGTGACAGGCAGCGGCGCCAGAAAGGTCGCCTCGTCGCCCGGCGGCACGACGCAGATCGCCTGCGGCATCTTGCCGCTGCGCACCAGGCTCTTGCCCTCATCGGTGGCAACCTTCGCGACCAGCTTGTTGGTCGCAACCCCCAGTGAGCACGAAAGCGCCAGATCATCCTGGATGGTCGCCTGGAGCCGCGCGGCCAAGATATCGCCTGGCTCACCCAGGTCAGTCAGGTCGAGAAACGCCTCGTCGATCGAGATCTGCTCGACCAATGGCGTCAGTCGATGCAGCCGCTCCATCACCTGCTGCGAAGCAGCACGGTAGGCGCTGAAGTTGGGCGACACCACCGCTAGGACGGTGTCGCCGATTGTCATCACCACACGGGTCGCTGGCGATCGGCTGGAACACAGCACTTGGCCGACTGTCACGACTCGGCCTGGCGGACGGGATCGTCCCCGAGCAGCGGTGCTTCCTCGCGCGCGTCGAGGAAGAACTGCACATCTGCGACCGCCTCCGGCTCCTGTGCCAGCCGCTTGATCACGGTCGCCAGCGCTGGGTCGTCGATCAGGAACACTGCGGGCGGAATCCCCAGCGCCAGCGCGACGGCGTCGAGCTTATCGATTGTCGTACCGCGCCTGCCCAGCTCGAGGTTGATTAATGAGAAGCGCGGCCAGCCCATCCGCTCCGCCAGTTCGCGCTGAGTCAGGCCAGCGGCTTGCCGTGCGGCGGCGATACGCCGGCCAATCTCACGACTCCTGGTGTGATCGCTCATGTCACCTGCCCTAGAGATCCAGCTCACCCTGCTCTGGCAGGCGCAGCTCCGTGCCGGTCAGCTTCAGATACTGGCGCTGAATGTATGCGACACAGTCGTCGTAATACTGGCTCTCGATATCCTCGTAGCGGTTGACCCGGTAGCGCGTGCGCAGCGTGGACCAGCAGGCGCGCAGCGCCACGCCAATGCTGATATGCTCGCGCGTGGCCCGCTCCTGGGCCCAGGCCTGCACCAGATGGTAGACGGTGCCGCGCTGGCGCACCGACAGCTTGCCCTCGGCCGCAGCTTCCTCCAACCGCCGCACGCGTGCGTCGAGATTGCGCCACGCCTGCCGCGCCTTGTCCTGGCTATCCTCGATCGCCTGCTGGCGCTCAGCGAGGTGCTGGATGCTGGCGTCGAAGGCCGTGAGGTCGCCCAGGTCCTCGATCTGGCGGCTGGACCCGGTGGGCAAGCCGGCTTCGCGCGCGACGGCGGCGTAGACCTCGCCGATGCTGAACAAGGTGAAGTAGCGCAGCCGCTCCTGCACGATCGGTGTGGCGTTGGCACGGCTGACCGTGGCGATCCAGGCTGGCACAAACTCCAGAATCAGGCAGTCGACGAGCTGCAGGCCGCCGGCGGTCGCAACCCGGAATCGGGCCAGGCCGACCTTCAGCTCAGGATGCGCACGCAGCCGGCGGAGTTGCCCGCTCAGGCGAAGACCGATGGCGTCACATACATCGCGGATGGTCATGTAGATGGTGCCATCCCTGGACCGTACGGCCAGGCACGGGGTCTCAAAGAACGTGACCGCCAGCTGCTCGATAGGCTGCTCGACTGACTCCCCAGTCGACTCGGGCGGCTCGGTAGTACCCATAGGCGCCTCAAAGTTGCTCAAAGTGGACAACAGCGATTGTAGCACAGATGTGTTGCGACGTCAACATCGGCGGCCCGGTTGCTCATATTGAGCAAGAGGTGTTCACGTTCGTGTACCCCCTGCCTAACTGAGTGACGGTTGTGTTGCCCATCTTGGACAACAGGAGTTTACAGATGTGAACTCCTATGGCCGGGCAGTGCATAGGGCCGCTGAAGCAGTTCTAGATGATCGCGCCGCGGAAACCTCCTGGTTTTCCGGAGGTTTCGTCGGACGCGCGGTGGCCATCACGCCTGCCGAAAGAACGGCCACGTGCCCTGCTGCCCTCCGCCCTCAGTCCTCTGCCCTCTGCCCTCCGACTCAGCCCTCAGACGCGAGGTGCGGCAGCTTGAGGAGGCGCTGGCCGAGGCGCAGCGGCGTACCTCAGAAACACCACAAGATTGCACCGATGCGGGCGATCATGCGCTGGACACGAACGACGCGGCATGAGCGCACCAGCCAACTGGCGCCAGCAATGACTGATCCAGCGTGAGACGGCACAATCTGGCCGCAGCCCGACCCAGGCGCCTGCTTACCGTGGTGAAACCTCCGGAAAATCCGGAGGTTTCGTCAGACGCGCACTGACCATCAAACCTGCCGAAAGAACGGCAGCGTTCCCTGCCGCGCTCAGCCCTCAGCTTTCAGCCCTCACCCCGCTGCTCGCTGCTGCCCGCGTCGATTCAGATTGTTCGTTTGAACCATCCTGAAACCTCCGGAAAATCGGGAGGTGTATCGCATCGCGGTCGTAGT
>WNGB01008861.1_pt1 | contig 27503 bp, 20 predicted proteins | sample 5400681 | NCBI WGS metagenome assembly WNGB01 (sample SAMN13153367, study PRJNA577476) | soil metagenome | isolation source: 115 cm soil or saprolite under grassland replicate 2 | place: USA:California | collected 2016-06-15
TCAGCGGGAACTCGGGCGTGGCCAACATTACTGTCCTCCTCGTCAACCAGCCGCCGACCTTCACACCCGGTCCGAATGTTACCGTGCTGGAGGACTCCGGCGCCTCCGCTGCGGCCTGGGCGACCAACCTTGGCCCCGGTGCGCCCAATGAGAATGGCCAGGTGCTGAACTTCATCGTCACCGGTAACAGCAATCCCGGCCTGTTTGCGGCGGGGCCGACTTTCGACGCGGCCGGCGACCTGTTCTTTACGCCCGCCGCCAATGCCAACGGCGTCGCCTCGATCTTCGTAGTCCTGCACGACAACGGCGGCACGGTCAACGGCGGCAACGACACCAGCGCCCAGGTGGTGTTCACCATCGCCGTCACGCCGGTCAACGACCAACCCAGCTTCACCGCGGGGCCGAACGTGGGCGTGTTCGAGGACTCCGGCGCCTACGCGGCGCCCTGGGCGTCCAACATCTCCACCGGGCCGGCCAACGAGAACAACGAGGTGGTGACCTTCCAGGTGGTGGGCGATAGCAACCCGGCCCTGTTCGCCGCGCCGCCCTTCGTCGATCAGGCCGGCAACCTGTTCTTCACCCCGGCCGCCAACGCCAACGGCAGCGCCGTCATCACGGTGCAGATGCTCGACGACGGCGGAACGGCCAATGGCGGTGCCAACCTCACCGCGCCGCAGACCTTCACCATTTTCGTCGTGCCGGTCAACGATGCGCCCTCCTTCACGCCGGGGCCAACCGTCTCGGTCCTGCAAAGCGGCGGCCCGCAGACGTTCCCGGGCTGGGCGACGGACCTCCTCGCCGGGCCGCCCGACGAGGCCGGTCAGGGACTCAGCTTCGTCGTGCTGGGCAACAGCAACCCGGCCGTGATTGCCAACGTCACCCTCGACGCTGCCGGCAACCTGACGGTCACACCGGCCGCCGGTGCGGTCGGCAGCGCCGTCATCACGGTGGCGTTGAAGGACAACGGCGATACCGCGAACGGCGGCGTTGACACCAGCGCGCCGGTCTCGTTCACCGTGACGATCATCGCGATCAACCAACCGCCCAGCTTTTTCCGCGGTCCCGACGTGTCCGCGACGCGCGACGCCGGCCTGGTGGTGCTGCCCGGCTGGGCCGCCGGCATCGTCGCCGGGCCGCCGAACGAGGCCGGCCAGGCGGTCGATTTCATCGTCAGCAACAACAACCCCACGCTGTTCCTGGTGCAGCCGACGGTCGCCCCGGACGGCACCCTGACCTTCGCGCCGACGGGCGCCGGCGGCAGCGCCATCGTCACCGTGCAACTGCACGACAACGGCGGCACTGCCAATGGCGGCATCGATACCAGCGCGCCCCAACAGTTTACGATCACCGTCAGCGGCACCGGTTTCCGCGGCACGCCCAACGAGGCCTATGTCGTGGAGACGTACTTCGATCTGCTCGATCGGATCATCAGCCCCGGCGACCTGGCCTTTTGGGTCGATCAGCTCGAGGCCGACGTGCCGCGGCTCACCATCGCCACCCAGATCGTGAACAGTCCGGAGTATCGGTCAAAGCAGATCGCTCATCTCTACCAGTCGCTGCTCAACAAGGATCCGAGCCCGGCCGACCTGTTCCCGCACTTGCAGTACCTGGGCGCGGGACATACCTCTGAGGAACTGCGGTCGGTCTTCCTGAGTTCGCCGGCGTACATCCACGGGCACGGCCAGAGCAACGAGTTCGCCTGGGTGAACGCCATCTTCATGGACGAATTCGGCCACGGAGCCAACCTATCGGGGCAGCAGTACTGGGTTACGCAGCTGCGCAACTCCGGTTACGACTTCTTCAACACCGCCCTGGCCATCATCACGACGCCCGAGGGTTACGGGACGGTGGTGCGGCAGCTGTACGTCAACCTGCTGGGCCATCCGGTGGACCCCTCGGCCGGTCTCAACCCCTGGTTCGTGGCGCTGCAGAACGGCATGCGCGACGAGGACGTGATTGCCGGAATCAACTCGTCGCTGGAATACTTCCAGCACCAGTCGCCCCACTGGAGCGTCCCGGGCCTGCAGTCGTGGGTGTCGCACATGTACGTGGACACGCTTGGGCGGGTGGTTGACCCCAATGGCCTGTCGTTCTGGGTCGGCGCGATGGAGCGCGGCGCCAGTCGCATCGATATCATGCAGCAGGTCGTCCACAGCGGCGAGTTCTTGACGCATGAGATCAACAATGTCTATCAACAGCTGCTGCACCGCGCCGGCGACCCGGCCGGGATCAACATTGGCCTGCAACTGCTGGGCAGCGGCGGCACGGTCGAGCAACTGAAGGCGCAGCTGATGGGCTCGGCGGAATACTACTTCGTCCGGGGCGGCGGCACCGACGCCGGCTTCTTGACCTCGGTCCTCAGTGACGCGCTCAGTATGCCACCGGCGCAAGCGTTTGCTGGTGTGGGCTTCTGGGCGAATGTGCTGGCCGGAACCACGCGTGATAATGTGGCCTTGCAGATCCTGACGGACCCCAATGCTGAGCAGGCCCTCGTCCAGAACATGTACTTCAGTCTGCTGCGGCGGAGCGGTGGGGCCGGCCTGGCCTACTGGGCGGGCCAGATCGAGGCGGGCATGCGCGACGAGTCCGTCATCGCCAACCTGGTCGCCAGCCGCGAGTATTACACCAAGTTCTCCGCGGGTTAGTCGTCCGTGGTCAGAGGTCAGCAATCAGAGGTCAGAGCCCGAGCGCCAGCGAGGGGCGTAGCGGACGCCCGCGCTGGCGCTTGGGCTCTGACCTCTGACTCTTTTCAACGCGAAGACCAAAGGGACATGGACATGTGCATGATCGCCCAGTAGCAGAAGTTGCGGCCGCTGAGGATCTCGCTCACGAAACCAACCCGTCCCCAGGCGTAGACACGCGCCGCGATCAACACGAGAAGGATCAGTGCCACTCCCAGGTGCAGCACCAGGAAGCCGGTCGGCGTCGAGCGCAGCCATGTCCACGGGTTGCGCGTTGCCGCCTGCCTTGCTTGGAGTCGCTTCCAGACGAAGACAAGCCAGCTGGCGACATGCACCAGGACGATAAAGCCGATCGACCCCAGCGGACCACTCAGGACGAGGATCAAGAAAAGGACGGCATAGACCACCACCAGCGGACGATGCTCGGTCAGGAAGCGGCCCAGTTCACCGCGGCCGAGACGCAGCAAGCGGAGGAGCGACCAGCTGCAGGCTACCGCCAGGGCGGCCGTCACAAGCCAGACCCCAACCGCGGGACGGTCGCCGCGCGGAAAGCAGGTCAGGAATAGAGCGTAGCCGGCTGACAGCAGTGTCACGAAGAGGAGCCCGATCGCCAGGCTGAAGAAGCCGAGCAGTTGCGGCGAGCGCGTGCCCTCGTAGTGTTGATAGAGAACGGCCTCGTCGCGAACCTCGTGGAACAGGAAGGCCCCGTAGAATAACAAGTACAGGATGGGATTGCGGACAGAGCCAAGGCAGGCGAACAGGACGCACACGGCAGCGCCGGCCAGGGTCCACAACAGGAGCCGGCGGAGTGCCTGCGGGCGGCGGAGGCGGGGCGAGGTGAACAGGAACAACCAGCCGACCAGGAAGTGAGCCAGCCCCAGGCAGCGGACCATCACGTCAAGCGGGTTTTCCGCAAATCGACTGGTGGGGGAGGCTGCCTGTTTCTCCACCAGGTAGATCCCACAGCCGATCACCGCGGCCACGAGCGCCAGGCCCAGGGCGCGGCCGAACTGGCGGACCGTCCGCGAATCGCCGAGGTCGAGCCGGCTATTCGTTGTCCGGGACGCGCTGGCCACCAGGAACTCCTTTGCTCGTTGTGCTTGAGCGGGACGCCAGACAATGTCGTTGAGAAATGCTTGAGCCAGCCACGCATCGGGGCGAACCCTACGCTGGGGGCGAGAAAAAAACAATCCCGATCCGGCGTGGGGGTGCGGCAACGGACGCTGGCAAGCCGGGCTGTGCGTGCCGCTTAGCGCGGGGCGTCCTTGGGAGTGGGCAAGTTGGCGTTGCTGAGGCGTGGGCGCGGCAACTCCTTACCCGTGGCGTAGGCGATGATGTTCGTCCCCAGGCGGAACGCCAGTGCTCCGCGTGGCGTGTCACGCTGGTTCGACTCCCACCGACACGACAGGTCTTCCGGGCTGTAAATCAGCACCGTCTTGCGGCCCACCTGGATGCCCTTCAACTTGACCAACCCCGCAGCAAGGGGGAAGTGCGCCTTCCATACAGGATGCTCCGCCGGCAAAGCCTCCAGGGGGTGACCGGGCCAGAGTTGCTTGCACAGGGCGTGGAAGCCCTGGTCGAACGCCTTGCTGCCGCAGCACGCCTCCACCAGCAGGAAGCCGCCCCGTTCCACGTACTGCTTGAGCAGTTTCTGCTCCTGCGCCGTGAAGCGATTTTGCGGAGATTTATGGCCGTTGAAGTAGACGATGGGCGATTCCAGCAGATCGGACGTGATTTGGCGTTCGTCCTCTTTGGTGAGCCTCTCGGTCTGCCGAGCCGCAACCGAGCTGAGCAGATCCAAAGTCTGCCAGGTCACAGGCGAGCGCTGGAACAACTCCTTGCCGGCGAAATCAACGAGGTGGCGGCAGTCATTGCGGTCGTTGTTCCAGTCGGTGTCGGCCCCTCGCGGAATGCCGTGGGCCAGCTTGCTGATCAGGACCGGCGTGCGCCCTTTGGAGAGAAAGAGGAGGGCAAAACTCGTGCTGACAACCGGCCAGGAGTCCCAGGTGCCGGCTTCGCTCCAGTACCAACCCCCCTGCGGATCGCTAAAGGCGTTTCCAGTGCGCCGCTTTTCCTTCGTAATGTCAGGCAGTTTACTCAAGATCTGGCAGCCCTCGCGATACCAATCGCGCGTGTGGAAGAAACGCTGCCCCGACAGCCGCCCCGCCCGCTCGATGCCGTAGATGTTGTAAAAGGTCCGCTGCGGCATGTCGAAGCGGAAATGCAGCGGCGAACCGATCCAGCTGAGGGCATGCTGCACTGCCTTGTCATCCTTGTAGTCGCCGCAGTTGGTAGCGGTGCCGTTGGCGAGAATGGTCTCGCGGCCCTCGTTGAGTTCCATGCCGGAGATGAGCAGGCCGCACAGCCCGGCGGTCGTCATGGTCAGGCTTGAGGTGCTGTTCGCGAAGGCACCACCGCCACCCGCGGTGTAGCCCCAGCCGCCATCGTTGTTCTGTGTGCGGATATAGAACTCGCGAATCTCCTCCCACACCTTGCGGTCGATCCTGGCGCCGGCGAGGCGACCCATGTGCAGGCCAAGCAGGGCGTACTGCGTGTTCGAGTTGTCCGCACTGCCGCCCTGCGGGCCGGGGTAATCGTACGACCAGCCCTTGAGAAGCCCTTTGTCATCCCGCAGACGAATTTTGATCAGGTGATCGACATTGACCTGGATGCGGCCCTTGTCCTCGGCCAAGCCAGCCTTGGCGTAGACCATCGTTTGCAGCGAGCGCACGTAGGTCGTTGGCTGCTGCAGACCGCGGATGTACTTCAGCCCGCGGACAATGACCGGGTCGTCCTTGGCGACGCCACAATCGAGCAAGGCGAGGAGAGCAAGGCAGGTGGCGCCGCCTGCGTGATGGCTGAAGGCACCAAGTTTGTCGTTCCAGGAGCCGTTCTGGTTCTGGTTCTGCTTGAGGTAGCGCACGCCCTCGTCGATGGCCTTGCGCACCTGATCGGCCAGCGATTCTATCTTCGCCTTGCCGACGTGCGCTGACCCACCTCCAGCCATCGCCAGCAGCACGAGCCCAGCCAGGATCACTCCGTATCGCATGGGAAGCCCTCCGCGTCAGGTGACGTGTGCCTCGAACCTCCTCCATTGTTGCGTGCTGGACGTGTACGGACAACTGCCGACGCGCGAAATGGCTTCCGTGGTCCGGCACGGCCGCTATACTGAAGCCTGCTTCGCATCGTGAGGTGTCTTCCCATGACCGACCAGGCTCGCCTGAAGGAGCTGTTGCTGCGCTGGCAGGAGTCGCAGCGTCAGGGCCGAATCGTCACCGCCGAGGAACTCTGCGCCGACTGCCCCGAACTGCTCGGGGAACTGCTACGGCGCCACATCGCCGGGGAGATCCCGACTGCGTCCATCCTGACCTCCGACAGCGCGCCGCCCGCCCTCGCGCCGACAGCGGATCCGCCCGTCCCCCCAGCACAGGAGCAGCGCCGCACCGGCGGACTCAGCGACACGTCGGACCCGCCTCCTCCGGAGCGGCCCGCATTCCAGGCGGACGACGAGCCAGTGCCGGGCTACCGCCTGGTGCGGCGGCTCGCCGTCGGCATGGAACTCGCCGACCGCACCCTGCACGACCGGCTCAAGGAAGCGCTGGATCGCAGTTTGCCCGGTATCCCGCGGCGCGAGTTGGTGCGCTATGTGCTCGACGCGGCTGCGGTCATCGACTATCTCAACAAGCCGCGGCATTTCCTCGACGGCGGCAAGCCCGTCGGCATCCAGCACGGCGACGTGAAGCCGCAGAACATTTTCCTGATTGGGGAAGGCGTCAAGGTCGGCGACTTCGGCTTGGTGCGCTTGCTGGAGCGCGCGGTGGTGCAGCACGAGGGCGGGCTGACGCGCGCCTACGCCGCCCCCGAGGTGCTGGCCGGGCAGATGTCGCGCTGGTCGGATCAGTTCGCGCTGGCGGTGACGTACTGTTTCCTGCGCGGCGGCCGCCTGCCCTTCACCGGACTCGACCGCGACCGGCCCGACCTGAGCATGTTGCCGGAGGAGGAATGCGCAGCGGTGCGGCGTGCCCTGGAACGCGACCCGCGGCAGCGCTGGCCGAGCTGCCGCGCGTTCGTCAAGGCCCTGGCTGAGTCCAAACGGCCGCCCAGTCCCGCACCGCCCGTTGTGCCCACGCCTGTGCCAGTCGTCACGACCGAGACGACCGTCCCGCCGGAGCCACCGCGACCGTTCCGCCCCCGCGTAGTTCCCCGCAAGTTGCGCGTCATCGCCGGTCCGGATACGGAGAAGGTCTTCGAGTTGCCCCCCTCGGGGACCGTCTTCCTCGGCCGCGACAAGGAGAGGACGCTCACCAAGTTCACCGAGCGCACGATCTCGCGAACCCATTGCCGGTTGGAGGTGAGTGGCGAGCGCGTGCTTCTCATCAACGAAAGCCTCGCCGGCACGCTGGTCAATGAGCGGCCCGTCACCCAGCACGAGTTGAAGAGCGGCGATCTGATCCGTCTCGGTGAAGAAAGCCAGACGAAACTCGTCTTTGAAGTCGAAGAGGAAACCGCGACCATCCGTGGCGGGAAACTCTATTCCCTCCGCGACGACAGGAGTCTGGTCGGCAAGACGGTGGGTCACTTCCAGATCGTCAAACTCCTCGATGCCAGCCCCTCCGGGACGACCTATCGGGCACGCGATACGAGTTCCAATCGCGACGTTGCCCTGAAGGTGTTCGTTCCCGACCGGAGCTTGCCGGAGCGTTTTCGGATGATGCAGCCCGTGCTGGGTCTGCAACACCCCAACCTGCTGACACTCTACGAAGCCGGCGAACACGAGGTGGGATACTGGGTCGCGATGGAGTGTGCCGAGGGAGCGAGCCTGGAGCAATTGCAGGAGCGCATCGGGCCAACCGGCAGCTTCGTCTGGCACCAGGTTGTGCGGTTCGCTCTGCAGGCGGCCGAAGGGCTCAACGCCCTGCACCAGCGGGAGATCGTCCACCGGGCTATCACGCCGCGCGCCCTCCTGCTGGGACGCAGCAGCAACGAACTGAAGCTCGGTGGACTGTGGCGGGCGCGGGCGCTGTCCGATTGCAAAATGGATAGTGCGGATACGCAGGACGTGTTGCGGCACGTACGCTACATGCCGCCCGAGCGCGCCGGTTTCGGCAAGCCGGCGACCGTGCGCGGCGATCTCTACAGTCTGGGCGCGGTGCTCTACCATCTGCTCACTGGCCGACCACCCTTCATTGGGGAGAGCGACAAGGCGATCATCTTCCACATCGTCCAGACAGAGCCGCTGCCGCTGGGGCACTTCCAGCCCACCATCCCCAGGCCGCTTGCACAGATCGTGCTCCGACTGCTCGCGAAAAGGCCAGAAGACCGCTACCAGAGCGCCCAGGAACTCCTGATGGCCCTCCAACCCCTCGCGGGGATAGAGGTTTACCAGGAGCCGATTCGTCCCGTGCCTCTGCTGCCCAGCCGGGGCACTGGCGAAAACCTGGACCTGGAGGCGACGCCACCTCCGGAGGCCCCCGACCATCCCGAACCTCCCGCGCCGGCCCCTGGCCCGGTGGGGGCGGGCCGTTATCAAATCGTGCGGGAACTGGGGCTCGGGGGACTGGGCGTCGTCTACCTCGCCAGGGATACCCGCCTGGACCGGCTGGTTGCCCTGAAGCTCTTCCCCTTTGCGAGCGGTGAGAACTCGGAGGCGATGCTCCGATTCGCCCGCGATGCCGTGTGGGCCAGCAAGCTCGATCACCCCAATATCTGTCCTGTTCTCGATGTGTACGAGAATGCAGGCCGCCTCGTTGTGGTGATGGCCTACATTGAGGGGGAATCCTTGGCCAAGGCCATCCGCCGTGAACAACCGATGGCCCAGCGGCGCGTTCTCGAATTCGTCGCCAAATTAGCGCGGACGCTGGACTTCGCGCACAAGCGCGGTGTTCTCCACGGCGACCTCAAACCCGCCAATGTCATCATCGACCACCGGGGTGAGCCGATCCTCATGGATCTGGGTCGCGGGTTCCGCCCCCTTCAGAACCTTCACGCGACGCAGGAGGGCTCCCTGATGGGGACGCCTGCGTACCTGTCCCCAGAGCAGGTGCGCGGGGCCGTGAAGGAGGTCGGCCCAGCCAGCGATCAGTGGAGCCTCGGGGTGATCCTCTATGAGATGCTGACCGGCCAGGTACCTTTCCAGGGCACCGTGGGACACGTGCTGGCCAGCATCATCAACAGGAAGCCGCGGCCGCCGCGCGAACTGCGCCCCGACATCGACCCAGTCCTGGAGGCCATTTGCCTCAAGGCCATGTCGGCGAACATGGCCGAGCGCTTCCCGTCGATGGCCGATTGTGCCCAGGCCCTGGAGAACACCGTCGCCATCTGCCCCACCCCGGGGGCCGACCTCGGGCCCGCGCCGGCCGCGGCCCCGCCAACCGTCGGCAGCGATGCGGCATCTACCCCAGCCTTCGGAGGGGTTTTCAGGCAGGTCTCGAAGCGAAGCATGGATGCGCCGGGGTCGGGGAACCTCACGGTCGGATCCCGACCGGAATGGAAGAGAGCCGGGCCGGCGTGGGAGAGTACCTCACCGTTGAAGCGGGGGCGTCTGTGGTGGCGATTGCTGGGCGCCGTCCTGTGCTGCGCCAGCTTTGGCCTCGTTCTCCTGCTCAGCAGCGTCCTGACGAAGCCGGCAGCCGAGCGCCCCACCTCCGAGACGTCCGGGTTGCTCCCGCTGCTCTTGCTTGGAGGAGCGTTGTTCGCCGCGCTGCTGGGCATCCTGCTGTGGCGGTGGCGTTCCCGGAAAGGCTGGGGCGAAGTGATGTTTGGCATGGCTCGGACTGCCAGGGACACCCAGCCGGAGGCCCCCGTGGAGGTCGAGGCCGTGTGCGCGACTTTGAGCCCGCAGGCGGGACCGGCCCCTCCAAAGTTCCTGGTGGACATCGTGCGCAGCATTGCCAGGAGGGGCGGCGTAGCGACCGAGGCGGAAACGCAACTCCTGCTGCGGCTGGAGGAAATCCATCAAGGCTGCCCGACGACGCCCGAAGAGGAAGAACAGATCAGGCGACGGGTGGAGGAAATCACTCGAGATGGGGAACCGTCCGAACGTGCTGCTCCTCCAGGCACCAGCCCTGTCCGTGAAACAACCGCCGGCGATGCGATTTGGGGCGCGGCGTTTTCCCCCGATGGGCGCCTGGCCCTGTACGCGAGCATGGACGGGCTGCTCTACGCCGACGAAGTCGCCACGGGCCGCCGTGTGCAATCCTTCGCGGGGCACACCGACGGCGTGACAAGTGTTGCCGTTGCGACCCGAGGCGGACCAATCTTGTCCGGGGGACTTGACGGTACCCTGCGGCTATGGGATCTCCCGAGTGGGCGCGCGTTGCGCCGTCTCGAAGGCCATGAAGGGCGCGTCTTCCGTGTCGCCCTGTCCGCGGACGGCCGCCACGCCGTGTCGGGCGGGGAGGACCAGACGGTGCGTCTCTGGGATGTCGCGAGCGGGCACGAGGTGCGCCGCTTTGAGGGGCACGCCGGTTGGGTCACGGGCGTGGCATTCGCGCCGGACGGGCGGGCGGTCGTTTCCTGTGGCGACGATGGAACGGTGCAGCTCTGGGACGTGGACACCGGCGCCGAGCGGAGACGTTATGAGGGACATGGCGGATCGGTCAAGAGCGTGGTGTTCTCCCCGGACGGCGGGCGCATCCTTTCCGGCGGCGAGGACGGAACGGTACGCCTGTGGGACGTCGTGAGCGGCCGGGAGTTGTGGCGCTTCACCGGCCACACCGACTGGGTCCGCGATGTCGCATTTTCGCCGCAAGGCGATCGCGTGTTGACGGCGAGCGACGACGAGACGCTGCGGCTGCTGCGGGCTGATACCGGCGTCGAGGTGGCGTGTCTGCAGGGGCCGACGGCTTCGTTCCTGTGCGTCGCCGTTTCGCCGGACGGCCGCCGGGCGCTCTCGGGGAGCGACGACGCCCGGGCACGCCTCTGGGAGTTGCCGCGGTGAGGCGCCGTTGTGAAACCCGCTTGCGGGTGAGCGCGGCCAGGGCTACGCTAACCGTCAAGCGGGACGGAGTCGCGATCAACGAGTTCGAGGCGTCTCATGGCGGAACCCTATCGCATCGTTATCGGGCTGGAAGTCCACGTGCAGCTGCTGACGCGCACCAAGCTGTTCTGCGGCTGCAGCACGCAGTTTGGCCTGCCGCCGAACTCCGCCACCTGTCCGGTCTGCATCGGCATGCCCGGCGTGCTGCCGGTCATGAACCGCCGCGCCTTCGACCTCGCCCTCAAGGCCGCCCTCGCTCTGAATTGCCACATTGCCTCCTTCACCAAATGGGATCGCAAAAATTACTATTACCCGGACCTGCCCAAGAACTATCAAATCAGCCAGTACGATCTGCCCTTCAGCAGCGACGGCTGGCTGGAGATCCCCCTCACCCCCGACCCCTCTCCCGCAAGGGGCGAGGGGAGAAAGACAGAGCCCCCCTCTCCCCTTGCGGGAGAGGGGTCGGGGGTGAGGGGGAAACGCATCGGCATCATCCGCGTTCATCTGGAGGAGGACGCCGGTAAGATGCTGCACGACGAGGGCGGTGGCGGAGCCGACAGCCGCGTCGATCTCAACCGCGCCGGTACGCCTCTGCTGGAGATCGTCAGCAAGCCCGAGATGACCGCTCCTGAAGAGGCACGTGCCTATCTGGAGGAGATTCGACTCCTGTTGCGCGAGTTGGAGGTATCCGATTGCGAGATGCAGGAGGGCAGTCTCCGCTGCGACGCGAACGTCAACATCCATGTGCCGCTGGCGGATGGCACCGTCGTCGCAACGCCCATTGTCGAGGTGAAAAATCTTAATAGTATCGCCGCGGTTGAGCGGGCGACGCGCTACGAGGCCGAGCGTCAGTTCGAGGAGTTCCGCGCCAACAACAATTATCAGATGGGTAAGGTCGCCAAGGCGACGGCCGGCTGGGACGATGCGGCCCGAGTCACGCGGGTGCAGCGGCGCAAGGAGGAGGCATCGGACTATCGCTATTTCCCCGAGCCTGACCTGGTGCCGGTCACCGTGAGCGCGGAACAGCTCGAAGCAGTGCGGGCCAGTCTGGGCGAATTGCCCGCGGCTCAGCACGCCCGGTTGCAGACGCAGTATGGTTTGTCCGACTACGACGCACGGGTGTTGACGCGGCAGGGACGGGCGCTGGTAGCCTATTTCGAGGAGGTGGCGCGGCTCGGCGGCGACGCCAAGGAGGCCAGCAACTGGGTGACCAATCAGGTACTGCAGACCCTCAACGAACGCAAGACCACGATCAAGGATTTTCCGCTGCCGCCCGCAGCATTGGCGGAGCTGATCAAGTGCAAGAAGGGCGGCCTGAACGTGCAGCGCAGCCGCGAGGTCTACGCGCGTATGCTGGAAACCAAGGCGAGCGCCGCGCAGACGATCAAGGAACTGGGCTTCGAGCAGGTTGACGACGAGAAGTTGCGCGAGATCGTGCGCAAGGCCGTCGCCGCCAATCCGAAGGCGGTCGCGGATTACAAGAAGGGCAAGACGAAGGCCGCCGACGCGATCAAGGGTGCCGTCATGCGCGAGACGAAAGGCATGGCGCGCACGGAACTCGTACAGCAACTGCTGCAGCAAGAACTGGAGAAGGTCTGACCCCGATCACACCAACTTTTCAAGGAGGAGACTAATGCGATCTTCCAGGGTGGAAATGTCGTTCCTGTGTGCCATCCTGCTCCCGGCCGTCGTGAATTGCGGACAAACAGGATATTGCGACATCGAAAAGGGGCCGGGCAAGATTGGCGGGAGGGATCGAGAGTCGCCCCAGGTGCGGTCGGCAGAGAATGTTCTCTACACGATGCTACAGCAGAACGGCGTGATCCGGCTGCCGAAGCTGAACTACGAACTGTACGCCAAGCGCGTGCAGGGGCGCCAATTGCTGGACGTTGAATTCCGTCGCAAAGATCCGAAGACGCAGAAGTACGATGTGATCGCCCGGGCGCACGAAGCGGAGTTGCACGTTCACATGAAGTCCAGGCAGGTGCTCGTCGACATGCGCAACTGCTGGATCTCCTCCTCCGACCCGGACATCGTTACCGGCTTCGTCGAGGCCAAGGTGTGGCCGATCGACTTGCCCTAAGTTATGCCAAAAGCCCGGCAAGAAGCGCCGCAAGATGGAACGGCGGTAAGGCGGGTGCGACAAAGCAGAGAGCCGCTCGCGGCTTAGCGTGTATCGCTAAGCCGCAAGCGGCTCGGTTCGTCTGACGAGGTTCAGCGCGACGCCGTCACAGGCGTCCGCTGCGTCGTCGGGGCGGTGCGAGCCGTCCCGAACGAGGTCGCCCGCGTGTCCTCGCCGTAGGCGGGATACGCGAACTGCGTGGTCGGCCGGGCAGGAGTCGCCTTCTCGGGCTGCGGGGGGTAGGAGATCAAGAGCGTTCCCGGAGCCGCCTTGGCCGCCGGCAGTTTCGCCGGGGCTGCTCCTGGCGCTGGCGCCGGCGGGGGTGCAGGCACAGGCGCCGGCGTCGGCGCGGGCAGCGGGATCGGGTTGCTCGGTCCGCCGTCGTAGGGGAACGTCGCGTTCGTCGGGATCGTCGCTGGCCCCGTGCCGTTGGCCGCTGACTGGGCGGCGTAATAGTTCACGTACCGCGGCCCATTGCCGTTCATCACGACCGGGCCGGGATCGCCGATAGGGCGAATTGAGATAATACGGCGGCACGTAGTAGGTGTACGGGTTGTAATAGGAGTAAATCGGATAGTTGTAGTAGCCGTAGTTGAAACCGTAGCCGTAGGGATAATACCCTCCCCAGTAGCCGGCATAGTACGGCCGATAGAACCCGCGGCCGATAAAGCCTCCCCGGAACCCGCCGAAGCCGCCAAAGCCCCCGCGAAATCCGCCGAACCCGCCACGGAAACCGCCAAAGCCCCCGCGGAAACCGCCGCCGTGGAAGCCCCCGCCGTGGAAGCCGCCGCCGTGGAAGCCGCCGCCGCCCCCGCGGAAACCCCCGCCACGCACCAACTCCGTGTCCGCCTGCCCATCGAAGCCGAGCGTCATGGTCTTGGCGTCGGTGCTTGGACCGCCCAGCCGAATGACGTCATCTGCCTTCGCGGTGCCTGTCCCGGCGAGCCACACCAGCACGCCGGCGGTTGCCGCCAAAGTTCCTCGCCACATGGTCATGCCCTCCCGCAGAGAGATTTGCCAAGATACGTCCACTCTCCCCTCTTGTCCTGTTCCGCAGACGGCGTGTTCCGCTGGCATGCCATCTACTCTTGTATTGTAACGAGACAGGCTGTGACGTCAAACGGATCGCGCCCTAATGCAGCGGGAACGGACTGCTTGTTCAATCAATGGCGAGCGGCGCGGCGTCAGCCCGCCGGTCCCAAGCCTTACCGGCGGGCTGACGCCGCTCGCCAAGGCTTACCGGCGGGCTGACGCCGCGCCGCTCGCCAGAGGCAGCGACACGCCGACCATGCTGTCGCGCGTCACCAACTCGGCGAGCGCCTCCTCACTCAGACCTTCCGTTCCCTCCGGCCGCAGCGGCAGCACCAGATAGCGCATCTCCGCCGTGCTGTCGTGGACGCGCACGCTCACGCCTCCGGGCAGGGTCGTGCCGAACTCCGCCAGTACCGCCCGCGGCTCGCGCACGGCACGCGAGCGATATGCCTTGCTCTTGTACCAGTCCGGCGGCAGCCCGAGCACCGGCCGCGGGTAGCACGAGCAGAGCGTGCAGACAATCAGGTTGTGGACCGCCGGCGTGTTCTCGACGACGACCAGTTTCGTCGTCCCCATGTCGATGCCCAGTTCGCGCACGGCGCTGCCGCCGTCGGCGAGCAGGCGTACCCGATACGCCGGATCGACCCAGGCGCGGGCGACGACACGCGCCCCAAGGGCGGGGGTTTGCGAATCGATCACCTCCACGACCCGGCGCACCTCGTCGGCGGTGATGATGCCCTTTTCAATCAGCAACTCGCGCACGGCGGTTTCCAGCCGCTGATGATACGTTGCGGGAGCGTCCTGGTCCGGCAGCGTCGGGTGAGCGTGGTCATGGTCATGGTTATGCATAGCGCGGTTCCTGGTTCGTGCAGGGATAAGCGACCTCTTGTTCGTAGTTCCGCCTTTAGGCGGCAAGACGCCAAGCCGCCTAAAGGCGGAACTACGAACAACACCTCGTTTCCCTCCACATCAGGCGGGATCGAGCCAGTGCTCGAAGATTTCAAGATCGATGGTGTCGGCGGCTCCGCCGGCATAGTCGGGCCAGACGTCTTTCTGGAGAAAACGGACTCGATAGAGCGTTCTTGTCGGTAATCCGGCGCGCCCGTAGGCGCGCTCCTCGGGGTTGGGAAACGCGGCGAGGACGCGCTCGATAACGCCGCTCTTGCCGCGAATGTACCAGGGCGTACGCAGATGTCCCGGCGGTTCGGTGCGCCGCACCTTGACCCGGTCGCCGACAGCAAATGCCGCGCTCATCGCCCCTGCGCCTCGCGCTGCTCGATCTCGGCCAGTTTGCGGCCCAGTTCGTCCGTCGTGAACACGCCCTTTTGCAGGAGGTTGTTCGTGATCGACGCGATCCAGCGCTCGTAGTAGGAGAGGCGATCGTACTCCTCGGCGCCGAGCGATTCGATGCCGCGCCGCAGTTCGTCAACATTCATCACTTCGCGGGCCGGATTGGCCAGCAGCACGAGCAGGGCGTGGACGCGCTTCTCCCAGAGCGCCTTGTCGTGCTCGCAACGGTCGATTGGCCCGGCGGGCAGGCCGCCGACATCGTGATAGCCGCGCATCGCGAAGTCCTCTCGTGTCAAGGTCACCAGTCGCGTTGGGGCTATTGTAGCTGGCGGGCCTACTTGACGTCTCGGTATAATGAAGTAGAAAGCAAGCAGAGCTGTGGGTTTGTCCTCCGCCACACAAAAAACAAGGATACCCTCCATGACCGACCTCATCGACGAAATCACCACCCTCAAACAGCAGCGCAACGCCACCATCCTCGCTCACTACTACCAGGATAGTGACATTCAGGAGCTGGCCGATTTCACCGGCGACAGTCTCAAGTTGGCCCGCGCTGCGACCAAGGTGGACACGCCCACCATTGTCTTTTGCGGCGTCCACTTCATGGCCGAAACGGCCAAGATGCTCAACCCCGACAAGCGCGTCCTGCTGCCCGATCTGCAAGCCGGTTGCAGTCTCGCCGAGAGCTGCCCCGCGAACAAACTCCAGCGCTATCAGGAAATGCTCCGCGAGAACGGCCGCCGGTTCCAGACTGTCACGTACATCAACAGCAGCGCCGCCGTCAAGGCGCTGTCCGACTGGGTCGTCACTTCCGGCAACGCCGAGGAGATCATCCGCCGCGTTCCCGAGAATTATGAGATCCTCTTTGTGCCCGATAGGCACCTGGGCCAGTATCTGCAAGAAATTACCGGGCGCAAGATGATCCTGTGGAACGGCTCCTGCATGGTCCACGAGATCTTCAGCGTCGGCGACCTGCTGGCGATGAAGCGCAAGCTCCCCGCCGCCCGGACCGTCGCTCACCCGGAGTGTCCGGCGAACATCCGCGAGCACAGCGACTTCGTCGGCGGCACCGAGGCCATGCTGCACTACGTCGCCTCGTTCGTGGAGCCGACGGACTTCCTCGTCGCGACGGAGCCAAACATGCTCTGGCAACTCCAGAGCAAGACGCCGCGGCACCGCTATCATCCCGTGCCGGGCATCACCTGCGCCTGCAATAAGTGTCCGCACATGGCCCGCAACACGCTGGAAAAGTTGCGCGACTGCCTCGCGACCGGCCAGCCCGAGATTACCTGGCAGCCCGAGTTCGGCCAGGCCCGCGAAGTGCTGGAGCGTAGCCTCCTGCGCTAAGAAACGGTGCCACACTCCGGAGCGCGGGCGTCTCGCCCGCTCTGCTTTGCGGGCGAGACGCCCGCGCTCCGGATCTTCAGCAAGCGGAAAGCCCGCATGACGCACACCCTCCGCATCGCCGTCACTGCCGATCTCCATTGGGGCCATTCCGGCCACGGCGACGTCGCGACCGAGCGATTGCGCGACTTCCTCCTCGACCGCCCGCCCGACTTGCTCCTGCTCGGCGGCGACCTCGGGACGCTGGACCACTTCGGCGAATGCCTGGCTCTCTTCGGCGGCCTGTCTTGCCGCAAGGCGCTGGTGCCGGGCAATCACGATATTTGGGTCGTGGACGACGACCCGCGCGGCGACTCGCTCCGCGTCTACCGCGAACACCTCCCCGCCGTCGCCGCGGCGCACGACTTCCATTACCTCGACCACGGGCCGCTTGTCTTGCCCGAGGCAGGGCTGGCCGTCGTCGGCTCGATGAACTGGTACGACTATTCGTGGTCGCTCGAACTGCTGCGCCAGCACGTCCCCGACTGGGAGGAGCGCTTGCGCACCAAGCGTTTCAGTCGCGGTCGCCACAACGACGCCCGCTTTGTCCGCTGGCCGCTCGATGACGTTCGCTTCACCGCGGAGGTGGTTGCGGCCTTCGAGCGGCAGTTGCACGAGGCGCTGGGGCAGGTGGAGTACGCCGTCGTACTGACACACCATCCGGCTTTCGAGGGGATCAGCTTCCCGGGCGAGCCTTCGACGGAACTGGATGACCTGCTCTGGGATGCCTTCGCCGGCAACCGTGCGCTGGAATTGCTGCTGGAAAAGAATGCTCAGCGGATCCCTTTTGTCTTCTGTGGCCACACGCACCGCGCCCGCGAAGGCACGTTGGGGACGATCCGCGGGTATAACATCGGTGCCGGCTATCACTGCAAGCGAGTGCTGCTCCTGGACTGGCCGTCAGGACGAATCGAGGCGCACACCTTCGGAGAATCGGAGAGGGGCGATGGTTGAATAACTGCCTGAGGACTGACAGACAAGACCCCTCCCCCCAACCCCCTCCCCGCAACGGAGAGGGGGAGAAGAAAAGCGCTGTCTGGCTTGCTCCCCCTCTCCGTTGCGGGGAGGGGGTTGGGGGGAGGGGTTTTGTCCCCGAGCGTTCAGCCACGCTCCTCACCAGAAGCGTGGCTCAGGGGAGATCCTGGTACGTGAAGACCTGCCGAATGTTCGCAGCCGCATAAGGACGACTTTCGACCTCGACATAGGGGTAAATAAAGAAGTTCAGCGGCGGCCCGGCCTGCGGCGGCTCCAGCATCAGATCGCGGCCGACGCTGAAAGTGACGCGGTTCTCCGTCAGGTTGCCGAAGTAATACTCGACCATTTTCGGATCGGTGGCGCGGGCCTGATTCGCCGCCGAGATATCGACGGGAATCCACGTCTTGCCGTCCGGGGTGAACTTCGCCCAGCAATGGTAGGCCCCGATCTCGCCCTTGCCGCGCTTCTCCGGTAGCGGGAAGCCGATCTCGAACTTCGCCGGCACCTTCTCGGTACGCGCCAGCGAGATGAACAGGCTGTGAAAATCGCTGCAGTTGCCGTACTTGCTGTCGCATGCCCAGACGGCATCGCCCTGGCCCCACTCCGTCCCCTTCTTGCTGTATTCCATGTGGTTGTTGACGATGTCGTAGAGCAGTTTCGCCAGCTTCATGCCGTCTTTGGGAAGGTCCTTGCCCTTGAGCAGCGTCTGGGCAGGCTTGCCGCCAATCGGCACCTTCGCGTCCGGCTTGAGGAACAGCTCGCGCTCGGCGGGGGTCACCGGCGTGCCTTGCACTTTGCCGAATACCTCCTTCCGATTGACTCGGTAAGTGATCGAGAGCGGGATGGTGCCCTTGGCGTCGGCGGTAGCCTCAAGGTAGAGGATTTCGTTGCCGAACTTCGGCTCGACGCTCTGCCGCGTTTTCGCCGGGAATTGCGACCTGGCAATGCTCACCTTCTGCTCGGCGTTGGAAGGAGGGACCGGCAGCCAGATGCGCGCGGCCTGGCCCGGTTTCAGACCGGTGACCGTCGCCGCGTATGTGAACAGGAATTCGCGGCTACGGGGCGTCGGAGCGTCCTTCTGGCCGGCGGGAGGTTGCGCAGGCGCCGGCCCGCAGGTCAGGCACACCGCCAGGGTAGCGAGTAATGAGCAGCGCATCAGGAAAGTAACGAACGACATGATAAGCCCCTTCTGATCGGGTGGTATAAGGGTAGCTTATCAGGTCGCGCAGGCCGGGCCAGCCCTCGCCGGCGCGTCGGGCTCCCAAAACGCTGTCTCAGGCGAGTCGTGATTCCGGTGAGTGTGCCTGCGCCAGGCGTTTCAATCCCGCCTCGTCGAGCATCAGGCGGCGAATGCCGGTCGCGCGTCCGCTCGCGGCCTCGATATCGATGATGGCCCCGCCAAGGCGCGGGTCGCCCGTCGCCACATCGAACGCACTCGGAATGAATGTGATGGTGGTCGCCAGCACCCGGTCAACGCGCCGACCCAGGACGCTGTCGTACGGCCCCGTCATGCCGACGTCGCTAATGAACGCCGTACCGGGTGGGAAAACTTGCTCATCGGCGGTCGGGACGTGCGTGTGCGTCCCCAGGACCGCACTGACGCGACCCTTGAGGTGATGCACCATCAGGTACTTCTCGGCGGTCGCCTCGGCGTGCATGTCCACGAGGATGCAGCGTGTCTTGCCTTCCAGGGCCGCCAGCACCCGATCGGCCGCCTGGAAGGGGCAGTCCACCGGGCGCATGAAGGTCCGCCCCAGCAGCGACAGGACGGCGACCAACGTACCGTCGCGCGCCGGCGCGATGACGAACTCCCGGCCAGGGGCTTGCGGCGCGAAGTTCGCCGGCTTGCAGACGTGGTCGTCCTTTTCGAGGGTCGGAATGATCTCGGCGCGCTTGTAGATGTGATCGCCGAGCGTAACCACATCGACGCCGGCCTGGCGCAACTCCCGGTAGACGGCCGGCGTCATGCCCGAGCCGCCCGAGGCGTTCTCGGCGTTGGCGACCACCAGGTCGATGCCCTCGTGCGGCACCAGCAGCGGCAGCGCGCGCTTGACAAACGCTACGCCCGGCTGACCGACGATGTCACCAAGGAAGAGGATGCGCATGAGAAATGCCAAAGGGGAAGATGCTCCAAGCCCACGGGCCGCGGCCCGTGGGCTTCTGCGACTACCGTGTTACCGAGCAAACTCGACCGTGCGGGTCTCGCGCACCACGGTCACCTTGATCTCGCCGGGGTAGTTCAGCTGCTGCTCGATCGCCTTGGCGATCTCGCGACAGACCTTCACCGACTCGCTGTCGGACAGCTGAGCCGCGTTGGCGATCACGCGCAGCTCGCGCCCCGCCTGAATCGCGTAGGCGTGTTCGATCCCCGGGAAGCCGGCCGCGACCGCCTCCAACTCCTCCAGGCGCTTGACGTACTTCTCCAGCGTCTCACGCCGTGCCCCCGGCCGCGCCGCGCTGATCGCGTCGGCGGCGGCGACCAGCACCGTGTAGAGGTGGTCGATGGTGACGTCGTCGTGGTGGCCGGCGATGGCGTGCAGCACTTCGCGGCTCGTTTCGCCGTACCGCTTGGCCAACTCGGCGCCGATCTTCGGATGGCCGCCTTCCATCTCGTGGTCGGCCGCCTTGCCGACGTCGTGCAACAGGCCGCAGCGCCGCGCCAGTTGGCCGTTCAGCCCCAACTCGTCCGCCATCAGCCCGCACAGGTGAGCCACCTCCAGGCTGTGCTGCAGCACGTTTTGGCTGTAACTGGTGCGAAACTTCAGCCGCCCAAGCAGCTGCACCATCTTCTCGTGCAGCGGGCCGACGTTCGCCTCCTGCGACGCCGTCTTGCCCACCTCGAGAATGTGCCGCTCCATCTCCTCCTGGGTTTCCTTGACGACTTCCTCGATCCGCGAAGGGTGAATACGGCCATCCTGGATCAGTTTCGTCAGGGCGATCTTGGCGGTTTCGCGGCGGATGTTGTCGAAGGCGCTGACGATGACAACGCCGGGCGTGTCATCGACGATGACGTCAACGCCGGTGACCTTCTCGAAGGTGCGGATGTTGCGGCCCTCGCGGCCGATAATGCGCCCCTTCATGTCGTCCGACGGGATGTCTACCGTGCTGACGGTGGTGTCCGCGGTGTGCTCGGCGGCGTAGCGCTGAATCGCGGTGGCGAGGATCTCGCGGGCCTTCTGTTCGCCGTTGGCGCGCAGGGCTTCCTCCTGGCGCTGGATGCGCGTGGCGATCTCAGAGGCGAGTTCGCGGTCGAGACGTTCCAGGAGAGTCTGTTCGGCTTCCTGCCGGCTGAGATTGCTGATCTCGTGGAGTTTCTGCGCCTGCTGTTCCACGAGGCCATCGGCTTCCGTCAGGCGTTTGTCGAGATGCTCGCGCTTCTCGTGGAGTTTGCGCTCGGTGTGTTGCAGGACACGTTCCTTCTTGAGCTGCAGCTGATGCTTTTGCTCCAGGCCATCCTCGCGCTTTTCGAGACGGCGTTCCTGCTCGCGCAACTCGGCGCGAGTCTGTTCGGCTTCGCGGTTGAAGTCCTCGCGTTTCTGGAAGAGTTCGTCCTTGGCTTTGAGTTCCGCTTCCTTGCGTGTGTTTTCGGCGTCCTTCTTCGCCTGGTCGACAATCTGCTCGGCCCTGTGCTGGGTGCTGTTGAGGTTGAGACGGTCCTGGTGACGGACAACCTTGTACGTCACGCCCGCCCCAATCCCCAGTCCCAGCAGAGCGGCCAGGCAGATCCAGACCACGCATGCTTCGGGCATGGAGGCCACTCCTTCCGTGGCCCGCCACGCTCCCGGGCTGGAACACCTGTCAGGCGGACAACAGGCACCTGCAACCCCCGCGGTCGGGGGAGCGAGGCGCTGCAAAGGTAACCGCAACCGTTTGTTATCCACAGGTGAGTGGTGAGTGGTGAGTGGTGAGTGGTGGGTGAAGATAGACAAGGCCCCTCTTCACCCACCACTCACCACTCACCACTCACCATCGACTGCTGTGATTAATCGGATCGAGATGCGGGTGGTGCCGCATGGGTGACCACCCGCGGCGGGGGCCAGAAATCGGCTCCCCCCCGCGCGGAGGCGTCGAGTTGCTGATTCGCTTGCTGGGCGCGGACGTCGTGCTTTGGAACGACGGCGCGCACCGGGCGGCGAAACCAGTTCCCGTGCCCCGCTACCTGATGCCAGAGGCAGGCGAGTAAAGCCCCCAGCACCAGACCTACCCACATCAACCAAAAAAGCGTCATAGGCAACCCGTGGCGTGTTTGGTGTGGTGCCCTGTTCCGGCGGTTGGTCTCGGTTCCCGCAGCGCTCCCGGCGACAAGACTTCCAGCACGGTAGCGGCGGACCTCGGTGAAAAAATTACTCGGATGACAGAATCGCGTGCCTCATCCCTGAATCTCACGGAGAGTTGGAGGACAACCCGGCCGTGATTCTCGCGCACGATCGCCCTTTGGATCGTGTTCTGTGGTTTTATTATGAAGGGGCCAGGACGGACAGGTCAACTAAAATCATCCTCCCGCGGCCGCGATTCTCGGAAAAAGGCGGCGGGAGATCGAGGATCGAGGATCGAGGATCGAGGATCGAGGATCGAGAAGATAGGCGGCTCAGGTTTTCGATCCTCGATCCTCGATCCTCGATCCTCAATCCTCGATCCTCGATCCTCTATCCTCGATCTCCCGCCACTTGACATCCCTGGCCGTTTGCAGTCACATGAAGAAGGGAGATTTGCCGCTCACCGTCCGAACCCTCGACATCCTCGCCGCGTATGATACAAGAGGGAATGTGGAATCACCCGACGCGCTGCAAACCTGTTCGGATGAGGACTTGCTCGCACGCTTCCGGCGCGGGCAGCGCGAGGCGTTCGGCCTGTTGGTCCGGCGCTACGAACGCGAGTTGTACGGTTATTTGCGCCGTTACCTGGGTGACGCCAACCTGGCTGACGATGTCTTCCAGAACACGTTTTTGCAACTGTACACCAAGATCGGCACCTACGAGCCCGGCAGGCCAGTCCGCCCCTGGCTGTATACCATCGCCACCCACCAGGCCATTGACGCCATGCGCCGCAACGGGCGTCATCAAGCCCTTAGCCTGGACCAGTATCGCGAAGAACAGGCCGGCGGGGACGCTCAAAACCTGACCTCCTCGCTCGAAAGTCGCGCCGCTGGTCCGATCGAGTTGGTTCATGGCGAGGAGCGCCGCCAGCACGTGCGCGCTGCCGTCGATCGCCTGCCCGAGTTTTTGCGTCAGGTCGTTCTCCTTGCCTACTATCAGGGTCTAAAATATCGGGAAGTCGCCGACATCCTGGATATCCCGGTCGGCACGGTGAAATCGCGACTGCACGCGGCGCTGCTCAAGCTCCAGGAGGCTTGGGCGGCGTCTCCCTCCGCACAGGATTTGCTCTCTCCGGGGTGAGAGATTATGTCTGTCCCAAGCACAAGCACGATGATCGACGAGAACCTGATCGGCTACCTGCTGAACGCGCTCGATGAGGAGACTCACTCCCAGGTCGAGGCGCAGCTGGAGACGGAGCCTGTGGCGCGCGAACGGCTCGAAGTGCTGCGCCGCGCCCTCGACCCGCTGGCCGCCGACCGCGACGAGGCCGAGCCGCCGCCGGATCTGGTAGTGCGGACTCTCGGGCGGGTTGCCGAGCAATGCTGCAGCCAGCTCCCGCGCGCCCCGCTCATGCGCGCAAGTGGTGCGCTCGGTGGCGGCACCCCGTTCTGGCGACGGGCGGACGTTCTGGTCGCCGCGTGCCTGCTGCTGACGGCGCTGGGCGTCGGGATTCCGTGGGTGTTATCGGCTCATGACGAGGCCAATCGCGTGGCTTGTGCGGACAACTTGCGCCGCTTCCATACGGGTTTGCAGAACTACCGCGCGCTGCACGCAAACCAGTTCCCCAACGTCGCCACGGCGGCCACCGCCCCGCGCAACGTGGCCGGCCTGATCGTGCCCATCTTGCGCGACGCTCAACTCCTGCCTGAACCGGTCAGCGTCCGCTGCCCCGCCAATGGTGACCCGCAGCCTTGCGTCTGGACGATGGAAGATCTGAAGACAATGGATGCGGAGCAGTTCCAGCGGCACGTCCACTCGCTGGCATCCTGCTACGCCTACTCGCTCGGTTACCGCAGCGACAATGCCGTCCTCGGGCCGCGCTTCGACCCTGGTAACAACGCATCGCTGCCGATCATGGCGGACTGCCCGCCGCCGGGGGCTTTGCGCGGTAACAGTCGCAACCACGGCGGCAAGGGCCAGAACGTGCTGTTCCAGGACGGTCACGTGGCGTTCTGCAGCACGCGCACCGTCGGCTTCAAGGGCGACGACATTTATGTGAATAAGGAAGGGAAGGTCGCTTCGGGAATCGACTGGATGGACGCCGTGCTCGGCGATAGCGCGGCGAACCCCTGAGCGCGTGACCCGCAAGCGGGTTAGCACACAGAGCGCTAACCCGCAAGCGGGAAGGAAGATCTTTTAGTACCGATAGCTGTCCGGCTTGAACGGCCCCTCGGACTTGACGCCGATGTAGCGGGCCTGCTTCGGCGTCAGCTGCGTCAGCTTGGCGCCCAGCTGCTCCAGGTGCAACCGCGCGACCTCCTCGTCCAGTTCCTTCGGCAGCAGGTAGACCTTCTTCTCCATGGTCTTGCCGTCCTTCCAGAGCTTCATCTGCGCCAGCGTCTGGTTGCTGAACGAGTTGCTCATCACGAAGCTGGGGTGCCCCGTGCCGCAGCCCAGGTTCACCAGCCGGCCCTTGGCCAGCACGATGATGCGCTTCCCGTTCGGCCAGATGATGTGGTCAACCTGGGGCTTGATTTCCTCCGATCCCAGGTCGGCGAGGGCGGCAATCTGGATCTCGCTGTCGAAGTGGCCGATGTTGCACACGATGGCGTTATGCTTCATCTGGTCCATGTGCTGGCGCGTGATCACGTCCACGTTGCCCGTCGTCGTCACAAAGATGTCGCCGTACTTGCAGGCGTCGTCCATCGTCACAACCTGGAAGCCTTCCATGCACGCCTGCAGTGCGCAAATGGGGTCGATCTCGGTGACGTAGACGCGGGCGCCGGCGCCGCGGAACGCCTGGGCGCAACCCTTGCCGACGTCGCCGTAGCCACACACCACGGCCTTCTTGCCGCTGACCATGACGTCGGTAGCGCGCTTGATGCCGTCGATCAGGCTCTCGCGGCAGCCGTAGAGGTTGTCGAACTTGCTCTTGGTGACGCAGTCGTTCACGTTGATCGCCGGGAACAGCAGCGTGCCGTTGTTGACGCGCTCGTAGAGGCGATGCACGCCGGTCGTTGTCTCTTCCGACACGCCGATGAGGTTCTTGGCGATGCGGCTGTAGAAGTGCGGGTGGTCCTGCAGGGTCGTCTTGATCGAGCCGAGCAGGATGGTCTCCTCCTCGGACTCGGCTGCGCGGTCGAGGACCGTCGGATCCTTCTCGGCCTCACAGCCGAGGTGGACGAGCAGGGTGGCGTCGCCGCCATCGTCGAGGATCAGGTTGGGACTGCCGCCGTCGTGCCAGTGCAATATGCGATGGGTATACTCCCAGTATTCCTCGAGGGTTTCGCCCTTCTTGGCGAAGACGGGGACGCCGGCCTTGGCGATGGCGGCGGCGGCGTGATCCTGGGTGGAGAAGATGTTGCAGCTGGCCCAGCGGATCTCGGCGCCGAGGGCCTGCAGCGTCTCGATGAGGACGGCCGTCTGAATGGTCATGTGCAGGCTGCCGGCGATGCGGGCGCCCTTGAGCGGCTGCTCGGGGGCGTACTTGCGGCGAATGGACATCAGGCCAGGCATCTCGTGCTCGGCGATGGCGATTTCCTTGCGGCCCCAGTCCGCGAGGTTAATGTCGGCAACGACGTAGTCGATCGCCGGTCTGCCCTTGCCCTGTGCTCCAATGGGTGTCCTGGTTGCGAAGACCGTCATTCGTGTTCTTCTCCCTGGAAAGGTCTCCTGTCCGTGCAGGCCGGGCGTCCGCTGCCCGACAGGCTCCGGCAGAAACGAAGGTTGAGCCGCCGCACCAATCGACGGACGGCGACGATAAGTCCACCTCACGTCAACATGATAGGCAGAATGGCAAGTCCGGGACAATGGGAATTAGGGTTGAGGGAGCAAACCCCTCCCCCCAACCCCCTCCCCGCAACGGAGAGGGGGAGCAAGCCAAACAGCTTCTTTTCTTCTCCCCCTCTCCTTGCAGGGGAGGGGGTTGGGGGGAGGGGTTTGCCGGCCGGGCGTCAGGTGAGTCGAGCCGCTGCCTCGCGGGCGGCATCAATAAAGCGCAGGATTTTCTCAGGATCTTTGCGTCTCGGCGTTTCTTCGACGCCACTGGCCACGTCCACTCCATAGGGCCGCACGAGTCGCACCGCCTCGGCGACGTTCTCGGGCGTCAGTCCGCCGGCGAGGATGAGAGGCACTTCCGGGCGAAACTCGGCCAGCAGTTTCCACGGCGCGAGCTGTCCGGTGCCGCCGTACCGTCCCGACACTTGACCGTCGATCAGCACCGCGGCCGGCGGGTGACCGACCTGCTCACATAGGGCGAGATAATGGCGCACGCGAGCGAGGTCGTCCGCGTCGCGCACCTGGAAGGCGGGGATGAAGCGAAAGTTGGGATCGGTACAAACTTCCGGCTGTTCTCCGTGCCACTGCACCGTGCGCACTCGTCCGAGTTGTCGCGCTGCGGCGAATGCGGTTTCGAGCGGTTCGTTGACGAACAGAGCGACCGGTTCGACGAACGGCGGCAGGACGCGAACGATCACCTCGCCGGTCACCGGCGGCACGAAGCGCGGCGATTTCGGATAGAAATTGAGGCCAATGGCATCGGCGCCCAGGTCCGCCGCGAGAACAGCGTCGGTCGTGGTGGTGACGCCGCAAATCTTGACGCGCAGGGCGCTCATCGACAGGACATCCTCACTGCTGAACACTTGCACTCGCGCCGTGCGGGGTTTACAATTTTCATATCTTCCTGAAGGGGATAAAAACCATGAAAGCCCAGAAGACCGAGTTAACCGAGCGGCTCCAGAAAGTGGAGGACGAGTTCGTCGAGTTGTGGAACAACATGGGCTCGCTCTGGGGCATCAGTCCGACGATGGCGCGCATTCACGGGTTGTTGTACATCACCGGGGCGGCGCTGTCGATGGACGACATCATGGAGAAGCTCGGCATCTCGCGCGGCAACGTGAGCATGAACCTGAGCAAGCTGGTCGAGTGGGGTCTGGTGCGGCGCGTCCACAAGCGCGGCGACCGCAAGGAGTATTACGAGTCGCTCAGCGATGTGTGGGAGATGTTCACGCTGGTCGCCAACCAGCGCAAGCGGCGCGAGATCGACCCGATCCTGACGACGCTGCGGCGCTGCAAGGAGGAGCTATCGCCCGAGGCGCTCGGCACCGGGGCCGACGACCCGGCGGCTCAGGGGCACTTCCACCGGGTGAATGAGTTGTTGAAGTTCCTCAGCATGGTGGAGGGGCTGGCGCAGCGGTTTTTCGAGAGCCACCGCGGCTTGCGGGAGGCGGTGGAGTTGTTGGCGCAGGAGGCCGAGTGATGCCATCCGGCGGTCAGGCGGCCTCCCACGGCAATCGGAAGAGGTCGGCGACGCGGCAGGAGAGTCCAGGCAAGATCTTCCCACCGGTCAACTCTTCTTCCCCAGACAAGATCCTCGGCTCTTTCCCGGGCTGATGGACCGTCGCTTGGCGCGTCTCGGTGTTGATGAGCCAGAGCAGCGGGACGCCGTGGGTGAGGTAATCGGTTACCTTCTCCGCGACCAAGTCCGGCGGATCGTCGGGCATCAACACCTCAACCGCTAACCGGGGCGGCACATCGCCATAGAAATCGCTCAACTCTTCGTAACTCTTCGAGTCCTCGTACAGGGCCAGATCCGGCCCGCGAACGGTGTCGGGGTTCCGGTGCAGGATGACGCCGCAACAATTGCTGCAGACATAGCCTTTGTTCCGGCGCCGTGTGAACTCGCCGAGGAGCCAACAGAGATAGCCACATACGACACCGTGCCGCTGGCCTGGCGGCCAGGGCCATTCGATCACCTTGCCGGCGACCAGTTCGAGGAACCTGTCCTC
>WNGB01002877.1_pt1 | contig 27492 bp, 25 predicted proteins | sample 5400681 | NCBI WGS metagenome assembly WNGB01 (sample SAMN13153367, study PRJNA577476) | soil metagenome | isolation source: 115 cm soil or saprolite under grassland replicate 2 | place: USA:California | collected 2016-06-15
ACGAGGCTCGAACTCGCGACGTCCTCCTTGGCAAGGAGGTGCTCTACCACTGAGCTACACCCGCAATTCTGAGGGAAGCAATAATGTATAGCGAGCCGACCAGCGCAACTTCTAATTACTTTGGCTGGCCCAAAAATCCCTGAAGATTTTTGAATCCAAATGGGAATCAGCTTCCATCTCATTCTCAAAGGAATTATGAAAATACGATTACTAACTTGCATCGCGTCGTTCGCGCTCGCAATGGGCGCGACCGCCCAGACTCCCACTCCTGCGTCTGCTGCGGAGCAATCTTCTCCAACGCCAACGGTTTCGCCGGCTTCAACGACAATGGTATCGCCGACTCCAATGGCGACCGTCTCACCCGGGGCGACCCTTGCGCCCGCGGCCACTCTCTCCCCGGCAGGCGGCACGAGCGACGATCTTCAGAGCAGGATCGAAAAGAAGATACGAAAACACCTGAATGTTTCGGCCAATGATGACGCTGCCAGGCATGACTCGGAGGTTCCCTGGATGGCAATCCCGATTGTGACGATCGTTTTTCTTACGATCTTCGGGACCCCGATCCTCATCGTCGCGGTGATCCTGTATTTCAGCTTCTCGAAAACACGGGCATTGCATCGCACTGTCCGTTTAATGGTGGAGAAAGGGCAGCCAGTGCCCGAGGCCCTGCTGAATCCACCCCCTGCACAGCGGCAGCGCTCCGACATGCGTCGCGGTGTGGTCCTGGCGATGGTTGGCCTTGGTTTGATGCTCTTCTTTGCCGCTGTGAACGATTGGGAGGGCGGCGCGTGGAGCATCGGGCTTATTCCGTTCCTGATTGGCGCGGGTTATCTCCTGGTGTGGAAGCTGGAAGGAAAGAAGGACAATGTGCCGCCGTTACCGTAACCTGCGGCTGTGGAGCTGACCGATGGAGACCTCATCGCGCGAGTCCTTGTCGATGACGATCAGCACGCATTCGGCGAATTGGTGCGGCGGCATCAATCGAGTGTACGAGGTCTGCTGCGCCAACTCACCCGCACCGATGTCGCGCTGGCGGATGATCTGGCGCAGAACACTTTCTTGCGCGCGTACAAAAACATCCGCAGCTTCCGGGGTGAAGCCCGTTTCTCGACCTGGCTTTATCGCATCGCTTACAATTGTTTTCGGGAAGACGCACGCCGACGCAAGGAACTTGTCGGAATCGATGAGGAACAACTTCAAGCTCAGCGGGATCCCCAAGTGGCCGATCCCGGTTTAAGACATGATCTTATGCATGCGCTGAGTTTGCTTCCCCTGCACGAGCGTTCGGCAGTTCTACTTTGCTGCCAAAATGGGCTTTCGCACGAGGAAGCTGCGCGGGTATTGGATATTCCCCTTGGCACGGTGAAGACAAACGTGTTAAGGGGACGAGAGAAATTGAAACGCACGCTGGCAGCATGGGGACCGAATTGATTAGAGTTGAAGCGATGAAGCGGATATGAACCAAGCGAACCAGGAAGATTGGCTGGATCGACAACTGCGCGAAGCGGCGCCGTACATCGACGACGAAGGATTTACTGCGCGTGTGTTGCAGCAACTGCCGGCTCCGCACCGGTCGCGCCGCTCGCTGCGGAGTGCAATTCTCCTGGGCGTCACCTTGCTTGCCAGTGTGCTGGCTTATCTGCTGTCGGACGGAGGACGTTTTCTGGTGGTCGCGGCGACGCGGCTGACGACGTTGCCAACATTGTGGCTTCTCGTTCTTGCGCTCAGCAGCGGAATCCTTGTTATGGCAGGTGGCGTTATTGCTGCCATCTCCAAGGCAAGGGAGTTGCAATCTTAGATCGCAAAAAGTTCGCGCGCCTGGCGTGCATCGCGTTCGATCTGTCGGGCGAGCGCGTCCAGGCTGTCAAACTTTCGTTCCGGCCTGAGATAACGAATAAAGCGAACTTCGATATCTTTGCCGTAAATGTCGCGATCGAAATCGAGTAAATGAACTTCAAGAATGCGCTCTGATTTGCCGCTGCTCACGGTTGGTCGGCAACCGAGATTCACCACGCCGGTGTATATTCGGCCATCGAGGGCCGCTTCGGCGACATAGACTCCGTTCGGCGGAAATTGCTCGCTGTGCGCGCTCAGGTTGGCGGTTGGGAACCCGATTTTCTTCCCGAGGTTGTCGCCGCGAACGACTGTTCCGAGAATCGTGTATTCACGGCCAAGCATCTCCGCAGCCTTCGCCAAATCGCCAGTCTCCACGGCCTGTCGAATTGCCGTGCTGCTCACGACTTTGCCGTTAACTTTCACGGGAGGAATTCCGATCACATCGAAGCCGAATTGAGTGCCAAGCTTTTTGAGAAGATTCAAATTGCCGCGCCGGCTTCTTCCGAACGACCATTCATGTCCGACGCAAATTTCGCGCAGAGGTCTTGAATGCGTGGCGAGTTCCTTGACGAAATCTTCCGGCTCGGTGGCGGCAAATTGTTTGTCAAAGGGGATAATCAGAAGGTGGGCCACGCCGAGGTTGCGAATCAACGCGACTTTATGCTGCGTCGCGGTAAGCAGATGCGGCGCGTCTTGCGGCCGCAGCACTTTCATCGGATGCGGATCGAAGGTCACAACGACAGGGGTTCCATTTTGCGCCTGGGCGTGGCCTGCGGAAGTGGCAATAACCGCTTCATGGCCGCGATGGACGCCGTCGAAAACACCGATCGCGAGAAAGAGCGGGCCGGGCAAACGAGATAGCTCGGATATGGACCGCAGCGTTTTCACAAAAACAATGACGAATAACGAGTTGCCGATGACCAATGACGAATTACGAATGACGAAGGAAATTCGAATGACGAGGCCAGAATAATAGTACAAGCACTGGGTTTTCGTGTTTTGTGCTTCGTCATTTGTTTTTGCCGGTTCTCCAGACCTTTGAAAAGATCAGGTGCAATTCCCTGGTTTCGATCCACAACTTTTGCGCTTCGGATTTTAGCCTTGGAACGGTGCGGACCGCCATCTGTAAGAAATGCTTCGTCTCGCGTGCCTCTTTCTTGCACGTACCGATGCACTTGAGAAATTTCTTCTTCGAGACCGAATCATCGGCTTCAACATCGTTTTCTCCAACGCTTGTTCCCGCGCCGACCAATTGACTGATGATCCGATCTGTCGTTGGTCCGCGCGGGATCGTACTTCGTCATTTTTCCTACGCTCCCCGCATGCGCGAAACTTCTGGGAGCGTTAGCAGATGGCTGAGGACTTCTTCGCGCGGCGCGCTCTTGATTTGATCAACACTGATCGCCTGAGCGACATTAAAACGACCGGACTTTGTGCGCCGCAGCGATTTCAAGTGTGCGCCGCAACCGAGCTCCTCGCCGATGTCGTGGACATAGGTGCGAACATAAAAACCTTTGCTGCACACGACGCTAAAATCGATTTCGGGAAGTGCGACCCGGTCGATCGTGTAGCGATAAACGTGGACCAGGCGTGGCTCGCGCTCGACCACTTTTCCCTGGCGCGCGAGCTTGTACAGCGGCACGCCGCCATGCTTTTTTGCGGAAACCATTGGCGGCATTTGATAGAAATCGCCCCGGAACTTTTCAAACGCGGCGCGAATGCGATTTTCATCGAGCTCAGGGACCGGTCGCTGCTGAATCACCTTTCCCTGACGATCTTGTGTGTCGGTCGTTACGCCGAGCACGAATGTTCCGACGTATTCCTTGTCTTCGCTCATGAGCAAATCCTGGACCTTTGTGCCGCGTCCCACAGTGATCAGGAGCAAGCCCGTCGCTATCGGATCGAGCGTGCCGCAATGGCCAACTCTCCTAATCTGGAGCTTGCGTCGGACCAGCGCCACGACGTCGTGCGAAGTCATGCCCTCTGCCTTATCGACAAGCAGAACGCCGTCAGGAGTGGGATTCAAGGACGTTACCAATTTTCTCCATGACTTTCTTTTCCACTTCGGCCAGTGTCCCGGGCACGCGCGCGCCGGCAGCGAGGGTGTGTCCTCCTCCGCCGAATTTCTGACAGATGGCGCACACATCGACAACTTCGCTTTTGGAACGCATGCTCACACGCACTTTGCCGTCGGCTAGTTCCTCAAAGAAGACGGCGACGATCACCCCGCGAACGGCGCGGAGATGATCGATTAATCCTTCGTTGTCTTCGGGAAGAACGCCCAGCCCGGCGGCCGTTTTTAAACTGAGGCTAACGCTTGCGACACGGTCTCCATGTTCAAAACGCATGGTGCGCAGCAGTTCGCGCAAAAGCTCCAGCCGGCGGCGCGGATAATTCTCATAAAGCTGCTGGTTCAGGCGACCGACATCGAGACCGGCGCGAATGAGCTCCGCTGCAATCTCGAACGTGTGCGCGCTGGTTTTTGGATACTGAAACGATCCAGTATCGGTGGAGATCGCAGCGTAAAGATTCTCCGCGATATCGCGATTGAATGGCAGGCTCTGACTTTTGATCAGCCGGAAAATGATTTCCGCCGTGGCCGGCGCGTCAGGATCCACGTGAATGACGTCACCGTAACCAGGGTTACTCGGATGGTGGTCGATGTTGATCCAAATTTTCGCCGACCGAACAGCGCCAAGCGCGGTTCCGAGCCGGTTTTGAATTGCCGTGTCGAGCGCAATGGCACAATCGAAGTCTTCAGGGGTCGAAGGGGGCTTGGTTACCAGTTCCGCGCGCGGAAGGAACGAATACTTCTCAAGCATTCCTTCTTCATTCCACACTCGAACATCCTTTCCGAGTTGTTGAAGCGAAAGCGAAAGCGCAAGCTGGCTGCCGAGCGCGTCTCCATCCGGACGGACGTGACTCATCACCGCAAAGCGCTGATGCTCGCGCAATATCCGGCCGATTTCCTCGAACTTGGATCGGGCGGAGCTCACTCGTTTTCGCCGCGAGGCGTTTCGATTTCCTGCAGAATCTCGATGACGCGAGTGCCGCGCTCGATGGAATCGTCGAGATGAAAAGTGAGATGTGGCGTATATTTCATGGTGACGTGCCGGGCAAGTTCAGCTTGCAATGTCGCGCGATGGGACGCGAGTTTGCTTAACACACTCTCTCCGCTGTCCGATCCAAGAACGCTCACAAACACGTGCGCGTTTTTTAAATCCGGGCTTACGTCAACATGATTGATGCTGACCAGCGCGCCCGCAAAACTGATTTCTCGCGCAATAATTCCGCTCAGCTCTCTTTTGACAATTTCGTTGATGCGCAGCATGCGGTGTTTCATGGCAGGAGATGGAGTAATGGAGTAATGGGGTGATGGAGTGTTGGAGTAATGCGATTCAATATTTCAATACTCCATTACTCCAACACTCCATCTCTTTCACTGCTTAGAGTTTCTGCGCGATGGCTTCAAGTTGATAGCACTCGATCACGTCGCCTACTTGATATTCACTGAAGTCGCCGAGCTTAATTCCGCATTCCAGACCCGAACGCACTTCTTTTACGTCATCCTGGAAGCGCCGCAGCGTAGAAAGCCCGCCGTCGTAAACCGGCTGCCGTTTACGAAGCACGCGGGCACGCGCGGCGCGGGACACTCGGCCATCGGTAACGAGACACCCAGCCACAATACCTCTGCTCAGTTGGAACACCTGTTTCACTTCGGCGTGGCCGATTACCGTTTCCCGATGCTCGGGTTCGAGTAAACCGGCCATCGCTTCTTTAATTTGATCGAGCAGTTCGTAGATGATGCTGTAAAGCTTGATCTGCACACCTTCCCGTTTCGCGGCGGGGACGGCCGTACTCTCGACCTTCACGTTGAAGCCAACCACGACGGCGTCCGACGCGCTGGCCAGCAAAATGTCCGATTCCGAAATCGGTCCGACTGCGGAGTGAATGATCTCGAGATCGATTTTTTTGCTTTCGATCTGTTGCAATGCGCCGCCCAACGCTTCGAGCGAACCTTGTGTGTCGCACTTTAACACAATGCGCAGCACCTTTTTTCCGGCGGCCGTTTCGAGCAAACTTTCGAGCGTCGCCCGTTGTGGCACGGTCAGCTTGTTCGCGCGTTTTGCCTCCAAACGTTCGTCGCTCAACGTCTTTGACGAGCGCTCCGATTCCATGACGAGAAGTTCGTCGCCAGCATTCGGCAGTCCGGTAAAGCCCAGCACTCTTACTGGCGTGGATGGCCCGGCTTCTCTGACCGGTTGGCCGCGATCGTCCAAAAGCGATTTCACTTTTCCGCTGTAATCGCCGCAAATAAAGGGATCGCCAATTTTCAACGTTCCCATCTGCACGATCACGGTGGCAGTAGGACCTCGCCCCGCTTCCACCTGCGCTTCGATCACGGTCCCGCGCGGCGTGGCAGTAGGCGATGCTTTGAGTTCCATTACTTCCGCTTGCAAGGTCATCATCTCGAGCAGGTGATCGATTCCCGTGCCCTTCGTTGCGGAGACGGGACAAACAATCGTTTCGCCGCCCCAATCTTCCGGCATGAGCCCACGTTCCTGGAGTTGTCTCTTCACCCGATCGATATTTGCTCCCGGAAGATCGATCTTGTTGAGCGCGACCATGATCTTTACATGGGGAGCGGCCTTGGCGTGATTGATCGCTTCAATCGTCTGGGGCATGAGGCCATCGTCGGCTGCGATGACGAGCACAACAATGTCGGTCACATTGGCGCCCCGGGCGCGCATGGAGGTGAAGGCGGCGTGGCCCGGAGTGTCGATGAAAGTGATTTTCGCTCCCTTGTGATCGACGCTGTAGGCCCCGATATGTTGCGTGATCCCACCAGCTTCACCCGCTGCCACGCGCGTCTTGCGAATGGCGTCCATCAGCGTGGTCTTGCCGTGATCGACATGCCCCATGAACGTGATGATCGGGGCGCGCGACTTGAGTTCCTCTTCCTTTTCAATAACCGGCGGCGGAGGCGCGACGATCACCTGTTCGACTTTGTGAACTCCGGCTCCTTTTTCACGGCGCTCTTTTTCGAGAACAAACCCGTGGTTCTCCGCGATTTTGGAAGCGATATCGGGCTCGATCGTCTGATTGACGTTGGCGAAAATGTTGTAGGTCATCAGCTCTGCGATGAGCTGATGGGGCTTCAAACCGAGCTCGCTTGCCAATTGCTTAACGATGATTGGTGGTTTGATCAGGATGACTTTCTGCGGCTCTGCTTCCTCCTCAGCAATGGGCGGCACGGCTGGCGCAGTTGTGCCATCGACGATTGTGCCCGGCGCTTCAGCCGAAGGCGGCGCCGCGGGCTCGGTCTTTATCGGTACCGAAGGTTTGGGAAGAACGACCGGTTTGTCTAGCGACGCACGGATGCGTGAAATTGGAGGCAGAACGTCGCGCTTGGTAGCTGCTTCGCCGTCTTCCGCTTTCTTGCGCGGCTTTTTCTTGTCGATCAGGGATACGCGCTCGACTTCGTGGTGCGACGCGACTTTTTGAGTTGGCGACCGCTGAGCGTGCGGCGTGGCCGGGGGCGCTGCCTCTGCATGCGATGCGTCAACCTCAGTCTTTAGCTTTTTCGTTGAAACCCTGGGTTTCGCCGGGGCGAGTGGCTTCTGGCCAGCAGCGGTCTTACGCGCGGCCGGTTTGCGCGTTGCAGTCTTGCTGCTCGTTTTCGTTGCCATTGTTGTTCCTCTAAAATTTCGCTCATGGCTCGAGCGTGTTAAACCAGAGCCATATTACTGCACGAGTTCCTGCCGGTGTACCGCCTCGTGAATCTCTCGCGCCTTCGTCTCGTCCACGGCGAGAATATCCACCAAATCCTGCACATCGGCATCGCGCAGCCCCTCCAGATTCGTGAAACCGGATTTAACCAGCGTGAGCGCCTGCCCTTCAGTGATGGGCAGCGCACTCGCCAGCGTCTGTGCCGCGTGCACCACTTTTTGCTCGACCGCAGTTGTCGCCGATATGTCTTTGCCGATATTGACTTCCCAGCCGGTCAGTCGCGCGGTTAATCGCGCGTTTTGTCCTTTTTTCCCGATCGCGAGAGAAAGCTGGTCTTCATCCACCGAGATTTGGACGCTCTTCTTCTCCGTATCGAAAACCAGATTCTTTACTTTCGCTGGCTTCAGTGCTTCCAAGATGTATTCCCTCGGATCGGAGCTCCAGCGAATGATGTCCACCTTTTCGTTGTTCAGCTCGCGCACTATGTTTTTGACACGTGAACCGCGCATTCCTACACAAGCGCCCACGGGGTCGACCTTGTCGTTCGCGCTCCAGACGGCGATCTTGGTGCGGTAACCCGCTTCCCGCGCGATGCCGCGTATTTCGACTGTGCCATCGGCAATTTCGCTCACTTCCAATTCAAAAAGACGACGCACAAAATTGGGGTGACTGCGCGAGACGATGATCTCTGGGCCGCGAATGCCGTTTTCGACCGCGACTACGTAGGCGCGGAGCCGGTCACCGACGTTGTAGTCTTCCACGGCCACCCGTTCGCGTTGGGGCATGATCGCCTCAAACTTTCCAAGATCGAGAATCACATCGGAACGATCGAATCGACGCACAGTGCCGCTCACGATTTCGCCGGCGCGATCCTTGAACTCCTCGTAAATCATTTCTTTTTCGACCTGGCGAATCCGCTGCATCATCGCCTGCTTGGCGGTTTGAGCGGCGATGCGTCCAAAGTTTCTCGGCGTCACTTCCACTTCGACGGTGTCTCCGACATTTGCATCCGGCTTGATCTTGCGCGCTTTCGAGAGCTCGAGCTCATCCTGCGGATTATCGACCTGATCCACAACCACCAGATTGGCGAGAGCGCGGATTTCGCCTGTCTTCGGGTTGATATCGATGCGCAGATCCCGCGAGGCACTCACGCTCTTTTTGGAGGCAGAGAGCAGGGCATTCGATACCGCCTCGAGCAAGATTTCGCGTTTGATCCCGCGCTCCCGCTCCAGGTAATCGAGCATTGCAATAAATTCCGCGTTCATAAAAAACATGCAGCCCGCAGACTAAAAAGAGTGGGAACCACTTCCCACTCCGATCAGCGCGCGGACTCGACAATTATGTTACGTTCGCGAAGTCTTCTCGTCAAGCTGTGGTTCGGTTTTGATTTGCCCTTGATAGGTCAATTTCCGCGTCTCAACATTCAATGATTTCGCGCTCTCAAGCCTTGTTGATCGTACTTTTGGTCTGGGCCGCAGTCTATCTTCCGGCGCTTGGTTCTCTTGAGATCAAAGGCGAAGAAGGCCGGCGGATCTTGCCAGCCGTGCGTATGGTCGAGAGCGGCGATTACATCGTGCCCAAGGTTGGCAGCGAGCCGTACCTGCGGAAACCGCCGCTGATCAACTGGCTGATCGCGGGGTCGTTTAAGATTTTCGGGCAACGCAACGAATGGACGGCGCGTCTACCATCAGTGCTTTGTGTGCTGGCCGTTGCGCTTGTCTTTATCACGGTTGCGCGCCGGAGCCTCGGTGCGACCGGATCGACCGTCGCCGCGCTGATCTGGCTAACGAACTTCGGCATGATCGAGAAAGGCCGCTTGATTGAGATCGAAGCGCTTTACGTTTCGCTCTTCGCAATCGCCTTCGTTTGCTGGCTAAGCTGGTGGGAACAGAAACGATCGCCATGCCTTACCTGGATAGTGCCCTGGATTTTTCTCGGACTCGGTTGGCTGGCCAAGGGCCCGCTGCATCTTTTCTTTTTTTACGCAATCGTGATCGCAGTGCTGTGGCGCTCGCGACAACTGCGAACAATTTGGAACGTTCCACATCTGGTCGGCCTTATTCTAATGGTTTCAATTTTCGCCGCCTGGGCCATTCCATTGGTGAAGATAACAGGTGGAGCGCACGTCGCTCAGGTTTGGTCGCGGCAGTTTTCCGGGCGGCTCGCCGGAGAGGGGTTCAAGTTTGGCGGCTGGGCTCTGAATATTCCGCGTAGTCTTGGCTACTTTTTGCCTTGGATTCTGTTTGTGCCGTTGCTGGCCGGGGCGAAATCTCGCCCAGAGGAGAGGGGACAAAATCTCCGCTCGACGGACGGGCCACAGATCCATGTGCAGGCCGCGTTGTTTTGGGCGAGCTTGATTTCGCTCATAATTGTCGATCTGATCCCGGGATCTCTGCCGCGTTACACGATGCCGCTGCTGGGGCCATTTGCATGGTTGCTCGCCTCGATTCTGACTGCGGAAACTGTGGCCTGGCCGCGATGGCTCGGCGGAAAACCTTTCTCGCTGAAAGATCGACAACGCGCGATTGCTCTTCTCGCGGTTGCCACTTGTGCAGCTGTTTGCGTCTACGCTCTGGCAATTGTTCCGCGTTTGCAGGCGCGGCAAAAAGTGAAAACCATCGCGGTGAGAATCGAGGCCGTTGTTCCTGGATCGGAGCAGCTCTACGCGGTCGACCCCGATTATCAACCATTCCTCTTTTACGTTCGCCGCCCCATCGTTTACGTAAGCCGCGTCATCGATCTGCCGGGCGACGCATCTTACTTCCTGGTGCAACCGGAGAATGAAAATGCCGCGGAATCGGCTCGACAATGGTTGCCGTTGTCTCCGCGTCGCGTGTTATCAATTCAAGATTATCGGGGGAGGAGAGTTTCTGTTTTCGCGATCGACAAGCGGTGAGGTCACGTCAAAGTCCGTGTACTTGTAGCCGGGATTGCTGATCCCGGCGGCCGAATCTCAACGCCCCGGAACGTGGGTCACCGACCCCGGCTACAAAACGGCCGACGATTTACGCGTTTGACAGGCACCCAGAAGGAGAATTGGTTAGCATACTAACTAATTCGATCTGCCATGATGTCTGACTGGGAAACGTTCGGCCCATTGCTCTACGGAACGGCTCGTGCCTGGCGGCAAAAGCTGGACGAACGTCTTAAGCCGATGGGCCTGAGCCAGGCAAAGTGGCGCACGCTCTTGCATTTGTCTCTCGCTCAAGACGAACTCACTCAGGCGGAGATTGCGGCGCGTTTAGGCGTGGAGCAGCCTAGCGTCGTAACTTTGTTACATCGCCTGGAAAAGGAAGGTTGGATAGTACGCAGAAATTCATCGCATGACCGCCGTTGCAAAATGGTGAATCTCGGCCGGCGCGCACAGCGCGTGATCGGTAAGATCAACGCGACAGCGGACGAACTCCGACATGAATTGCTTACCGAGATCCCGGCACCCGAGCTGCAAACCTGCATCAAAGTGTTGGCACATATTCGCGCGAAAGCGGAAAAGCGCGATAAGCTCCGGCGAGCTGAGATGCCATCGGTTTACCGAGGTGATAACGGCCAGAATACGAATGGCCAACCGATTGAAAAGAAAAAGGCGCTCAATCGCGCCACAAGGATGTCTCAATGAAGCGCGCACGTGTCAGGCATCAAACCATTCCCCTGTGGGCGTACCTGCTTTTCGGTGTGCTGGCCGCTTTTGTTTTGTACCGGATTTTTCAGCACAGAGCTAGCGAGGTCAAAGCAGCCCAACCACCAGTCCGCCCGGTTCTCGTCGCAAAAGTCATTACAAAGGACGTGCCGATTTATCTGGATGAAATTGGCACATGCGCGGCATACGAAACCGTCCAGGTCCAAGCGCAGGTGAGCGGGCAGATCATCACGCGCGATTTCCAAGATGGCTCCGATGTGAAAAAAGGCGATTTACTTTTTACAATCGACCCGCGCCCGTTTCAAGCCGCTCTCGACCAAGCGAAAGCGCAAGCTGCATTAGACCAGACGACGCTGAGGCGCCAGGAGGACCTGCGCGCGAGAAAAGTTATATCGCAACAGGACTACGACATAGCTGTGGCGAACGCGCAGAAGTCGCAAGCTGTTGCGGACGCCGCCCAAGTGAATCTCGATTTTTGCTATATAAAATCACCCATTAACGGGCGAGTAGGTCTGCGTAATGTCGATGTTGGCAACTTGGTTGGACCATCGAGTCCGCCGCTTGTCATCATTCAAGGCTTGGACCCGATTTACACCGATTTTACCGTTTCGGAAACAGATCTGCCGCTGGTTCGCCGTTATCTTGGCGGCCCGAACGTAAAAGTGGAAACCATGTCTCCGGATAAAACCATGCCGCCGCGGACTGGCGATCTTTATTTCATCGACACTGCAGTGCAACCTGGCGCAGGGACCGTGAAAGCGCGCGCCGTCACGCCGAATCCAGACCGTGCCCTTTGGCCATCGGAATTTGTCCGCGTGCGCTTCATTCTGGATAAACTGAAAGACGCGGCTCTTGTACCCTCGCAAGCGGTGCAAATCAGTCAGAGTGGCCCGTTTGTTTTCGTGTTGAACCCGGACAACACAGTCGATCTGCGCCAGGTCAAACCGGGTCAGCGACAGGAGGGCGATACCACAGTAATTGAAGAGGGCCTCAAAGCCGGCGAGACAGTTGTCGTTACGGGCCAGCTCGCGTTGGCGCCAGGGACAAAAGTAAACCCAAAACCTTATAATCCTCCCAGTCCTCCCAGCGGCGGTCAGGTTGCTGCCGGAGCTCCAATGTAGAAGGGCGTTTCTCCATATGGCCGGATCAGATCAACACGATGGGGCAGGGGATCATGAGCATAATGGTTCGCCGCATCCTGCGAAGGATCGACGACACCGCGCAAAACCGGTAACGGGTGGCGCGGCTCTGACGGTACCGCCAGAGGCTACCTTGATTAAAGTTAAAGGGTCGGGGCTGTCTGGTCCGTTTATTCGGCGGCCGGTCATGACGGTCCTGCTGACCTTGTCGGTTATCGTCGCCGGCATCGCCACCTACGGCAAGCTGGCGGTTAACGATCTTCCCGCGGTTGATTACCCGGTTATCCAGGTCACCTGCTCCTATCCCGGTGCGAACCCGACGACCATGGCGAACAACATCGCCACGCCGCTCGAGAAACAATTCCTGCAAATTTCAGGCCTCGACATCATCACGAGCACAAGCACGCAGGGGAACACGTCCTTCACGCTCCAGTTTGTTCTCAGCAAAAGTATCATCGACGCTGCCACAGACGTGCAGGCTGCGATCCAGCGCGCTACCGGGAAGTTGCCTCTCGATCTGCCCAGTCCGCCGACATTCACGAAAACAAATCCGAACGATCAGGCGATTTATTTGGTCGGTCTGCTTTCCGATACGCTGACCGATGGCGATCTCTACAAGTACGCGTCCACTGCCGTGGCGCAGCGCATCGCCATCCTTCCTGGTGTATCGCAGGTAAACATCTACGGCGTTCAGGCCGCGATTCGAATCAAAGCCGATCCCGCCGGGCTCGCTTCGCGCGGATTGACCATGGATGACCTCGCCGGCGCGATCAAAGCGGGGACGGTTTACTCTGGCGCCGGACAATTCGACGGGGCGCACCGCACCTTTGTTCTTCTGCCGAACGGGCAGATCGATCAGGCAGAAGGCTATCGCAATTTGATTGTTGCCCGGAACAGAGATGGCTCGCCCGTTTATCTGCGCGACGTGGCGGATGTGCGCCAGAGCGTGCAGGACGAACGGATCTCACGCACGTTTTGGATGCGCGGTTTTAATCCGCCAGGTTCGGTCGTGGTCTTGGCCGTCTCGCGACAGGCAGGCGCAAACGCGGTCGAGGTCGCGAAGTCGGTCAAAGCGCTCTTCCCCCAGATCCGCGCCAGTCTTCCGGGATCGATCACACTCGTGCCGGTATTCGATCGATCGCAGAGCATTGTCGATTCCGTTCACGATGTGCAATTCACGCTCATGATCGCGTTCGTTCTGGTCGTAATAGTGATTTACGTCTTCCTCGGACGCGCCACGGATACGCTCATTCCCGCGGTCGCGCTTCCCTTGTCTTTGCTGCTCACGGTCGCGGTCATGTACGCGCTCAACTATTCCATCAACAATTTGACCTTGATGGCGCTGACATTGGCTATCGGATTCCTCGTCGATGACGCCATTGTGTTTCTGGAAAACGTCGTGCGTCGCGCGGAGCATGGTGAATCGATTCTGAAAGCCGCTTTCAACAGCGCGGGCGAGATTTCCGTCACCATCATGTCAATGACGCTGTCGCTGGCTGCGGTTTTTATTCCTCTGGTGTTTTTGCCCGGTTTGCTTGGTCGCATCTTCCGTGAATTTTCGGTTACGATTATCGTCGCTATTCTCGCTTCGGGACTTATTTCGTTAACACTCACTCCGCTGATGTGCGCGCGCATTCTGGGCGAACGCAAAGCCGGACATAAGCGCGCACGCATGGAAAAATGGACCAGCGATTTCATCCAACGCGTGATCGCAGCTTACGGCAGGGCCCTGGACAAATTTCTCGATCGCGCCTGGCTGACCGTTCCAATCCTCCTCGGATGCATTCTCGGGCTCTGGTTTTTCTTCACCCATTTGCCGTTCACCTTACTGCCCCCAGGCGACAGCGGCTTCATAAGGGGAGTTTTCATCGCGCAGGAAGGTTCTTCGCCCGCGCAGATGCATGCCTATCAGCAACAGGTCAATCAAAAGCTGAAGGACGATCCAAACATCGGACAATTTTTCACACTCGCCGGCTTCGCAGCTCGGAGTTCGTCCTCGCAGGGCCTGATGTTCTGTTTTCTCAAACCGAGAAGTCAACGCCCGCCAATCGAACAGTGCATCCCCCAATTGCAGAAATCGATCAGCTCTATTCCAGGTATCACTGCCATTTTGCAACCGAATCCGGTGCTGCAGATCAATGTCGGCGCGACCAGTCAGACGCAGGGGCAATATGCCTATACTCTCAGCGGCATCGTGCCCAGTGACGTTTACGCCGCCGCCGATCAGTTAATGACAAAGCTGAAGGATTTCAAAGGCTTCGCTTCCGTCCGCTCCGATTATTACAACAACACACCGAACCTCACCGTCGATATTGATCGCGAGCGCGCTGCTACTTACGGTGTTTCTACTTCCGCCGTCCAGAGTTTGTTGCGCACGGCTTACTCGCAGAATTACGTCTATTTAATCAAACAACCCGAGGATCAATACCAGGTAATTCTCGAGGTGAAGGACAACGAGCGTGCCCAGCCGGCCGATCTCAATAATCTCTACGTGCGCAGTAACACCGGCGGCACGTTCAGCGCCAGCGGAGCAGGCGGTGGAACGATCACGACCACTACTGGCACTGCCGCCAACCTTGTGCCGCTGCGCGCGGTAACATCGACAAAGCAAATCGTCGGTCCGCAGGCGGTCAATCACTTCAACCAATTCACCAGCGTGACCATCAACTTTAACTTGCTGCCGAACGTCGCGATTGGTGATGCGACAAAATTCATCGAAGACAGCTTCGCACAAGTGCACCAGCAATTCCCCAGTGTGCAGGCCACCTTCCAGGGTGAAGCGCTGGTCTTTCGGCAACTATTTAAGTCGCTGCCGCTGCTCCTCATCGCCGCGATCTTCGTCATGTATGTGATCCTGGGAATTCTCTACGAAAGCTATGTCCATCCCATCACTGTGCTTTTTCCCGCGATCGTGCCGGCGGTCGTCGGAGGCTTGTTTACGCTCTGGGTCTTCGGATCGAGTTTGTCCCTTTACAGCGTCATCGGTTTGTTTCTTTTGCTCGGCATCGTTAAAAAGAATGGAATCCTGGTGGTCGATTTCGCGCTCAAACGAATCGACGAGGGATTAAGTCTGCGAGAGGCAATTCACGAAGCCAGTCTGGAGCGCTTTCGGCCCATCATGATGACCACTCTCGCCGCTCTCATGGGCGCGGTGCCACTCGCACTTGGCTTCGGCCACGACGCCTCAGCGCGCCGCCCGCTCGGTCTTGTCATTGTCGGTGGCCTGATTTTCTCACAAATGATTACGCTTTTTGTGACGCCGGTCATTTATCTCTGGCTCGAATGGTTCCAGGAAAACGTTCTCGATAGAGTGCCATTTTTGCGTAGCGCGCACATGCATCATGAAGGCGAACCCATCCCGCATCCCGCCGGAACCGGCGACGGCGAGTTGGAACCAGCCGGCGTGCCCTGAGATCTTGGAAGGGGCGCGGTGTCGCGTCCTTAAATTGAGCATGACGCCGCGTGTCCTTCTGTATGCGTCTATAGAATGACGAAGCACGAATGACGAATGACAAAGGAAGATCCAATACTCGAATGACAAAAGAGCGATCGAAGGGTTCGTATCGCCGTTCGGATTTCGTCATTCATCATTTATGTTTAGACCATGCGCGCAATGGTGCTCGAGAAACCGCGGCAGCCGCTGGAGCTCCGCGATGTGCCAAAGCCAAAACCGGCGAAGGGACAATTGCTTGTGCGCATTGCCACGTGCGCGGTATGCCGGACTGATCTCCACGTTGTCGACGGCGAATTGCCGGATCCGAAACTGCCGCTGATTCCGGGGCACCAAATTGTCGGGCGTATCGAAGAGATCGCCGATAATGTTGACGGATTTTCCATCGGAGATCGCGTAGGCATTCCGTGGCTCGGCTGGACGGATGGGGAGTGCGTTTATTGTCGGTCCAACCGGGAGAATCTGTGCGATCGCGCGCGTTTTACCGGCTACACGATCGACGGCGGCTACGCCGAATTCACCGTCGCCGATTCACGATTTTGTTTTCGCCTGCCCGGTCAATACAACGACGTCGATATCGCGCCGTTGCTTTGCGCGGGATTGATCGGTTATCGATCGTTGCGCAAGACTGGCGATGCGCGTCGTCTCGGCATTTACGGCTTCGGTAATGCAGCGCATTTGATCGCGCAGGTTGCGCTCTATCAGGGCCGCCAACTTTTCGCGTTTACCCGCCCGGGCGATAAGACAACACAGCAAGCAGCGAGAAAGTTGGGCGCGAAGTGGGCCGGCGGTTCCGATGAAATGCCACCGGAAAAACTCGATGCCGCCATCGTGTTCGCTTCCGTCGGGCTGCTCGTGCCTGTTGCGCTGCGCGCCCTCGCCAAGGGCGGTATTGTCGTTTGCGGCGGGATTCACATGAGCGATATCCCGTCGTTTCCATATGCCGATCTTTGGGGTGAACGCGCGATTACTTCGGTAGCAAACCTGACGCGCCGTGATGGCGAAGAATTTCTCGAGATCGCGCCGCGCGTTCCGGTAAAAACAAAAACGGAAACGTTTGCGCTCGAAGAAGCGAATGCCGCGCTGGAAAAATTCCGGGCCGGTGAGCTCGCCGGAACCGCTGTTCTCATGATTTAATCGCTAACACCGGTCATCCCGAGCGACGCGAGGGACGTCACACTCGAAGTTTGGAGCACACAAATCAATCACCATGATCAATCCGTTTGCGCGCGATGCTTCGTTCAGGATGACCGCGGTTCTTGTGATCTCTGACCTCTGACTTCTGAGCTCCGACCTCTGGCATAGCGCCAGTTGCTCTTTTTAACTGCCGCGAGGAGTGGCGATGATTCCAATTCCGCCATCTCCGCTCGCGTGAAGGGAAAGATATCCATCGGGACTGGAAATCGGCCCGGGAAAAAGGCCGCCACGCGGTCGCGCGGTCGTCCTTGCGCCGTAGTAAGGATAATAAACACGTCCAGATCGCTTCCCGGGGCATAGGTGTCGTTCGCGAAGGATCCGAAAACGATGATTTCCTCTACAGCGAGATTCGTGGCAAGGAGCGTGGCCGCATACTCGTCCATGCAACGGCGCACTTGTTCCACATCGACGGATTTAATCTCGACAGGCTGTGACATCGTCGTGAGCGGCGCGCCCGGCGGTCGCGCCCTACTGCATATCAACTGATTTGATTTCGACAGAATGCAAGAATCGCCTCCGCGTGCGCGATAGCTTCGTCTGCGTCTCTTCGCGAGTAAAAATCTACCGGCGCGCCTCGCTCGAATCCGTTTGGGTATCGCGTTGGGATATAATGCCTGTCGAGTACTCGCGCTCTATCCATCAAATCGGCGTCCGGTTTTGCTTGTTCCGGCAATGCATTTAGCAGTGCAATCAAAACATGCCCCCATGCTTCCTTATGCAGGTGCTGAAATAGCGCTTTGACCGCTTTCTCGGCTGCTTGTTGGCAGGCAAAAGCGGACCATTCATAATGACCAGCATCGCGGGCGCTGCGAGCGAGGCGCAAATCTGCTTCAGCTTGTCTGAACCAATCCTGCGTGCGCTCAGCCATAGATGCTTAGCATGCTATCGCCTTCGACAAATTCAGCAAGCAGTCGCCACGAACCCGAAATATTCGCGCTGCCAGAAGGGAATGGCCTCACCCCGCCTGGACCCGCGCGCGAGCGCTGAACGGTTTAATGAAATTGCCCGGCAACCGTTTCTCGTCGTCTGGCGCTGCGCCGGCGGCATTGGCGAGTGCTTCTTCCTCGGCGGAGAGAAACGGTTTGAAGCGATTCTTATCGATCGCTTTCATGAAGGCTTCATGCGGTGAAACAATGCCTTTTTCGAGCAATGCCCAAATTGCGTCGTCCATGAATTGCATACCCTGAGCCCTTCCGGAAACGATCACATCCTGGAGCTTTTGCGTCGCGCCTTCGCGAATGATGGCGGCGACGGCAGCATTCGCGACCAGAATTTCGTTTACGGCGATCCGGCCCGGGCGGTCGGATCTTCTTAAAAGCAACTGCGCAACGACGCCGCGAAGAGAGTTCGCGAGCATGGCACGGGCCTGCGGTTGCCGGTCAGCTGGGAACATGTCCACCATACGATCAACCGTCTTGCGAGCGTTGTTTGTGTGCAGCGTGCCGAACACGAGAAGACCGGTCTCGGCCCCAGTAAGCGCGAGGGAGACCGTTTCGAGATCGCGCATTTCACCCACCAGCACAATGTCGGTGTCCTCGCGCAGTGCCGCCTTGAGCCCAGCGGCAAACGAACTCGAATTCCCAGGCACTTCCCGCTGTGTGATCGTGCTTCGCTTGTTATCGTGCACGAATTCGATTGGTTCTTCGATTGTTACTACGTGCTTGGAAAAGTTTTGATTGATATAGTCGATCAGCGCGGCTTGCGTCGTGGTTTTTCCGGAACCGGTTGGGCCGGTAACAAGGACAAGGCCGCCGCGGAGGTGGGCAAATTCTTTTACAATCACCGGGATCCCCAACTCCTCGAGTGTAGCAATCTTGGTGGGAATCAGACGAAATGCCGCGCTGTAACCATTCGACTGCTTGAAATAGTTAGTGCGAAAACGAGACGCCTCGTCCATCTCGTAAGCAAAATCCAGGTCCCCATGCTGCTCGAAAATTTCCCAGTTGTGCGGACCGCAAACTTCGCTCATCATCTGCACGGCTTCCTCGCGTTTTACCGGCTCCGCACGGATGGGCATGATATCGCCATGCATGCGCATTTTCGGCGGTTCACCTTCGCCGATGTGCAGATCGGATCCGCCATGCTTGACAATTACGCTTAGAAATCGATCGAGATAAGCCATTACTAAATGACGAATGACGAATGACGAATGACGAGACAATGACAAAGCTCGAGTCGTTCTTGCTTTCGAAGTTCGTTCTTCGTCATTCCAATCATTCGTGCTCCGTTATTTCCCCAGGTGCTTGCGCATCATCTGTTTCTGGTCGGCGCGCGCGTAGGTTTCATCGGCGCTGATCAGACCACGATCATAAAGATCGATCAGTGTATCGTCCATCAAACGCATACCTTGTTTTTTACCCGTCTGAATAATGCCCGGCAACATGTATGTTTTTGCTTCGCGAATGACGTTGGCCACAGCCGGCGTATTCGTAAGAATTTCAAGCGCCAGCACGCGCCCGGTGCCATCCTTTTTTGGTATTAACTGGTGACTAATGACTCCGCGCAAAGATTCCGCAACCATCACCCGGACTTGTTCCTGTTGATCGGCCGGAAACACATCGAGTAATCGATCAAGTGTGCGCGAAGCATTACTCGTGTGCAGTGTCGCCAAGACAAGATGCCCGGTCTCGGACGCGGTGATGGCGAGTGAAATCGTCTCCAAATCGCGCATTTCGCCAATCATGATCACGTCCGGATCTTCCCGGAGCGAAGCGCGCAGCGCCGTGGCGAAAGAGTCTGTGTGCGTAAAAACCTCGCGTTGCGATACGTGGCAGTTTTTCGATTCGATGATGTATTCGATCGGATCCTCAAGCGTGATAATGTGATCGCGCCGCTCCATATTTATCTGCTGGATCATCGCCGCGAGCGTCGTCGATTTACCGGTGCCGACCGAACCTGTCGCTAAAATCAGGCCGTTTTGATAACGGGTAAGTAACTTGAGATGCTCCGGCAATCCGAGTTCGTCCATCGTCCGCACGTTTGTGTTAATCACGCGGAATACAATCTCGATTCCGAGCCGCTGGCGTACCACGCTGGTGCGATAACGGGCGAACTCGTTTGCATAGGCAAAATCGGAATCTCCGCGCGTGTTGAGTTCCGTCTTGTACAAGTCAGGAACAAAACTTTCAGCCAGGGCCGCGGTTTGCTCGCCGGTTAGTGGCGGTGCGTCGGGCCAGATCGGTTCCAAGGCTCCATGCAAACGCCAGATGGGTTGTGCGTTCACCGCCAGATGGACATCGGAGGCGCCGGCTTTTTGCCCGATCTCGAGATATTCATCTACGTGTCCCAGCGGATGCGATTTGACTGGAATGTCCGGGGCCTTTGCGATCATGGCGCGCTGTCGAGATGATTATGCGATGCAGAGGCCGGACGTAAATCCTAAAACAAGCTCACTGCCTTCTTGATCGGCGAGATTGCCCTGCAACACCGATCAGCCGATTTCTGACAAACTCGACAACAACCGGCCGAACCAGGCTCGCCGCGATTTTCAGCGCACCCAAGGCAAATCCAGTTTCAAGAAGCTTCATCTTGGATTTGCGGCCGCTCTTTGCATCGATGTAAATCTTCTTCTTCCGGACGGGCAGGAGGACGACGAGGGTGCCAACGGCCGCCGCCGCTGTAATCCAGGAAACTGTTTGTTCTCGAAACGATCGCCGAATTTTCCTCGGAAAATCCAATTCATAATGCAAACCGCGCAAGTCGCGCGACACGCGTTCACGTGAACTGGCGATTTCTGCTCTTAGCTCGTCGGTCGATTTGTCGTGTCCAGATTTTTCAGCCATTCGCGATCTTTCTTTAATTCAGCCAGTGTCGCGCGAAACACCGGCTTGGTTATTCGGCTACGCGCGACCAGAAGCAGCACTAATGCAATAAGAAAATGCACTCCAGCAGCGGCTAGGGCAGTCCATAGCCACGAAATCCGAGCGAGATGCGCCACGCCAACGATGGCGCTGGAGATAAGAAAAACATATCCAAGCACGGACAGGAACAGAGCGAGGATCAGGCAAGCTGCGAGGACGAGCAGCTGCACCAGCGCCGCTTTCGATTCCTGAGCGAGAAGGACAAAGCGGCTTTCAAAAAATTCCGCAAGCGCGCTTGCCAGCGCCAACAAATTTGCCAGCAAACCGGCATGTCCCGCCGGATTGCGGGACCGAGTAGTCTCGCCGATCATTCGACCGCAGCGCGATCAACGCCGGAAGATCAGGCCCAGGACAAACCCGATTCCGAGCGCGGTAAAGACCGCCTTGGTCGGGTTTTCGCGCACGTATTGCTCGGCGTCTTCTTGAAATGTGCGGGCGCGCTCGGTCGCATCGCCCCAGGCTTGTTCTGCCTTGCCACGCGCTTCGCCCCAGGCTTGCTCCGCCTTCCCGCGGTATTCGCCCGCGATGGCGCCTGCCGCGGACTTCAAATCCTCGGCCGCTTTACGCGCATATTGTTTACTGCTTTCCAATTTTTCTTGCGCGTCCGGCATACCAGACCCTTCTTGTTTTGATTTATTCTCTTCAGGCATTGCTAATCTCCTTTTAATTTCCGTCCCAAGTATCCGCGCGCTTCTGCGTTTCAGCAAACGCGCGGGGTATAAATTGCTCCTTTACTGGGAAACGCAATTTGTGAGCTAGTCGCGCGTATAACTCTTCTGGCGCAAAAGTGCTATCTCCGACGAGCTTTTAACGTCACTGTTCGCGGAAAATGATTCGCGCTTTTGTCAGATCGTAGGGTGAAAGCTCCAATGAGACTTTGTCTCCGGGAACGATCCGAATAAAATGTTTGCGCATCTTGCCAGAGATATGGGCAAGGACATTACGCTGGCCCGGAAGATCGACACGAAACATCGTGCCCGGCAAGACCTGCGTCACCGTGCCTTCTGTTACTATCTGTCCTTCCTTCGGCATCGCGCCGAAATATATTCGCGAACGTGCATCTCTCAAGAGTAGTGCCTCCGGCAGTTGTCGGAGCGAGCGCGTCCTCCGCTAGCTTCAAATTTTCGATCTTAGCGCAGCTGATCCAGCGATACGGTCGGCAAATATTCCCCGAGTTCCTGGCGTGTCCACCACGCGCCAGATTGGCGATGTTCCTCCACAGTAGTGAAACGGTAACGATAAAAACTTGCCCGAATGTAGCGCGGCGGCTGATCCGGAAAGGGGTTGTGCGCAAGTAATCGGCTTACATCCCGTGATCCTTCCAGAAGCCTGACGACTAATCCGCCAAACCAGGGATTTTGCTGCGGAGTACCCAAGACGGCGAACCACATTTGCCAATCGAGTCGCGGCTGGTGTGGGGCACACCAGCCCGGCGCGCGTTTCACGTCCCCTGGTTTCCATTTGAATTCGTACGGCAGCCAATCAATGCCGTCAGCGCTGCCTTCGATTACAATTTCGGCGCGGTCCTTCGTCATTACACGAAAAAGTCCATAGCCGTTCACGATCCGAAATGCTTCGACACGTCCATAAACAGCTGCAAGCGGGCGCGGCCACGAAGCATCCGGTTTAAACGCCGCGAAAATCAGCCACGCATTGATCGGCACCGAGATAATGATCACCGCGATGGCGCCGTACATCGGCAAGCTATAATTGTAGCGGCGGTCTGTGACCGTCGCATATTTTCGGCCGATCGCAGCGTCATCAATCAACAATAAACACAACGCGAACGTGAGCAGGTTGAAGAAGCAGTAGTTGCCTGTGACAGCAATCGCGATTTGCAAAAAAACTATCAAGCCAGCAGCAATGAGCCGTGGCCGGCGTGGCGCCCAGATAAAGAATGACGCGACGGTCTCCACCGCGAGGCAAAATGCGACCGAGAAATGCTTGAACCATTCCGGGCTTTTGTCTGCCCACCACCCGAACACAGTCGGTAGCGGCTGCGACCAGTAATGATAATCGAGCGCCGTGAGCGCGCTCCAATGAAATGAGTGATTAAGCCAACCCCAGGAATCATCACCGCTGGTCAGCTTCACCACACCAGACATGACCATCAATTTGAAAAGCAGCAGCTTGAGCAAAAACAGCGCGGCCCGCGAGACCGGTGGTTCCCGTCCACGCTTTGGCCAAGTTTGCCACGGTGCGAGAAAGATCGCCAAAAAGCCCGTCTCCAGCAGCAGAATGTCCCATTGGAAGCTGAGAAAAGTTTGTCCAGCGATCGTAAGTGACAGGTAAAAGACGAACAGTGCGATAAGCGAAACCACCGGAACGAGTCCGGCGATCAGGAGCAACGACGAAACGACACCGCCGGCGCAGAGAAAATGAAGAAATGCATTGCTCGAATTGAACCAGCAAAGTGTCGGCAACAGCGAGTAAGCGTGGTCGCCGAGTTGTTCGTGAACCGCCGGTAGAAATTGATTTATCGGCGAAATTCCATCGCTGCCAATAAGCCCGTCCACTTGCACCCACAACGAAACGAACGCGATTAAGTAAATGACGCCGAGCGTGCGAAGGAACCAGCGCCGGGCCCATGAATATGTCGGTGGACGCACATCATTGCCCCAGAGCAATCGGGTAACCGCAGAGCCGACGCCGCGATGACGAGCGATAAACTTGTAAGCGAGTTCGGAAACTGCCGCGAATCCAGGCACACGATCATAACTCCAAGCCAGCCATCTTCTGGAAGATCGATAACGTAACGAGCGATAGACAGCTTCCGCGGCAAAAAACGCTTTGCCATCTGGTTCGACGAAAGCGACCGCGCGTTTGAATTGTTCGATGGGGATTTCCGGAAATCGATTCGCTGCGTCCTGATAGGTTACATACTCAACTTCGCCCGCGGTGATTTCGCGCCAGCGTTCAATCCAGCGCTTGCAAAAATGACATTCGCCGTCCCAAATCATGAGCGGCTTGGGTGGGGGATTGGAAACGCGTACGTGCATTAGCGATCCTTGATCTTGTTAGTAGAACGTGAGAGGTGAGACGGGAGAAGTGAGAAGTTTGTTTGCGTAGTCAATCCACTCTCACTTCTCACCAATCACGTCTCACTTGATTCCAAACTCTGCCCAAACGGGCGCATGGTCGGAAGGCTCTTTCCCTTTCCGCATGTCACGATCGATTCCAGCATCGATGCATTTCTTCGCTAATGCTTCGCTGGCCAGGATCGCGTCGATGCGTAAACCGCGATTTTTTGGAAATGAAAGCATTCGGTAATCCCACCAACTAAAACGGCCGCCTTCTTTGTGATGCAGTCGTAGCGTGTCGCGGAAACCGCCCTCGCATAATTGGCGAAACGCTGTCCGTTCGCCATCAGAGCACATGATTGCTCCCCGCCATAGATCTGGATCGTAAACATCGACATCTTCCGGCGCCACATTGAAATCACCGCAAATCACTAACTCGGCAGATTCTTCTCTTAAGAGACAATCCCGCAGTCGCGCATACCACTTCAGTTTATATTCATAAGCAGGCGAACCAACGGCTTGCCCGTTTGGAGCGTAAACGGAAAACACGCGGACGGTGTCGATTGTTGCTGCGATCACCCGCGCTTGTGGATCGACAACTTCATCGCAAAGCGCCGACCGCACATCGCGTGGCTTACTTTTCGAAAGGATGGCCACTCCATTGTATGATTTCTCTCCGTGATAAGCCGAGTGATAACCGACTGCTTGCAAAGCGAGCACGGGAAATTGGTCATCTGTGCATTTTGTCTCCTGCAAACAGACGACGTCTGGCTTTGTCGCCTCCAGCCAGGCAAACAGGCGATCCTGTCGCCGGCGCAGCGAGTTGATGTTCCAAGAGGCGATGCGCATTCGTAGGAGCGTGATCAGTGAACTGTGATCGGTGAACAGTATGGGCTATGACAGCGCATCGGCATCCGATCACTGATTACGGTTCACCGGTCACAATTCTAACTCGACTCCCGGCGCCGGCACAATGACTTCCGAGTTGGGAAGGTCAGCCACCAAAGTCGCTCTCATCCATTCGACTGCCAGTGGATCGCCGTGAACGAGAACGATCTTCTGCGGTGAAAGTCTCTTCGCGTAAGCGATCAGTGCCTCGCGCGTTGCGTGTGCACTGAATTGAAACTGCTCGATGTTGCAGCGCACGCGCTGGGCCGGTCCGTCGGGATCGAGCACCATATCTCCGCCCGGCGTTGCGTCTCGAAGGAGACCGGCAGGAGATTCGGGATCGGCGTAACCAACGAAAAAGACCGAGTGCTGCGGATTTTCAATAAGTCGGCGTGCAAAAATATTGGACAGAGTTTTCGGCGTCATCATGCCGCTGGAGAGCGCGTAAACTCTTCCGGCGCGAATGGGAGCGTCATGAATTGTCTGGCCATTTAAGACGAACGGCGCTGTTTTCTCCATTAATTGGAGGTGGGCCAGTTGCCGCCGAGCAGTATGGGCACGGCGATCGTAAATGTCGGTCATTTTTGAACTGAGACCGCCGATGTAGATGGGAAACTCCGACAGGATTCTTTCCTGCCGGAATTTGTAAAACATCGCCAGCGCTTCTTGCGTCTTGCCGAGCGCAAAAACTGGAATGAGCACGCATCCGTCGCGCTTGAACGCGCGATCAATTGCTTCGGCCAGGCGTCGCTCTTCACTTTCGCGCGTCCAACCCGCAGATTTCGCGTGATCGCCTCTGGTGCATTCCATGATCAGGATGTCGATCTTTTCCTCCGGAAAAATCGCCGCTTCCATAATTGTTTGATCGTCGAAATTAACATCACCCGTGTAAAAGATCGTCCGGCCGTCGGCGCGCAGTAGAATTCCACCGGAGCCAAGAACGTGTCCTGCATCGAAAAACTCAAATGTGAGCGCATCTGTTTCCCGCTGCGGTGCGCGTTCGCCTGAGATCAACATGGGTTGGCGCAACGGGCACCATTGCCAAAGATCCGACGCGCGATCGGTTTCGCGATGGGTGAAAAGCGGATACAATGTCGCGCCGATCTCCTCGCGTTGCCTCGTCATTACGTTGACCGAGTTATGCAAAAGCACACTGCCGATTTCCGCAGTCGTCTCGGTCATGAAAATGCGTGCAGCTGGTTGCCGTCGCATGAGCACTGGCAATGTCCCGATGTGGTCCTGATGACCGTGTGAGATCAGAATCGCTTCAATTTTCCGTTCCGCGATGGCTTTGAAATTCGGCAGCGCTTCCTCGCCGGTGTTCTTTGGGTGCATTCCGCAATCGAGCACGACACGTTGGCCGCCAATCTCCAAATAATACGAGTTTGCGCCGATTTCGGTCCGCCGCGTGAGATTAATGAATTTCACGTACGTTTCTCCGCGCTGGATTTTGAACTTCTCTCGCGACACGCAATCATGTTGAAATCTGAACGAGCAGTCTTGCTCGCGGTCTAAATAGACGTTCCATGAAGGAAGGGCCGCAGCGGAAGGGGAATGAAAACCACCGTCTCGAGCAGGATATTTGTATCCATATTTTTACCGTTTCTTCTGCGATGGTTGGCGTTTGTCTGACCGTGATAGGGCTCATTCGCGTCGTCATCACACTCGGAACCGCGGACACGCTCGCGGACGATTGCCTCGCAGTGAACGCGTTATTGTTTCTCATCTCGTGTCTCCTTTCTTACTGGGCGCTTCGCTCGCGCGGACTGAGACGAATGCACCGACTTGAACGACTCGCCGATGGCATATTTATTTTCGCGATGATCGGGATGGTCGCCGTTTGTGCGCTAATCACTTATAGCATCGCTCTCCCTAACCGATGAAGCCTCGCGCTAAAGCAACTCTTTAAAGATTCGCATCCAGTTACCCCGCAGGATTTTCTCGATCTCCACATCGCTGAATCCGCGCTCGATTAATCGCCGCGTCAGATTCCGTGCATGTGAGTGATTGCTCAGATCGGGAATGAAATGCGGAGTTGTAAATTTTGAGGCGAGCTCTTTTCGTGCCGATTCCGGCCACTGCCGATAAATGAACTCAAAAAAGTCGAAACCGACCGCGACCCCATCGATGCCGATCAAGTTTTTTACATGCTCGATGTGATCGATATAGCGATCGAGCGTGCTTTCCTCTTTTTTGGGACTCACGAGTACTGCATTAATGCCGATCACGCCGCGCCGTTCGCCGATCATCTTGACTTGCTCGTCAGTAATGTTGCGCTCGATATCGTAGAATTTTCTCGCGTTCGTATGGGAAACGATCGGCGGCTTGGCCGTTATCGCCAAAATGTCCTCAAATCCGGCGGGACTGATATGCGCAAGATCGACGATCACCCCGAGCGCTTCGCATTGGCGGATCACGTCGCGGCCGAACGCGGTCAATCCGTCACGCGAAGAACCGCTTGGCGCAAAGAGCCCGCCAGCACCTGCGGCATTGCGCCGGGCATGGGTGAGTCCGATTGCCCGTACGCCGAGCTCGTAAAAATTCCGTAGCAACTCCCGGTCGGTGCCGAGCGGCTCGACACCTTCCATTGTAATGAGCAACGCAATTTTTCGGGCTTTACGCGCATCGAGAATATTTTCGCAACTTTTGCAGATCGCGAAACGTCCGGACCCTTCCACTTCGGCGTAAAGTCGAGAAATCTGATCGAGCGCCACGCGCAAACCCATCTCCGGCA
>WNGB01004584.1_pt1 | contig 27484 bp, 26 predicted proteins | sample 5400681 | NCBI WGS metagenome assembly WNGB01 (sample SAMN13153367, study PRJNA577476) | soil metagenome | isolation source: 115 cm soil or saprolite under grassland replicate 2 | place: USA:California | collected 2016-06-15
TTTACGGAGTTATGCCACGAGGAGCCCTCTATCGGCATAATACTGGAGAGAGTCAATGCAGCACTCCAAGCCCGACTGACACCGGAACAGATCGATGCTGTCACGCTCTCCATATATTTGTATCCCCAGCAAGATGCTGGATCGTCGGACACTTCAACCAATGCCAAGCTCTATCCTGACCGCACCCGGAAGAAACTGGCGTACCTTGTGAAGAGAATAGTTGACATTCTGGGAAGTTTCGGTCTGCTTGTGCTGCTCTCGCCTGTTTTGGTCTGCATCGGGGTAGCAATCAAACTCACGTCGCACGGCCCGATCCTGTTTCAACAGACGAGAATTGGCCAGTTCGGCCAACCATTCATGTTCCTGAAATTTCGCTCCATGTACACGGATGCCGACTCCAGAGTGCATGAGCAGTATGTCCAGGAGTTCATTCTTCAGAGCAAGAATGGCAGTGGTGCGCCTGATAGGTTAAAACAAGATGGGCTCTTCAAATTGAGTAAAGATCCACGAATCACCCCTCTAGGCCATTTCTTACGCAGAACGAGTCTTGACGAATTCCCGCAGCTGCTCAACGTGCTCGTGGGAACCATGTCCTTGGTAGGCCCGCGGCCGCCTATCCCTTATGAAATCAAATACTACGACACCTGGCATAGGCGTCGCGTGCTCGAAGCGAAGCCTGGCATTACAGGTCTCTGGCAGGTGCAGGGGCGCAGCCGCACCACCTTCGAGGACATGGTACGCCTCGACTTGCAGTACATAGACGAATGGTCTCTCTGGACTGACCTCAAGCTTCTGCTCCAAACTCTCTGGACAGTGATCAAATGTGAAGGTGCCCGTTGATTCCACGCTGCCTCGTACTCTCTTTTGCTCCTTCTACATTCAACCTCTACCCTGTAGAGATAATTTTAAACTTTCCAACCAACTGCAAAAAAAAGTAGAGGATATGGTCAACATTGGTGTGATCGGCTATGGCTATTGGGGACCAAAAGTTGTCAGAAACTTTTATGGGCTCACTGACTGCAAAATTATTGCCGTATGCGATAAGAGTCCGGAAGCGCTTCAGCATGTGTTGGCCACGTACTCAGGTATCGAGTGTACGCGCGACGCAAGTGATATTTTCACGTCGAAAGCAATCGATGCCGTAGCCATTGTCACACCGGTCTCCACGCATTATGAACTGGCGCGCAAGTGCGTTGAAAACGGGAAGCACGTGTTTGTCGAGAAGCCTTTTACCGCGACCGTGGCGCAAGCCGAGGAGCTTATAGAGCGGGCAGACAAAAAGAAACTCACGATTATGATCGACCACACCTTTCTGTTTACGGGTGCCGTCCGGAAAATGAAAGAACTCATTGAACAGAAAATGCTGGGAACGCTGCACTACTACGACTCGGTCCGCGTCAATCTGGGGCTCTTTCAACACGACATCAACGTCCTCTGGGATCTGGCGCCCCACGACCTCTCTATCATGGACTACCTGATCGACACACCTCCAGAAGCCGTTGTCGCCACAGGTGCGTCACACTTTAATGGCTTGGAGGACGTGGCGTATATTACGATCTATTTTCCGAACAATACTATTGCGCACATGCACGTGAACTGGCTGTCACCGGTGAAGGTCAGAACGACCCTGATCGGCGGCGAACAAAAGATGCTGATGTGGAACGACCTGGAAGCCGACGAGAAGGTCAAAGTCTACGACAAGGGGGTCAGCGTCACAAATAAGCACGGCGTCTATGATCTGCTTGTCAGCTATCGTTCGGGCGACATGTGGGCCCCGAAGGTCGAGCAGACCGAAGCCCTCAAAGTCGAAGCCAAGTACTTTATCGACTGCATCCTGCACAGCAAAAAGCCGGTGAACGATGGTGAGGCTGGTCGGCGGATTGTCCAGCTGCTGGAAGCGGCCGATAGGTCACTGAAGAAGCGTGGGAAAATCGTCCATTTATGAGGGATGACACGGAGCACAGAATGGGACTGGTATCATGGAGCAATTATCGGAGCTATTCAGGGGTTCAGTTGGGGCCCCAGTCGATCATTGAGGATTACTGTGTGAGCGGGGTCCCCCTCGGGGAGCATCTGATGGTGAGATGGAGACGGTCCTCGGCTCTGAGGCTCACGTGCGTTCGCACACGGTAATCTACGCTGGGAATGTCATCGTGAATAGCTTCCAGACTGGCAATAAGGTAAATATCCGCGAGTTGAACCGCATTGGTAACAATGTCAGCGTAGGCAGCCTTTCTGTGATCGAGCACCACATCGAAATCCGTAACAACGTGCGGATTCATAGTCAAGCCTTTATTCCAGAGTTTTCTGTCCTTGAAGACGACTCATGGCTTGGCCCGAATGTGGTCCTGACCAACGCCAAGTACCCGCTTTCACGAGGTGGCAAGGAGTCGCTGAAGGGGCCTCGAATTAAGCGAGGCGCCAAAATTGGTGCGAATGCCACGATCTTGCCAGGTGTGGTCGTTGGTGAGAATGCTCTCGTTGGTGCTGGCGCTGTAGGCGTGAAGGACGTTCCCGCCGGGACAGTGGCGGCAGGAAACCCGGCGCGATTCATCCGCCAGCTCTCGGATTTGCCCTACTGATCAGTCAGAAATTCTATCCCTCTCTATACTCTCGGGAAGAAGGACTTATGAAGATTCCCTTGGTAGACCTGAAGGCCCAGTATGAGCGCATCAAAGATGAAATCAACGCGGCCATTCAAGAGGTAATTGCCACATCCGCCTTCATTGGAGGCCCCTATGTCAGGGCTTTTGAAGAGGCTTTTGCCAAGTTTTGTGGGGTCAAACATTGTATTGGTGTAGGCAACGGTACCGATGCCCTCTTCATCGCCCTCAAGAGCCTCGGCATTGGGGCAGGAGATGAGGTGATTACGGCGTCGAGCAAAGATCGCGCCGCAGACGAAAGCAATCATACCGGTCCATCTCTATGGTCAGCCTGCCGACATGGACCCGCTCCTGGAGCTGGCGTGTCGGTATGGGCTCAAGATTGTAGAGGACGCTGCTCAGGCGCATGGCGCGCGCTACAAGGGGCAAATGGTTGGTTCGCTGGGTGACGCTGCCTGCTTCAGTTTTTATCCCGGTAAGAATCTCGGTGCCTATGGCGACGGTGGCGCTATCGTAACCAATGATGACGAATTGGCGCTCAAGATCCGGATGTTTGCCAACCACGGGAGGGTAGACAAGTACGATCACAAGATCGAGGGTATGAATAGTCGCCTTGATGGCCTACAGGCAGCCATCCTAAGCGTCAAGCTGAAGTATCTGGAGGAATGGACTGAGGCTCGGCGGCAACTTGCTTATCTCTACAACAATCTTCTGGCTGACTCGGAAATTGTCACGCCGGTGGAGATTGAGAACGCTCGATCTGTTTATCACTTGTATGTGGTGCGCCTCGGGAATGATACACGAGACTTAGTCTCCCAGGAATTGCTCCGGCGCGGCATCGCTGTTGGTATCCACTACCCGATCGCACTGCCCAACTTGAAGGCCTATAGTCATTTGAGTGAGGAAGAGAGGCGTTGTCCCGAGGCGACGTCGGCTTCACAGGAGATCTTGTCGCTTCCACTCTTCCCTGAGCTCAACAAAGCAGAAGTACAATACATCGCGGAGACACTAAAGGAGAGCTACGCGGTGCGATCAGTACAACTCTCCGTCTCCTAAAAGGAACAAACAAGTCAGGAATGGCTCTCTTTTTCTCTTCTGTGACAACCAGAAAGAACTATCTAATGCCCGATTTCTTCATCTCGGGGGCACCAATCGCATCCCCTTGATCTCCGTCGATAACTGCGCCGAGGCTATTGTGCTGGCGGGCATCCGCCCCGCCGGGAGCGCACCCCCGAGGCGGCACCACGCGGCGGCCAGCAGGAACCGCCGGCAGTAGGCGTGCAGCGCGCTGACCCGGCGGCCGAAAAAGACACGATGATTGGCTTTAAGACTATCGCGTACTTCCCTTATCACTCAGGGGAATGCCATGAGACGAGACGTTTCTAGATTGTCATATGTATTAATAACTCCCGCTCGCAATGAAGAAGCTTATATTGAAAAAACTATACAGTCGGTCCTATCTCAAGAGTATTTACCGAAAAAATGGGTCATCGTTAGTGATGGCTCAACAGACCGAACCGACGAGATTGTGCAAAAATATATCTTAGGTAATTCCTGGATTGAATTCCTGCGCATGCCTGAACGGAGAGAACGTCAGTTTGCTGCCAAGGTGCAATGCTTTAATGCCGGTTACGAGCGGATTAAGGACATGTCCTATGATATCATCGGGAGTCTCGATGCCGATATTTCCTTTGGAAGCGATTATTTCACATTTCTTCTTTCGCAATTCTTAGAATCCCCCCGTCTCGGAGTCGCAGGCACACCTTTTATGGAAGGTTCATCTCATTATGATTACCGGTTCACCAACATCGAACACGTTTCCGGCGCGTGTCAATTGTTCCGGCGCGAATGCTTCGAAGATATTGGTGGATATGTTCCCATAAAAGCCGGCGGCATTGACTGGGTTGCGGTGACGACGGCGAGAATGAAAGGATGGACGACCAGAACATTCACGGAAAAAACCTGTTTTCATCACCGGCAAATGGGCATGGGTAACAGCAGCGCGCTCTTGACATCAGGGGCTCATTGCTAATGCTTGGTTACATCTGGCCTTTTTTAAAAAGGATTGATAGACCTATTTCTGAAGAGCTCGTAAAATTTTACAGAAGTGAACAAATGCAAAGGCTAAAGAACATTGTTGGCAAAGCGGTAAGGTTAAGAGTCTGAACACCTTGTGGAGGCAAGGATAAATGCGTAATATGAAAAAAAAGTTGGAAACGAGCATACACAAAGTCGAAAAATGGGTCGAAGATCATAACTATAAAGGCTATGAACCCTTTGACGGCCTCTCTTCCTTTCTGAGGCCATTGACCTTCGGGAATCTTTTTCTCGACCGACTGTTAATGCAGCTTATCCGACAGAGTCCTATCAACCTCCGTCCTATCTTCGGCGTAAAGCCACTTGATTCCACTATTGGAAGAGGGTATATGGCCGGCGGTTATCTCACGATGCTGAAGGTTACGGGTGATGAGAAATACAAGGATAAGGCTGTCTCATGTCTTGATTGGTTGATGGAAAATAAATCCCCCGCCTATACCGACTACAGTTGGGGAAAACATTTCGATTACGCCAGCCGGAGCGGTCGATATCCACAATTCGAACCAACAACCATATGGACAAGCCTTATCGGACTCGTTTTTTTCAACGCATATGAGGTCCTTCAGGAGAAAAAATATCTGGTTGTCGCTGAAAGTGTGTGCGCATGGATCATGAAATTGCCGAGAATTCAGACTGACTCGGGACATTGCCTGCATTATTTTCCTTCGGAAAAAGAGGGCAGCACCTGTCACAATCCCAATATGATGGCGGCCGCCCTTCTTGCAAAAACCGCGAAACATTTAGGGAAGACAGAGCAGTTACGCGTGGCGAAGGAAGCAATGAAATACAGCTGTACAAGACAACTTCCTGACGGTGCATGGTATTACGGGGAGAAGTCCAAATATCATTGGATTGATAATTTTCATAGCGGTTACAATCTTGATAGTCTTAAGTTATATTTAGAGTGCACAAACGACAGATCGTATGAGGCAAACCTCAGTTGGGGATTAAAATTTTATAAAGAGCACTTCTTTGAAGAAAACGGCAGGCCAAAGTATTATCACAACCGCGCATATCCCATAGACAGCCAGTGTGCTTCCCAGGCAATTGAGACCTTGACAAATTTCGCTGACAATAATGAATCCTGCTTGGAGTTAGCCTTGAAAGTCGCACAATGGACCATCGATAACATGCAGGATAAAGAAGGTTATTTCTATTACCGGCAGTATCCGCTTTTGAAAGCGAAAACACCGATGCTGCACTGGGCACAAGCTACCACATATAAGGCGCTGTCACTTCTTTTATTGAAACTGAAGATCAATGGAGCATAACGGACAGAATGGTTGAGATGATTGAAAACGATCGCATTATTAGTGACAATGAACTTGTCCTCATTACCGGCGCGAACGGATTTATAGGAACAAAAGTCCTGGAATCCCTCTTGACTCTCGGAATGAGGCATATCCGCTGTTTTGTCAGGCCCGCCGGCAATATGAAAAAGATGGAAAAGATTATAAACGACTGGGAAGGCAAGGCGTATGTCGAGATTGCCAAGGGGAATCTACTGTCCCGTGAGGACTGTGGATCGGCCGTCGATTCTGTTTCGGTTGTGTATCATCTGGCGGCCGGAAGAGGAGAAAAATCTTACCCAAATGCCTACCTAAATTCAGTTGTTACAACCAGAAATTTACTCGATGCCATTCTTGAAAACAAGCGCTTCAAGCGTTTCGTTCATGTCAGCTCATTCACAGTGTATTCAAATAGAAAACTCAGGCACGGTGATCTGCTTGATGAGACTTGCGAAGTGGCAGAACGACCGGAACTGAGGGGAGAAGCCTATTGTTATGCAAAAGCCAAACAGGAGTTGCTGATATTAGAATACTATAAGAAACATAAAATTCCTTATGTAATATTGCGTCCTGGCGTCGTTTATGGTCCGGGTAACCGGAGTATAACGGGAAGAGTTGGCATAGATACATTTGGTATTTTCCTTCATTTAGGAGGTTCTAATATTATCCCCTTGACATATGTAGACAACTGCGCAGAAGCAATCGTATTGGCAGGGATAAAGAATGGAATTGACAATGAAGTGCTGAATATTGTTGATGACGACCTCCCAAACAGTCGGGAATTTCTTAGGATGTATAAGAAAGGCGTACGACACTTCCAGTCGGTATACATACCAAAATTCGTGAGTTATCTTCTTTGCTATTTATGGGAAAAATATTCAGAGTGGTCGCAAGGGCAGTTGCCACCTGTGTTTAATCGGATGAGATGGTCAAACGACTGGAAGGGGAATACGTACTCAAACAAAAAACTAAAAAAACTCCTGGGATGGAGTCCGAAAGTCCCGCTTGAAGAGGGAGCAAGGCAGTATTTTGAATTTTGTCGAACAGATAGGGATAGGAATGCTTAAGATTGGTATCATAGGTTGTGGGCGAATAGCCGATGCTCACGCGGAACAAATACAGAGGATTGCTGGTTGTGAAATTGTGGGCGTCTGCGATCAGGAAGAATTAATGGCGAAACAGTTGTATGAACGCTTTTCGGTGAAGAACTATTTCAGCAACACAGATCAATTGTTGGAAACAGCTCGACCCGATATTGTTCATATTACGACTTCTGCACAAAGTCATTTTGAGTTAGCCACAACCTGTTTGGACGCGGGTTGTCACGTCTATGTCGAAAAGCCTTTCACCGTTACCACAGCGGAGGCAGAAGCGCTCATTAAACTTGCGACTGATAAGAACCGGAAGTGTACAGTTGGACATGACGACCAGTTTACGCCAGCCACCAGAATGATGAGGGACTTAATTAGAGAAGGGTTTCTGGGCGGACCTCCGGTTCACATGGAGAGCTATTACTGCTACGATCTCGGAGATCAGCGGTATGCAAAAGAGCTCCTTGGTGATAAGAACCACTGGGTGAGGAAGTTACCCGGAAAGCTCTTGCAGAATAATATCAGCCACGGGATATGTAGAATTGCAGAGTTTATGAATACTGACTTCCCTGAAGTTATTGCTCACGGTTTCACGAGTCCCTTTCTCAGGGGAATGAACGAAACAGATATTGTTGATGAATTAAGAGTTATTATTGATGAAGAAAAAACCAGGACAGCGTACTTCACTTTTTCATCACAAATGCGCCCAGAACTCAAGCATTTTCGGATATATGGTCCAAAGAATGCCATTGTTATCGATCATGACCATCAAACTGTAATCAGAGTAAATGGCACTAAATACAAGAGTTATCTAGATAAGTTTATTACACCATATGGTTTTTCTAAACAATATATAGCTAATTCAGTGAATAATATATTTCGATTTCTGAAAAGTGATTTTCATATGAAGTCAGGAATGAAGTTCCTAATAGAGTCTTTTTATCATTCTGTTCTTGATGATGCTCCTTTACCCATACCTTATAGGGAAATTCTGCTGACATCTAGAATTATGGATCTCATTTTCTCACAGATTAATATGCAAAAAATCCTCGAATAAACCTTTTCTCTAGTTCCGATAACCTCAACAGTTTTTCATAAATGTTTATACGGGATCATGGTATTGCAGTGTTGACGAAACCGATCCTGCCGTATGCACAAACAGATTCAAGAGAAAAATATGCTAATCATTAACGCAGATGACTGGGGTAGAAACAAAACTACCACAGACAACAGCTTGGTTTGCTTCAAAAATGGCAGGATTACCTCGGTGAGCGCAATGGTTTTTATGGAGGATTCCCGACGATCTGCTGAGTTGGCTCTCGAACATGGTCTTGATGCGGGATTGCACCTCAATTTTACCTCTAAATTTAATCAGAATATTATATCGAGCAAACTGCTTGAATGTCAGCAACGCATTACTGTATTTCTGCAAAAAAACAAATATTATTTCCTCTTTTATAATCCAATACTTAAAGGAGAATTTCATTACGTTTTTAATGCTCAATATGAAGAATATATTCGTCTGTATCATAAGAAACCGACGCATATCGACGGACATCACCATATGCATCTCTGTACAAACGTACTTCTGCAAAGGCTGATCCCTAGGGGTTCGAAGGTTCGGAGGAACTTTTCGTTCACATTAGGGGAAAAAAGTATGATCAACCGATTGTACCGATCTTTTATGGATCGATGGCTTCAGCGGAGGTGTCAATGTACGGATTTCTTTTTCAGCATTGAACCCATGCACAAGTCTGATCGTTTACGCGGAATTGTAGAGTTGTCTTTGGTGCATAATGTTGAATTGATGGTACATCCTGAAAAACAAGACGAATACAGATATTTACTGAGCACCGAATATATGGAAATAATCCGTAACAAGAAAACAGGGTCATTTAGGACTTTGTGAAGTCATAGATGGCACGCTTTATCTTTTGACTTTTCCCTTAAGTTTAACTGGCTAAAAGGGTAGTTTTATGAGTGGAGATGAGGAGGTGAAATTGACTGGAAAGGCAGGTCAAGTGGATTTGGGAAAGAAGAACATCTTATTAAGGGGTAAGTCTACACATGTCACTTCGATTGTCGTCGACGGCAAGGAAATCGTTATCACTGGTGGACTTGTCAAAACTGCGAGACTCGCAGAAGAATGGTATCAGGATGTTGAAGCCCCAGAGCCAATGGTGGAAGCGATAACGAAGAGTAAGGTAAAAGCCGATATTTTTACATTTTGGCAGAGACTTCCTGAAATCGAACCAAAATATAATTATTATATGGAACGGGAAAGTATTTCTGCCTTACCTATTAAAAGTTTTGATCATTGGTGGAAAAATCAAATTAATTCGAAGACTAGGAATATAGTCAGGAAGGCTGATAGGAGTGGGGTCGTTGTAAAACAAGCTGATTTCGATCAGGAATTCATTAGGGGAATGAAAGATATATTTAATGAGACACCCATCAGACAGCATAAGCCTTTTTGGCACTATGGCAAAGACGCTCAGACTATCAAACGAGAATTTTCAAGATACTTGTTCAGAGAGGACCTCTTTGGGGCTTATTATAATGACGAATTGATTGGATTTATTTTTCTAGCTTATGCAGAAAAATATGCTCTGCTGGGTCAAATAATCTCCAAGATAAGTCATCGTGAAAAGTCACCGAATAATGCGTTGATTGCAAAAGCTGTAGAGGTATGCAGTAATAAAAAAATCCCTTATCTTGTATATGCTTTGTGGATTACAGGGAGTTGGGGAGATTTTAAACGCCATAATGGTTTTGAACGGTTTGACCTTCCAAGATATTATGTCCCCCTAACCCTGAAAGGACAAATAATATTAAAGCTTCGTCTCCATCATGGCATTGTCGGGATAATGCCGGAGCGATTCAAACATCACCTAATCCATTTTCGAAGAAAATGGTATTTGATAAAATCTTCATTGAATACACCGAGAAAATAGGATTATAGGCATAATGTCATCTCAAATAGCACTTTTACTCTATTTTGTTTTTATTTTGGTTCTTTTCAAGATAGACTGCATGCCGCAGTCAGAAGCTTCCATTGCGCTTTGGATTTCATCGATATGGATACTTATCATTGGATTGAGAATGGTCTCTCAATGGTTTGCCACTAATTATTCTGTAAAATCTGTGGCGTCTTGTCAAACCGCGTGACAGGGTTGGACAGGAGCATCGCGAATCTGACGCGGGCCTGTCCACTGGGAGTCTGATATGCCAGGAATCGTTGGTCTAGTCACCAAGATGCCGCGTGAATGGGCCGAACCGCAGCTGCGACAGATGGTGGAGGCCGTTCGGCACGAGTCGTTCTACGAAACAGGAACGTGGATTGATGAATCCTTGGGCGTGTATATGGGGTGGAGCGTGCGGAGGAATTGTTTCTCCGACGGAATGGCGCTCCGTAATGAACGAGGCGATGTCGTTCTGGTCTTTTCTGGCGAGGAGTTCCCTGAACCGGGGACCGCTCGCCGCCTCAAGGAGCGGGGGCATGGGCTCGAGGCAGAGGGACTGTCCTACCTCGTCCACCTCTACGAAGAGGACCCAACGTTTCCTGCTGGCCTGAACGGACGATTCCACGGGCTGCTGGCTGATCGAATACGCGGAACGGCGATGCTCTTCAACGACCGGTACGGGATGCATCGGCTCTGCTATCACGAGTCGGAGGAAGCTGTCTATTTCGCTGCCGAAGCCAAGGCAATCCTCAAGGTCCGCCCCGAACTCCGGTCGGCGGATCCTCGGGGATTGGGAGAGCTTGTCACCTGCGGCTGTGTGTTGGAGAACCGGACAGTCTTCGAGGGCATCCACATACTACCGCCTGCTTCGGCCTGGATCCTTCGGGACGGCGCGGTCGAGCGAAAAGGCGTGTACTTCCAGTCACAGGAGTGGGAGGACCAAGCCCCTCTGGAGCCGGAATCCTATTATCAGGAACTCCGGGATGTCTTTGCGCGGAACCTTCCCCGCTACTTCAACGGTAAAGAGCAGATCGGGATGTCTCTCACGGGGGGACTGGACACCCGGATGATCATGGCTTGGCAGAAGCTTCCACCTGGATCGCTCCGCTGTTACACATATGGGGGAATGTTCCGTGAGTGCCGGGACGTGCACGTGGCGCGGCAAGTAGCTAGCGTGTGCCAACAGCCCTACAATGTGATCCCAGTGGGAGACGAGTTCCTCTCGCGCTTTCCCCATTATGCCGAGCGCAGTCTGTACCTTACGGATGGATGCATCGATATTTTCCGTTCACCCGATCTGTACGTCAGCGAGAGGGCCCGCGAGATCGCCCCGGTGAGGATGACGGGACTCTATGGAGACGAGATACTCCGATATAACCGGGCGTTCAAGCCGATGGAGCCCGCACCCGGCTTATTCCGTCCTGAGCTTCTCTCATACGTTCGCAAAGCGCAGGCAACGTACTCCGGGCTCCTGCGGCAGCACCCACTTTCTTTTTCCGCCTTCCGGCAAGCTCCTTGGCACCACTACCCGATTCTCGCGCTGGAGCAGACGCAAGTCACCGTGCGGACCCCATTCCTCGACAACGACTTCGTTCGAACGGTCTTCCGCGCGCCGAGGTCGGCCTCTGCTAACAATGACCTGCGGGTGCGTTTGATCGGCGATGGCAATCCTGCTCTCCAGCGGATCCAGACTGATCTCGGTTTCGGCGGGCGTCCGGGGCAAATCCTGGCAGCGGCCTCCAGGGGTTTCCTCCAGTTCATGTTCAAGGCCGAATACGCTTACGACTACGGCATGCCCCAATGGCTGGCGCGGATCGATCATCTATTCTCACCGCTCCAGCTCCAACGCCTCTTCCTCGGCAGGCACAAGTTGTTACATTTCCGAGTTTGGTACCGGGATGTCCTCTCCGAGTATGTTCGGCAAATACTGCTCGACCCACGGACGCTGTCCCGGCCCTACATCGAACGCAAAGGTCTTGAAGCCATCGTGTGCGGACACCTCAAAGGAGACCGGAATTACACTATGGAGATCCACAAACTGCTAACGCTGGAGCTCCTGCACCGCATTTTCCTCGATCCGAGATGACTCAGATTGCCACTGTCGTCTGCGCTCTCGGGATTCTGGCGCTTTTCTTGCCTGACCAGGGCCGGAAGGACCGGATTTCCGTAGCACTTTGGCTTCCTGGAAAGGAGCCCGCTCGATCGGAGCATCTTTGCGGGACTCCTGGCCACCGGCGTACTCGTGCTTTTCAGGAGACGAAGAACTGTCGTAAAGTTGCAGCAATTCCCAGAGAGCGATAAAACCCCGCGACACGTCTATTATTTAAGATCCCGACAGAGATGGGTAATGGAGGAAAAGCGAATATCCTTCTCTCAAAATTCAAAAAGCTTCTTCACTGGCTAACATTTAAAATGGGTTACTATTATAATGACGGATTGCCCCATTGGTTTGCAAACTTTGAAGATCCTTTTTCTCAGCTAAATCTAGAAAAATATCTCTTAGGACATACAAACAACATCAATGAGATAAATACAGTACTGACGGTAGAATTAATTCACAGGCTATTCTTAGAAGCATAATAAGGTTGTTATGAATCCATTGTTAGCTCTATTTCTCACTATCCTTTTTATTTTTTATCTTTTCAAACGAGACCTCGGACAACAGTCTAATGTCTCCCACGCTATCTGGATTCCATGGTTGTGGATGATGATTCTTGGATCGAGGTATGTTTCTGAATGGCTGAATCTAGGATCTTCCGTGGAATTATCGGCAAATGCTCTCGAAGACGGAAGCCCTATTGACCGAATAGTTTTTTTCATCCTTATAGCTGCTGCTCTATATGTCCTTTGGAAAAGACAAATATCCTGGTCACTGCTATTTCAAAACAACGTTGGGCTCACTCTCTTTCTCTGCTATTGCGCGGTCAGCATTCTTTGGTCTGACTTTCCCTTTGTAGCCTTCAAGAGGTTGATCAAGGTACTGGGCCATCCACTCATGGCGCTGCTTCTCCTCACCGAACGTACGCCTGTGAAGGCCGTAGAAACTGTCATCAAGAGATGTGCCTATGTCCTTATTCCTATGTCGATTCTATTCATCAAATACTACCCTGATATAGGGAGAGGATATGATCGGTGGGAATTCAAGCCCATCATCTTGGGCGTAACACACGATAAAAACGCTCTTGGTTATATATGCGTAGTTTTGGGCTTATTCTTTGCGTGTAAGTTGCTTTCGCTGTTTGGCAAAAATAGTGAACCTGGAAAGATGATAGAGAAAATTGTTACTATTAGTTTCTTTTCTATGATATGGTGGCTATTACATATATCCAATAGTAAAACTTCATTAGTTTGTCTTTTAATAGGAATTTTTATAGTTGTGATGTTAGGATTCCCGAGTATTAAAAAACATTTAGAGTTCTATATATATATTAGTGTTTTTGTTTTATTGATACTTCAAATGACCTTTAATATAACAGAAAGTATAATCTTAAGTTTGGGAAGGGATCTGACTTTAACGGGCAGAAACGAAGTGTGGGCAGATGTTCTTGATATGACGACAGATCCTTTGATCGGAACAGGTTTCGAAAGCTTCTGGCTCGGAAAGAGGTTGGAGACGCTGTGGGCAAAGCATTGGTGGAAGCCAAATCAGGCACATAACGGATATATAGAAACCTATATCAATCTGGGATGGCTAGGTCTCTTGTTTCTTAGTGGAGCAATCTTTTCTAGTTTTCGAAACATACGCAAGATGTTGATACTTCATATTGACCCAGGAAAGCCAGCAACGACTAACTTTGATTTTGGAAGATATCGGACGGGATTTCTGGCGATTCTTATTATATACAACATTAGTGAAGCAGTTTTTAAAGGACTTCACTGCTTGTTTTTTATATTTTTTGTCATCGCGATTGAGTATCCACACGTCAAGTCAGAGATATTTGGATCAAATACCTCTAGATTTATAAGTGATAATCGTAAGACGTATAATGTACCCCAAAAACTGGACAGGTCATTGAGATAGAATTGCTGCACTTTGTGTCTGCATGGAGTCGTAAAGGTGGCCTCGGTCATGTAGCGGTGTTGTATGGCTCATTGGGACATCCTCCTTGAAAAACCTTTTAATCCCCTAACGGGGAGCGCTGGCGGCGGGGAAGAGGGGCACTGTGCCGTCAGTCGCTCCCAGAGGAGGGTAGTTCCTGGGAAGTTCCTGTTCACGAGGCAACGGCAGGCGCATGAAATCTGTGGCTGATCGCGTTTTGATCTTTCCTTATCCGGGTGACCTCCCGAATCTAGGAAGTCCATCTCTTTCTGGGACATGACTTATGCGGAAGCATCGAAAAGGTATAGGGCCTGGTTCAGGCCAAAGATCGTACCTGAGCGCGCTGGTGCAGCGGCTGGCTGGGATTCGTGTGCTAGTGGTCGGCGATATTATGCTGGATCGCTTCATCTACGGCGGAATTTCTCGTATTTCCCCCGAGGCCCCAGTCCCGGTGCTCCGATGCGAGCGAACGGAATTCGCGCTGGGGGGCGCCGGAAACGTAGTACGAAACTTGATCGCGGTCGGTGCTCGGCCCTCTTTTGCAGGCGTGGTGGGAGAGGATGCCGAAGGAGAGACCATTCGAAAAATGTTGGCCGAACTTTCGGGTGCTCACTTTGTCCTGGCTGGTGAACATCACCGCAAAACTACCGTTAAAACCCGCTTCATCGCCGACCGGCAACAGGTGTTGCGGGTCGACTCGGAAAGTTGCTACCTACTGGAGGAGCCGTCGATTCGTCAGATAACCGAGTTCCTCCACCGGGAGATGGAGCAATGCCAAAGCGTAATCCTCTCCGATTACTGTAAGGGGTTTTTGTGCCCTCCAATGGTGGAGGAAATCATTAGCCAGGCCAGGCATCTTGAAAAGCCAGTGGTAGTTGACCCCAAAGGAACCGATTTTACCCGTTATCGGGGGGCCACCATATTGACACCCAATCTGAAAGAATTGATGGAAGCTTCGCATACCCCTGTTGAGGGAGACTCGGCCGTAGCCGAGGCGGCACGTGGGCTCATCTCATCCTGTCACGTGCAGGCAGTTGTGGCTACCCGTGGGCATGAAGGCATGTCTGTGGTGGAGAAGTCCGGCGAGACGCTTCACCTGAAGGCCGAGGCTTTGGAAGTCTTCGACGTTTCAGGTGCCGGTGATACAGTTATCGCTGTCCTGGCAGCCGCTGTTGGGGCGGGGGTGCCACTTCTCAAGGCGGCCGAGCTGGCGAATGTGGCGGCAGGCATTGTTGTGGGCAAGGTAGGTACTGCTGTTGTTCACCCACAAGAGTTGATCCAAGCTCTCCACCACCAAGAGCTGTCGAGCGCCGAGGCCAAGGTACTCCCTCTGGAGTCTGCACTCGAGACTGTCGGGCGGTGGCGCTGGCAGGGGTACCGGGTTGGCTTCACGAATGGTGTCTTCGATTTGCTGCACCATGGGCATCTTAGTCTGCTTTCGCAGGCCTCCCAGATTTGTGATCGACTCATTGTGGGGCTCAATGGTGACCTGTCTGTAAGAAGACTTAAAGGTGAGGATGCGCTGCAGCATGAGACGACACGCAGTGCGATTCTCGCCTCATTGGAACTCATAGATATTGTGGTCATCTTCCATGAAGAGACCCCTATTCGCCTTCTGGAAGCCCTGCGACCCGACGTGCTGATCAAGGGGGCCAACTACAGGATCGAGGAGGTCATCGGTGGAGACCTTGTAAGACACTATGGAGGAGAGGTTGTTCTCACAGATGTTGCCGATATTTACACCACGAATTCCACCATTGCCCACATGACAAAGGGCACCTTTTAAAGACTCCTTTCTGTGCTTCGAGGGGAAAGTGACTGAACGCAACATTGCTTATAACTGTCAATATTTCCTAGGCGACCGTCCCTGTGTCTGGCACAAGAAGGAGGGCTCCTTGTGCGAGTGCGATCACTATAAACCTGTACATGGCAGTCTCCTCATCATCAAGCTAGACGCCATGGGGGATGTCCTGCGGACGACTTGCCTGCTCCCGGTCATTGCCAAGGCATGGCCGGACACACGAATCTCGTGGATCACTCGCCCCGAGTCTGTGCCACTGCTTGAGCATAATCCCTATGTGACAGAGGTTCTTCCCTATGGGACTGATGCGTTGATCCATGTGTCATCACAAACTTTCGATCGCGTGATCAATCTCGATGCCGGGAAGACCTCTGCGGCACTTGCTATGATGACTCGGGCGAAAGAAAAGGTTGGCTATACGCTGCACGCTGACGGCTATGTCGTGGCGACCAATGCAGCAGCTGAAGAGTGGCTGCGGATGGGTATTTTTGACGATCTCAAGCGAGCTAACCTAAAAACCTATCAAGAAATCATGTGTTCTATCCTCGGTCTGCCGTCCCATGGCATGCAATATGTCCTTGAACTGACTGAGCGCGAGAAGCAAGGAGGACGCGATCATCTCAGTGCACTGGGCCTTGACCTGAACAAGACGATTTTAGGTATTCACACCGGTGGTGGTGGCAGATGGCGTCTCAAACAGTGGCATGAAAAAAGATTCATCGCCTTGCTCCAGCAACTTGTCCACGTGCTGGGGCCAAACACACAAATGGTCTTATTCGGCGGTCCCTTAGAGCGTGAGAGGAACCACAGAATTCGGGAGACGGTTTATGCCCCTCTGTACGATGCAGGCTGTGATAACGAAGTCCGTCACTTCGCCGCTTTGATCCGCCACTGTGCTGTCGTAGTGTCAGGTGATTCATTGGCGATGCATATCGCTCTTGCTATGGGCCGGCGCGTCGGGGTGTTGTTTGGACCAACGAGCCACACGGAAATAGAATTGTTCGGGCTGGGAGAGAAAGTGATCCCAAATCTCGATTGCTTAGTCTGCTATAAGCAAAAATGTGATCTTGTGCCAAATTGTATGGATGCAATTTCGGTCGAGATGGTAACACAAGCCATAGTGAGACAACTCTCGGCTGCTGGGACGTTGACGAGCCCCTCATCTTCCTAACCTGTTTTGCCTACATGTCTATGCGAAGAGTTTATTGTTCCGACGAGATGAAAATTGCGTTGCTGACAGCTGGCAAAGATCAACACTATGCTCTTGGTCTGCTCGGTGCCCTCCAGGTAAAACCAGTGCATATTGAGTTCATTGGAAGCGATGTGATGGCGACCTCTGAAGTGGTCAGAACTGGACATATCGATTTCTACAATCTCGTCGGAAACCAAGATTCGGATACATCTATCAGTCAGAAAGTCCTGCGAGTCTTACAATACTACGCTCGACTCATAATATATGCAGCACGTACCGATGCAAAACTGTTTCATATCTTGTGGTTCCGTAAGTTTCCTTATATTGAAAGAACCTTGTTGAATGTCTACCTCAAAACTTTAGGGAAGAAGATAGTCTTTACAGCCCATAATGTTGATGATCAAGAACGGAATGGAAAGACGAATCTTTTCAACAAGATTTCTTTAATGTTTCTTTATAATATTGTTGATAACATCCTTGTTCACACACCTAAAATGAAACTCGAGTTAATTGAGGAATTTGGTATTGCAAAAGAGAAGATAACGGTAGTGCCACACGGCATCAACGATGTCATTCCGGAGGCGAGAGTCACCCGTTTAGAAGCCAAACAGCAACTTGGGTACAGTCCCAACGAAAAGATCTTGCTCTTCTTCGGTAATATCGCCCCATACAAAGGTCTGGAAGATCTGATTCGAGCCCTGGCGGAGCTCATTGACGAAGATGATCGGTTCAGACTCGTTATTGCAGGTCCTGTGAAGGACAAAGACTGTGAAGGCTATTGGCAGGAGCTTGAGAAGATAATCAAGGATCTCCGGCTGAGCGACTATGTCCGAAAAGAGGTCCGATTCATACCGGACGAAGACGTCGGGGTATTCTTCAAGGCATCGGATGTGTCTGTCTTACCCTATAAAAGAATCTATCAGTCAGGTGTACTCTTGTTGTCATACAGGCAAGGTCTTCCCGTGATCGCAGCTGATGTCGGCTCTCTGCGGGAAGATATTGTAGAAGGCCAGACAGGTCTGATATTCCGAGCGGGTAATCCAGCGGACCTTACAGCAAAAATACGGGCGTACTTTGTAAGTGATTTGTTTAGGGAACTTGAGTCCACTGGCCAAAGAATCAGAGAATACGGGGACAACCGGTTTTCCTGGGAAAAGAATGTTGATAGCACCTTTGCCGTGTATAAAAGTTTGCTAAAGAAAGATGAACGACAAGATTAATTATAGTAAAAAAATTCTAATTATAGAATATAAAAAATTTGTTGTAAACGATTAATCCAGTAGATTAATATAAATGATTATCATGGAAGAATCCTTTGATCTATTATTCAGAAATTAAAAAAAGAGTTAATATGGCACATAATATCAAACCAAAAGTATGTGAAGGCTGTAAGGTCTCTAAAGGTTGGGGTGAAGAAATTATAATTGAGAATAATGAATCATATTGTGGGAAATTGTTGATATTTAAAAAAGGTTGTAAATTCTCAATGCATTACCATTTGTTAAAAGATGAAACGTGGTATGTGGATAGGGGAGAATTTATCTATAGATGGATAGATACAGAAACTGCTGATGTTCACGAGGTCAATCTAAAGAATGGTGACATAGTTAGACAAAGAGTCGGTCAACCGCATCAATTGGAAGCTTTGACTGCAGGAGTTGTTTTTGAAGTATCAACACAGCATCTTGATGAGGATAGTTATCGGGTGTGGAAGGGAGATAGTCAAATTGATAAAAATATGGACTAATGGCTGCTTTGATATTTTACATCGCGGTCATATAGAATTGTTTAAATATGCAAAATCTCTTGGCAATGAATTAATAGTTGGTGTTGATTCGGACAGAAAAGTTGCGAGAGATAAAGGGCATAACAGACCTATAAATAATCTGGAAGATAGGATGGAGATGTTGAGAGCTATAAGATATATAGATAGCATTGTACATTTTGATTCAAGTGATGAGTTGGAATGTTTAATTAAAAATTATAATCCTGATGTTCTTGTCGTAGGCTCAGACTGGAAAGGAAAAAGAGTCGTTGGAGAAAAATATGCTAAAGAAGTTAGATTTTTCAATAGAATAGGAGAATATTCTACAACAAAAATTGCAAATGACACGAAAATTATATTCACTGTTTGACACTGTAGCGACGATTCTGAAATCGCTCTAGACAGGGTAGGTGATGGTTTCTATACTACCGCTCCCAACTTTTTTTGTAACCGTTCAGGTTTCCACAATCACTCTTGTCACCCCCGTTGTTGATGCCGTATGATCGCTCTATGGCAACGCATGCACCTTGACCGCCCGCGATTTGGGCTCGCACACCGCACGAAGCCCAAGAGTAGATGCTGGCACTTGCAGCACGTGTGGCGACTCTCGAGGCAACCGTCCAGGATCTGATGGAGCGGTTGCCCCAGGACGCGCGCCCCTCCTCGCATCCTCCGTCGAGTGAGCCTCCTCAGCGTCAGCGGCCACGCCGCCAACCGAGTGGACGGCGCCCTAGCGGGCAGCCCGGCCCCCAGGGGCAGACGCGGACAGTGGTGCCGGTAGAAGAAGTCGACGTGGTGATTCCGCTCAAGCCTGCGCAGGGTGGCCGTTGCCCGCAGGCGTTGGCGGGAGACGATCCCCAGCCCCCGCGGCAGCAAGTGTACGAGATACCCCCCAGCGTGTCGATGGTCACCGCATACCCATGGCCTCAGTTGGTCTGCCCCGTCTGTGGCGAGGGGACCCGGGCGGCCTGGCCCGTCGGGGTGCCCAGGGGGACGTATGGGCCACGCGGGCACGCGATTACCGCCCTGTGTCCGGGGCGTAGCGCCTGTCGAGACGCACCACGCAGCAGGTCCTGGACGACCTGTGTGGGCTGCCCAGGAGCCTGGGGGACCATCCCCACGCGGGAGGCGGCCACCGCCCAGGCCGTGGCCGTGCCGGTAGAGGAGGCCCGCGCTGACGGACCAGAGCCAGCGACCGCATCCCTGGACGCAACCGGATGGCGCGACGGAGGCCGACGGGCCTGGGGGGGCCGTGACCACCTGGGGCACGGTGTTGCTGGTACGCCTGGCGCGCGGGGGCCAGGTGGCCCGCGCACTCCTGGGCGAGGCGTGCGCGGGTCTCCGGGTCAAAGACCGTTGGAGCGCATCCAACGGGGATCCGGTGCGGTGGCGTCAGCGCTGGTGGGCGCGTCTGGTGCGGGACATCGAAGCGATGCTCGGACGGGGTGGATGCTCCCAGGCACGCGGGGAAGCCCTGCAGAGCCAGGCGCGTCAGATGTTTCACGGGTGGCATCGCGTACGCGATGCCACCCTCAAGCGCTCGAGCTGTCGGAGTGCTATGCGCCCGCTGCGTCGGGAGGTCGAACGGTTGCTCGAAGGCGGCGGCACGTGTGGCAACCCGAAGACCGAGGGCGTCTGTCGGGCGATCCTCACGCTGCGTCCGGCCTGGTGGACGTTCGGGCCTCTGGCAGGGGTCGAGCTGACGCACAACGCGGCCGAGCGGGCGATTCGCCCCGGGGTATGGTGGCGCCAAGGCAGTGTTGGCACGCCGAGTGCCCAAGGCGCGCGTTTTGGCGAAGCGATGATGACGGTTGTGGCCACGCTGAAGCAACAACACCGTCACCCTCTTGATGACCTCACGGCTGCGTGTGAGGCGGCTCTGCGAGACGAGGAGGCGCCTTCCTTGCTTCCGACAGGCGGCTTGGCATGCCAAGCCGCGGCATAACCTTTGTCCCACCTGAACGGTTACTGAGAGGCATCGACCGATCTTGATCACGGATACTTCTTCATTCCCACCTGTTGCCCTGACGTCTCCCGTCACGAATCCGGCGATTCCCAATCGTCACTGGCATCGTCTGCCCAGATCACACCATGGACCTGCTTGCCCCCTGTCCTCGCGCCTCTTTTGATCACCATGCGACAAGCATCAAGGCAAAATGGATGATCAACCCCCTCACAGATCATGTTATTGACATGAGAGGAAGAGGTTCCAAGGCGATGAGCGGGAATTGCTGCTGGAGGGAAAAGGTCCACAAACAAATGCCACTCGCGATTACTGAGTCATTTAACTCTGTTTGTCATAGTGCTCTCCTAACATTGCATGAGACACTATAGTATGAACATTATAGTATAGGATAGGGGCATGAAAGTCACGACCTTCGGAATGGGTTATGTAGGCTGCGTTACAGCAGCTTGTTTGGCGAATCATGGTCACGATGTCACCGGTGTCGATGTTGATCGAAACAAAGTAGAAATGATTAATCACTCGCAAAGTCCAATCATAGAACCTGGACTGACAGACATCATCAAAAATGGAGTAAGCGCAGGAAAACTTCGGGCCACAACGGAGACAACAGAATTGGGAGCTGTGTCTCTGATTTGTGTTGGTACGCCTAGCAACGACAATGGAAGTTTAGGGTTACAGCAGATGCTTCGGGTAGTGGAGCGCATTGGAGAATTATTGAGAGACTTCAATGGTTACCACGTGGTCACCATCCGCAGCACGGTGCTGCCAGGCACAGTGGAAAACATCATTATTCCGTTGTTGGAGCAAAGGTCTTATAAAAAAGCAAGTCGAGACTTCGGCGTGTGCATGAATCCAGAGTTTATGCGTGAGACAACGGCCGTTGCTGATTTCTACCACCCGCCATTTACCATTATTGGTCAGCAGGATCAACGGAGTGGTAATCTTGTGGCCAAGTTATATGAGAGTATCGAAGCACCCTTGCAGAGGCCAACAATTGCCGTCGCTGAAATGCTCAAATACGCTTGTAACGCCTTTCATGCCTTAAAGATATGCTTTGCGAACGAAATTGGTAATTTATGCAAGAGTATGAGCATTGACAGCCATCGTGTTATGGAGCTTTTTTGTAAGGATACAAACCTTAATCTCTCGTCATATTATCTCAAGCCAGGTTTTGCCTTTGGTGGCTCCTGTTTGCCGAAGGATTTACGTGCGATCCTCTATCAGGCCAAGCTTAACGATGTTGAGGTGCCCCTGTTATCCTCCATTTTGGAGAGTAACGAAAGGCAAATCGAACAGACCTATCGTCTGATCAAAAAAACTAGGCGAACTAGTGTAGGAGTTTTAGGACTAAGCTTTAAGGCTGGGACTGATGATGTGCGGGAAAGTCCTATTGTCGTCCTCATCGAAATCCTACTGGGGAAAGGGTATAAGATTGCTATTTATGATGAGGAAGTTTCTCTGGCGAAGCTCTATGGAGCCAATAAGAGGCATCTCGAAGAAAGTATTCCGCACATCTCTTCGTTGCTGAAACCTTCTATTCGAGAAGTGATCGAGAATTCCGATATTGTTATTGTCAGCAAAAAAACTGAACTCTTTAAAAAAGAGATTGCTCATATTAAGAATGATGCCTTCGTGATTGATTTGGTAAGAATCGACAACAATTTTGATAAAGGACATTCCTATTATGAAGGGATCTGTTGGTAGAATCCTTATGTTTGTTGAGAATCACTTTCCTTCGGATACTCGAGTAAAAAATGAATGCGACCTTTTGCAGAAGGCTGGTTATGCAATAACAGTTGTAGCGTTGAAAAAGAAAAACGAAAAAAAAGTGGAAGTTATAGATCGAATCCAAGTGTATCGTATTCCACAGCTGGAGATATTTAAGAAAACATCTAAAGAAAACCCAAACTTTCTATGTCGTCTTTGGCTAAAGATAAAAGCGTTTTGGGGATATATGGTGGAATACATCTACTTTACAAGTGCTTGTTATGTTCTGAGTCTATATGTTGCAGCAAAATATGGATTTGACGTCATCCATGCCCATAACCCACCCGACACACTTTTTCTCGTAGCTGCTCTGTATAAACCTTTTGGTAAGAAGTTCATATTTGATCATCATGATCTCTCTTCTGAGCTTTACCAGTCTCGATACGGAGCAAAGCAAGGGTTCATTACTCAGCTCTTGCTTTTCTTAGAAAAGTGTAGCCTGAAGATTGCCGATATTACCATTGCAACCAATGAATCGTATAGACAAATTCAAATCGAAAGGGGAAAAGTTAAACTGCAAAATGTGTATGTTGTCAGAAACGGTCCTAATCTTAACCGATTAGTGCAAATGCCTCCCAATGAGCGGTTGCGCAGTATGAACAAATGCATCTTATGCTATATTGGTTGTCTCAATCCACAGGATGGTGTTGATTATTTGCTGCGATCTCTTCAGTATTTGGCCTTCAAACTTCATCGAAAAGACTTTTACTGCATCATCATTGGGAGTGGAGATTCCCTTGAAGAGCTCAGGACCTTGGCGGCGGAGTTGGGCTTAGATGGGTATGTAGAGTTTACAGGATTTATTCCAGATGAGGATTTGCTGCGCAACTTGTCAACAGCCGATATATGCGTGGATCCAGATCCATCGAGCCCATTAAATGATGTTTCAACCTGGATTAAGGTTATGGAATATATGACTTTTGGGAAACCAATCGTGGCCTATGATCTAAAAGAAACACGCTTTTCTGCCCAAAATGCCGCCTTATATGTCGAACCTAATAACGAAATAGAATTTGCCAAGGGCATCGCAAAACTTATGGATCAACCTGATCTTCGTCGTATCATGGGAGAGTTCGGACGGCAACGGGTTGCTCGAGAATTACAATGGGATGTGGTCGGCCAAAATTTGTTACGCGCTTACGAGGCGCTCCTGACAGGGGTGTGATCACTCCAGTCCCACAATTTATGCGGCCTTTGGCTCACGCTGCTCTCTCTGCTCCAGCTCCATCCGGGCCATTGGCATGGGTTGGGCAGCCAAAAGGCGTGATACACCATATCCCAGATGTCACTCAGCCAGATCATACGTAAGTCCACGCTCACCTATCCACCGAATACCGCCCAGGCCATACCGGAGCGCTTCAGCCGTTGCGTGAACACGGTTGTGCAGGCCGCCTCGATGTGTCAACCATAATACGGTCATCCAGACAACTTTTTTCGCAATCATGCGACATAATCGATCTCCTCTAAGAGTCTGTCTGGAAACAAAGTCTATGCAAGACAACAACTTATGCTACATCCTGGACAAGACTAAAAACGGAATTACTGGAGCGTTGGTCTCATGTCACGCTTTTAGCAATTTCTCACTCTCTGATTTATCAGGCCATAGTTTCCGGACAGCCTCTCAGCGGGCGAAACGCGACATTTCAATGCCCATGGCTAGGCCTACATGATCCAAGCCGACTTCTGCGACCAGACGCTGGAACCCTTGGCGCCATTCTGTTGTTGCGCCAGACTGACCTAAATCTTCATCGATGGCCAAGACGCGGGCTTCAAACCACCCCAAGGCCAGGGCCCATTGTACCAGACCGTATTGCAACCGGGTCGACTCTTGATGATCCAGGACATGCTGCATGGTCGATTGCCGGACATATACGACGGCTAGACGCTCAAGGTGCCGAGCCGCGAGTTTATCGCTGTAACCTTGCCACGGATCACTGCCCGGGTGCAGACCCATGCCCGTCCGGACGGGAGCTGCATTACTCGTATCGGTTCCTGTTTATTCCCGGCACGATCGGGGCCATCACCTGGCTGGCACGAAACCGCGAGACCGTTGGACGTATCCGCCATGGGTTGGTGTTGACGTGCCTTGGGGACGCGGGGGGGGGGGCCATTACAAGAAGAGCCGCCGGGGCAATGCCGAGATTGACCGGGCAGCGGCGCATGTCCTCCGCCACGCCAGCGACTCCCCCGAAATGCTGGATTTCTCCCCCTATGGGTATGACGAGCGCCAGTACTGCTCTCCGGGTTTCAATCTCCCGATCGGATGCCTCATGCGGAGGGTGTGGGGGACCTTTTCAGAGTAGCACATCTCAGTCGACAATATCGATTTCATCCGGCCGCCACAACTGGCCGGATCGCTCGGCGTGTGCGCCGCCATCCTGGACGTGCTTGAAAACAACCGGTGATATCACAACCAGAGCCCTTACTGTGAACCACAATTGGGTCGGCGAAACCTGTACCGGTCCACGAGTGGGGACGCGGCCGGGGTGGACATCTCCGCGCGCCTTTGAATCTTTCCGATGGGGAGTACTTTCTGCGGGACATTGCGGAGCGTTCCGGCATCCCATTCTCGGCGATCAGCGATGCGGCGGAGCTGCTGTGCCAGAACGGCCTGTCGTTATGATAATTTCCTCTCTTCTTCCCTCCTCCTTTTGCAGCTTTTGTGGATTCGTCTGGTGAAGCTGCCGCAAAGGATGATTCCCCCAACGTCCACAGGACGGCTTTGCTTGTGGCTATCGTAGGCTCAAATCTGTTTTGGAAAGGAGTGTGGCATGAGAATACTGTTGACCGGCCATAAAGGCTATATCGGCGCCGTTGCGGGACCCCTCTTGCGTTCCTCAGGCCATGAAGTGATCGGCCTAGACACAGACCTGTTTGCGGGCTGCGAGTTCGGGGACGCAGCCCCGGATATTCCGGAGGTTCGTAAAGACATCACCGTGCATCGGTCCGGCTGGCTGAATTAGCCAGAGCGGCCGGGGTGAGGCGCTTTGTCTTCTCCTCCTCTTGTAGTACCTACGGTGCGGCGGGGGAGGCGATCCATGACGAGACCGCTCCGCTCAACCCGGTGACGGCGTATGGCGAGTCCAAGGTCCTGGTCGAGCGCGACATAGCATGGTTGGCGGATGCGCAGTTCAGTCCAACCTACTTGAGAAATGCGACCGCTTACGGCGCGTCTCCACGCCTGCGGCTGGATGTGGTCTTGAACGATCTGGTGGCCTGGGCGTATACGACCGGCAGCGTGTATATCAAGAGCGACGGTACACCCTGGCGTCCCATCGTACACATTCGCGACATCTCTGCGGCAATTCTGAGCGTGCTCGAAGCTCCGCAACAAGTCATACATAACGAGATCTTCAATGTCGGCCAGACGGAGGAGAACTACCGTATCCGCGATCTGGCAGAGATTGTCGCGGAAACTGTTCCCGGCTGCTGTGTCGAATACGCTCCCGACGGTGGCCCGGAAACACGCTGCTACCGCGTCAATTTCGACAAGATCCGCCGCGTGCTGCCGGGATTCCACCCGCAATGGACCGCCCACAAAGGCGCGCACGAACTGTATGAGGCGTATCGCGCGGTGGGGCTGAGCTTTGCCGATCTTGAGCTGGGCCGTTATACCCGCATTACCCACATACAGGAGCTCATGCAAGCGGGGCAGCTAAACAGTTCGCTGCGCTGGAGCAATCAGCACGCCGAGACGGCGGTATAAGAGAATCGATCATCTTAAACAATTACTCAGTACTGAACATTTAGTAAGTCTTCATCAGCATATCAGGAGGTGCAGACAGGATGGTTTTCACTGAAACGAAACTCAAAGGCGCATACATCATTGACATTGATTGCAAAGAAGATGATCGAGGCTTCTTTGCACGGGCCTTCTGCCAGAAGGAGTTCGAGGCACATGGGCTCAAGACCATCATTGCGCAGGCGAACGTCGCCTTTAATCACAAGAAAGGCACGTTGCGCGGCATGCACTTTCAGTACCCACCCGCGGCCGAGACAAAACTCGTGCGCTGCACGCGTGGCGCGATTCTTGACATCATCGTCGACCTTCGCCCGGATAGCGCTACCTACCTCCAACACATTGCCGTCGAGTTGCACGAGGCCAATCACCGGGCCCTCTACGTGCCTGAACGCTTTGCGCATGGATATCAAGTCCTCCAGGACGGCACCGAAACCAGTTACCAAGTGGGCGAGTTCTATACGCCCAGTGTCGAGGGCGGTCTTCTGTATAACGATCCTCGTTTGGGACTGACATGGCCACTCCCTGTCACAGTGATTTCCGAGAAGGATCAGAGGTTCGGACTACTCGATGAGATCGAGTCTGAACTGAAGCAACGCATGCGTATCTGATTGAGGGCGAGATCAATAATTTGGCAGTAGAGGTAGAAAGTGATTCTTTAAATTTTTCGATCCAATCACAGATCCTCCGAAGGAGAACACGTATGATTCTAGTTGATAATGCACTAAAAGCTCGGGAGGAACAGGGCAAGCCCGTCCGTGTTGCCATGATTGGTGCGGGCTTTATGGGACAAGGGCTGACGAATCAGATCGTGAACAGCATCCCCGGCATGCGCATGGTCGCCGTTTACAACCGGCATCTGGAGAAGGCGTTCCACGTCTTCCGTTACGCAGGTCTTGAGGACATCGTCGTCGCGACGACCCAGGGGCAGCTCGAGGATGCCCTGCTTGGTGGAAGGCCGGTGGTGACGGAAGATGCGTGCCTGCTGGCACGGTCTGAGCACATTGACGCGTTGGTCGATGTGACCGGCTCAGTAGAGTTTGGAGCGCACGTGGTGCTTGAGGCGTTCAAGCATGGGAAAGACGTCGTCCTGATGAACGCCGAACTCGACGGCACTATTGGCCCCATCCTGCAGTGCTACGCGGAGAAGTACGGGGTCATTCTGTCGGCGT
>WNGB01007934.1_pt1 | contig 27478 bp, 25 predicted proteins | sample 5400681 | NCBI WGS metagenome assembly WNGB01 (sample SAMN13153367, study PRJNA577476) | soil metagenome | isolation source: 115 cm soil or saprolite under grassland replicate 2 | place: USA:California | collected 2016-06-15
GGACCAAACACGGCGCATACGAAGAAGTAGAGACCGACCTGGGCGATTACGAAAAAGCCGGGGGCGTATTCGTTCCAACATCAATCGAAGTCGGGCGCAAGGGAGCGCCTGACAAGCAACGGATCATAATCGATAAGGTCGAAGCCAACGTGCCCGTGGATGACACGATATTTCGTTTCCCCGGCCTCATAACTCTGCCGCAACCACAGCGCTGATCAATAGATGAGGACCTTAAATAACCAAAAGCGAAACGAGGACGCGTGCGTACTCCGAAAAGTGTCGCGAAAACGAACAAACGTCTGCTTGCATTTCGCACGCAGTGCTTTTGGAGTGCGAGGTGTCCTCGCGTCGCTTTCATTCCTGCTTCTCTGCATAATTTCTTGTTGGGCGGAGGAAGCGCCATTCAGCTCAGCAACCATCTCTGGCCTCGGCGCGCGCAACATAGGCTCCGCAACGATGAGCGGGCGTATTTCGGCCATCGCGGGTACACGCGAGCCATCGGGCAAGATCACGCTGTTTGTCGGCGCAGCGAGTGGCGGCGTCTGGAAATCTGATGACAGCGGGACGCGATATCGACCCGTGTTTGACGAGCAGCCTGTGCAATCGATCGGCGCCATTGCGCTCGACCCAAAAAATTCGAAGAACGTCTGGGTCGGAACCGGTGAATCGTGGACGCGCAACAGCGTTTCGATTGGTGACGGGATTTACAAATCAACCGACGGCGGTGAAACATGGACGCATTCCGGTCTCGAAAAATCCGAGCGCATTGCAAAGATCGCAGTGAGCCCAAAGAGCAGCGACACGGTCTTTGCCGCAGTGCCTGGCGCGCTCTGGAGTGATTCGACCGATCGCGGGCTTTACAAGACTACTGACGAGGGCAAGACGTGGAACCAAGTCCTCAAAGGACCGAATCTTTCGAGCGGTTGCACCGATTTAGCGATCGATCCCACAAATCCAGACGTCATGTTCGCAGCGATGTGGGATTTCCGGCGCAAAGGTTGGGAGTATCGGTCGGGCGGCCAAGGCCCCACCGAGCCATCAGCTAGTGGATTATTTCGTTCTACCGACGGCGGCAACACATGGACGGAGATTACGACGGAGGCCAACCAAGGTTTTCCGAAAAAACCGTACGGGCGCCTTGCAGTGGCAATCGCGCCTTCGAATTCCAAGCGCGTTTACGCGTTTGTCGAATCACCCGAAAGCGCGCTCTTCGTCTCCGACGATGGTGGCGTTACCTGGGACAAGCGTGACAAAAGCCAATGGATGGTGTGGCGGCCGTTCTACTTCGCGAAATTGATTATCGATCCAAAAAATCCAGATCGCGTATTCAAGACTGATGGCTCACTCATCGTTAGCGAGGATAGAGGCAAGAGTTTCGCGGTCGTCGGCGGATTTGGCGGGATGCACGGCGACGTGCACGACGTCTGGATCGATCCAACAAACACGCAGGTCGTCTTTTCCGGGGACGATGGTGGGATGTGGTATTCCTACAACGGCGGCGCGAAATGGTGGAAAGCTGAGAACCTGCCGGTTTCCCAGTTCTATCACGTTAGCGTGGATGACAAAGACCCCTACCGCGTTTACGGCGGTTTACAGGACAACAGCTCTTTTGTGGGCGAATCACAACACCCCGGCGGGATCACCAACGCGCAGTGGGAAAACATGTACAACGGCGACGGCTTCTGGATGTTTCCGGATCCGGCCGATCCCGATTACATCTATGCCGAATATCAAGGTGGCGAAATCGGGAGGGTAAATCGCCACACGCACGAAGCTCGCAACATCAAGCCACGGCCGGATTACAAGGAAAAGCTCAGGTTTAATTGGAATACGCCAATTGCACTTTCGCCTAACGAAAAGGGGACGATCTATATCGGCGCTCAGTTTCTCTTTCGTTCGCGCGATCACGGCCAAACGTGGGAACGCATTTCGCCCGATCTGACAACCAACGACCCGGAAAAACAGAAACAGGAGCAATCGGGCGGCGTCACGGTGGACAATTCCTCGGCCGAAATGCACACCACGATTTACTCGATCAGTGAATCGCCCAAGGACAAATCGCTGATCTGGGTGGGCACAGACGACGGCAACCTTCAATTGACTCGCGACGGCGGCAAGACGTGGACCAATGTCGTCGGCAATGTTCCCGGTTTGCCAAAAAATTCATGGGTCAGCTGGGTGCAGGCGAGCAACTTCAACGCCGCCACCGCTTACGCAGCGTTTGATCGACATACCTTTGGCGACATGGCGCCGTATGTTTTCAAAACAACTGATTACGGTAAGACCTGGACGCCGCTCGTCGGCGCTCAGGACGCCAAAGGCGTTCGTGGATACGCTCATGTGATCAAGGAGGATTTGGTCAAGCCGGATCTGCTCTTTTTGGGAACGGAGTTTGGACTTTGGGTCTCGATTGATGGTGGAAAAAACTGGGCACAATTTAAAGGCAACCATTTTCCAGCAGTTGCCGTTCGAGACCTGGCAATTGCCCCGCGCGATAACGATCTGGTTCTTGCAACGCATGGCCGCGGGATCTGGATTATTGACGATATCACCCCATTACGAGCGTTGACGCCGGACTTGTTGAAGCAGGAAGTCGCGTTCGTCTCAGCGCGTCCTGTGCAACAGCGCATCGAAGGCTCAGGCGGATGGTCTACCGGCGATGCGGTTTTTGTTGGCGATAATCCGCCTGACGCCGCCGTGATCAATTACTACCAGCGGGAGCGTCATCTATTTGGAAAATTGAAGCTCGAAGTTTTGGATTCCTCCGGGCGTGTTGTCGATGAATTGCCAGCCAGCAAACGACCCGGCCTGAATCGCGTGACCTGGCCAATGCGTGTGAAACCACCGCGCGTGCCACCTGCCGCGCAGATTGCCTTTGCGGGAGTACGAGGTCCACGACTTGTGCCGGGCGAGTACTCGGTGCGCCTCACCAAGGCCGGCAAAGTTTCGGAAACCAAGTTGACGGTTGGTCTTGATCGCAGGGCTAAATTCAACGCCGCGGATCGCAAGGCACAGTTCGACGCGGCAATGAAGGTCCACGGGCTCTTTGACGAGGAAAGTGCGCTAATGGACCGGGTTATTGCCTTGCGCAAAGCATTGGCGCAGAGCGGGGGAGCGTTAGCTGAAGGCGATCCGCTTCGCAAGAACATCTCCGATTTCGACGGGAAAGTTGATGCAGTCCGCAAAAAAATTGTTGCAACAACCGAAGGAGGAGCGATCACGGGCGAGGAGCGATTGCGGGAGCATACGGACCAGCTTTATGGAGCGATTCTCAGTTACGAAGGAAAGCCTGGCGGCTACCAGGTTGCATATACCGATGCGCTCAAGCGGGAATTGAGTGACGTGACAAAAGAGTTCGACCAATTGCTCGCCAAGGATCTGCCAGCCTTAAACGAATCACTCGAAACCAAGGGACAGCAGCCAATTCCAGCGCCGTCACCCAGTGTTGGCGCGACAGATGTCACACATGGTTCGGGTGGCACGGTGGGCGGTGCAGGCGCTTTTCTTCCGGCCGATTTTCGCATTTCCCACTAAGTCGCTTACTGGACGAATTTTTTTCGTCGTGTTAGCTTGCACGCCATCGTGGGGGTATAGCTCAGTTGGTAGAGCGTCTCGTTCGCAATGAGAAGGCCAGGGGTTCGAATCCCCTTACCTCCAGTCTTCGCTCGCCGTCGTAGACAAGAGCGAAAGACTGTCGCGCCGAAGCCTTGGCGAAGTCGGACCTTTGTTGATTTTGTGAATGCAAACGCGCCGAGCTACGACTCGGCAGGCCAATCGATGATACGAGCAACGCGAAAGAACGATTGCAGGGAACGCTTTCGCGTTTAAGGTGCGCTCTCCAATTCTAAATATGTTCCAGACGTTTCTTGCTCAGGCGCAAAGCGCGGCTCCTCAACAGGTGCCGGGTGGCGGCATTGGTTCATTTTTCGTGCCGCTGATTTTCATCTTCATCATCATGTACTTTGTGATGATCCGACCGCAGAAAAAGCGACAGCAACAGCAACAGCAGCTAATGACGAGTTTAAAAACGGGTGACCGGGTCGTGACCAATGGTGGCATTCACGGCTTAATCTCGAATGTGAAGGAAAGTACCGTGCTGGTGAAAGTAGCAGACAACGTCAAGATCGAGATGGAGAAATCGGCTATCACGACGGTGCTCAAAGAAAGCTGATAGTTGATAGCTGATGCTTGATAGTCGATGAAAGTTGAATCGCCAAATCGTTAAATCGGAATGACCCCTGGGATTACATTTGTTGTCGGGCTCGCGATGCTCGTCTTTTTCGGGTGGTATTTCGCCACCGATCAAGGGTTGCGGAAACGCTTGCTCGCCACCGCGCTCCTGCTGGTGCTCGTCGTCTTTAGCATCGCCACGATCTGGCCGCCCCAGAAGACGATCGCGCTCGGTCTCGACATCCAAGGCGGCACATCTTTCCTCATCCGACTGAAGGGCGGCGACAAAGAAGTGACCAAGGGCATGCTCGACCAGGCAGTCGAGGTGATTCGAAAGCGTATTGACGTTTTTGGAGTCAGCGAACCGATAATCAGTCCGGTCGGGAGCGATCGGATTCTGGTCCAGATTCCAGGTCTCGACACCGCCAAGATCCAGGAAGCACGCGATCAGCTATCTCGGGTAGCGAAGCTCGAGTTCCGAATGGTTTATCCGGATAACGGCGAGCGATTACGCGAAATCGACCAGGGGAAACAAGTAATTCCGCCAGAGTTCAGGATCGAAACTCATAAACATCAGGCCGAGGGGGAAAAACCGGTCGAGGAACGATTGCTGGTAAAAAAGAAAGCCGACTTGGCCGGCGATCGAGTTTCGAACGCGGGCGCCTCTTATGAGCGAGACGGTTGGGTAGTTCATTTGCGATTCGACAGCGAAGGCGCCAAGCAGTTCGGCAACATTACGGCTGCAAACGTTCATCATCGCTTCGCGATTGTGCTTGATGGGATCATCCAATCTGCGCCTGTGATTCAAGACGCCATTTATGGAGGCGACGCCCAAATCACGGGAAGATTTACCGAAGAAGAAGCGCGGGGTCTGGCGAGCGTATTGCAGAACCCACTGCAAACGCCTGTGAGCATTGAGGAAGAGCGCAGCATCTCGCCCACGCTGGGTGCCGACTCCATTCGGGCCAGCATTCTCGCTGGTTTAGTCGGCCTGATCATCACCCTCGTGTGCGTGGGCATCTACTACAAAATTCCCGGTCTCGTCGCAAATCTCGCGCTGATCATCAATCTCATTTTGCTCGTCGGCGCGCTAACGATGTTTCATTTCGTCCTCACATTGCCAGGCATCGCTGGTATTATTTTGACGATTGGACTTTCCGTGGACGCGAACGTCCTCATCTACGAGCGATTGCGCGAGGAGATGGCTCTCGGAAAATCGCTCAAGGTGGCGCTCAACACTGCTTATGAGAAAGCGTTCAGTTCGATCTTTGACGCAAACGTCACGACGCTGATCACTGCGATTATTCTGTTCTGGCAGGCGCGAGGACCTGTAAGGGGCTTTGCGGTTTCACTCACGTTCGGTATTTTCGCATCGCTTTTTACAGCGCTCATCGTGGGCCGCAACGCGCTCGGCTGGCTGGTCGATACAGGCCGGCTCAAACACATCTCGATGCTGCACTTGATTTCAGCAAAGAATATCAATTTCCTCGGTAAAGGCTTTATCGCGTGCATGTGCTCGCTCGCGCTGCTGATCGCAGGTGCAGGCGCATTTTACCTGCGTGGTGATCGAAATTTTGGCGTGGATTTCCGCGGTGGCGATATGATCACACTGAGCGTGCCTGGCAAGATTGATATCGGGCAGGTCCGCCACACGTTAGAGCCACTCGGATTTGCCGATGCGTCAATTCAGGAGTCCACGCAAGCCGGCAAGGGCTACATCACCATCCGCACGCCATTGAACACCAGCGACAAGGTAGAAAAGCAAATCATGCAGACGCTTCCAAACGCTGGTTTTAAGGTGGAAGGCTCGGAACGCGTCGGTGCGCTCGTAGGCGGTGAGCTGGCAAAAAGCTCGTTGATTGCACTCGGGCTGGGCATTCTTGGGATTTTGATTTTTGTGACGTTCCGCTTCGAACTTGCTTTTGCCGTGGGAGCCATTGTTGCACTGTTGCACGACGTCTTCATGACGGTTGGCGTGTTCTCGCTTCTCGGCCGCGAACTTACGCTGACGATGATTGGCGCTGTCCTGACAATCGCCGGCTATTCCATTAACGATACCATCGTCGTTTACGACCGGATCCGGGAGGGTCTGGCCAGCGGGAGGCGGGGGACCATCGACGAAATCATGAACTCGAGCATCAACCAGACTCTGAGCCGAACCATTCTTACGAGCACTGTGACGCTCATTCCGATCCTATGCCTGTTTTTCTTTGGCGGCGCGGTGCTGCGGGATTTCTCGCTGGCAATCATCATTGGCGTAATTGTCGGTACTTACTCTTCCATCTTTATCGCCTCGCCGATCGTGCTGTGGTGGACGCGCGCCCGTGGCGGTGGCGCGACGGCCCTGCGACGGGAGATCACCCAAAAAGCGACAGCGGCCAATCCTCTTGCCCAGCGCTGAGCCATTTTTGAAGCCCGGCCCTCGCGCCCATGCCGGTTGTAGGACTGCAGGGGGCCTTTTCTGGCCCTTTTTCGAGCAGATTTGACGGGGCCGTCCAGCCCGAGTAGGCTCCCGCTCGCCGATTAGGAAGCTATCGCTAAAGTCAGGAGTGATTATTGATGCCAGAAGTGATCGTTCGCAAAGGTGAGCCCGTCGATCGCGCGTTGAAGCGGCTGAAGAACAAGCTGGATGCCGAGGGCATTCTCGACGAGGTCCGCCGTTTGCGGGCCTTCGAGACCCCTTCGCAAAAGCACCGCCGCAAAGCGAAAGCCAACGCCAAGCGAGGCCGAACCAAGTTCCGATTCAATCCCTCGTAAGCCACAGTAAAAAAAATTAAAATGTTACGGAGGTAAAAGGGTAACCCGACGAAGCGGTGGTCGTCGTGGCGGTTACTTCTTTTAACTCTTCTTGGCAGGCTTTCCGGCAAAGAATGCGCCAATTGCCTCTACCAGGCCGTCGATGTCGTGTCGCGGGGCTTCGACGTCGATCCTCAAACCATTGTCGCGGGCGGTCCGCGACGTGATTGGACCAATGCTGGCAACTTGCATTCCTTTCGGCCAGGGCAGGCCAAGGGCGAGAAAATTTTCCACGGTCGAAGAACTGGTGAACGTGATTAAATCGGCTCCGTCCTTCGCCAGTTGCCCGCGTGCGCCGCTTGTGTCGCGCGTCTCCGGCACGGTCCGATAAGCGAATGCTTCGTCCACGATCGCTCCCAAGCCCAAAAGCTCTTTCGGGAGCACGTCCCGCGCTTTTTCCGCGCGCACCAACAGAATCTTCAAATTTTCAATGCTTCCCTGATTTTTGAACTCCCGCACTACCTCCTCGGCCACGAATTCTTTGGGCTGAAGATCGACGTGCAGATGAAAGTCCTTCACCCGTTGTGCGGTGGCCGGACCGATCGCGGCAATCCGGGCGCCGCCGATCTCGCGCGCATCGTCGTATAATTTGAAGAAGATATCGAAAAACGCGTCGACGCCGTTTGCGCTGGTGAACACGATCCAGTCATAAATGTGCGCCTCCTGCACAAGTTCTGCGAATTCGCGCAAATCGCTCGGCGGCTCGATTCTAATAGTGGCCAGTTCGATAACGTGAGCACCCAGTGCCCGCAGTTTGCTGCTTAACACGCTGGCTTGTTTTCTTGTTCGCGTAACGACAATTCTTTTCCCAAGTAGCGGCCGTGTTTCGTACCAATTGAGCTTGTCTCGCAACGCGACAACTTCTCCAAATACTGCTACCGCAGGCGCCGCGAAATCATTCGCGACAGCCTTTTGAGCAATATCTGCAAGTGTGCCGGTAAGCGTTTCTTGCTGGCCGGTAGTCGCCCAGCGAATCAATGCCACTGGCAAATCGCCGCGCACACCGTGCTTCATCATTTCGCTCGTGATCGATCTGAGGCGTTCCACGCCCATCAACATGACCTGGGTGCCGCCAAGTTTCGCCAGCGCCGCGTAATCGATTGCACTTTCGGTCTTCGCCGGGTCTTCGTGTCCCGTAAAAAATGTGACATGTGAATTGTGCGCCCGATGCGTCATGGGAATGCCTGCATATGCCGGCCCGGCGATGGACGAAGTGATTCCAGGCACAATTTCGAACGGAATACCCGCATCGGCTATCACTTGCGCTTCTTCGGCGCCTCGACCAAACACGAATGGGTCCCCGCCCTTCAACCGAACGACCTGCTGTCCTTCGCGCGCTTTCTCGATCAGCAACGCATTAATTTCGTTCTGGCTGATTCGCGATTCGCCAGGTTCTTTACCTACATAAATAATTTCGGCGTCGTCCCGCGCCCAGCCGAGCGTCTCAGGATTCGCAAGATGATCGTAAACGATCACATCCGCGTTCTCGATGCACTCCTTGGCGCGCAATGTTACCAACCCGATGTCGCCCGGTCCGGCGCCAACCAGGTAAACTTTTCCGTTGCCACTCTTGCTCTTACTCGTGCTCATGCTCTTGCTCGCAACAGATTGAGCAATTCCGCCGCTAAACGTTCACCCTCACTGTGGGTGCCTTCTAGTTCAGCTTCCCGTGGCGCCACTGATTGATCAGTAAACAATTGCGCCCTCAGTTTCATATTGTCGTTCTCAATTGTCGCCAGCACGCCAACCGGACAATTACAGTCGCCCTGCAACAAACGCAGAAACTCTCGTTCGGCCCGTAAACAAAGCAACGTCTCGCGATCGTTCACAAAATCGGCAATCGCCTTCATGGTTTGATCATTGGCGCGCACTTGAGTCGCAATGATTCCCTGGCCACCTGCGGGCAAGAAGATTTCGCGTGGAAGGATTTCAACGAAAAATCGGCTGCCGTTGAAACTGATTACGTCAAGAGCGGGCGACTGGCCGAGGCGTTCAAGTCCCGCACGAGCCAGCACGATTGCGTCCCAATCGCTGGCTGACAATTTGCGCAGCCGCGTTGGAACGTTCCCGCGAAGGTCGACAACTTTGAAATCTGCGCGTTTCCAAAGCAACTGGCGCTTTCTTCTCACACTACCTGTGGCCACGACCGCGCCCTGCGGCAGCGAAGCGAAACCGCCCAAATGCTTCGAAACCACCACATCATCCACTGGTGCACGAGCAAGAACCGCGGCAATTTCTGCGTCTGGGTTTATTTCACTCGGAAGATCTTTTGCGCTATGAACCGCAATATCGATATCTCGTGTGAGAAGCGCTCGCTCGATTTCTGCCGTGAACAATCCTTTGCGACCAGCCTGACACTCGAACACCTTGGCTTTATCGCCTTGCGTCGCGATGATTCTCGTCTCGATTCCTGTATCCGGTCGCGCCGCTTGAATTGCTTTTTCAACCAACCGGGCTTGCGCACGTGCCAGCTCGCTGCCGCGCGTGCCCAGGATGATTTTTTTTGTCATCGCAGGAATGTAGCCCGCGACAGAGGGTAGGGGAAGCTGTCAGCGTCCCTACAGCTGCGATGCGCGCAGCGAACTGTCAGCGACCGGCGGATGCCCTGTGATTTGCGAATCGCGACTCAGTTCGCACGAAATTTTCTCGAGGAAATCTGTGACATGTTCGGCAATGATCGCTTCGGCAGAAGTTATTTGCTGGCGGCGCACGGCAAGCGACTGCTCCGCGACAGACCGCAACGCATCGATATCGTAAAGATACACGCCCTCCATTTCGTTCACGGCAGGATCGACATCGCGCGGAACGGCGATGTCGATGATGAAAAGGGGCCGATCAACGCGATTGGCCAACATGGGTCCCAGATTTGCCGGAGTCAGTAACGGAGCTTCCGAAGAAGTGGATGTAATCAGGATATCGATCTCGCTGCATTGCTGTGGCCACTGATCGAACTGGACGGCCTTGCCACCAACTCGTTGTGCCAACTCCTGGGCGCGATCATTTGAACGATTGCTCACGCGCAGATCGGTCACCCCTCGGGAAACCAGCGCACGCGCCGTGCGCTCGCTCGTTTCACCGGCTCCCAAAACCAAAACGCTGCAGTTGCCAAGTTCGCCGAAAATTTTCTGAGCCAGATCGACCGCGACCGAACCGACCGACACCGAACCGCGGGTGATTTCTGTGTGTGTGCGGACTTGTTTCGCAACACGAAAGGCCCGTTGAAACAAACGATGAAGGCAGGGTCCAACCGCACCAGATGTGCGCGCGGATTGATAAGCCTTTTTTGTCTGACCAAGAATCTCCGTCTCGCCTACGACCATCGAATCGAGTCCGGAAGCGACCCGGAACAGATGTTGTACGCACTTTTCAGCTTCGTAACGGTAAAACGGCAACGCTTCACTGTGGCCGCGGTCACTGACCTCACGCTTTTGCAATAGGCAATGAGCAATTTCATCCGTCGACACACGTTTTTCTGACGCGCCATACACTTCCACGCGGTTACACGTAGCGAGCACCAACACTTCCGCGCAACCCGCCTCACGAAGGGTGGATTCAGCGCCGGCGCCGCCGACAAAACGTTCTCGCGTTTCGACGTTGGCAGTGTGGTGACTCAGGCCGACACAGAAAAGATTCATGGGACAGAGTGTGTTTGCGCTGAAAACGTGATTCCCCAGAGAAGAGTCAGAGCGGCGCTAAATCCGATAATGCAAAGCGCTGCAACTCGCTTTGGCCCGATCCGACGAAAATACCGGCCTTGCAAAATAGCCGCGTAGAGCAACCAAACGCCAACGGCAGCCACCACTTGCACGCGTGGCAGAGGTCGGCCCGTAAAAAAGCCACTAACAATCCCGATCGTATACAGGATGAAGCCCCACCAAAGCAGACGTGTGATTGCCGCAAAGAGATCAGTCAGCGGCGGCAGATGATAAAAAATCGAATGCAAATGATGTGTTTTGAGCTGGCGCTCCTGCACCAGATACATCACCCCGGCGATGCAGGCGAGGGCGAACGCGCCATAGGCTACCAGTGAAACCGAGGCATGAAATTCCAGCGCAGGATTGGCGGGCATCTTCACGGAATGACGAACATCAATCGGCGCAATTAACGCAAACCCTTGCAGCAGGACCACCAGCGGCGCAGTGAACGCGCCCATAAGCGAGAGACGGTAGGTCGGGCCGACCAGCATGTAGATCAGTGCTACCGACCAGGCGAGAAAGATGAAAACCTCAAACAAGTTCGTCAGTGGACAGCGTCCCAGCGCATGACCGCGGATGGACAAGAACGCGGTCTGGAAAACAAAGCCCAGTCCAATCGCGAGAAAATTAAATCTTCCTGGTCGAAAAACGCCCGCGCGTAAAGCGACCCCGGTGCGCACGACTGCGGCGAGGAAACAGACTGTCGAAATGATTAGAAGATCTCGATCCACTAGAACAAAAGATATTGTAAGAGGTGGCTCTCCGCTTCGCAATCTGTGCTCTATCGCTTTGCTCTCAGAAGCCTCAAGTGTTGGTAATGCATGCGTCGCGCGCCTCACAGAGACGCGGCTACAGAAGCGAGCTGCGATTGACGTCTGCCCCGGGCCCGCTAGCGTTCGCGCCGATGGCTTTTGATACACTCGAAAAACTCCGCGCGGCCGTGCGCGATGTGCCTAACTTTCCGAAGAAAGGTATCGTATTCAAAGATATTACGCCGGTCTTGAGCGATCCTGTCCTGTTTCATGTGTCCATTGATCTGTTTTTGGATCGTTGCCGCGGGAGAAAAATCGATAAGATCGTCGGGATCGATGCGCGCGGGTTCCTCTTTGGATCAGCGGTCGCCTATGAGCTCGGTGTCGGTTTCGTTCCGATTCGAAAGCGTGGCAAGCTGCCTTTCCAGACTGAGATCGCCAGTTACGCGCTCGAGTACGGCGAAGCGGAAATGGAGATGCACATCGATGCCATTGACGCAGGCGAACGAGTTGTGCTGGTAGATGATTTGCTGGCGACGGGCGGAACTTCCGCTGCTGCGGCTGTCCTCATTCGCAAAGCCGGCGGACAGCTCCTCGAAGCACAGTTTCTGATTGAGTTGGAATTTCTTCATGGCCGCAAGCAACTTGAGCCGACGCCAGTCATTTCGTTTCTGAAATACTGAACCTCGGCAGGACATAATGTCCTGCCACAGGCAGGCCGATCGCGTCTTCTCCATTTGAGATTGATTTGGATTTTGACGATCCAATTTTAGATTGAACAGCAATCCGAATTTGCGATGAGAACGTCCCGTCATCTGGAGCAAGTTTTGGCGCACGCCGCAAGCCGCCTTTCGGCGACGGGTACCAGACGTCCCACCGAAGTCCTCCCGCTTTACAAGAAGTTTCTCAAGGTGGAGGAACATCGGTTGCGTCTGAAGCACCAGGCGGGTGGGGGCGGCCGCGAAATTTGTGCCCGGCGCGCTGAGCTGGTCGACGTTTTATTGCAATATGTTTTCGACGCTGCGGCGACTGCCGCTCGCAGAAACGGGGCCGCCAAAGTCCCACTTGCCTTGATCGCTCTTGGTGGATACGGCCGGGGCGAGCTCAACCCGTTTAGTGACATCGACGTGATGCTTTTGCATCATCAGGGAAAGAAGGGGATTTCGCCACATCTGGAGGAGATGGTGCAGCAAGTTCTTTATCTCCTATGGGACAGTGGCTTCAAAGTTGGACACTCCACGCGCTCGATCAAAGAAGCGGTTGCTCAGGCCAATGAAGACATGCGCACGAAGACTGCCATGCTGGAATCGCGATTTCTCGCGGGCGATGCCGAGCTGGCACGAGAATTTCGGCGGCAATTTCGTTCGAAGTGCGTCAGCGGATATGAACGCGAATACGTGGAACTGCGCATGCAGGACCAGGTCGCCCGGCACAAGAAATTCGGCGACAGTGTCTATCTACAGGAGCCGAACCTGAAGAGCGGATGCGGCGGACTGCGCGATTATCAAAATCTTCTTTGGATGACTTATTTCAAAGAGGGTTCCCTGAGCACGAACCAGCTCGTGGGGAAAGACTGGCTGAGTGAAAGCGACCAACGCCGAATAGAAAAGGCGTACGATTTTCTTCTGCGCCTGCGCACCGCCTTGCATTACGCGACGGGACGCGCGACCGACATACTTCACATTAACTTGCAGGAAGAGATCGCAAAACGGCTCGATTATTCTTCTGGGAACGGCCAACTGCGCAGCGAGACGCTCATGCGGGACTATTACGAGCACACACGAGACATCTTCCGAGTCACGGAACGCATTACGGAGCAGTTTGTCAGCGGATATGTCACAAGCAAGACCCGTTCTCTGTTCAGTTTTCTTCCCCTGGTGCGAGCGGACAAAACTCCTGTGGGAGAATTTTTCTTTGTTCGCAACAAGCAATTGCACCCAGTGCGTCGTGATCTTTTTCGCAAAGACCCCGAGCAAATGATGCGAGCATTTCAGTTTGCTCAGGAGCGTGGCTTGGATCTGAGCCCGGAATTGGAGGATCTCCTGAGCAGAAGCCTCGGAGAGGTTACCCGCACGTATCAGTATGCACGCGGACCGCGCGCGATCTTTAAAGAGATTTTATCACAAAAAGGGAGAGTGGGTCGCATCCTCCGAATGATGCATCGGGTCGATTTTCTCGGACGCTACATTCCCGAATTCGGACAGCTTACATGCCTGGTACAGCATGAGTTTCTGCATCGCTACACGGCTGACGAGCACACATTGGTGTGTATCGATAAACTTGATGCCCTGGCGCAGACGAATGATCCGAAGCTGATCGCTTATCGCAAGATTTTTGAGCAACTGGAGGATCCATTTGTTCTCTATCTCGCGCTCCTTTTACACGATAGCGGTAAAGCGGTCGGGGCGCGGCCACACTCTGAAGCGAGCGCACTCTTCGCCCAGCGTGTCGCTGCGCGTCTGCAGTTGTCGTCCGAGCAGCGAAAGGCGCTCATTCTGCTCGTCGATCATCACCTCACGCTTTCACAGATCGCGCAGCAAAGAAATCTTGATGATCCTGCCACAGTCACGGACTTCGCCCACATTGTGAAGCACCAGAAAAATCTAAACTCGTTGATGCTGCTTACTCTGGCAGATGGCCAGGGTACAAGCGCGGAGGGGTGGTCGGATTGGAAAGAATCCCTGGTATGGGCATTATTTCACGAGACCTCTCGGTGCCTGGCGGACCAAAAGTCGTACTACGAACAGACAAATGTCGAGCGCGAAAGCTTGCAGGCCTCGGTGACCACAAAACTTTCCGCAGATTTTGCAGCAGAGATTGAAGCGCATTTCGAGTTCATGCCTGACAATTATTTTCGCGCCAGCGACGTCCCCGAGATTGTCGAGCACCTGCAATTGTTCCGGTCCTTTCTGGAGAATGTCTCCAGTCCGCCACAAGCCGGATTCGCTGCGGCGAACCGAGGAGAGTCTCCGCTTGCCGCGGCAATCCGATGGAAAGCCGTTCCAGAGCAAGGGCACAGCGTTGTCACCTTTTGCACGTGGGAGCGTGAAAGGTTATTGGCAAAGGTGGCCGGCTCATTTTCGGTTGTGCCGTTGAATATTTTGAGCGCTGATGTCTTTCCCCGGGGGGACAACGTCACGCTGACCGTTTTTCGTGTGTGCGACACGAAAGGGCATCCTGTCGCTCACCAGCGCGACTTTTCGCTGGTAGAGCAAACTTTGCGGCGAGCGCTCGAAGATGAGAGTTTTCATTTTCTTCCGTTAATCGAAAGAGCCAGGCGCCAAAGCCATCGTCTTGCGACAGGAATTGAATTTCCAACGAGGATCGCAATCGATAACAAAGCCCATCCGGTTTATGCGCTTATTGAGATTCAGGCACCGGACCGGCTTGGCTTGCTTTACGATGTCTTAACCTGCCTTGACCGCGAAAATCTTTTGGTCCCGCTCTCTCGCATCAACACGCAGGCTGGCGCAGCCATTGATACTTTGTATGTCGTGGACCGTTCCACACGTGCCAAGATTACCGATGCGCATCGCATCAAGGCGATCCAGCAGCGTCTTCAAAATGCAATTTTGAGTGGAGGCGCCTCGAAACCAAAGTAGTAAGAAGCGCCCTCAAGCTCTGCTTTCTTAATCCTATGAACGCTCTAATTCTCGCGGCCGGATACGCAACACGCCTTTATCCACTAACACTCAACAAAGCGAAGCCGTTGCTCGTCGTCGGTGGTAAGCCGATTATCGAATGGGTGGTAGACAACCTTCAGGGTGTTCCCGAGAGCGCTATCAAAATCGACATCCGCAATTCAAATTCAAAATTGTCAACGACGGCTCCAAAAGCGACGACGATAAACTTGGCGCAATTGGAGATATTAATTTTGTTGTCACGCGCGAGAACCTGGGCCGAAGCAGCCTGTTAATTGTTGCCGGCGACAACTTATTTACTGAATCGCTTGAGGGATTTGTGGCTTGCGCCAAAGCAAGCGAAGCAACGGTTGGGGTCTACGACGTTGGCGACCGTGAAGCGATCAAAAAGTATGGCAACGTCCTAATCGATGACGATGGAATCATCACTCACTTGGAAGAGAAACCACAAAAGCCGCGGGGAACACTCGCGGCGATCGCGCTTTACTATTACTCCCCTGCGGTGCTCTCTCTTTTGACCACGTACCTTGCAGCTGGCAATAACCGCGATCAGCCGGGCCGTTTTGTGCAATGGCTGTACACGCGTAAACCTGTAAAGACGTTCCAGATCAAAGGGAAATGGCTCGATATCGGAAGCAAAGAAACACTCGAGAACGCAGATCAGATTCTTGGAAAGATCAAAGCGTGATCGCTAATGACGAAATCCGAATGACGAATGGAAAGCTAAAATCAAAAAAGGCAAGTCGATGATGCGAAAAGAAATGCCGAATCTTGTAGCTTTTTAACTCTCTCAACTTTGTAACCTTGTCCTCATTTCAGCCGCCCTTCGTCAAATTCGATTAGATCGAAATAAGTCCGAATATCCTTGCGTCCTTCGCCACCGGCCTCCTTCAGAAAGTGGAGAAAGCGCGCCTTTTTTTCAGCAGTGTCTGGATGCCGTGAAATCATCGCCTGGTTCCACTGTTCAATGATTTCGGGAGAATGCCGCGCGCCGTTTGTCTCCACCCACTTTAGAATTGCGTCATCCTCGTCCAGCCTGTTGACGATTTCTTCAAACCCGTCGCCGTCAATTTTTAAAAAAGCCAGCAGGTGCTTGTCGAACCCGACGGTTTTATAGTTGTAGCCGTTGAGCAAGCCCTCGCGGTGAAGCCTGGCTTTGTCGATCAAACGCGGCAGATGCACATAGCCGCCAAGTTTCTCGTACGGACTGCGCGGATGCAGTCTTTGCATGGAGAAGATTGCCGTCAGGTCGCAGGCAAAGGCCGCGGGTCGACCCCAGAAAAATCGCTCTCTGGAACGTGCGCGACGTCCGGTTTCTGTTCTTCCAACAATTCTCCCTGGGTAAGATTGGCCCTGCCAATCACAAGTTGGCCGGAAAACATACCGCCTTTTTCAACCGAAATCGCCCTGGCTGTGACATCGCCTTCGAGCGCGCCTTTTTTTTGAATCGTCACGGTTTGGGCAACGATCTCTCCGGACATTCTTCCCTTGATTTCGATGCTTTCCGCGCGAACCCGCCGAAAGCAATGAATATCCGATTTGCGCTCGACGATGACGCGCCGTGCGCTAATGCGGCCAGGAATTTTGCCTGCGAAGTTGATCGTCGCGGTGTCGTCGCAATGCAGGTTGCCACGCAATCTGCCCTCGATTAAGGCGGATCGGCAAACGACGCTGCTACTGCCCAGATCGCCTTTACCTGTCAGATGGACGTCTCCTCGCGTTCGAATCGTGCGGCTGAAACCGCTGGTGACTTTGTAGTCGCGCAGATCAATGTGCGCGCTGCATGCCGGGCAGATTGTCGAAGTCGCTGTGCCACAGACCTGCTGCTTCCGCTTACATTCGAAACACTCGATAACAGAGCTGCGCTGCCGCTTCCAAAAATCCTCAAATTTGCCGAGGATAGAGGAGCTGGCTGGCGCAGCAGGCGCTTCCTCGCGGACCCGCAGCTTCAGGCCGGGTTTTGGCGCAAACGGAGAAAAATACCGGCCGCACTGGCGACAAATCGAGCTCTTCGCCGCCGCATACTCCATCTGCTTGAAGCCACAGTGTGGACATTCCACACTGACTTTTGCAGGCGACGGACTGGCCACCGGACGCTAACCCCTGGATTCCCTTTATCAGCGCCCTCCAAACGCTGCCTTGATTGGCTCGCTGGATCGCACAACTTCCGGGCGGGCCGGGGCCGACTTCGCGGAAATCGAGCCGCTGGTGACTTCCGATTTGCCGATAAAAGTTGCTCCCTCTTCAATGACAAGGCGCGCTGCTTTCAAATCTCCCTGCAATGTGCATTTTGATTTTAGCTCGCAACGCTCGGCCACTGTGATGTTGCCGTGCACTTTGCCATAGACGGTGATCGATTTGGTTTTGACCTCGCCGCGAATGTCAGCGTTTTCACCAATCGTTAAGACGCCGTCGGAATTGATTTCCCCTTCGACTTTCCCGTCGATGAGAAGTTCCTTCTGGAACTTGATCGAGCCTTTGATTTCGACATCGCTCGAGAGAATGTCTTTGCCACCGTGATCTGCCATAGGTTTTGGTTTATCGATGATTGTTGATGTTATTGGTTCTTCGCCATTCGCAGGATGATTATTTTCATCTATACCCGAAAACCGCGGTTCTTCTCTGACCGGCGGCATCGGCTTTTGCGGGACGAATCTTTTGAGCATCCGGTAGACTGTGGCAGTCGGCGGGGGCTGTCAACGGATTCTCGTCGCAATCACGAATTTTTTATTGTGTTACCACGCGGTAAAGTTTCGCGACTCCGTTTTGAGCAGACAGAACGAGAAACGGTGGCGCTCTGGTTGCTGTTTTATCCAGCACGAAGCAGATCGAATGTTGAGGCACAGCAATACTCAGGATCTCAGCCGAATTTCGCGCCGCGCGCTCGGAATCGTAGGCGATTACCCAAGCGACCTTGTGATTTGCCAGAAGTTTACGGACCGTTCCCGAATCTTGGCTGACAAAAAAACGTGCACTGTCCTCAATTCCTGGCAGGCTTTCATGCGAGCTGCCAGCCACGCCGGGCTGACCCGACCAATAGGCGATCTCTGGAGAAAGCCACCACGGTGCAAGGAATGGGTGATTCTCCGACGATCGCAAACTGAGCGCCATGTCGCGCAGCTGCGCCGATTCATTGCGCTGTGCCACCCGATCAGCCAGTTGCGCATCATTTGGCCAAAGTTTTTCGTCCCAATCGCGCAAAATCGGAAAGATCGATAGGAAGAATGCGATCCAAACTGCCGCGCACGATTTGATCGGCTCGAGCAAATGCGGTAGTGCCAAAGCAAAGATCAGTACAAAGAAGTATCCCCAACGCGCCTGCCAAATTGTCAGGACATAAGCGGCAACCAAAAGCACGAGAATAAACGTTGGCGTCGTCTCCTGACTCTTGTGCCTGGTCTTGATTATGCCGATCCAAATGAGGAATGGCGTGACCACGAGCAAATAACCGCACCATCGCAACCAAATTGGATTTGCCGGCGAGACATGCGCGAGTTCGCCGATCGTTCGCGTCCAGTTTTGGAACAGCGAATCTGAATACAAGATGGAAAATGACGGGATGCGCTGCTCAATCAAAAGCCCAATTAAAATGACGAGAGCAAAACAAAGCCAACCGGCGCGCCGGGACCTGGCCCAGATGGCTCTTGGGTTTTTAAGCGCGCTCACAACCATCACAAGCAGAAACAAAACGAGCGACTCATAAGCCGAGGTCCAGATCGCCAATCCCCATGCGATTCCACTGACGATGTTCCCTTTACTCCGATCTGGAGCTAAAACTGAGCTGGCTTCTGCTTGCAGACTCCATTCTGCGCAAATCGCGATTGTCACGAGCAACATCAGCAAGGATTGATGATCGGGCCTGCCGAGCTCCGTTCCATGAACGAGAATGGGACTGATCGCGTACAGGATCAGCATGACCCAGCGATAGCGAAACTTCATTCGCTTCGACCACCACCAAAGAAACCAGCCTGCGAGCAGCGCGAGCAAAGGCGAGATAAGCGCGCCAGCCACATCGATTGCGTGCACTGTGAATGGCTTCAGGAAAATCGACAGCGCGAGGATGAGATAATCGAGCGGAGCAGTAGTGTGCGGAGTTGTCCCTTTCGGGAAGTTCTCGAAGTCGTGGCGCCGTACGATCAACCCGGGATGTTCCGAGCACATCTGCACGCGTGTCATCCGCGCATAGCAATCCGCGTCGGTGAAATAAACATTCCCGGCGACAAAAACATCCTGATAATTCGCGCAGCGCGTTGCCAGGATTAGCACGCTGAGAATTGTGATTTCAATGATGCTCAGGGTTCCGCGAATCACCGCTTCATCCCAAATCATCGATTCAAAATGCGCAATCTGAAATTTAGCTGATCTTCGGCGCCTTGCGGGTTGGTCGCAGGGATGTGTTATGCTTCAATGCATGACTGATCCGGGCCTGTAGCTCAGCGGTTAGAGCAGGGGACTCATAATTCAAGCCTAACGAGTTGCGCATCATTTCACTGCTTTGCACAGCATTGTCGACGCTAGGTAATTCGGCCATTAGGCGTTCTCACGGCTTGTCGTAGCATCGCATCGTTTTGCAGCAAAATTTCGCTCGACCGTAGAACAGACCGTGAAAAGGGAGTCCTCGCGCGCGCGCGTGGAATTGTTCAAGCGCTCTAACCGAGCTAAAAGGGAGGGCAAGAGCCCGGTTTGAAGGAACGGCATTGGTCGCAGCCTTCGTCGCGAAACTAGTGCTTAAATGACTTCCGGGGCATCGGTCGGTCAGTCGTGTTTGCATCAGTCCGTGCTGCGCTAATCGTAGCATTGAGGCGGCGTGGACACTAGACCGAATGGAGTTACGATAGCTTGATGAGCAAGCGGATCGGTTTTTTTATTTTCGATGGCCTAACTGCGCTCGATCTGGTGGGGCCATTCGACACCTTCGCAGTCGCGACCGAGCTTGCGTCATCTCGTGAAAATGGCCGTGCCTACGATCTCGTGACGGTGGGGCTAAAGAGCAAGGCAGTGGTGGCGGAGTCTGGGATGCGCTTTCATCCTGATACCACAATTCTGAAGGCTCCTGCTCTGGACACTCTGATCATACCAGGAGGGGAAGGACTGCGTCGTGCGGATGTAGCGAGCAAGATTTCCGACTGGTTACAGCGACGAGCCTCAAACACCCGCCGGCTGGTGTCGATTTGTACAGGTATATATGGTCTCGCTTACGCCGGCTTACTTGATGATCGGCGAGTGAGCACGCATTGGCGCTTCGCTTCGCGAATTACTTGCGAGTTTCCAAAACTCAAAGTAGAGCCCGACGCTCTCTTTGTGAAAGACGGAGCGTTTTATACTTCGGCCGGTATAGCGGCGGGGATTGATCTGTGCCTTGCGTTAATTGAAGAAGATTACGGACCCAAACTGGCACTCAATGTCGCGCGTGAGCTGGTCGTTTACTTAAAGCGGCCGGGCGGCCAGGAACAATACTCACAACCTTTGCAGTTCCAGATTCGGTCGAGCGATCGATTTTCCGAGATCATCGCCTGGATTGCCGGCCATCTCGGCGAAGACCTTTCTCAAGAGGTGTTAGCTAGCAAGGCTGCGTATTCGCCACGACATTTCCGGCGTCTGTTCAGAAATGCATATGGCGTGACGCCAGCGCGGTTTGTGGAGAAATTGCGCATGGACGAAGCCAGAGCACGCCTGGCGATTCCACGAAGCACGGTCCAGAATGTTGCGGAATCGATCGGCTTTAAGAATCGCTTCGTCTTTAGCCGCGCGTTCGAGCGTCAGTTTGGTCTGAGCCCGAACGCATATCGACAAAGTTTTCAGTCTTCGGCCAAACCGGTTTAGCGAAATTGTCATTTCTGACTGAATTCATCACAATCTTGTCCTCGACAGGGTTGCTTACGCTTGCACTCTCTAGCCGATATGAGGATGAGAAAGCAGGCCGTCTTAACAGAGACCGCTTTGTTCGACAAACGCCGCGAAACATTGTCAATCGACCGAGACACGGTGTTGCTGCTAATCGACGTACAAGAAGGATTCAAAGATCCGAAATGGGGAAGACGAAATAACCCGTGCGCAGAAGCAAAGATTGCTCAGGTTCTTAATACCTGGCGTGTCAGCGGACGGCCAATTATTCATGTGCAGCATGTCTCGCAGGAACACGAGTCTGTCTTTGCGCCGGAATCACCCGGGATCGCGCTCCAAGAATTCGCTCGGCCTGCCAACGGCGAACTGCTACTTCAGAAGCGGGTTAACAGCGCTTTCATCAGCACGGAACTCGATCGCAGCTTAAAGGAACGCGGCGCGACCGCCTTGGTCGTCGTCGGATTTACGACCGACCATTGCGTGTCGAGCACGGTACGAATGGCTGGCAACCTCGGTTACCGCACGATCGTAGTCGCAGATGGCACGGCCACTTTCGAGCGTCGCTCCGCCGACAACAAACCTGTTGGTCCGGAGGTTATTCACCAAATCCACTTACTGAGTCTTCAAGGCGAATTCGCGGAAGTGCTCGATGCCGACATGGTGCTAAGCCTGAGCGAAAAAGAATGAGACTGCGTCGCCTTAAAGGCTGGATCCTGCTGATATGAGACCGAAAAAGGTGGGCTTGATCGTATTCGAGCACGTAGCTGCCGCCGATTTAACTGGCCCAGCCGAAGTTTTCTCGCGCGCGAATATTTCAGGCAGCAACGGGTGCGAGTCTTCTTGTTACAATGTGTTAATGCTGGGCATCACCGCGCAGCCGTGTAGAACAGAATGTGGAATTGTCGTAAAGCCACACACAGACCTGGCAAGCGTCCCGGCACTAGATACGCTGATTATCCCGGGAGGTACCGGGATTCGCAATGAGAAAGTAACTAACAAAATCGCGAAGTGGCTCAATCATCGAAGCTCTACCACAAGACGCATCGCGACGCTTGGTACTGGTATCTACCCGCTTGCAGCGACGGGAATGCTCGATGACCGTCAGGTAGCAACTCACTGGCGTTACGCCACCGATGTAGCACAGCGATTTCCAAGACTCCGCGTTAACGCTAATTGTCTCTTTGTTAAGGATGGACCGTTTTACACGTCGGCTGGTGCGATGGCTGGTATTGACTTATCACTTTCGTTAATCGAGGAAGATTACGGAATCCGTGTCGCCCTTGTGATAGCACGTGAACTTGTGGTTTCTGCCAAGCGATCGGGCCTTCAGGAGCAATACCCAGAAACATTGCAATTCCAAACCAGGTCAGTCTCACGCCTGTCCGAATTGACAACCTGGGTAATCAGCCACCTAAGTGAGAACTTATCGCTGGAGATACTCGCTGCCAAGGCGTGTCTCTGTGCGAGGCACTTTACCCGGCGATTCAAGCAGGAATTCGGTACTTCTCCTGCTGCGTTCGTCGAGAAGCTGCGGATTGATGAAGCATGTCACCGTCTTTCCATCCGTGACAATAGTGTCGAAGACATTGCGGTGTCGGTGGGATTCAAAAGCGCAGCTACGTTTCGGCGCGCGTTTCAGCGCCGGCTAGGAATCAACCCGAACGATTACCGCCGCCGCGTGGCTCCTGACGGAGAATCTGTTTGCAGACTCCCACACAACCGACAGAAAGTACAAAGCTTCTCCAGAGCTGCCTGAATGGCTTTCCTAAAAGTGTATATCGATACGAACTCGCTACTTAAACCGGATTGGAACTCGGGTGATTAGAAGCCGGTTTCACGAGGCTACTCGGTAATAGTCATTGTTTGTAGCTCACTGCGTCGTAATCAGTCATCGAGTATCTCCAAAGACTGGGGTCGAAACTTCAGAACCTTATTTATCATATTAAGGTAGTCTAACACGATAGGCCTCATTAACGTAGCGAACGCCTACCGTCGAATGCGAAGCAGTTTTCGGCACGTTGCGAGACCTTGTGGTCAGATTCGTTCAAATCAGGGCCACGTCGAGTCCAACCAGGAGCTAAAGATAAGCCTGTTTACCAGGGGCCGACCGCAGTCGCGCGTCCCGAAGTGTACCTTCTAAGTCCTTGCTAGCCCTCTTTCCAAAGGAGAACCTGACCAACTAACAAAAACAAACTATGAAAAACACCATGTCTAACAATAAAAGCCGGTTTCTCTCAATTCTGATTGCCTTAGCCGCAATCCTTGCACCAATCGCTGTTCATGCCCAGGACAGCTATTTATTTGCTTCGGTTAATGGCAACACCCAAAATCTCGGCGGCGCAGTCTTCCAATATACGCCGCCCGGAGCGCAGACCACGTTTGCTCCTGGTTTGTCTCGCCCACGGGGTTTGGCGATTTATCACGGCGATCTGTACGTCGCGACGAACACTTTGGATCCCGTGACCGGCAACCTTCAGTCGAGCATTATGAAAGTTACTGCCAGCGGAGTGCAAACTCTTTTTGCCACCCTAAGCACTGTTAACTCGGCAGCCGAAGGAATCGCGATTGATAGAGCAGGCAACGTGTTTGTCGTGGCGTTTGATCAAAACAGTCCCACCGTAGCGAGCACGATTTTCAAATTTACGCCGGACGGAGCCGAGAGCACGTTTGGTTGGCTTCCCGGGCAGGGTCTCGGCATCGCCTTTGACGCCGCAGGCAATCTCTTTGCCGCGGACGCCACTGATCAAATCATCTTCAAGTTTACGCCGGCAGGCGCATCGAGTGTTTTTGTTGGCCCGGTAGCTTTCACGGGCGTCCAAGGTCCCGTCGGCCTCGCTTTCGATCGGTCCGGGAATCTCTGGGTGACTACAGAGGGAAATGAAGGTGGCCCGGGTGGTGACGCGATCCTGGTATTTGCACCGGACGGAACTGAGAGCACGTTTGCTACTGACCTCGCTGACCCCCGGGGAATAGCTTTTGATCCTTCAGGCGATCTTTTTGTTGCCGAACTAAAAGCAGCAGCCGTAGGCGATATTCTGAAATTCTCAAAAGATGGTAGCCAAACGGTCTTCGCTTCTGACATCGGGCGACCTCAGGGTAATGGTGGTCCGGAGTTCCTAGCGTTCCGCGGTGGCCCGCCGCCGATGCCATAACAAGTCAAATTGCTTAACGCTGTTATGCTTATGAAATCTATTTGGATTGGTTTTATTGGGGTCATGCTTTTTGTCGCAAGTGCATCGGCCGCGAGTTCCGTACTGCAGGGAATCGTCAAGGATGCTAAGGGGCATCCCATTCAAGGCGCGGATATCCGGATTGAAGCGACAAACACTGGCAGATTGCTCACGACAGTAAAAACGGATGTATACGGCCGTTACACTTTAGAGGGTCTCGTGGCAGGCAATTACCGGGTGACGCTGGTTGTGAATGGTGCCGTGAAGGCTTCCATCAATAACACGACGCTCAAATTAGGTGAATCGACACAGCTGAATTTCGAGCTCAAACAGACGCGCGCGTCCGTAACCGTAACGAAAGGTAAACATTGGGTTTGGGTGCCGGCATTTACCGGAAGTCGTCTGCCCGGTCGCTGGGTGGAAGTTGATGGCAGTGGCAGCTGGACGGCGGCGGACGCTACTGCTAATAACATCGTACGGATTAGTGCGGAAGAACTGCAACGGACAGTTCAGAGCAGAAGCCAGGGCAAGTAATCAAATTCTCCGCACCTAACGCAGCACCCGGAGCATCCGCAGGCGCAACGCTTCATTCAGGAATACCGCGACCTTGTTGCGGATGCGTCCGCGCTACCATGACGATTGCGAAAGGCGCAACTTGTAATCGTGGCAGCCAAGACATTACGGATCAATCTCGAAGCGATCAGGATTGTGGTCTAACGAGAAAGAGATAAGCTACGGCAGGGTGTCGTGGCAAACACACTGAGATTGCTTCGGCAAGGGGCCGTTTTGCCAACGCGACTGGCACATTCAACCTCGGCGGACAAATAGATACTAACACGGGAACTTTTTCCCTGCCCTTGGCAAGGGACAATCTCCACCATCGGCTCGACAAGGCACTAATCTTTGATCGGTGGTGAACGGCTCGCGTCTCAATTCTTGGAAACTTTGCCCTCTAGTTTCCGTAGAACACCCCAAGGATGTCTACGAACGCTCGCGAAAAAAACGAAAATCAAGTCCGCATCTACGACCCGGACGATCTTGAGTGGAACGCAGAGCACCAAGTCTGCCACTTCAAGGGAACTACTCTCTCAGCGGGTCAGCAGGTTGCCGTCAAATTGTGCCAACGCATCAAGCAGCTGGGCGGTGAGCTGCCGATGAACTGGCTCAACTGCGAGCTGATTTACCTCGAACGCTTCGCGCAGAAACTGCAGCGCAGGCTCGATCGCAAAGTCATCGGCTTCTGATCGTCGAGCCGAATTGCTTACTGACAATCTCAGCAAAGCCGGTTGGAGTTGGGGCTGTGTCTCAGCTGTGGATTTGAGTTTCATTTCTTGGAGTTTTGGTCCCTCTATTGCGATTTCTGCTCCATCAGCCGCTGCTCATTCTGCCGCGGGATGCGCCCTGTATACGTACCTTTAGCGCATATCATCTTCTTATCCGGAAACGATGAGACAGAGTTCTCGAAAAAGTTAAAATTTCATGGTGAAACTGGCATCCCATTACCAAGACTAAAATCTATACCTGCATAGGAGGCTGCTAGAACGCTCGGAGTCCCTCAGCCGCTGTCTTGGACTCTCTTGGGCGGCTGGTCACTACTCTCGATTTTTACGCGACGGCGTCACTGCTCCTATCGCTTCCATGCTGCGCGCCAGTTAGTGCGGCGGGTGTAGAAATATGTCGCCATGAGAAAGTCATATGTGGCGCAAAAGAAACCGTAGGCTAGTGGGACTGATGCGGTTCGGCGAGGAGCCAATAGAGAGCCGCCCGCATGTACGTTGAACTCGTGGACCGCGTCCCAAAGCCCATGTAGCAGGTAACCGACTATGAGGGCAAACGTAACTCGGACTCCCACCAGGCCGAAGACAGCAAACACTGCCACTGCCGTCGCTTCTAGCCGCCACGCATCCTTGTCTCCAAAGTAAGCCGTGAAAGCCAAATAAAAGCCGGCGATTGGGATAAGAAACAATCCGAAAAATATCTGCTCTACCTTTGCGCTAAAAATCGACTTTGCTATGTACACGGATCCAGCAGCCGACATAACCCCAATAGTGATGTAGAGCGCCACGATCACCATTAGCGCGATTGCACTGGACGTGGGTTCCATATTGCACCTGTTCGTATCACTTTGTCATTACTGTGTGGAGGGAAAAAGAGAACTTCGGCCGCAGAAATCCGTATCAAGACTTAAATGAGAGAGCAGGATTTGCCCGGGCGCGGTGTGCGACGTTGCAACCGCAAGGGCAAAGCAATAACTGGCGGCATGATCGTCGGCATGACCGTGTATCCCTGGGATGACAGTTGCGCAAAGCCAGTCGGAATCAACATCGTAAAAATCTCCGAAGCGAACTACCGAGACAATCCGGACTTGTGCATGAATATTGTGGTTGAGGCGCTGCTCTCGCTTCGTGCAGGATTTTATACGGTTGTTTATCATACAGAACCAGTGCCCTGCGTGATGGATATCCGCCTTGCCGATAAGGGCTGTGGATTACGATTGAGACCGTTTGACAGAGAAACGATCAACAGCATAAAGCGGCCAGCCTGCCTGCGCGTCGTGGTTGGGTGAAGAAATAGGACGCCAACAAAGCCAACCTGGGTAGCACTTTGGAATGGCCTAAGCGCAGAGCGTGCGTGAAGTACTGGGAGACCATCGCTGACGATCTCAGCAAAGCCGGATGGAGTTGGGGCTGTGTCGCGGCGTCGCAGAGGGGGCGGCTCTGCTCGGAGGTCGTGAAGTCGTGGCATGCCTATAGTCCTCTGCGAGTTCGTGCCATACCAACGGTTCGTGGAGCATTTCCTGAAACCGCTTGGAGTGATACTTCGGCTCCTCTGTGTAACCGACGTAGAAGCCACAGACCCCGCCTGCCCCTATTACCATCGCTGCAGCGAAAAGCTTGCTCTTTGGAGCCTTTACGAGCCACTTGCCCAAGGGGGCCTTGGTAAGAAGGCTGCCCGCAGCCAGCGCGAAGGTCCCAGCTTGATTCACACTCTCGTGATAGTCCTTCGATTGCGGTGCCTGATGATCCCTGACGGACAGGGGACCCTCGGCAATCTTTTCGGTGTCGGTCCTGTAGGTGAATTGCCGATCATCGATTTGAAGGCGGAGCTCGATGGGGTCGCTCTCCGGAAGCGACTGTCGGCCAGCGGGGAGTTCATCCAAGGCTCTGCGAACATCGTGGCCGCGCTTAGCATCTAACGAGAAGGAGATAAGCCACGGCAGGGCGTCGTGGCAAACACGCTCAACTTGCTTCGTGATGGGGCCGTTGGCTTCATCGACTGGTTAGATAATTCCGTTCTACGGCGTCGGACGGGGTCGTCGTGTCGGGCGAGGCCGTGGTAGAGGTGGAGGCCTCGGCGTGGCGGTGGCTGTTGGTGTTGGAGTAGGTGTCGCCGCAGGCGTTGGAGTAGAC
>WNGB01002882.1_pt1 | contig 27472 bp, 34 predicted proteins | sample 5400681 | NCBI WGS metagenome assembly WNGB01 (sample SAMN13153367, study PRJNA577476) | soil metagenome | isolation source: 115 cm soil or saprolite under grassland replicate 2 | place: USA:California | collected 2016-06-15
CGCCGGTACGTGGCTCGTCGCGCGTACACGATCGCGCAGCCGGGCGACCTGCTGGACGAGCTGAATCGTCTCATCCCCGGCGCCGAGCGCCGCCTGCGCGCCTGGGGGATCCGCCGGTGAGGTGCTTGCGCAGCGCGGCGAGCCGTGAGTCCCACTCTGCGCCGACGCTCGCCATCCAGTCCATCGCTGCGCCGAGCGGGCCCGGCGTCAGCTCGTAGCGCGTCTCCCGGCCCTCGCGCCTGCTTTCGACCAGACCCGCCTCGTTGAGTGCGGCGAGGTGCTTCGCCACCGCCTGGCGCGTGACCGGCAACTCGGCGGCGAGCTCGGTCGCAGTCGCGGTCTCCCGCTCGGCGAGCGCTTCGACGACGTACCGGCGATTCGGATCGGCGAGCGCGTCGAAGACGCGCCCGGTCGGATCGGTCACGCGTAGCTGAGGGCCAGGGCGCGGAGCTCGAGCGCGGTCGCGAACTGCGGCGTCGACTCGCGCACGAACAGCCTCGTGCCTTCCTCGACCTCCTCGAGCGTCAGCTCGACCGTTCCCTCGTCGTCCCAGTCGAGTACGAGCCGCTCGCCGGGCGCCGCCTCGACGACGGTTGCGTGGCGCTCCTCGCCGTCGTCCCAGCGAAAGGTTCCCTCGCCGCCCTCGCGTGCGTCGAGCTCGACGTCGTTCGCGAACCATTCCTCGAGCTGCTCGGGATCCGTCAGCGCTTCCCAGACCTCGTCCGGCGGGACGGGGAACACGATCTCGCGGGTGACCTCCACGACTCCTCCAATCCGCAACCGGGGGGTTGCGTATACTAGGCGCAACCTAACGGTTGCACATTACCAGGAGGCACCGATGCCACTGATCCCGATGGTGGTCGCTGAGGCGCCACCTCGGCGGCGCCGCATTGGAGGCCGACGAGCTTTGCTCGGCGGCCGTTTAAAGGAGGTTTCATGCCTTTGATCCCGATGGTGGTTGAACAGGACGGCCGCTACGAACGCTCCTTCGACATCTACTCGCGGCTGCTGCGTGAGCGGATCGTCTTCCTCGGCCAGGAAGTGGAGGACAGCATCGCGAACGTCATCACCGCGCAGCTGCTCTTCCTCGAGGCCGAGGACCCCGACAAGGACATCTCCCTCTACATCAACTCGCCCGGCGGCTCGTCCTACGCGGGCATGGCGATTTACGACGCGATGCAGTACGTGCGCCCGGACGTGCAGACCATCTGCACCGGCATGGGCATGTCGGCGGCGGCGATGATCCTGTCCGGCGGTGCGCCCGGCAAGCGGTTCGCGCTGCCGAACGCGAAGGTGATGATCCATCAGGGCTCCGGCGGCTTCCGCGGCTCGCCCGCCGACATCCAGATCGCCGCGAAGGAGATCCTCGAGATGACGCGCCGGATGGCGGAGATCATCTCGCGCCACTCCGGCCAGCCGCTCGAGCAGGTGATGAAGGACATCGACCGCGATCGCTTCATGACGCCGGACGAGGCGGTCGCCTACGGCCTTGTCGACGAAGTGATCCAGCCCGCCGACGCGCGGGTCGCCAAGGCACGCTCATGAAGCAGGGACGAACACTCCGCGAGACGAGCAGGCTCGTGACCGGCTGGCGCGCCTGGGTCGTGACCGAGACGCCGGCCGGGCCCAGGCTCGGCTCGGTGCTGCACGACCTCGCTTGGGAGCACCGCCGCCCCGTCGTGGCCGAGTGCCGGCGGCACGAAGACCCGTTCGCCGAGGCGATCGCGCCGCATCCCGTGCCCGGCCACGAGTGCAACTGCGGCTTCCACGCCGCACGCGATCCCGTCGACGCACTGTCCTATGCGCGCGGTCGCGACGAGCCGGGGACGATCTGCCGCATTCTCGGCGAGGTTGCGCTCTGGGGCCACGTGCTCGAGACGGAGCACGGCTGGCGCGCCTCGCATGCGTATCCGGCCCGGCTCTATGTGCCCGAGCCGGCGCTCGTCGCTGCGCTGGCGGCCTACGGCGTGCCCATAAGCTGCTCCGAGTGCGAGTCGCCCTCCTCTCGGACATGCACGGCAACGCGGTCGCCTTCCGCGCTGCGCTCGCCGATCTGGAGGCTCATCAGCCGGACCTGATCGTCTCGCTCGGGGACGTCGCGCAGGGCGGCCCGCAGCCGCGGGAGTGCGTCGAGCTGCTGCAGGAAACGGGGTGCCCGTGCGTCTACGGCAATTCCGACGACTACCTGCTCACGCTCGACTTCAGTGCGGAGGAGACCGAGGACGAGGAGCAGCAGCAGCGTCTACTCACGACCGCGCAGTGGTCGCGCGAGCAGCTGGGCGACGACGGCCTCGCGTTCCTGCAGAGCTTCGAGCCGACGGTCGACGCGGGACGACTTCTCTGCTGCCATGCGACGCCGCGCTCGAACGAGGAAGTCATCTTGCCCACCACGCCGCGCGACGAGGTCGAGCCTGTGCTGTCGGACCTCGAAGCGGACGCAGTCGCGGCCGGTCACGTGCATCTGCAGTGGTTGCGGCGGTTCGGCCCGACGCTCTGGTTCTGCGTCGGCAGCGTCGGCCTCGTCTACGAGCACAAGGAGCCGCTCGACGAGGTGCCGTTCGAGCCGTTCAGTGAGTACGCGCTCGTCGAGGACGAAACGCTCGCGCTCGAGTTCCGCCGGATCCCGTTCGACGTCGACGAGCTGATCGCGGCGGCGCGCGCGGAGGACTTTCCCGGCTTCGAGCGCTGGGCCGCGATGTGGAAGCGGTAGACGAGTCCCACGCCGGCTTCGGCTGGATCGCGGACGAGTTCATGGAGCGCTGCTCCCACGCGCTCGTGGCCGGCGGCAGCGTCTGGCTTGTCGATCCGGTCGACATGGACGGACTGGAGGAGCGCATCCGTGCCGCGGGAACGCCGGCCGGAGTCATCCAGCTCCTCGACCGGCACAACCGCGACTGCGCCGCGCTCGCGAACCGACTCGGCGTCGCGCATCACGTCGTGCCGCAAGAGCCGTTCGGGCCGTTCGAGCTCCTGCCGATCCGCATGAGCCGCCGCTGGAGAGAGGTCGCGCTCTGGTGGCCGGCCGAGCGCGTGCTCGTCTGCGCGGACGTCCTCGGCACTGCACGCTACTTCCGCGCCGGCGGCGAGCGGCTCGGCGTCCATCCGCTTCTACGCTTGCGCCCGCCTCGAGTGCCGGTTCAGCCGGAGGTGATCCTGTGTGGGCACGGCCCGGGCATCTTCACCGACGCGGATCGAGCTCTGCGCGAGGCGCTCAGCACGTCGCGGCGGCGGATTCCGAAACAGGCCGCCACTGCCGTTCGCGCCTGGGCGCGTCGACGGCCCTAGCGAGCAGGTAGCCGGCACCGATTGCGAGCGCGCCGGCCGCCGCGTCGAAGAAGAAGTGATTGCCGGTCGCGACGATCACGATCATCATCACCGCCGGGTAGCTCCAGCCGACGATGCGTCCGAGGCGCCCGCGTGCGACCGAGGCCAGAGTGAGGCCGACGAGCAGCGCGTAGCCGAAGTGCAGGCTCGGCACGGCGGCGAACGGGTTGTACAGGCTCCCGAGCAGATCGGAGCTGAGGTTGACCTTCGCGTTATGCGAGACCGTGTCCGTGAACCCGAGGCCGGCGAGTCGCGGCGGCGCTACGGGGAAGAGGATGTAGAACGCCAGCGCGATCCCGGTCGCCGCGATCAGCGTGTTGCGCACGCGCGGGAAGCGCTCCGGGTGCCGGCGGTAGAGCCAGACGAGGAACGCCGCCGTGCCCAGGAAGTGGAGCGCGATGTACGCGATCCCGAGCAGCGTCGGGACGCCCGGAAGCCAGTGGGCGGCGCGCTGCACGGCGCGCTCGCCGAAGAGGTGCAGGTGGCGCTCCAGGCCGACGATCCAGTCGGTGTGCGCCCGCGCGACGGTGACGGTCGCATTGCCCTGCCCCCGCACGACCTCGTAGAGGCCGTAGAGCCCGAAGAGCGTGGCGACCTCCACCAATCCGCGGTGGGGAGAGGATGCGAAACGGCGGACGGTCACCACACTCATAGGAACGAGGCTACGCACGCGATTCGTCCAGGGCAGTACGGCTAGCTCCACTCCGGGATGCGGCTTTCTGGCGTCTTTGAGCCGAGGTCTTACACAGGCTTAAAGCGGTTCTCAGGGAGCTCACAGGCGGCGCTGGTTCCCTCTGGGACATGACCGAGGCCGGATACGCCGTTCAACGCTCGTCGCCGACCGCTCTTCCCCTCCAGAGGGCCTCAGCTCGCCGCCTCCTCACCGCGGCAGCCCTCTGGGCGATCGGCGGCGGTAATGCCGCCCTGATCGTCTGGCTATGGGTGCACGGCGGCAACGTCTCGGACGTCCACAGCACCGGTGAGCTGCTCACGAGCCTTGGGCGGCTCACCGGGTTGCTGGCGGCCTACCTGGCTCTCCTGCAGGTCGTGCTGCTCGCGAGGATCCGCTCGCTCGAGCGGCTCGTCGGCTTCGACCGGCTCACCGTCTGGCACCGCTGGAACGGGCACGCCTGTCTCGACCTCGCCCTCGCGCACGTCGTCCTGACCGTCTGGGGCTACGCCCTGATGGACAAGATCTCCCTCCCCAAGGAGATCTCGACGATGCTGGGCGGCGGGCTCTACCCCGGGATGATCACGGCGACGATCGGGACGGCCCTGCTTGTCGCTGTCGTCGTCAGCTCCGTCGTGATCGTGCGCCGCAGGCTGCGCTACGAGACCTGGTACGCGGTCCATCTCGCGGCGTATGCGGCGATCGCGGTGGCGTGGTTCCACCAGATCCCGACGGGCAACGAGCTCGCGTACGACCAGCTTGCGGCCGACTACTGGCGTGCGCTCTACATCACGACGCTGGCGCTGATCGTCGGCCTCCGCGTGCTCGCGCCTCTGGCGAAGTCCTTCCGGCACGGGCTCCGCGTCCACGAAGTCATCCACGAAGCGCCCGGCGTCGTCTCGGTGCGCATCGCCGGTCGTGGGCTCGAACGCCTGGACGCACGCGCCGGACAGTTCTTCCTCTGGCGCTTCCTCGACCGCAAGCGCTGGTGGTCGTCGCACCCGTTCTCGCTCTCGGCGGCGCCGGACGGCCGCTCGCTGCGCATCACCGTCAAGTCGCTCGGCGACTTCACCAACCGCCTCGGCGGTCTCGCGCCAGGCACCCGCGTGATCGCCGAAGGGCCGTTCGGCGTCTTCACCGAGGCTGCGCGCAAACGGGAGAAGGTCCTGCTTGTTGCCGGCGGCATCGGCATCACACCGATCCGCGCGCTGATGGAGGACATGCGCGGCGACGTCGTCGTCATCTACCGCGTCGTCGACAACAGCGATGTCATCTTCCGCGAGGAGCTCGACCGGCTCGCCCAGGAACGGGGCTTGACTCTCCTCTTCGTGATCGGCGATCACAGGACTCGCGCCGGCCGCCGCCTCCTCTCACCCCGCCACCTGCACGAGCTCGTCCCGGACATCACGGAGCGCCAGGTCTACATCTGCGGCCCGCTCGCGATGACCGACGCGCTCGAACGGAACGTGCGCCGGGCCGAGGTTCCCGCCCGCTTGATCCATACCGAGAAGTTCGCCCTCTAACGAAAGGACCCGATGCGAAGAGCAATCACGATCGTCTTGACCAGCGCGGTGCTCGCGCTTCCTGTCGCCGACGTGGCCGCGGCCGCGACGAAGACCAAGGTCGTCATCCGCAAGTTCGCCGGCGCCACGTACCAGGTCGACCACTACGGCTCGGTCCAGGTGGTGATCACGGTCAGGAAGACGACCACGGGCAAGAAGGTCACGCGCAAGATCACCGCCGTCTCGGTGCCGGTGTACCCGAACAGCAGTGGCCGCTCGGCGTACATCAGCGAGAACGCGATCCCGATCCTGCGCAGCGAAGCCCTGCGCGCCCAGAGCGCCAACATCGACCTCGTCTCGGGTGCAACCGACCTCAGCGAGGCCTTCATCAACTCACTGCAGTCCGCGATCTTGAAGGCGAAGCGGGCATGACCGCCGTCGTGGAGCACGTGATGGGCATGCCGATCGTGGTCGACGTCCGTGACGAGGACGTCGACACCGGCGATCTCGACCGGATGTTCGCCTGGTTGCGCTGGGTCGATGCGACCTTCAGCACCTACCGGGAGGACAGCGAGATCTGCCGGCTCGACCGCGGCGAGCTCCCGCTCACCGAGGCGCATGAGGACGTGCAGTGGGTGCTGTCCCGCTGCGAGAGCCTGCACGAGGAGACGGACGGCTACTTCGACGTGCTCGTGTCGGGGCGCCTCGATCCGTCCGGTCTCGTCAAGGGCTGGTCGGTCGATCGCGCCGCGGAGCTGCTGCGCGACGCCGGCTACGAGAGCTTTGCCGTCAACGCCGGCGGCGACATGCGGATTGTCGGGCGCGCCTGGCGGGTGGGTGTCCAGCACCCGGTACTTCGCCAGAGCGTCGCCGCGGTGCTCGAAGTGGACGACGCCGCAGTCGCCACCTCCGCCGCGTACGCGCGCGGAGACCATGTCCTGGATCCGCACACGGGCCGGCCGCCCGCGGATGTGCTCTCCGTGACCGTCGTCGGCCCCGAGCTGGCGACAGCGGACGCATACGCGACGGCCGCGTTTGCGATGGGCGCGCATGGCCCGGAGTGGACGGCACTGCTGTCAGGCTACGAGGCGATGACGATCATGGCCGACGAGACCGTGCTGACGACGGGAGGGTTCCCCGATGTCGATGTTTGAACGACCAGTGACACGCCGGGCCTGGCTGGGCAGCGCCGCCGTAACGGCGCTCGGCCTGGCGGGCCTGAAGGCCGCCCACGAGTCGGACGCGGCAACCGTCTCCTGCATCCTCATGCCCGAGCAGACCGAGGGGCCCTACTACATCGCCGGCGAGAAACTCCGACGCAACATCACGGACGGGCGGCCGGGAACCCCGCTGGTCCTGCGTGCCTTCGTGGTCGATGCGACGACCTGCAGGCCGATCAGAAACGCCGCGGTCGACATCTGGCACGCCGACGCCGGCGGCGTCTACTCCGGCTTCGGCGACGGCGCATCGAGCCGGACGTTCATGCGCGGCATCCAACGCACGAACGCGAAGGGGCTCGCGCAATTTCGGACGGTCTATCCCGGCTGGTACCAGGGCCGCACCGTGCACATCCACGTGAAGGTGCACGTCGGCGGCAGCGTCGTGCACACGGGGCAGCTGTACTTCCCCGATTCCGTGACCGATGCGGTCTACCGGCGCGCGCCGTACAGCTCCCGCCCCAACCGCGACGTGCGCAACGCGACCGACTCCGTCTATCGCAACGGCGGCAACAAATCGGTCGTGATGCTCAAGAGAAACAGCGCCGGCGTGTACGTCGCGACGATCACGATGGGGGTCCGAAGGTCTTAACAAGCGGCAGCTAGATTCGATGCGTGGAAGAGCTGACGCGTCGGCAACTCCTCGTCAGAGGTACCGCCCTCGCGCTCGGCGCCGTTCCGTTTGCCGAGGCGCTCGCGTCGGCCGCGCCGCCCAGTGGGATCTTCCGCGAGCTCGACCGCTCGATCCGAGGTGACGTGATCCAGCGCGGTGCGTCGGGCTACAACGCGGCGCGCGTCCTCTACAACACCAGGTTCGACGGGGTGAAGCCGCAGGCGGTCGCTTTGTGCGAGTCGCTCGCCGACGTGCAGAAGACCGTGCGCTGGGCCCGCCGGCACGGCGTCCGGATCGTACCTCGCTCCGGTGGCCACAGTTACGGGGGCTACTCGACGACGACGGGCGTGATCGTCGACGTCTCGCGCCTCAACGCGATCACACTCACGGCCGACAACCGAGCCGCGATCGCCGCCGGCGCGAGGCTGATCGACATCTACGCGTCGCTGGCGCAGCGCGGTCGGACGGTGCCGGCCGGGACGTGTCCGACCGTGGGCATCGCTGGGCTGGCGCAGGGCGGCGGGATCGGGATGTCGGCGCGGAAGTTCGGCCTGACGTGCGACAACCTGCTGGAGGCGACGGTAGTGCTTGCGGACGGCCGCGCCGTCGTCGCGAACGCGAATCAGCACGCCGACCTGTACTGGGCCTTGCGCGGCGGCAGCGGCGGCAACTTCGGCATCGCGACGCGGCTGGTCTTCAGGACGCACCCGGTCGACAACGTCGTCACGTATTCGCTCGAGTGGCCCTGGGCCGATGCGAAGCGCGTCATCCAGGCCTGGCAGAAGCTCGCCCCGCACGCGCCCGACGGTCTCTTCTCCGTGCTCAACGTGAATGCAGCGGCCGGCTCGAGCGCTGCGCCGCACGTCACCTCGGCCGGACAGTTCTACGGCGCCGAAGACCGGCTTCGCACGTTGCTGCAGCCGCTGGCGGAGGCGGGCACGCCGACCCGCTTCACGACATCTCCCCGCACGTATCTGAGCGCCACGCTGATGTGGGCGGGCTGCTCAGGGAATCTCGCGGCCTGTCATCTGCCACCGCAGGGGATCGCAAGCCGCGCGACCTTCGCCGCGAAGTCGAGCATCTCCAACAGTCCCATCAGCGCTGTCGGCATCGACGCGCTGCTCCACCAGCTCGAGGCGCGGCGCTCGACCGGCTCGGGCTCGGGCATCGTGCTGTTCGACTCGTACGGCGGTGCGATCAATCGCGTGCCCAAGAGCAAGACGGCGTTCGTGCACCGCGATGCGCTCTTCTCGATGCAGTACCTCGCGTACTGGGCAGCCGGAGCGGCGGCCGCGCCGAACATCGCCTGGCTGCGAGGCTGCTACGCCGCGCTGCGGCCGTACGTGTCGCCGTTCGCCTACCAGAACTACATCGACCCGGACCTCAGCACCTGGCAGCACGCCTATTACGGCTCGAACCTGCCTCGGCTGCAGCGCGTCAAGCGGACCTACGACCCGCACAACGTCTTCCACTCGCGTCAGAGCATCCGGCTCAGTCAGTGAGGGGCAGCGTGCCCGTCACGACCGTGCCTTTGCCCGGCGGGCTGATCACGAACAGCGTGCCCCCGCTCGCCTCCGCACGGTCACGGAGGCCGAGGATGCCCGAGCCGTCTCGCGGATCGGCGCCGCCGCGTCCGTCGTCGGTGATCTCGAAGCGCAGGATCCCGCCTCCCCTTTCGAACGTCACGTGCGCGCACGACGCTTCGGCGTGCTTCGCCACGTTCGTGAGCGCCTCGGAGCAGATGTAGTACGCCGTCGCCTCGACGTGGTCGGACAAACGCTCCTCGAGCGCGTCGACCTTCACCTCTACCGGGAGGCGCTCTCCGAGCGCCTCCAGCGCCGGCCCGAGCCCCTGCTCCGTCAGCGCGGCAGGGTGCAGGCCGCGCGCCAGCTCGCGCAGCTCCTCCAGCGCCATGTCGAGCTCCGCCGCGGCGCCCGCGAGGATCGGTTCGAGCGAGTCCGGATCAGAGGGCAGCTTGGCGCGGGCCAGCCGGAGCGTCAGCGCGAGCGAGACGAGGTGCTGCTGCGCGCCGTCGTGCAGGTTGCGTTCGAGCTTGCGCCGCTGCTCGTCGCCGGCCTTGACGATGCGCGCGCGGGACGACTGCAGGTCCTCGCGGGCCTGCGCGCTCGCGACGGCGAGGGAGGCCAGCTCGCAGAACCCCATCAAGCGAGCCTCGCTGTCGGGAGGAAGGTCGTCGACCGCCGCGATGCCGACGGCGCCCCAGGGAACGCCTCCGACGAAAATCGGCGCGGCGACCGTCGAGCGGTAACCGACGGCAATCATCAGCTTCGCCACGTCGGTGTCGAGCGCGAAGTAGTCGTCGATCCGCGCCGGGAGCCCGGTGTCGCGGGCGCGGCCGATCGCCGTGTTGTCGTCGGCGAGGATGCGGTCGCCGACCTTGAAGACACCGACCTCGTCCCGGTCATGGCGCCCGACGACGGTGGCCGTGTCGTCACCCTCGTAGCGGAACACGGCCGACCCGTCGACCTCGAGGACTCGAGCGGACTCCTCCGAGACCGCCGCGAACACGCGCTCAGGTGTCGCCTCCGAGGCGACGAGCGTCGCGACGCGACGCAGCGCGCGCTGTTCCTGGGCGAGCCGTCCGATCTCGGCCAGCTTCGCCTCGATGTCTCCGACGAGCGCGCCCTCCGGCTGGGAGGCAGGCTCGGTCAGGTCGATCCCGGTCGTGACGAGGTAGCTGTTGCTGCCGTCGTCGGTTTGCATCAGCTTGTTCGACCAGGCCAGGAGCCGGCGGCCGCCGTCCTTCGTCGCCCAGTGCCCGACCTGCGGGCTCGAGAGACCGGTCCGCCAGATGTAGGCGAGCACGTCGCCGAACGCCTCCGCTTCCTCCGGGGGGATCACGAAGTCGCGCGCGTCGTGTCCGAGCACCTCGTCTCGCCCGAAGCCCGTGGCACGTTCGCAGGAGTCGTTGAACAGCAGGATCCGGCCTTCGGCGTCGAGGACGCAGACGAGCGCCTGTGTCGTCTCCGTCAGGACCCGCGCGAACTCGTCGCCGAGGACGAAGTCGGTGCTCATCTCACACGTCGAAGAGTGTTGCTTCGTACTGCTCGAGCGCGAGTCGCGTCGCGCCGGTGGTTTCCGCGGTCAGCTCGCTGAACCGGTCGCCGGCCTCGGCGCTCGCGCGCAGCGACTCCTCGTCCGCCCACAGCGTGATCACGAGCGTCTTGCCGGCAGCGGGGTCGGCTAGGCGGATCAGGCCGCGGTAGCCGGTGCTGTCCCGCAGCCACGGGAGCAGCTGGTCGCGGACGATCTCGAGACCGTGGTCGTGCTGCTCAGGGGTCGTCTGCAGGACGTGGAGGCGCGCGTACACCGTTCCGTTCTACACTCTTTGCATGCCGTTCGCCGCGCGTCTCGCCGTCGCCTGGGCGCTCAACCTGGCCGCGCTCTGGGCGGCGGATGCGCTCTGGGACGGCGTGCGCATCCACGGCTGGGCGGCGTTCTTGATCGGCTCCGCGGTGCTCGGCGTCGCCAACGCGATCCTCAAGCCGCTGCTGACGGTGCTGACGCTCCCGCTGATCATCATCACGCTGGGCTTCTTCTACCTCGTGATCAACATCGGCATGGTCGCACTGGCGGAATGGATCGCACCGAACTTCTCCATCGACGGCTTCTGGTCCTACGTCGGCACGGTCGTGGTGGTCTGGGCCGTCAACTGGATCGGCGACCAAATCCTCGGCGACGTCGCAACCCGCGCCCGCCCTCGGCTGACCTGACCTCGTCGTAAAGGGCGAACCGTCCGGCGGCGCGCTCGGTGCGCACGCACTCCATGTGTGCATGCCGCCGTCGCTCGACGTCACCCTCGGGCGCGATCACGAGGTGCTCGCTCATCGCGTGCAGCAGCTCATCGCAGAACGGGCACCGGTAAGTCGCGGGCCGGTTGCTCTGCGCGCGACGCATCGTCCACCAGCGAGGCTCTTCCACCTGCTGGGAGAGGTTAGGGGAGGCCCGCACTGGGCGGGCCTTCTCGGTTCTCAGCTCTGCGCAACCTCGTGCTCGAGGCGCCGGACGCGCCCGCCGAGCTCGACCAGGAACCGGCGTGAGACGCCGGGATGGCGCGCGATCAGCTCTTCGAACGCTGGACGTGGCAGTCGCATCACATGCAACTCGGTCGTCGCGACCACCGAGGCGGACCGCGGCTCGCCGTCGAGCAGAGCCATCTCGCCGAAGTAGTCACCCGTCGTCAGCGTCCGCCCGGCCGGCTTCGCTCTCGCCCTCGCGTCACCACTGAGGATGACGTAGAAGTAGTCGGCAGGGGCCCCTGTCGCAACGACCGTGTCGCCAGGGCTGAACTCCGCGAACTCTGCCTCGCGCGCGATCTTCCTCAGGTCGCGTTGGCCGATTCCTTCGAACAGCGACAGACCCGCCAGGACCTTTGCCCAGTCACGGTCGTTCGCCTTGTTCCAGTCCTGCTTCACCAGCAGCGGTTCCAATCCCGTCATGCGCACCATCCCTTTTTGACCTTTACAACGAGCCGGCTGCGCCCGTCATTCCGGAGTCCACAGCCGAAGTTTGGCTAGGCCGCGAGCCGGCGCGCAGCCTGATGCCAAGGCCGGAGGCTTAAGCCAGGCGAAGCCGGCTTAAGCCGCAGGCGGACTCATGCGAGGCGGCGACGCGAAGCATCGCCGCGCCGCACGGTTGAGGACCTTCGCCCACAGACCAAGAGCACGCGAGCTCAGCTCGCGTGCGTTTTCCGCGAAGCGGTGTACCTCATCCCGCGCGAAAGCGAAGCTTTCGCGCGGGGGTATCAGGCGGTCGCGAAGCGCTTCGCTGCGCGGGCTCGAGCTCGTTCCGCCTCGACCTCGCGGTCCTTCGGCGGTGCAGACGTCACCAGGGAGTCGACGAGGCGCTGAGTTGCCTGTGCGACCTCGTCGACGGCGCGTGCGAAGGCTTCCTCGTTTGCGCGCGACGGCTTCGTGAAGCCGCTGATCTTGCGGACGTACTGCAGCGCCGCGTCCTCGACCTCGTGCTCGGTGGCGGGCGGCTCGTAGTTGAACAGCGTGTGGATATTCCGGCACATATGAGCCCTATCTACCTGAAATCCCTCGGCCGGGGGAGTCCTCCACCCCCTCAGAACGCGATTCTCCTCGTACTCAAGGAGTTGAGCATGCGGCGACCTGGTCCTCTGGGTCAGAACAAGAAGGAGTCCTTCGGTAGCTCGAGCGTGCAAGCGCTGCTCGAGGTGACGAGCGTGGTCCGGGGAGAGCGGGATCTCAAGAGCGCGCTGGCGACGATCGTGACGACAGTCGCCGAGGCGCTCGAGTTCAAGACCGTCGTCCTCAATCTCTACCGGCCGGAGTTCGACGACTTCTGCGTCACCGACGTCTACGGGAGCCTGGAGGCGCGTGACGCACTGCTCGGCAGCACCTACGAGTGGAGCAGCTGGAAGCAGTTGCTGGCGGATGAGTACCAGCGCGGCGGCGCCTACCTGATCCCCCACGGCTCGTTCGACTGGTCCGCGGACGTCGGGACACGCTACGTGCCCGATCTCGAGCCGTCCGACGACCCCGACGCGTGGCATCCCGAGGACGAGCTGTTCGTCCCGCTTCAGGATTCCGAGGGACGGATGCTCGCCATCTTCTCCGTCGGCGAGCCAAAGAGCGGCCGGCGCCCCAACGACGAGGAGCTGGACGTGCTCTGCGCCCTCGCGGCGCACGCTGCGATCGCGATCGAGACCGCGCAGCAGTCCGCGCGCACCGCGCGCCATCGCGCGAGTCTCGAACAGCTGCTCGAAGTGTCGTCCACGCTGACCGCCGCGCAGTCCACACAGGCGATTCTCGAAACGGTCTGCCGTGGCATCCACACCGCGCTCGGCTTCCAGAAGGTGTCGATCGAGCTCGTCGACTCGGAAACCGGACTGCTACGCTCGCGCGCGTCGTCCGGGTGGGAGGCGGACGATCCCGCCGTCCTCCGCGCCGTTCCGTTCGATCCGATGCGCGCGCTCTTCGATCCTGCGTTTGCGGTCTCAGGCTGCTACCTGGTGCCGAACGACGAAGCGCGGGCGCGCATCGACTCGGATCACATCAAGTACAGCTCGCAGCGAAACGGGCGCGGCCCACAGGCGTGGAACCACCACTGGCTGCTCGTGCCGCTGTATGACCGCCACGGCGAGGAGATGGGCTTCATCTGGGCGGACGATCCGGAAGACCGGCTCGTGCCCTCGGCCGGGCGGCTGCAGGCCCTGCGGGTCTTCGCGAACCAGGCCACGACGGCGCTCTATGCGGCCGAGCAGTTCGAGCAGATGCGGTTCCTGGCCGACCACGATCCGCTTACGAACCTGCTCAACCGGCGCTCATTCGTGCATCACCTCGACGCCGAGGTCGCACGCAGCCGGCGCTACACGCGTCCGCTGGCGCTCGTCATCCTCGACCTGGACGAGCTGAAGACGCTCAACGACACCCATGGACACGCTGCCGGGGATCAGGCGATCAAGCGGGTGGCCGACGCGCTACTCGCCACGATCCGCAGCGGCGATAACGCGTTCCGGATCGGCGGCGACGAGTTCGCCGTCATCCTTCCGGAGGCGAGCGAGCGCGACGCGCTTGCCGCCGCGCAGCGGATCGCCGACGAGCTACAGCTCCCGGCCAGCTTCGGCGTAGCGGTGTGCGGTGACGACTGCGAGGCGGGGGCGCTCCTACGCGCCGCCGACGACGCGATGTACCGGATGAAACGCCGCCGCCGCGCTCAAGGGCTGGGGGCGAGCGAGGGCGACGACCTCAGCGCGGTGGTCTGAGCCGGGAAGCAGGAAGTCAGCCGAATTCGATCACGCTGCGGATCCCGTCCTGCGCCTCCATCAGCGCGAAGCCGCGGTTGACGTCGTCCAGCGTGAGCTTGTGCGAGACGAACGGGTCGACGTCGATCTCGCCGGCCAGGTACTGATCGACGAACTGCGGTACCTGGTCGCGTCCCTTGACGCCGCCGAACGACGAGCCGGCGACGCGGCGTCCGGTGATCAGGAAGCGCGGGACGACGTCGAGCGTCTCGCCTTTGCCGGCGACGCCGCAGACGGTTGCGAGCCCCCAGCCCATGCGCGCGGACTCGACCGCCTGCCTCATCACCTGCACGTTGCCGGTCGCCTCGAACGTGTAGTCCGCCCCGAAGCCGTCGGTCAGGTCGAGGATCTCCTGGACGGCGTCGGGCCCGCCGCGAATCGTGTGCGTCGCACCCTGGCCGCGCGCGAGCTCGAGACGGTCATCCGAGAGGTCGACGCAGACCATCCGTTCCGCGCCTTGGAGCCGGCACCCGGCGACGGCTCCGAGGCCGACCATACCGGCGCCGAACACGACACAGGTTGAGCCCTGCGCGACGTGGGCCGTGTTGATCGCCGCGCCGAGGCCGGTCGAGAGGCCGCAGGCAAAGAGGCAGGCGCGGTCGAGCGGCGCGTCGGGGTCGATCCTGGCAAGCGCGATTTCGGGTATGACCGTGTACTCCGCGAACGTCGATGTACCCATGAAGTGCCGGATCGGCTCGCCGTCGCGCGACAGCCGCGTCGTGCCGTCGGGGAGATAGCCCTGGTTCTGCTGCTCGCGGATCGCGAGGCAGAGGTTCGTGCGGTGGTCGCGGCAGTGCACACACTCGCGGCACTGCGGCGAGAAGAGCGTGACGACGTGATCGCCGACCGCGACGTCCTGCACGCCGTCGCCGATGCGCTCGACCACGCCGGCGCCCTCGTGGCCGAGCACCGTCGGCGAATAGCCGGACGGATCTGCGCCGGACGCCGTGTACAGATCCGTGTGGCAGACGCCGCAGGCGACGAGCCGGACGAGCACCTCGCCGGAGTTCGGCTCCGCCAGATCGAGCTCCTGAACCTCGAGCGGGGAGCCGAACTCCTCCAGGACCGCGGCGCGGATCTTCATCGCGCGCTATGTCGCTCCTGCGCCGTAACGCTCGGGCTTCAAGAACATCACGACGGACACGATGAGCACCCAGAGCAGGTACAGGAACTGTGGGAAGAAGACAAGCGACGCGATCGACAGGACCCCGGCCACGATCCCGAGCCAACCTGCCCAGCTCGGCCAGACCCCCCGCAACTTGAATGCGACCGAGGCGGCGATGATCATGGCGGCCATGCCGGCAGCGCCGCTGGCGTTGATGACCCAGCCGGCGTCGTCCGCGGCATGAATCAACTCCGGGAAGACCTGGTGGCGGTAGGTGTCGTCGCTCATGGTCTTCACTGCATCCTCGAGGCTGAGGCTCACCCACGCGAGCGCCACGTAGATTCCGCCGCCGACCGTCACGACTGTCGTGAGGAACCCGTCCGTGTCGACGGCGCTGACGGCGCGACGCAACGCCGCGAGGAACCAGAGGAAGAAGAACACTCCCAGGGAGGCGAGGAGCCAACCCACATGCAGCCGGTCGCGATGCCCGCTGTCCGAATACCACTGAATGACTTTCGCCGGAGGATCGTCTCCTCCGGCGGCGCCGCTGAAGAACACGATGACACCGATGACGAACAGGACGACGTAGACGGCCCCGCCTAGGGCGGCCCAGCGCGCCAGGCCCATAGGCGGACGAGCTACAGCCGCAGCTTCCATTACCCCTCCTCTGTTGACGACTCGAAATCGAGTTCGCGCGACTCTAAAGCTTCACGGAGCTGATTACGCAGCTGAGTCGCTGATCTCGATCGTCGCCCACGCGCCGGCGTCCGCACGGCCGTTGAGCAGATCGAGGGCGCGCTTCTGCCACCCGTACTTCCGGCGCAGCAGTCTGTCGATGCCGGGATCGGGGACGACGCGCGCCCGTGCGGGAAGCCGGTCGCCCTGTTCGCGTCCCCTGAAGTTCGAGGCCGCGACCAGCACGCGCGGATCGCTGCGCAGGCGTCGTACCTTCCACGTCTTCTCCGCGCTCCAAACGAGGAGGCGCTCGCCGTCGTCGCTGACAACCCACACCGGTGTCGAGACGGGCGTGCCGTCACGCTTGTAGGTCGTCAGGCTGATGTAGCGCTTATTTGCAAGGGTGCCGACCACGTTCGCTAGTATACACCGTATACTCACGCTCGAAGAGATTGTCGAGACGGCGATCGCGCTTGCGGACGAAACGGGGTTGGACGGCGTCAGCCTTCGGCGCGTCGCCGGCCTGTTGGGCGTCACGCCGATGGCGCTCTATCGCTACGTCGACAGCAAGGATGACCTGCTCGGCGCGATCACCGAGCGCCTCTACGGCGACCTGACAGTGCCGGAGCCGAGTGCGGACTGGTGGGAAGACCTTGCGACCCTCGCGCGCTCCACTCGGAAGCTGCTGCTCGCGCACCCGTGGGCGGTCACGCTCTTCGCGCGGCCGCTCTCCGGGCCGAATTCGCATGCTCTCGACTCGGCGCTGAGCGATTCACTTCGCCGGGCCGGCTTCTCGGCCGCAGAAGCGCGCGAGCTACACGATCAGCTCAGCAACATGGTCTTCGCGCTAGTCGCTCCCGAGCTCGAGGGGAAGCGCAACCGTGCTGCGTTCGAGCGGGGCCTCGAGCTCCTGCATGCGGGGCTCGAGGCCCGGCTCGGCTGACCGCTACATCCCCTTTGCGAGACCGACCACGTGTCCTTCCGGGTCGGCGAAGAGCGCGATCGTCACCTCTGGCAACTCGGTCACGGGCATGATCGTCTTGCCGCCGAGCTGCTCGGCCTTGTCGAGGATGGCCTGCGGATCGTCCGCGCCGACGTAGAACGTGACGTGGCCGCCGCCGTTCGGCGCCTGGCCGATGCCGCCGCCGATGCCGCCCTCTTCTTGCTCGACCATCGCATACGGCATGTCGCCGGGAATCTTCTGCGTCTTCCAGCCGAAGAGCTCGCCGTAGAAGCTCTGCAGCTTGTCGAGGTCCTTGCCCGACACTTCGAAGTGGACAACGGGATGAGCCATTGCGTTCTCCTCTCTCACATCGACGGCGGTTGCGTGACCCACGGGTCCTCGCCCGGATCGCCGCCGGCGGCCGCGATCTCGAGCCGCGGCAGGTAGTGATCCCACCCGTGCGCGTGCGAGGCGACCGCCTCGGCGCTCGGCAGGTCCTTGTGGACGAAGCGAAGGCTCGTGCCCTCGCCATCTGTCGCCAGCTCGATCTCGATCGTCGACGAGCCCGGCGGGACGCCCTCCTGGCCGTCCCAGCCCCAGGTGAAGACGAGCCGGTGCGGCGCATCGAGCTCGACGAACTCGCCGCGGGCGGTGTGGCCCGGGATGACCTCGCACCGGTACACGCCGCCGGGTCGGGGATCGAGGTCGGCGTTGATGCCTTTCCAGCGCATCAGCTTGTCGGGGTCGACGAGGAACTCCCAGACCGTCTCCGGGCTGGCGTCGATCGTCAGCGTTCGTTCGTAGACGGTGGTGTCAGTGGTTGCTGCGTCCATGCTTGTTTCGCTCCTCCTTTTCCGCTTCGCGTTTGAGTGCCTCGAGCCGGACACCCCAGAACTCCTCGAGGAAGTCCTTGAGCTCGGCGAGCCCTTCGGGACGTGCCCGGTACAGGCGCCGGGTGCCGTTGCGTCGCTCGCTCACGAGCCCCGCCTCCTTCAGGACGTTCAGGTGCTGCGAGACCGCCGGCCGGGTCACGTCGAAGTGCGACGCGATCTCCCCGGCGCTGAGCTCGCCGTCACGGACGAGCGTGAGGATCTGACGCCGCCGCCGTGCGGCGATTGCTTTCAGCGCGGCCTCCATCGCGCGTTATTTAAGCAGATACTTACGTAAGAGGCAACTTAATTAGTTGAGAACGGGAGACTGAAGCCGACGAGGGCACCTCCCGCGGGACGGTTCTCGGCCCAGATCCGCCCGCCCTGGGCCTCGATCAGCCCCTGAGCGATCGCCAGGCCGAGGCCCGCACGTTCGCCGCCGTCGCGGGTGCGCGCGCAGTCGGCTCGCCAGAACCGCTCGAACATGCGCGCTCGGGCTTGCTCGGTCAGGCCGTCGCCGGTGTCCTCGACGAGAACCTCGAGCTGTGGCCCGGACGGTCTTGCGCTCACGACGACCGAGCCGTCCGCCGGCGTATGCCGAAGAGCGTTCGTCAGCAGGTTCAGCAGCACGCGCTGGACCTGAGGGGCAGCGCATGCAACGGTGGGGAGCGGCTCAGGCATCGAGACCTTTAGTCGCACCCCGCGAGCCCGCGCCTCCGCTTCGAGACCGCGTACGCACGAGGCGACGAGGTCGCCGAGGGAAGTCTCATGCAGCTCGAGCGTCAGCGCGCCCGCGTCGATCTGCGCCAGCTCGAACAGGTCGTCGATCAGCATTCCCAGCGTCGCGGTCTGCTCGGCGAGCGCTTCGAGGTAGTCGGCCGGGTCTGCCAGCCCGTCCTCGATCGCCTCGAGCATCGCGCGGATCGCCGCAACAGGTGTGCGCAGGTCGTGGCTGGCCCAGGCCACGAGTTGGCGGCGGGCGTCGAAGAGTTGCTCCAGGCTCGTTGCCATCGCGTTGAAAGAGGCGCCGAGTCGAGCGACCTCGCGCGGCCCGTCGCTCGGGGCGCGCACCGCTAGCTCGCCGCCCGCGAGCTTCGCGGCGGCCTGCTCGAGGGACCGGACCCGCCGCGTAATGGAGTGTCCGACGAGCAGCGCCGCGATCAGGGCTGTCGAGGCTGATGCCGCGCCGACCGCGAGCAGCTTCACGTCTGCGTCCATGTGGAACATGACGAGGCCGCCGAGCGTCACTGCCGCCAGAGGCAATGCGACCGCGAGCAGCGCCAGCCCTGCGAGCTGCAGTCGAAGCGTCGGCAGCAGCCGCAGGCCGAAGGTTGCAACCAACCCGGCCGCGAGCGTCGCGAGTGCGACGAGGACCGCGAATTGCGTCACGGGCTGAACCGGTAGCCGACGCCCCACACGGTTTCGAGAAAGCGCGGCCGTGATGGGTCGGACTCGATCTTCTGACGGAGCCTGCGGACGTGGACGGTCACCGTGCCGGTATCCAACGCAGTCGTGTAACCCCAGACGCCGTCCATCAGCTGATCGCGTGAGAAGACACGCCGCGGGTGAGACGCGAGAAACCAGAGCAGGTCGAACTCCTTCGCGGTCAGGTTGAGCAGCGTCGCGTCACGACGAAGCTGGCGCGCGGAGCAGTCGATCTCAAACGGCCCGAACGTGATGCGTTCGCCTTCGTCGGCCACGGCTCGGCTGCGACGCAGAACGTTCCGCACCCGCACCGCGAGCTCGCGCGGTGAGAAAGGCTTCGTGACGTAATCGTCCGCGCCGAGCTCCAGCCCGACGATCCGGTCCGTCTCGCTCCCTCGTGCCGTCAACATGATCACGGGCAGATCCGAGCGCGCCCGAATCCAGCGACACAGCTCAAGCCCGTCAGTTCCGGGCAGCATCACGTCGAGGACGACCAGCTCCGGCATCTCGGCCTCGAGGATCTCGCGTGCCTCGTCGCCGGTCGCGGCTTCGCGCGTCCGGTAACCGTCGCGGCGGAGGTAGCGAACGACGACGTCGCGCACGATGGGCTCGTCGTCGACGACGAGGATTGTGGACATCGCCTGGATTCTGGCTGTCCACGACCGGCGTCTGCCGGTGAATTCAGAAATTCGTAAGGTCGCGGCCGGCGCGACAGAAGCCGCGCCGGCCGCACGAGGCTCAGGAGCCGGGGAGGTGGATCACAGGGCAGACGAAGCTCTTGACCACCCCGATGTCTTTTGCGGCGCCGGCCGCGAGCGCTGCGTTGATCTCCTCATCGCTGTCGAGATTGCCGCTGCCGTTCGTGTCGAACGCAGCGACGGCAGCCGGGTAGTTAGTGAAGTTGAGGCCGTGGACGCGCCAGCGACCACCGTTGTAGCCCGGGTCGCCGGGGGCGGCCGTGGCGACGTTCAGCTGCAGCCCGAAGAACTCGTAGATGGTGTCGAAGCTGTGGTCGGGAGCGCCTGTGTTCGTCAGGTCGGTTGGCGTGCCGACAGTCCGATAGAGCTGACCGTCCACGTAGAACGCCGGACCATCGGACACACCGCCTGCGCCTCCGCCATAGGCGCCGGCGGCGAAGACGAGGACGAGTGCGGTGACAATCGCCGCGATGCTGAGTCTCTTCATCCGTTCCTCCGTTCGTTCGAGTGGCCAGGCCAGCCTTGCAATGGAGGCTTGCGAGACTCTTACGGGGCCATTACGGACTTCTGAAATAGATTGACCGTCGTGCCATGGCGTGAGACGTACGAGTCCCTCTCAATGCTGCAAGAACCAACCGGCCAAGAGCTGGAGCTGCTCGGCACGTCCGCGTACATGCTCGGCCGCGAGGACGAGTGGAGGCAGGCTCTCGAGCGTGCATTCCACCGGTGGTCCGAAGAGGGCGAGAGGCTCCGTGCCGCGCGCTGCGCCGGTTGGATCGGCACGAGTCTCGCGCTCCTCGGAGAAATGGGCCCGGCGACCGGGTGGCTCGGCCGCGCACAACGCATCGTCGAAGCTGAGAAGCGTGAGTGCGCCGAGCGCGGCTATCTACTGATCCCCGTGGCATTCCAGCACGGTGGCGCCGGCGATCTCGACGGTGCGATCTCGACGGCCGCCGCCGCGGCCGAGATCGGCGAGCAGTTTCGAGACCAGGAGCTCGTGGCGCTGGCCCTGCATCTCGAAGGCCAGTTCCTGCTGCAGGCAGGAAGGGTGCGCGAGGGGCTCGGGCGCATGGACGAGGCAATGGTCGCGGTCACGACGAGCGAGCTCTCGCCGGTCGTGACCGGGATCGTCTACTGCGGCGTGATTCTTGCCTGCGAGGAAGTCTTCGAGCTACGCCGGGCGCGCGAGTGGACGAACGTGCTGACTCGCTGGTGCGACGAGCAGTCGGATCTGGTTGCGTTCACAGGGCGCTGCCTCACCCATCGTGCACAGGTGCTGCGACTGCAAGGTGAATGGCGCGACGCCTTGGAGGCGGCAGTAGCGGGGGCGAGCCGGTCCGAGCAGTCGATGAACCAGTCCGCCGCGGCGAAGGCGAGCTATCTGCAGGGTGAGGTCCGCCGTTTGCGCGGCGAGTTCGGTGAGGCCGAGCGCTCCTACCGCGACGCGAGCCGGCTCGGGCTCGACCCGCATCCCGGCCTGGCCCTTCTCCGGCTTGCGCAGGGAGATCGTGACGCTGCGCTGGCCGCGATCCGTCGTGCCACGAACGAAGCGAGCGAGCCTCTGCCTCGGGCGGCGTTGCTGCCGGCTCTCGCCGAGATCACGCTCGCGGCCGGCGAAGTTGCCGAGGCACGGGCCGCGTGCGACGAGCTCGAAGTGATCGCCGAGGAGTATGAGAGCGACCTCCTTCGAGCCATGCTCGCGCACGCACGTGGAGCGACCGAGCTGGCGGCCGGCGAACCGGAGCAGGCGCTCGTCAATCTCCGCCGGGCTCGGCAGATCTGGCAGGAGCTCGAGGCGCCGCACGAGCTCGCACGGACGCGCGTCCTGATCGGGAGCGCTTGTCGGCAGCTCGGCGACGAAGAGTCGTACTCGCTCGAGCTCGACGCTGCGCGGCGCATTTTCGAGGGCCTGGGCGCCCAGCCGGACCTCGGCGCGCTTGATTCGATGACTGGCCCTCCGCCCACACACGGTCTCTCGCCGCGCGAGCTCGAGGTGCTGCGCCTGCTCGCCACGGGCAAGAGCAACCGCGAGATCGCAGCGGCCCTCGTGATCAGCGAGCACACCGTCGCCCGCCACGTGCAGAACATCTTCACCAAGCTCGGAGTCGGGTCGCGGACGGCTGCGGGCGCGTTCGCGTTCGAGCACGACCTCGTGTGACGCGCCGCATGGTCAGAAATGACCATGCGAGCCGCGTACAGGTTGGTCGATTCCGGCGATGCGGCCCGTGTGGCCTCCGTCGTACGTTCCGCGCATGAGCACACATGCAGCAGCACCTCGTCAGCGGCCGCAGGCCGCAGCAGCCGTCGAAACGTTCGACACGGTCGTGATCGGCGGCGGCCAGGCCGGTCTCGCCGTCGGCTACTACCTGAAGCAGCGCCAACGCGATTTCGTGATCCTCGATGCGAACGACCGCATCGGCGGCTCGTGGCGGACGCGCACTTGGAACTCGTTGCGCCTGTTCACCCCCGCGATTGTCGATGGCCTTCCCGGCTGGCCGTATCCGGCGCCGGCGTGGTCGTACCCGACGGCGCGGGAGACCGCCGACTATCTCGAGGCGTACGCCGCCCGCTTCGATCTCCCCGTCCGGCTGCGCACCCCCGTCGACCGGCTCTCACAACAGGGCGACCGCTACGTCGTCGAAAGCGGGTCGCGCCGGTTCGAGGCCGACAATGTTGTGGTCGCGACAGGCTTCTACGGTGTGCCGTCGGTGCCCGAGTTCGCATCGGAGCTCGATCCGCGCATCGTGCAGATGCACTCCACCAAGTACCGCGAGCCCTCGCAGCTGCAACCGGGCGGCGTCCTGATCGTCGGTGCGGGGAACTCCGGCGCCGACATCGGGCTGGAGCTCTCGGCGACGCACCGAGTCTGGTTGTCGGGACGCGACAAAGGCGAGGTGCCGATTCGCATCGAGAGCCGCAAGGCGCGCTTCATCCTCCCGGTACTCTGGTTCATTGCGTCGTACGTCCTCACAATGCGGACTCCGCTCGGACGCAAGGTGCGGCCGCACGTGCTCGAAGCCGGTGCCCCGCTCATTCGCGTCAAGTCGGCGGACCTGACGGCGGCGGGCGTCGAGCGAGTCGCCAAGACGGTCGCGGTGCGCGACGGTATGCCCGTTTTGGAGGACGGGCACGCGGTCGACGTCGCGAACGTGATCTGGTGCACGGGCTTCCGCCAGGACTTCAGCTGGATCGACGTCCCGGTCTTCGAGGATAGCGAGCCGGTGCACGCGCGCGGCGTCTGCTCCGAGCCGGGCCTCTACTTCGTGGGGCTGGACTTCCTGTACGCGTTCACGTCGGAGAACGTGGGCGGCGTCGGGCGCGACGCGAAGCACATCGCGAAGCACATCGCTTCGCGCTAGAGGCGCACGCCGATGACGATGCGGGGCTTCGAAGCAGGCGACAGCCAGCGCAGTACGTGGAGCAAGCTCGCGCGCCGCAGGCTGATGCAGCCGTTCGTCGGGCTACCCGTCTGCACGTGCAGGAAGATTCCGGAGCCGCGTCGCGGGACGACCGGGCTCATGTTGAACTCCACGACCGCGAGGTACGCGTACGCGCGTGGTGACTTCGACATGTCGGGCGTCGTCACCTTGAACGGCGGCTTGCGCCCGCAGCCGACGCGCTGGAACGTGTTGTACGCCGGCGACGCCGGATCCTCGACCCACCAGTCGCCGCAGCGGACGCGCCTGTAGCGATAGCGGACGCCGGGGTTGCGCTCGTTGCCGTACATCGTCGCCGCGATCGTGAACGTGCCAATCGGCGTCGTTCCGTCTCCCTCGTATCGATTTGCGCTGAGCCCGTTCCAGCCGACGCGTGCCGCGTAGGGCCCGCCGGCCGAGACCCAGCAGCCCTCGACGCGACGCCAGATCCGCGCCGTCGCGTACGTCGTCCGGAGTCGCGGCGCGTCGACCGTGATCAGCTGATGCGACTCGGCCGGAACCGGCGTCCGCAGGTTGTTCGCGAGGTTCGGCCGGCAGTCGGCCGCGAGCGCGACGGCCGCGATGGGCACGGCGAGCAGCATCGCGCCTCAGAGTACGCTGGGGCTCGTGCGTGCCGTCGCACTCCTGTTCGCGGTCGCTCCATTCGTTGCACACGTGTCGCCCGTGCGGCCGCACGACATCCAGTACTCGTACCGCAGCGGGTGCCCGGTCACCCCTGCGCAGCTGCGCGTCGTGCGGCTCTCGTTCTGGGGCTTCGACGGCAAGAGACATCTGGGCTCCCTGGTGGTGAACCGCAAGGTGACCGGCGACGTCGTGACGGTCTTTCGTCGCCTCTACGCGGCTCGTTTCCCGCTGCGGCGTCTCCAACCGGTCTCCGCCTTTCACGGCAGCGCCGACGCGTCGATGGCCGCGGACAACACCTCCGGCTTCAACTGTCGCCGCGGGGTCGGCTCGGCCACCGGCGGCTGGTCGTCGCACGCGTACGGCCTGGCGATCGACCTGAATCCCGTCGAGAACCCGTACGTGCTCGGTACGCGTGTGCTGCCGCCTGCCGGGAAGCGCTATCTCGACCGGGCGCACCGCCGGCCCGGGATGGCTGTCGAAGGCGGCGTGCTCGTGAAGGCGTTCGAGTCGGTCGGGTGGAAGTGGGGCGGGCGCTGGTCGCGCTCTCCCGACTACCAGCACTTCTCGACTACCGGTCGCTAGCCGCCCGCCGCCACCACACGATCGCTGTGATCGCCCCCGCGACGAGCAGGTAACGCTCCCACCGACGCCTCCGCTGCTGCTCTGCGACGGCGTCCTGCAGATAGTCGAGCAGCTCGGCGAGGAAGGCGAAGAGCTCGGCCAGCGTGATGCCGGGGTCACTCTCGTTGAAGTCGGTCCAGTCCGGATCGTTAAGACGGGACATACGGCTTCCCGGCGCGCTCGAGCGGAAAGCCGGCGTCGCGCCACTCGTCCTTGCCGCCGGCGTAGTGGCGGACGTTCGTGTAGCCCAGCGCCTCCAGCCGCTGGGCGGTGACGACGGAGTCGTCGCAGTCCGGGTTCGAGCAGTAGACGACGATCTCCGTCGCGAGGTCGGGGACGCGTTTGGCGAGACGGGTCGGATCGACTGCGGACGGCGGTATGTTGATCGCGCCCGGGAGGTGCGAGTGCGCATAGACGATCGGCGCGAGGGCGTCCATGAGCACGAAGTCATCCCCCCGTTCGAGCTTGCGGAGAAGTTCGTCGGCGGTGATTACGCCGGCAGCCAACTGTCGTCGAAGTGGGCCTCGTCGTGGGGCGGATAGCCGGCGTAAGGGTTTTCGCCTGCCTTGCCCTCGGCGCCTCGCCGGTGTTCGATCTCCGCGCCGGCGCCGTAGCGCTGGGCAAGCTCCGACACGGGATAGACGACGTCCTTGCTGGTCCGGGCGCCGATCGCGAGGACTGCGCACGGGCCGTCGCCGGCGCCGACGATCACGTGCTCGGTCCAGGCCGGGCAGTGGACGAGATCCCAGGCCTTGAGCCGCCGTTCCTCGCCCTCGATCAGGAGTACGCATTCGCCCGACAGCACCAGGAAGTCCTCCTGGTCGCCCTCGCGGTGGTAGAGACACGCAGGCTGGCCCGGCTGCAGGACGCCGATGTTGATCCCGACCTGATCGAACCTGGCATCGTCGTCGCCCTCGAAGCGCGTGAAGGCGCCGAAGGTGGGGTCGGCGGCCCAGCGCGCCTCGCGCGCGTTCAGCACGAACCAGCCCGGGCCGGCGGGCGCGCGACCACGGCCGACCTGTTCGAGCGGCGCCTCGGGAACCACTGGGTCTGTTTATCAGCTGGCTTCGAGGTAGCGCAGGACCGCGAGGACACGCCGGTGGTCCGTGTCGGCCGGCGTCAGGCGCAGCTTCTGGAAGATCGACTTGACGTGCTTCTCGACGGCGCGCTGCGTGATGACGAGCTGCTCCGCGATCGCGCCGTTCGAGCGTCCTTCGGCCATCAATCCGAGCACCTCGCGCTCGCGTGGGCTCAGCTCGCTCAGAGGCTCCTGCTTGCGTGTCCGCGCGAGCAGCTGCGACACGACCTCGTGATCGATCACTGTGCCGCCTCCCGCGATCCGCTCCACCGTCTCGAGGAACTCGCCGACGTCGGTGACGCGGTCCTTCAGCACGTACGCGATGCCACCTAGGTCCCCGGCGAGCAGCTCGCTGGCGTAGTTCTCCTCGACATACTGGGAGAGCACGACGATCGGGAGCTCCGGTCGCTCGGTGCGAAGCTCCAGCGCCGCGCGGATCCCCTCGTCCGTGTGCGTCGGCGGCATGCGCACGTCGAGCAGGACGAGGTCGGGGCTTTCGCGCTCCACGAGTTGCACGAGCCCGACGGCGTCGTCGATCGCGCCGACGACCTCGTGGCCGTGGTCGGCCAGCATCCGCGTGAGACCGTCGCGCAGGAGGACGGAGTCCTCGGCGATCACGATCCGCATGGAAGCTCCGCGGCGACGACGGTGGGGCCCCCTGCCGGGCTGCTGATGCGGAGCGCGCCCTCGACGGACGAGGCGCGGTCGGCGAGCCCGGCGAGCCCGCCGCCTGGACGCTGCTCGGCGCCGCCGACTCCGTCGTCCGCGACCTCGATGTGCAACTTGTCGCCGATCGTGCGCACGCGCACCTCCACGGCGCTCGCGTTCGCGTAGCGGGCGGCGTTCGTAAGCGCTTCGGCGACGATGAAGTACGCCGTCGCTTCGACGGACGCCGGCGGGCGTTCGCGCAGCTCCACGCGGAGGCGGACAGGAATCGGCGAGCGGGCTGCGAGCGACGAGAGCGCGGCGTCGAGCCCGCGATCGGTCAGGACAGCCGGGTGGATTCCGCGCGCAAGGTTGCGCAGCTCCGCGATCGCGCGCTGAAGCTCCTGGTGCGCATCACCGACGAGGTTGTGGGCTGCGTCCGGATCCGTCTCGAACTTCTCGAGCGCCATGCCGAGATCCATGCCGAGGGAGAGGAGCCGCTGCTGCGCGCCGTCGTGGAGGTCGCGCTCGATCTGCCGCCGGTCGGCCATCGCGACGTCGACGGAGCGCGCCTGCGTCTCGCGCAGCACGTCGATCCGCTCCTCGAGCTCGAGTCGCTTGCTCGGGCTGAGCAGCGACCGTGCGACGGCGACGTCGACGCGCGCGAGAACGCGGATGATCCAGGGAACGACCGGCAAGACGAGCAGCCCGGCGAGGGCGACGGGAATGACCTCGTGCCAGGTGTCGAGCCGCTCACCGGACCAGATCTCAGGGGCTGCGCCCGGCGAGGTGACCGCGTAGATCGGGAGCGTGACGGCCCAGAGCGGAATCGCCCACGCGGTCACGGCGACGACGAAGTTGACGAGACCCAGGACCGGCTGGACGATCCAGACGTACAGCAGATCACGGTAGGTCGAGCCGTCCCGCAACGGCGCGAGCAACTTCGCGAGGAGCGTGTCTTTGCGCGGGCCGCGCCGGGACGGCTCCTCGATGGCCGTTCCGAGGAACGTGCGCACGCGCAAGCGCTCGACGGTGCCGGCGCCGCGTGCAGACAGCATCGTCAGCGTGAGGATCGGGAGGCCGACGAGGGTGATCAGCAAGCTGAACCCGACCGACGTCGCCGTCGTGAAGACGGTGAACCACAGCACCGCGAACGGAAGATCGAGCAGGAAGTCGACCGTGGCGAGGTAAGTGCGGCTCTGACCGAACGGGGCGAGGAAGCGAGGCATGCGGCGA
>WNGB01002883.1_pt1 | contig 27470 bp, 23 predicted proteins | sample 5400681 | NCBI WGS metagenome assembly WNGB01 (sample SAMN13153367, study PRJNA577476) | soil metagenome | isolation source: 115 cm soil or saprolite under grassland replicate 2 | place: USA:California | collected 2016-06-15
CCTTCGGGTTGTAAAGCCCTTTTCTGAGGGAAGATAGTGACGGTACCTCAGGAATAAGCACCGGCTAACTACGTGCCAGCAGCCGCGGTAATACGTAGGGTGCAAGCGTTGCCCGGATTTATTGGGCGTAAAGGGCGCGTAGGCGGTTCGGCACGTCCGTTGTGAAATCGCCCGGCTCAACTGGGCGGGGTCAGCGGATACGGCCGAGCTGGAGCAAGCTAGGGGGCAATGGAATTCCCGGTGTAGTGGTGGAATGCGTAGATATCGGGAGGAACACCAGTGGCGAAGGCGGTTGCCTGGAGCTTTGCTGACGCTGATGCGCGAAAGCGTGGGGAGCGATCCGGATTAGATACCCGGGTAGTCCACGCCGTAAACGATGCGGACTAGGTGTCGGGGGTATCGACCCCCTCGGCGCCGCAGCTAACGCATTAAGTCCGCCGCCTGGGGACTACGGCCGCAAGGCTAAAACTCAAAGGAATTGACGGGGGCCCGCACAAGCAGCGGAGCGTGTGGTTTAATTCGATGCAACGCGCAGAACCTTACCTCGGCTTGACATGCATGTGGTACCAACCCGTAAGGGAAGGGACCCGCGAGGGAGCATGCACAGATGCTGCATGGCTGTCGTCAGCTCGTGCCGTGAGGTGTTGGGTTAAGTCCCGCAACGAGCGCAACCCTTGTCCTTAGTTGAATTCTCTAAGGAGACCGCCGGTCTAAACCGGAGGAAGGTGGGGATGACGTCAAGTCAGCACGGCTCTTACGTCGAGGGCTACACACACGCTACAATGGCCGGTACAACGGGCTGCGAAGGGGCGACCTGGAGCTAATCCCACCAAAGCCGGTCTCAGTTCGGATTGCAGGCTGCAACTCGCCTGCATGAAGTCGGAGTTGCTAGTAACTGCTGGTCAGCACACAGCGGTGAATACGTTCCCGGGCCTTGTACACACCGCCCGTCACGTCATGAAAGTTGGATACGCCTGAAGCCGGTGGCCTAACCCGCAAGGGAGGGAGCCGTCGAGGGCGGAGCCAGCGATTGGGACGAAGTCGTAACAAGGTAGCCGTACCGGAAGGTGCGGCTGGATCACCTCCTTTCTAGGGAGCTCACTCGTCAGCCAGTGCGTCTTGCGCCCTGGTTGCCGACAGGCTTTCCCAGGTCGATCACTTGCCTTGGTCGCCACCTTCAAGCACTCCCAACCTTCGTCTTTCCCGAAGGCACGTCTAGCTAGATCGCTCTGCTCCACTCTCCTCTTCGTTCAGGTGCACACAAAAAAGCGGTCCGAGCGCACAAGCCGGACCGCTTCTGTAGTTAACGCGCGACTTGCTGAACTGGACTAGCGCAACAGCTCGGTCAGGTCGACGCCGCTGCCGAGATATGGCTGCGTCGGACGCGGTTTGCGCGGCGCCGCTCGGAAGCCCGAGATCAGGCCCTTGCCCGCGTACCGCGGCTGGCGCCGGCGCAAGTGCAGCCGCTTCGTCCGCGAGATCATGCTGCGCCCGCGGCGCAATTGCGAAATAGCTCGCATATGCGCTACACGGTAGCAGTAAACACAATGAACGAGGCCGCCCCGGCTCTTGACGAGCCAATGGCGACCTCACATCTCACGTCTTGTCGGGTTGTGGCCCCAGCCTCCACGGAACTGCTGGAGCGTTACCGATCCACCTGCCAACGGCAGTGCAGTGTTATGAGTCTCCCGAAACCGGAATGCATCGCTTAGCGAGCACCTCCTTCCGGGCGTAGACACAGCCCTGAGTGATTCAATTCATTTATACCTCACATCACGAATTAGCGCAAGTCTCAGACTGATATCTTGACGCCTACGCCGCCGTCACCCCCTACGCCGCGCGCCAGCCCAGGAGGGTTCCGCCCGCGGCGGTGGTCTCGGGCTTAAACTGGCGACCGATGACCGTCGCACAACGTGCTGACTTGCTGCTCGCCCGCCGTGCCGCGCGCATCGCCGATGAGCTCGAGCGCGCTGCTGTCGACGGCTGGCTCGTCTACGACTTCCGCGGCTCAAACCCCGCATTCGGTCGCCTGCTCAGTACGCCCGAGCACTCAACCCGCCGCGCCTTTTTGTATCTGCCAAGAGAGGGCGAGCCAAGCCTGCTGATCCACCACGTCGACGCAGGCAACTTCGGGCGTCTGGGCCTCCCCGTCCAGTCCTATGGCGGGCGATCAGAGATGCTCGAGCGGCTTCAGCACCTGCTTGGCCAAGCACGGCGCGTGCTCATGGAGTACTCGCCAGGCAACGCCATCCCGTATGTCAGTCGCGTCGATGCGGGCACGCTCGACCTGGTGCGCTCCTTGGCGGTCGATGTCGTCTCGTCCTCGGACGCGCTCGCTTCGGTGGTCGCGGCATGGGACGCAGCCGACCTCCAAAGCCACATGCGAGCGGCTCAGGCGCTCGACCGCTCCAAGGATGCGCTGTTTTCGGCCATGCACAGCCGCCTGGCGATGGGCGTGACCTGGACGGAGTACGAGGCCCAACAGCACCTCGCCCAACTGATGCGCGACGAAGGGCTCGAGTTCGACCACGCGCCGATCGTCGCCGTCGGTGCCCACGCGGGCGATCCGCACTATGCGCCCCAGCCCGAGACGGCTCTGGCGATCCAATCCGGTGATCTGGTGCTGGTCGATCTGTGGGCGCGCGAGGCCGTCCGTGCCGACGGTGGCAGCGGTGCGTATGCCGACATTACCTGGATGGCGACTGCCGCCGACAACCCGCCTGCCGAACACGTTACTGTCTGGGAGATCGTGCGCGCCGCGCGCGATACCGCGGTGCGATTCATCGAGCAGCGCATCGCTGCGAGTGCCTCCGTACAGGGCGGCGAAGTCGACTGCGTCGCGCGCGAGGTGATCGCGTCGGCGGGCTACGGCCACGCCTTCACGCACCGCACGGGTCACTCGATCGGCTGGCAGAGCGCCCACGGCGACGGCGTCAACATCGACGATTTCGAGACCCACGACACGCGCCTGCTGCGGCCCGGTGCCGCCTTCTCGATCGAGCCCGGCATTTACCTGCCGACGTTCGGCGTACGCAGCGAGATCGACGTGGTGATCACTCCGGGCGGCCAACTCAAGGTGACCACCCCGCCGCAGCAACAGCTTGTGCGCCTGACTCTGTCATCCTGAGCGGTCCCGCGGCGGCGCGGCCGACCCCAGTTTTCGGCCTTGGAATTAGCGACTGCTACACTTGCTCACGGACAACGCGCGCGTTTTAACCCCCAAACAGCGATGGCACGCGGCGTGCAGTGACAAGCGGCGCGAGTTGGGGCTTCCGCGAGAACACCAGGTGCGTATCCCGCGGGCAAGAGAGGTGAGCACCGTATGAGCACGACGGCAAAGCCGCAGAAGACCATTCTGGTGGTCGAAGACGACCCCTGGATCAGGTCGCTGATGGCCGATCTGCTCTCTGGCGAGGGATACTGGGTTGTTCAGGCGTCGGACGGCAAGGCCGGCCTGGAAATGGCCGAGGAGTCGGATCCAGACGTCATTCTGCTCGACCTGGCCATGCCCGAGAAATCGGGGCTCGACGTGCTGCACGAGCTCAAGAGCAGTAAGCCCACGCGCGATATCCCGGTGATCGTCGTGAGTGCGTACGCCATGCTCATGATGGGCAGCGATGCTCGGCGAGCCGACGGGGTCATCCAGAAGCCATTCGACCTGGCCGATCTGCTGCTGCAGGTCGAGCAAGCCGCGACCAAACGCCGCCAAACCGCAACCTAGTACCGACGCTGCTGGCACGCGCTCTGCCGAATGCAGAAGCGCATGCAGCATGGGCTCAGCCGCTGGGAGCGCTCGACGAGCGACGACGACAGCCACATGGGCGTGGTCATGTTGCTCGCGTTACTGGGTGGTCTGATCTTTGGCGGCTTTGTCTTCTGGCAAATGAGCCGCGGTGCGGTCTCAGCCCCGAGCATCGAGATCCTGGGCGCGCGCACCGAGAGCCGTCCACCCGTTCGCGCGCTCTCAGGCGCCATCAACCCGCCCCAAGCCGCGGCCGCGGCCGCAGCGCCCACTGCCTTGCCGCAGCCGACGACTCCGCCGCAGCCGACGCGGGCGGCCAATCCCGACGCCGCGCGTGTCGCACACACCGACGGCGTAGGCGTCGTGCTGCGCGCTTCACCGCACGACAACGACTGGACGCCGCGCGGCTTCATGGACGGTGACGCCGTCACGATCCTCGAGCGTAAGGGCGATGACTGGGTGCGCGTGCGCGGACCCAATGACCAGGAGGGCTGGGTCCCGGCGAAGTACCTCGAGCGCTAGAACGCCGGCAGCACTTCGTCGACGAACAGCCGCATGTCGCGGGTATCCGGGAATCCCGCGAAGACCATCTGAAACAGGTCGAAGCCGAGCTCGGACAACTCCTGCAGGTGGTCAATCAGAGCGCTCGGCTCGCCCGCGAACGGCGGATTCTCGCCCTGCAGTTTGCTACCCGCCCACTGCTCCGCCTCGGCGCGCGACTTCGCGAGATACACGGTTCGCGTGAGCGTCTTGCGAATGGAGGCCGGATCACGTCCAACCGTCCGACAGTGATCGGCCAGGACGTCGATCTTGTGCCGCAGCACCGGCAGCGGCCGCATCAGCGCGTTCCACCAATCGGCGTGCTCGGCAACCGCGCGCAATGTCAACTGCTCGCCGTCGCCGCCGATCATGATCGGCGGCGGCGGCTCGGGGCGTGGCTCACAGTACGCGTTTTCGATCTGGTAGTAGCGGCCCTTGTAGGTCGCCGGCGACTCCGACCACATCACGCGCATGACCTTGATGCCCTCGACCATCTGGGCGATGCGCTCTTTGGCGGACAGAAACTCGTAGCCGTAGGCGCGGTACTCGGCCTCGTGCCAGCCCGCGCCATAGCCCAGGATGAGCCGCCCGCGACTGAACGCCTGCAAACTGGCGGCCATTTTGGCCATGAGCGCCGGTGGTCGGTAATTGTTGGCCATCACAATCGTGCCCAGCAGCGGGCCCGGAAAGCGGGCAGCCGCCCAGGTCAGCTCGGTCCAGCACTCCATGCGGTACGGCTCGACCGTCATCAGGTGGTCCGAGAACCACAGCGACGAGAACGACTGGCTGGCGACGTCCAGCACATCCTGCAGGTCGCGAACAAAGGTGCGCGGGTCGAACTGTTCGATCTGGCGCGTGCCCGTGGGCGGGTTGTAGCCAAAGTCGATGCGGCGTGGCGGCACGCCGTCCATCCTACCCGGGCACCCTCCCGCGGAACGCGACCTCCTCCTCCTCCTCGTCCTCCTCCTCCCGTCCCGGAACGGCCGACTGCGCCGGATGGCGCGCGAAAGCGCGAGGATCTTCCAGACGTTGAACGGCGGTGCGTTTGGTACGTCCCCGCAGGGCCCGCGCAGTCTCCGACGGTGTTAACGGAGACGACCCGCCTGTGGGTGCAGGCGGGTCGTCGAGCGGGGCTGGGCGGTGACGGCGGCGGGAAGGGGGGAACCGGTGGTGCTCCAGGGCGGGAGCACCTCCGCCGTTATCGCCGAACCCCTACGAACGAGATCCAGTGCCGCGGGCAGGGAACCGGTGGGTGGTTACGAACCCCTGGACTCGCTCGCTCGTCCTTTGCTTCATCTGGCTGACCTGGTCAGCCGAGAGGTTTCTGGCCTGTGCCATCTGATCGATACGATCGTCGATCGGCTTGACAATGGTGTCGACGAGGTCCGTTGTGGACACGCTATGTGCCACGGCAACCTCGGCCAACGTCTTACCCGGCAACTCGTTGAGCAGTGCGGAGCGATCCTCGTTGAAGAGACTTGCGACTGCGCCGGCCTCAGCGCCGAGGAACCCACGCGCGCCGCCGGGGCTGCCGAACCCAAAACCAAATCCGCCCGGCCCGCCAGGGCCACGATGCGCACCCGGCGCCCGCTTGGCGCTCGGATCGGGCAATCCGACGTCCTTGCGCGCATCGGCAATCGCCTGCTTCAGTTGGTCAACGGTGACATGCAGTCGATTGGCCAGTGCCTGGTCATATCGATTGCGCAGGTCCTGTCGCTGTGCGTTCGGCGTCGGCGTCGGTGTCGTCTGGGCCTGTACGACCGACACCCCGACGGCGGCGACGCCCAGTACAAGGAGCACGCCCCCGGCACCGAGTATCTTTTTTACGTTCATGGATCGCATAGTTTTGGGGAGCGCCTCCGTGGTCTTGAGCCAAGTATGTCCGTCACGTATTAAGACCGCACTAAAGTCGCCGCAGAGAATCGTTAGCGTTGGCTGAGTTTGCAATTAGCATCGAAGACGTTCGCGCGGCCGCGCGACGCATCGGCGGGATCGCCACGCGCACGCCCGTCGCGACCTCGCGCAGCCTGGACGCGCTCGTCGGGGCGACGGTGTTCCTCAAGTGCGAAAACCTGCAGCGCGGCGGCGCGTTCAAGTTCCGCGGGGCATATAACCGCCTGGTCTGCCTGTCCGACGCGGAGCGCGCGCGCGGCGTCGTCGCCTTCTCGTCAGGCAATCACGCCCAAGGCGTGGCGTTGGCTGCGCGCGAGCTCGGCGTCGCGGCCACAATCGTCATGCCCTCGGACGCGCCGCCACTGAAGGTCCAGGCCACGGCCGGTTACGGTGCGTCGATCGTCCGCTACGACCGCCTCACCGAGGACCGCGAAGCGATCGCGCGCCAGCTCGCGCAAGACCGCGGACTCACGCTCGTTCCGCCGTACGACCATCCGCTGATCATGGCCGGTCAGGGTACCGCCGCGCTCGAGCTCTTCGAGGACACCGGCCCACTGGACTGGTTGCTCGTGCCCGTCGGCGGCGGCGGTCTTCTCTCGGGCTGCGCGACCGCGGCCGCGAGCCTGTCGCCTCAGGCAAAGGTCGTCGGCGTCGAAACCGAAACCTCGAACGATTGGGTCCAGAGCCTGGCCGCGGGCCACCCGGTGCGCATCCCGCCGCCCGACACAATCGCCGACGGCATGCGCACGCAGCAGCCGGGCGCGCTCACTTTTCCGATCGTCCAGCGCCTGGTCCACAGTGTGACGACGGTCACCGACGATGAAGTCAAACGGGCCATGGTCTACCTGCTGCTGCGGCTCAAGCTACTCGTCGAGCCGACCGGCGCTGTGCCCATGGCCTTGTTACTCAGTGGTCAGTGGTCAGCGGTCAGTGGTCAGCAGAAGGGGCAACGAATCGGCGTCATTCTTTCCGGCGGTAATGCGGACCCCGCTGTGCTCCGAGATGTGCTCAGTGCCGTCTGAGGACTGACCGCTGGACACTGACCATTGGGTACACGACGATCAGCACCCCGATCGCGGCGACGACGCCCATGACCGTGGCCGCCTCGGCGAACCCTTCGCGGTAGCCCAGTGCGGGCACCGCGGCCGCGGCGAGACTGGCCTGGAGGACGCCACTCGAGATGCTGACGCCGAGCGAATGGCCGAGCTGGCGGGTCGTCTCGACCATCCCCGAAGCAAACCCTCGCTGATCGGCCGCCACGGACGCCATCACGGCCGTGTTGTTGACGGCAGTAAACACGCCTAGTCCGGCGCCGAGCACCGCGACCACGGGGAACAACGCCTCGAATGGCAGCTCGGCGCCGATGCGCCCGAGGAGCCACAGCCCACCCGCGATTCCGCTAATCGAGACAACGCCGATGGCCGGCGACCCGGAGTGCGCGTAAAGCCAGCCACCCAACCCCGAGAAGACGATGAGGCTCATGGTCATCGCCAGCATCAGCTGCTGGGTTTGTGCTGGCGTGTAGCCGCGTCCGCGTTGGATCAGAAACGGGATGAGCAAGCTCGTGGCAAGCATGCTCGAGTGGGCAATGCCGTTGGCGATCACGCCCGCGCTCAACCGCATATTGCCCAGCAAACTCAGCTTGATCAGCGGTCGCCTGGTGCGCAGCTGACGCACCACAAATGCGACCAGGAAAGCCAGCGCGACCAGGTGCATGCCGAGGTGGTACGGAGCGCCCGCTTCGAACGTTTCGGGTCCTTCGTGCAGGTGATTCAGTCCGAGCAGTAGGAACGCGAGCGCACCGAGCAGCAGGACACCGCCAAGCCAGTCGATGTCGGCCAGCCGCGTGCGACGAACCGATGGCAAACCGCCCGCGATGACGGCGACCACAACACCGATCACCGTCGGAACCAGGAAGCTGAAGTGCCAGTTCGAGTACTGCACCAGCGTGGTGCTGACCCAGGTCCCGACCAGAGACGCCACGCCCGCGCTCACCGACAGAATGCCCACGGCCCATGCCAGTCGCGGCCCGGTGTAGACCGTGGCGATGATCGCCAGGCTGGCGCCAAAGATCATCGCCGAGCCCAAACCCTGGATGCCGCGCGCCACGACCAGCGCCGTGAAGTCGCCCAACACCGCCGCGACCAACGACCCGAGCGCGAACACAACCGTGCCCGCGCGAAAGACCGTTCCGTGGCCGAACGCATCGCCGAGTCGGCCGGCGATCAGCACGAAGCTGACGAGGAACACGAAATAGGCATTCATCAGCCACCCGGCGCGGGTGACGTCGATGTTCAGGTCCGTCGTGATCGTCGGCAGGATGGCCGAGACCGGATTCATGGCCCAGCTGGCGAGCAAATACCCGCTCGCAACGACCGCGAGCACGCGAAGCCCCGAAAGCGTGGTCGGCGCCGTCTTTACGCGCGCGGCGCGAAATGGGATCGAGAGGCTGGCCACGTTACGTAGATGGTATGCGGGCTGGTTGAGTCAGGGCCAAGCGCAGAGTCGCCTGACGGTCGCGCGCGAACCCAACGCGCTCGAGATAGGCGGAGATCCCACCGTAGCGTTCCGCCAGACAGACCAGCAGCTCACGCATCGGCTCGGGCGCGTAGCCACCGCGCCGAAAATCGGCAACCACCGTGTCATCGGGGACGCCGACACAGCCCAATGCCAGCGCGATGGCGATGCCAGTGCGGTCCTTGCCCGCCGTGCACTGGACGAGCGCGGGCAGCGCGCCGGGCGCGGTGAGCTCGGCGAGGACTATGCGCAGGCACTCCTGGCGCAGCTCGAGTGCCAGCCGATACACCTCGGCCACCGAGCCGGCCGGCGCCAGCGAGATGTCGCCAAACGGAACCCGTACGTAGCGCACCGTCCCGGCCAACGCACACGGCGCGGCCGCGACTTCATCGTCTCGCCGCAGGTCGATGACCGTCCTTAGCCCGTATTCCGCCAAGCGCACCCCGTCGGCCTCCGTCAGCCCGGCCAGGTTGCCGCCACGCAACAGCGTTCTCCAGCGCGTCACCCGCCCGTCCAGTGTGTGATAGCCGCCGACGTCGCGCACGTTCTTCGCCAGCTCGAGGCGCAGATGCCGACGCCGCGGCTTGCTCACTCGTCGGCTTCGCGCAAATCGACACCCGCTTCGAGCACGGCGCGCAGGTTCTTCAAATACATCGCCCATGCGCGTGCCGCGCCCACGTAAGCGAGGTCCCAGTCAGGCCCCACGCCGAAGCCATAGTGCTCCAACTCCAGTGCAGTCGCGGGCTGGCCGGCGCGCTCGGCGGCCTCGAAACGGGTGACGACCATCGTCTCGGGTAACGGGTCGCCCTGCATGCGCCAGCTGAAACGCGCCACCTCCGGTGGCTCGCACTGGACGAAACGGCCTTCGAAGCAGCCGTCGGGCCAGCACAGGCGCAGCGCGCCGTCGACCCGTGCATCTACGTTTGCCTCACGGCACAGCCACCGGGTCGGTTCCTGAAAGAAAACCGCAAATACCGTAGAGGGCGGTGCTCCGATTGTTGACTGAAAGGTGAGCGGCGCCCGGGTCTTGTCAGCCGCCACTGACGCCAGACCCCTGGGACTGATGCTCCCAGCCGATCCACTGCGAGCCGTCGTCCCAGATCTCCTTCTTCCAGATCGGCACCACCTGCTTCAAGCGATCGATCGCGTATTGGCTCGCTGCGAAGGCCTCGCCGCGATGCGGCGCGGCGATCGCGATCACCACTGAGGCCTGGCCGACCTCGAGCACGCCGGTGCGATGGACGATCGCCACGGAGCTCACCGGAAATTGCGCCTTGATCTCGTCGCCGATCTGAGCCATGACCTTTTCGGCCATCTCGGGATAGGCCTCGTATTCGAGGTGGACGACCTCACGGCCTCGCGAATGCTTGCGCGCCACGCCGCGAAACACGATCACCGCGCCATCGGCGTCGGTGCGCACCTCGTTTTCCAGGGCGATCTCGTCGATCGGCCCGTCGACGATTTTGAACACGAAACGCCTCAGCCGCCGCTCACTGGCGGAATGAACGCCGCCTCGTCGCCGTCGTGCAGCTCAAACACCGCATCTACATACGTTTGATTGACGGCCACCAGGCCTGGGGCGGTTTTCAAGGCCGGGATGCGCACGGCGAGCAGTTCCAAGAGATCCGCGACGCGTGCCCCGACGGCGATGGGCACCTCGATCTTGCTCGCGCCAGCGGCCTCGCGATACGAGGCGAAAAGCCGTACCCGGATGCACATTTGCTGAGCCGTTTCTGGCACAGCGTGAGTATAGGCGGGGTACTGTCACAAGCGCGGACACCGCGGTGTTCTACATGCTGGACATGCTGACGTTGGCCGAGACGCCCGACTCCATGGCAGCGCCCATCGATCGCTTCGACGCGCTGTTCGCTCATTGCTATGCCGAGCTCTACGGGTTGATCTATCGCGTCCTCGGCGAACGCATGGCCACCGAAGACATCCTGCAGGACGCCTTCTTGAAGCTCTCAGCCGACCAGTTGATCCAACAGCGACCCGATCCCGAAGTCGGCGCGTGGCTGCGCCGCGTCGGACTGAACCTGGCCTTCAACCGAATACGGGGCGAGCGTCGTGCGCGGGCACGACTCGAACGCGTCGGACGCCTCGAGCTGCGCGATACCGATCAGCCCACTGACTCGCCCGCGAGCTTACTCGTGCGGCTGGAAGATCAAGCCGAAGTTCGGCGTGCGCTGGCGGAAGTTCCCGAACGCCAGCGCGAGTGCCTGCTGTTGCGGCATTCAGGCTATTCATACGCGGAGATCGCGGCCACACTCGGCGTCGCGGTCGGCTCGGTGGGGGTGCTCCTCGCTCGCGCCGAACAGGCCTTCCGCGCCACATACCGGAGGCAAATCCAGCCATGACCATTCTGTCCACTACCTGTCCCGATCGGGGGGCGTGGCGAGCATGGCTCGATCGCGAAGAGCATGCGCCCGATCTCGCCCTGCATCTCGACGCGTGCGCCGCGTGCCAGCGGCTCGTCGATGACCTGAGGCAAAACGCCGCCTTCGCCAACGAAGCGCTGCATACCGTCAGCGCGTCGCGTCCGCCCTCGGCACCCGAAATCGCGCTCGCGCGCGAGCGATTGGCGCGGCGGGAACGCCAGCCAGTTGCCGCGCAACCCGTGCCCAGTTCCCAGGAGACCACACCCGTGTTCCTGTCCCGCATCTCTACGCCCTGGCGCGTCGCGGCGAGCGGCATCGCCGCCGCTTTGCTCGTCTCACTCGCGGTCGCGTTCACGCCCGAAGGTCGAACGGCGGCCGCGGCCTTCCTCGCGCAGTTCCGCAGCCAGCAGGTCGCGGCCGTCGAGGTCACACCTCAATCGCAGGCCGAGATCATGCGCACGCTCAATACGCTGGGCAATCTCGGGACGATCAAGTCGGGCTCGACCTCGACCACGGGCGCGCGACCTGGGCTGCTGCGTGCCGACACGCCGAAGCAGGTCACGCTGGCCGAGGCGGCGCAGCAAGTTGGATTCCAGATTCAGACGCCCGATCCCGCGACGCTTCCAACTGGCATGGACCGCACGCCGCGCGTCGAAGTCATGCCTGCCCAACAGTTCAGCTTTACCTTCGACAAGGCCAAGGCCGCGGAGTACTTCCGCTCGACCGGCCGCGTCGATGTGGCGGTCCCTGACAAGTTCGACGGTGCCACCCTGGTCGTGTCGATGCCTGCCGCCGTGCTGCTGCAGTACGGTGGTCAGGGCAATCGCGATGCGCTGATGATCGGCGAAGCTGGCGAGCTCGTTGTCGACGTTCAGGGCAAGGTGACGCTCGACGAAATGCGCGACTTCCTGCTCAGCTTGCCTGGCCTGCCGAAGGACACTGCCGATCAGCTGCGGCTGATTCGGAACTGGAACCAGACGCTGCCAGTGCCGATTCCCACCGACAAGGTCAATTGGAAGGCCGAGACCTTCAAGGGCGCTCAGGGCCTGCTGCTGAACGACAATTCAGGCGTCGGCAGCGCCGCGATCTTCCAGTCCGGCGGGCACCTGTATGGCCTGGCGGGGTCGATGAAGGCATCCGACCTGAAGCGTGTCGCAGATTCGCTTCGCTAGGTTTTGGGTGATGGGTCATGCGTGACTGAAGTCGCGGGCGCCACAGCGGCGGTCGCGGCGCCCCAACACCCAACACCCAACACCCAACACCCACCAGCGATCGAAATCGCAGGCCTGCACAAGGCGTACGGCCGAAAGATCGCGCTGCATGACCTCGACCTGACCGTTCAGCCAGGCGAGGTCTTCGGCTTCCTCGGACCGAACGGCGCGGGCAAGACCACGATTGTCAAGATCCTGCTTGGCCTGGTCCGAGCCACGCGCGGTGAGGCGCGCATCTTTGGCTTGCCCGCGGGCGATCCCGAGGCACGGCGGCGCATCGGCTATCTACCCGAAAATTTCCGCTTCCATGATTGGCTCACCGGCTCGGCGCTGCTGGACTTTCACGCGCGGCTGGCGCACATTCCCGCCGACAAGCGGCACGATCGCATCGCTGACGTGCTCGCATTGGTCGGGCTGCAGGGCCGCGGCCAGGACCGTATTCGCTCCTACTCGAAGGGCATGACCCAGCGCATTGGACTTGCCCAGGCCATCATCCACGAGCCTGACCTGGTTTTGCTCGACGAGCCGACGTCGGCGCTCGACCCGGTCGGCCGACGCGAAGTGCGCGACCTGATCCGCGGCTTTCGGGCGCGTGGCATGACTGTGTTTTTGAACTCGCACCTGCTCAGCGAAGTCGAGATGGTGTGCGACCGAGTCGCCATCGTCGATCGCGGACGCGTGGTGCGTAATGGTCGGCTGAGCGACCTCGTGGGCGGCCTGCCCCAGATCCGCGTCACCGTCGACCGAGTCGATCCGCTGCTTCTGGACACCGTACGCCGCTTTGGTGAGGTGCTCTCAGTCCACGACGCCACGGTCACGCTGCGCGTCGCCGACCTCGACGTCTCTGCCGGTCTGGCCGAAGCACTGGTGCGCGGAGGCTACCGGCTATACGGCCTGGTGCCGTCACACCAGTCGCTCGAGGAAGTCTTCCTGAGCCTGGTCCAGACCTCGAGCGACATCTAAGCAGCGCTGCATTCCAGCCACACCACCTCGGGTGGGCACAGAAAGCGCAGCGGAATGGTGTGGCCGAGCCCGGCTGTGATGTGCAGCAAGCCCGCGCCGATGCGCTGGAAACCAGCCGCGATCTGGATGCGCGGGTCCATGCGCAGCGTGTACGGCGCACCGACGAACGGGAAGCGCACCTGGCCGCCATGCGTGTGACCCGCCAGGATCAGATCGGCGCCTTCCTCGTGCGCCTCGAAAGCCATGTCGGGCTCGTGGATGAGCGCCAGGCACGGCTCTTGTGGATTGCGGCCGTTCATCGCCGCCAGCATGTCGGCGTGGCCAGCCCAGGCTGAGTCGCAGCCAGCGATCCACAGCGACTGATCGGCCGCGGTGACGCGAACGCCCGCGTTGTGCAGAACGGTGAAGCCCGCATTCTGCAGCGCTTCGGCCATGGCGTGGCCTTCTTCGTCGCCGTCGCTCCTGACTTGCGGCGCAACGAGGTGGAGCACCAGGTGCAGCAGGCGACGCCAGCCGTGCTTTTCCTGCTCGCGCAGGCTATGCGGCGCTGGGGCGTTGTGTTCGTGGTTCCCCAGCACTATGAATGTCCCTAGCTTTGGCGTGGCTTGCTGGAGCAGGTCAATTACCAGGTCGATGTCCGCCACCTTCTCGCAGATGTCCCCGGTTACGCACACCAGGTCAGGCGTAAGGCCGCGCATGGCCGCCATCTGCGCACGCAGGAGGCGCTGATCGCCGCGGCGCACATGCAGATCGCTAATGTGCACGATTGACAGATTCGGCCAGCCCCTGCCCAGCTTCACCGAGTGGCGCTTGAAGACAGGCCGATATGGCTCATGCAGGGTGGCGTAGCCCAACGACAGCCCAAACAGCGGCAGCAGGGCTGCGAGAAACACGAGCAGGAGCACCCCGCATTCTAAAGAGATGCTGGTTACGTTTCGGTTGAAGCAGACATAACGATGTTGTCAGCAAAGCGGTTGAGTTCTTTTTGAAAATTTCTCCGCTGCGTGACCGCCACGCGCTTTTCGCTCAACCGCCCGCGCGCGGCTCGGCAAACCACATGGGCAGACACGTGTGTGAGGTTTGGCGGGTACCTGGAGGTGCGTTGGCTTAGCACCGAGGTCCGTGGATGGTTCTGGCAAAGTCGAGCAACGAGCGGCGCCGCTGCGCCAGCTTCGCCATGGGGCGGCGTGTATGGCCGATAGACGCTGTGCTGCGGGCGGGTAGCGAAACGCTGACGTCTCGCCTGACGGTGGGATCAGGACGGTTCGCGGCAGAGCCGCGGCGGCACAGTAGTGGCGGCGGAGCCGCGGGCGTAAGACAGCCAGGGGCGGCGGTGTTTCAATATCGTAGCCCCAACAATGCGGCCGAACTATGTACTCGAGATCGCCCGCTTCACGCTGCACGAGGCGATCAGCCGCCGGCTCATCCTGGCCGGCGTGGTGATCAGTGCCGGGTACCTGGGGCTCTTTACGCTCGGGTTCCACTTTGCCTATGACAAGACACTGGAAAACTCGCCGACCCCACAGTCGAGGCTAGCGTTGGGGGCAGCCTTTGCGCTACTGACGCTCTTTGGCGTCTACGTGGTCAATTACCTGGCCAGTTTCCTGGCGCTGTTTCTGTCCGTGGGCGCGGTAAGCGGCGAGATCGATTCAGGCACGCTGCACGCGGTCCTCGCCCGACCTCTGAAAAGGTCAGAGTTCGTCCTGGGTCGATGGCTAGGCTATGCAGCCTTGATCTGCGCCTACGTCATCGCCATGACCAGCGCAGTGCAGCTGATCGCCAGAGCAATCGCGGGCTACGAGGTACCTGAGCCGCTGCCAGCGCTGCTGCTGATGCTGCTCGAAGTCCTGCTGCTCCTGACGCTGAGCCTGTGCGGCTCAACGCTCATGCCCACTCTGGCCAATGGCGTGATCGCCTTCACGCTGCTCGGCCTGGCCTGGCTCGGCGGCATCATCGAGTTCGTCGGCCGCCTGCTGTCCAATGCGCCCGACTCGACTGGCTCAGACGCCATGCTCAACATCGGCACCGCCGTCAGTCTGCTCATCCCGAGCGACGCGCTGTGGCGCGGCGCCTCTTTCTACCTGGAGCCGCCGTCGATGCTCGCGGCCATGGGCGCAACCCGCACCGGCCTACCCTTCTTCGCCATCGCGCCGCCGAGCACGCCACTGATCATCTGGTCCGTCGGCTACGTAGCCGTCGTCCTCATCGCCGCAGTCGCGTCATTCAACCGCCGCGATCTCTGAACTGTTGAGAACCTTGTGTATAAGTGGCTATAGGCCTGTGCACAACTTCAGCCGCGTCGGCCTGTCCAGTTCGCCATTGGCGGCGCGAGGACCAGCGGTCATCGAATGGGCAGGCTTGGTGAGGCGCTGACGTCTCGCGTGACGGTGGGATCAGGACACTTCGCGGCAGAGCCGCAATCACGGTGCGGGTTGGCGCGGTTCGCGGCGGGACAGTAGTGGCGGCGAAGCCGGCCTGGTCTGGCGACGAGGCTACACTCGGATCCCACGCTGCCTTTGGCGATAGCTGGCGCAGCAGCGCCGCTCGTTGCTCGACATTGCCAAAACCATCCACGGACCTCGGCTAAAACCCAACGCACCCCTCGGTACCCGCCACACCTCACGCACGTGCTTGCCCCTGTGGTTTGCCGAGCCGCGCGCGGGCGAGCAGCGGACCGACGGCGCGCAGCGCCACGAGGGACGCGGTTGAGCGAAAAGCGCGCGGCGGTCACGCAGCGGAGAAATTTTCCAAAAGAAGCACAAGAGCCGGAGCGGGACTTTCGTCGACGCAACAAAGTACTCAGGGCTCTACTGCCAAAACACCACCGGGGGCGAGTATTGGGGGCATGTCCAGCCAGACCGAAACGTGCCGATGTAACCTCCACCAGCAGATCGAGCTTCGCATGCTCGACGCCCACCGCCACTCGTCGTACCGCCAGCTTGCCTTCGCCATCCTTGGCCCCGCGGCACCTCGCGACGACGCCGCACTGACCCGAGCGCTCGCCGACCACGCCCGCTTGCTGCGTCCCAGCGACATCACCTCGCTGAATGGTCTGAAGGCGGCCTGAGGAAGCGTCAGGCTGTCGAGACCTCCTCGGTACGGCCAGGCAACGGCGCTGCTGCAACCAGGAGGACGTCGCGTACGCCGCGCACCGCCGCGCGACTCGGACCATCGCGGGCAATGTCATTCGCCACCTGCTTCATGCCGTGCATCACCGTGGTGTGGTCACGATTGAGCAGCCGCCCCACATCCGTCGTCGACAGATGCGCATTCTCGCACAAGAGGTACATCGCAAGGTGTCGTGGCACGACAATCTGCTTGTGTCGCGCGCGCCCCTTCAAGTCGTCGACGCGCACGCCGTAGTAGCGCGCCACCGCCGCCAGGATCGCGTTCGGCGTCGCTGTTCGCCCTGAATGACCCGGCGCCACCAGGTCGCGCAGCGCCTGCGCCGCGAGCTCGACGGTGACGGGCTCCTCCATGTGCCGCGCATAGGCAAGTAGTCGATTCAGGCTGCCTTCGAGCTCACGAATGTTGCTCTGCACCTTCTGCGCGATGAACTCGAGCACATCCGAAGGCACCAAGCCCAGCACCGGGCCCATGAGTTTCGAGCGCAAGATCGCGATGCGCGTCTCGTAGTCGGGCGCCTGGATATCGGCGATCAGACCCCACTCGAAGCGCGAGCGCAGCCGATCCTCGAGGATCGTCATGGCGCGCGGCGGACGATCGCTGGACAGCACGATCTGCCCGCCCGACTCGTGAATCGCATTGAATGTGTGGAAGAACTCTTCTTCGGTGCGCTCCTTGCCAGCAATGAACTGCACGTCGTCGATGAGCAGCGCCCGCGCACTGCGAAACTTGGCGCGGAAGTCGTCGGTTCGATGCTGGCGGATGGCTTCGATCAGCTCGTTGGTGAACGTCTCGGACGAGACATAGACGATCTCGAGGCCCTTGGCCGCGACCGCGTGACCGATCGCATGCAACAGGTGCGTCTTGCCCAAGCCCACGCCCCCGTACAGGAACAGTGGGTTATACGAGCGGCCCGGATCGTCGACGACGGCCATCGAGGCCGCATGCGCAAGTTGATTCGATTGGCCTACGACGAAGCTGTCGAACGTGTAGCGAACATTCAGGGGCGACCCCGCCGTCTGCGGAGTCGAAAGACGGGTGCGCGTCGACATCGTTGGGGACTCGACAGTGCCACGCGGTTCGGATTGTTCGATGGACGTGAGCAGTGGCGCAGGACGCGCAGGACGATCGCGCGCGGCCGACTCAGCGGTCGGGTACGCCACGAACTCGACGCGTACCGGGCCACCGACAACTTCGGCGACCGAGCTGTGGATCGCCGAACTGAATTTGCCCTCGAGCCACGGGACGTGAAATGGGTTGGCGGCCGAGACGCGCAAGACGCTCGCCCGCGGGTCGTAGGCGAGGCCGAGCGTACCTCGCAAGTAGGTTTCAAAGTGCGCTTCGCTGGTCTTTGTTTGGAGGTGGCCCAGCACGCGTTGCCAAACCTGGTGAGCTTCCGATGCCTCCGGAAGGATGCTGGGGCGAGGAGAATTAACCGTCGCGAAGGCTGAGATAACCATGAGACAGGGCGGGATTCTAGTGACCGCTGGCGCCTCGCGCCGGGACCCATAGCTTCCCGAAGCGCGTCGAAATGAGCGCCGTCTGACGCGTGCCGGCGGACCGTGACGCGCGGGTGAGCAGTATGTGACGACGTGACAGAATGGGCCCGGTGACCCCCACGCGGCATACCCGCATGCTTGCCGCGGACCAAGCCGGCATCGCTGCGGCAGCTGAAATCCTGCGCGCCGGCGGCCTGGTGGCATTCCCCACGGAGACGGTCTACGGCCTGGGCGCAGCCGCGCTCGATCGTGTTGCCGTGGCCGGGATTTTCGAAGCGAAAGGCCGGCCGGCCAACGATCCGCTGATCGTCCACGTTGTCGACTTCAGCCGCAGTGGCGAGATTGCCATGACTACTGCAGTCGCGCGTCGATTAGCCGAGGCGTTCATGCCTGGCCCGTTGACTCTGGTGCTCCGCCGCCTGCCTATCGTGCCAGACGTGGTCACCGCCGGCCTTGACACCGTCGCGATCCGCGTGCCCGCCCACCCGGTCGCGCGCGCCCTGCTCGGCGCAGCCAGACTGCCCATCGCCGCGCCGAGTGCCAACCTCTTTGGTCGACCCAGCCCGACCCGCGCCTCACACGTCCTGGAAGACCTCGGCGGACGGATCGATGCGATCGTGGACGGCGGCGCGACGCCTGTGGGCCTGGAGTCCACCATCGTTGACGTGTCGGAAGATGTGCCGCGCCTGCTGCGGCCAGGCGGCCTCAGTGCTGAGACCATCGAAGCCGTTCTGGGTATGGCCTTGTTGCCGCCGCCGATCGAGCCCGCGCCACTCGCGCCGGGCATGCTGCCGGCGCACTACGCGCCGCGCACCGACCTCGTCCTGGTGACCGGGCCGCCCGCGCGTGCCCGAGGCCGTCTGGCCACGGAACTTCGAGAGGCGTTGGCCGATGGCCAGCGTGTGGGCGTGCTGCTGCTGGACGAAGACCGCGATCTGATTCCGCCCGGCGTCACCCAGCAGGAGGTCGGCAGTTACGCGGCGCCTGATGCCGTTGCCGCCAGACTGTTCGACGCCCTGCGCGCATTGGACCGTGTCGGCCTGGACATGCTCTTCACGCGCCAGCTTGCCAACCCGAGCTCGGGCATCGGGCGGGCGCTCGCGGATCGGCTGCGCCGTGCCGCCCAGCGAACGATAGACGCGTAGCAACTACAATTCAGCCCAGCATGCGCCTTTCGCAACGCGCTGACTATGCGGCGCACGCCATGGTCGAGATTGCGCGCTGGTACGGCGAGCGGCCCGTGCACGCCACGGAGATCGCCCAGCGGCAGGGCATTCCCGAGCCCTACCTCGAGCAATTGCTGCTCGCCTTACGCCGCGCGGCCCTCGTCCGGTCCTACCGTGGCCCCGGTGGTGGCTATACGTTGACCCGCCCACCTGCCGCCATCTCGCTGGCCGATATCGTCGCCGCGTTGGAGGGCCCGTTCGTGCCGCCCGAAGAGGGCCTCCACGACTCAGAAGGCTCCGACTCTGACCCGCTGACGTGCCCCATCCGCGACGCCTGGCACCTGGCCACCGCCACGATGCGCCGCATCCTCGATGGCATGACCTTAGAGGTCCTGGTAGAACGCCAGCGCGAGATAGACCGCAAACGAGCCGCCGAGAAAACCTCGTCGCCTGAAGTGGCTCCCGCCTAAAACGAAGGTTGGGACCTGGATCACGGCGGGTACATTAATATCTGGAGTCATCGGTTACTGCGATTCCCTACTTCAGAACTAACGTGGTCGCGCCGATGCTTGGGCCACGAGGGCCACGTCAGGCACCTCTCCCTGCAAGGTCGTGTCGACAACTTCTTCTGAACCATTCCACATAGCGAGCCATAACCTCGTGGGCAAATCATGCACGCGCCCTCTGGCGTGCCAGACATGCCGGGTGGACTCGTGACGGCCGCCCAAGGGGACCCTGAACCGCACATGCCGAACACTGCCGAAGTCGAGCCGCGTATGACGTCCAATGGCGCACTGCGCACTCGGAAACGACGAGACGACCTCAAGCTGGTCCTCGAACAACTCGTCTACAACTTGCGCTGGAGCTGGGATCCGCCCACCACCGAGTTGTTCCAGGCGCTCGGCCCAGAACCGTGGTCTCGCGGGCACAACCCTGTGCACGTCCTCAAGTCCGTCGACAACGACGTTCTCGCCGAACACGCCGAGAGCATCCTCGCCCGCGGCGCAGAGCTTGAGCAGTACCTGACCAAACAGCCCGCGCTGGGCGGCATCCCGCGCGTTGCCTACTTCAGCGCCGAGTTCGCCATCGCCGAGGCGCTGCCCATCTACTCGGGCGGGCTGGGCGTGCTGGCCGGCGATCACCTGAAGTCGGCAAGCGATCTCGGCCTGCCGCTGGTCGGCGTTGGCCTGTTATACCGCTACGGCTACTTCCGCCAGGTCATCGACCACAGCGGCTATCAGCACGAAGCATACGACCGCCTCGACAACGACACGGCGCCGGTCGTTCCCGTCCTGGACAAAGACGATCGACCGATTACGATCGAGGTGCCCTTCCCAGGCCGCACGGTGCACGCACGTGTGTGGCGCGCCCAGGTCGGCCGAGTGCCGCTCTATCTGCTCGACACCGATCTGGCCGAGAACCGCGAGGACGATCGCTGGATCACCGGCCATCTGTACGGCGGCGATCAGGACACGCGCATTCGCCAGGAGATCGTGCTCGGCATCGGCGGCCTGCGCGCCCTGCGCGCTGTCCTCCCGACCGACGCGCAGCCCGACGTGTATCACATGAATGAAGGCCACGCGGCCTTCCTGAGCCTCGAGCTGGCCCGCGAAAAGCTCGCCGCGGGCGAGGTAGCCACCTACGACATGGCAGCGCTGCAACTGGCGCCACACCTGGCGTTCACCACGCACACGCCGGTCGCCGCTGGCCACGATGCCTTCCCGAGCGCCATGGTCGAGGCCTACTTCGACGGCTACCGTCAGCAGCTTGGCCTCAGTCACGAAGAGTTCATGAAGCGTGGGCGCGTCGAACAAGATGCGCACTGGGATCGGTTCAGCATGACCGTCCTGGCCCTGCGCAGCGCGGCGCGCCGCAACGGCGTCAGCCAGTTGCACGGCAAGGTCAGCAAAGAGATGTGGGGCGGCATCGGATTGACACTCGACGACGCAGCGCCGATCGCCGAGATGGAAGCGATCACCAACGGCGTGCACACCGCGACGTGGGTCGGGCCCGAGATGGGCGCGCTCTTCGATCGCCAGCTCGGGCGCGATTGGCGCACCCTGCCCGACTTCCGCACGAACTGGTCGGGCATGGCGCAGATCGATCGAGCTGCGCTGTGGGCTGCACGAACCGCGCAGCGCGCGCGCCTGCTCGAGCGGGTCGACGCGATGTCGCGCCACGAGGGGCTGGGCGGACTGCACCCGGACGTCACCCCCGAAAAGGCGCTCGTGCTCGGCTTTGCCCGTCGGTTCGCGACGTACAAGCGCGCCGGCCTGATCCTGAGCGATCCAGACCGATTGGCGCGCCTGATGGATGGCGGCACTCGACCCATCGTGGTCGTCTTCGCCGGCAAGGCACACCCGCGCGACGATCCCGGCAAGCTGCTGGTCCAGCGCATCGTGCAAGCATGCCGTAATGACGAGCGGTTCCGTGGCCGGCTGGTCTTTCTGGGCAACTACGACGTCGAGATTGCGCGCCTGCTGGTCCAGGGCAGCGACGTGTGGATGAACACCCCGCGCCGACCCCAGGAAGCCAGTGGCACCAGCGGGATGAAGGCAACCCTGAACGGTTCACTGCATTTGAGCGAGCTCGACGGTTGGTGGGACGAGGCCTATGAGCCGGGCCTTGGCTGGGCGCTCGGCGAAGGCATCGCGCCCGATCTCGTCGGCGAGGCGCACGATGCCGCTGAAGCGCTTCAGCTGATGGACATCCTCGAGCATGAGATCGTGCCGCTGTACTTCAACCGCGACGAACAGGGTGTCCCGAACGCCTGGCTCCAGTGCGTGGCTCGCTCGATTCAGGTCATGGCGCCGGACTTCAGTGCGCAGCGCATGGTGCGCGAATACGCCGAGCGCTTCTACCAGCCCGCCGGCGCGCTAGCGCGCTAGCAGCGCTGCCACGGGCAGCTTCGCGAAGACGTCACGTACGAACAGGGCGGTCGTCCCGCCCTGTTCGTGTGTTTCCAGGGTTTTGCCACTGAGCACGTCCCGGTATTCGCCCGCGATGGGCACGCTCAGCCAGTCATCGCGCCAGACGTCCTCGCCAATCGGCACCGCCATCGCGCCGCGCAGCAGCGTGGCAATCAGAATCGGCACAGCAATGACCAGCGCCTGCCCGGGCGACTGGCGTGCGAACGCCGCGATGTGCTGGAAACGATGCACCCGGCCGCCAGTCCTCAGTGGGACGTAACTGCCACCTACAAACAGACCCGGCACCTCGCGCCGCAGGCACAGCAAACGGTGGGTGACCCACATCTTGAGGCGACCATCGGCTCGCTGGTCCAGCAGACTGTCCACGGTTTGCTGCGCAAGCTCATGCAGGTAGCGCGTCCTCAGCGCGTAGTCGACGGGCCGCCGATTGTCCGGATCGACCAGGCTCAGGTCCCACAGCTCGTTGCCCTGGTACACGTCGGCGACGCCCGGCGAGCCCAATTTCAGCACGGTTTGCGAGAGCGCATTGAAAATGCCGAAGAAGGCAATCTTGCGCTGGAAATCCGCGAAGTCATCCAGGAACGGATTCGGCTCGGATGTGTCGAGTACCGCGTGTGACCACTGCTGAACGGCTTCCTCATAGGCCGTGTTCGGCGTGATCCAACTGGTGTGGACCTTGGCTTCCTTGAGCGCCTTGAGCACGAATTGCTTGACCCGTTGCCGTAGGTCGTCGTCCAGGCCGGCCTCGGGCCAGGCGCCCAGAAGGGTCTGGTAGAAGAGGTACTCCTCGTTGCGGTCGGGCGCGGCGCGGCCCTCGACGACAACCTTCTTGCGGCCATTGAGACGCGTCCAGCGTGTCAGCGCACTGCGCCACTCGCGCGGCAGCTCAGACAGCACATCGATGCGCACGCGGACGTCCTCGCTGCGCTTGGTATCGTGCGTCGACGTGCCGAGCAGTGACGCCGGCCACGTCCGGCTGCGCTCGAGGTTGTGGCGATGGAAGGCCGACAGCGAGCGGCCGAACTCGTCAGGATCGCCGCCCACTTCGTTCAGCGAAATCAGGCGGTTGAAGACGTAGAACGCGGTGTCTTCGGCACCCTTGGCCATCACCGGCCCGGTCGTCTGCTGGAAACGCGCGATGAACTGCAGGCGCTTCGGATCCGACGCCGGCTCGAGCAGCGTCTCACCAACGTAGTCGAAAATCGACGGATCGGTGCGGGGATTCCGCCGTCGTGCCTCGCGCACGGCGCGCTCGATTGCCGCCTGGTCCTCGGCTGAGCAGGCACCGGTCCGCGGGTCGATGTACGTGCGATAGAGGTCGAGCCCGGCAACAACCTCGCGGATGACAAACGCCAGGCTATTGAGCGTGAAGTCGCGATGCGAACGGTCGCTGTTGGCGATGTCCTTGAGCAGGTAGGCGAGCTCGTTGACCTCGCTGGCGAGCGAGATGAGCATGACCATTTTCTTGGTCGAGTTGACCAGGTCGGCGAAGCGCTGCTCGCCCTGGCGCAGGAAGCGAAAGTAGATCGTGCTGAGGAACTGCTCGTTGTGGCGCGCAACGAACAGACCGTTCAGCTGATTCATGAAGTCGTAGCCGGTCGTTCCTGCGACAGGCCACTCGGCGCGCAGCCGTTCGCTGCCGAGGAGGATTTTCTCGACGACGACGTAGAAGCGGTCCGCGTCCTCGGGCGCTGCCAATGCTGCTCGGCAGCTGTCCTGGAGCTGCTCGAAATAGCGCGCAGGATCGCGCAGGCCATCGGGATGGTCGATCCGCAAGCCCTGAATCTTGCCTTCCCCGACCAGGCGCAGCAGCAGCCGGTGGGTATCGGCAAAGACGCGTGCGTCCTCCATACGCACGGCCGCAAGCTCGGTGATGTCGAAGAAGCGTCGGTAATTGATCTCCTCGGCGGCGACTCGCCAGAACGCGAGACGATATGACTGATCCTCGATCAGGACATCGAGCCGATCGAAACTCTCGGCCACGCCCGGCTGACCATTGAATTCGCGCAGGACCTCATCCAGCGCTCGACGAAACGGCGCCGAGGCCTCGTACAAGCGGCGAATACGTCGCTTTTCGATCTCCTTCTCGCGATTGCGTTCCTCCACCGCCGCGCCATCGATGGACTCGCGGGGCGGCAGATAGTGCAGCGCAGTCAGGATGCTGGCCAGCTCTTGCGCATGCTCGTGACGTCGCCCGAGCTCATCCTCCAGTCGCTCCAGCACCGGCTGCAGCAACATGACGTACGAATCGGGCGCGACGGGGAAGCGCTGCTCGTAGTAGGCGATGTCGAATTCGCCGTCGAGATATTGGACACTCAGCTCGCCGTTCTCCAGCACCTTGCCGTATTGATCGCCCAGTGTCGGCACGACGAGCTTGGATCGTGCGGGTGCTGCCTCGCGTGTACTCAGCGGACGCCAGGTAATGTCGAAGAAGCCGGCGTAGATTGACGCGGGACCGTTTTCGAGCACGTCCAGCCAACGGTAGTTCCCGGGATCGCCGATACCCATGTGGTTCGGCACCACGTCGACGAGTTGGCCCATGTCGTGGCGACGCAACTCGGCCAGCAAGAGCTCGTAGTCCTCCGGCGTACCCAGCTCTGGATTGAGCGCGTTCGGATCGGCGACGTCGTAGCCATGCGTGCTGCCAGAACGCGCGCGCAAGTAGGGCGACGTATAGACGTGGCTAACGCCGAGCTCGTGCAGGTACGGGATCAACGCTGCAGCGTCGCGAAAGGTGAACCCGGCGTGGAATTGCAGACGGTAGGTCGAGGCCGGCGGTGCAGGGACGGCGTTCATCCGCGGCGCAGGATAACCGCGGTGCGCGGGGGCACGCCGCTCACGCCCGCTGCCGCACCACTGGTCAGCACCAACTCCGCGCCCGGGCCGTCCAACGGCCACGCGTCATCCCCAAAGTTGGCAACCAGCAGCCGTTCCTGGCTATCTCGCCAGCGTCGGACCTGCAGCACAGTCGCAGTCAGCGCCCGTGCCTCCATGCACTGGCGGTCCTGCAGTGCCAGCACGGGATCCTCGCGCCTGAGCCGCAGCATCTGCGCATACACCCCCTGGACACGTCGGCCAGGCTCCCGATCAGCCTCGGTCAAGTCCAGTTTGGAGCGCTGAAACGTCGCCAGGTCCTGGGGATCGGGAATCCGCGCGCGCAATTCTGGCTCGGCAAACGCCGAAAACGCGGCGAACTCCTTCCGCCGCCCCTCGGTGACGAGCCGTCCAAGCTCGAGATTGTGGTCGGTGAAGTACTGGAACGGTGCGGAGGCCGCGAACTCCTGGCCCATGAACAGCATCGGCGTATACGGCAGAAATAACAGCAGCATCGACGCCGCCGTGTAGCGCTCCACATCGACTTGGTGGTTGAGTCGCTCGCCGAACGGGCGATTGCCGACCTGGTCGTGGTTCTGAATGACGTATACGAACTGCTGGGCCGGCTGGTTACGAGCGACGGTGCCACGTGGCGTACCGCTGCGCGGTGACGGCTGACCTTCATACAGCCAGCCCTGGTTGATGCACTGCGCCACTTCGTCCAGCGTGCCGACATAATCGGCGTAGTAGCCCTCGCGGTCGCCCACAAGGTAACGGCGCAGCGTGTGGTGAAAGTCGTCGGCCCAGACCGCGTCGATGCCGAATCCGCCGTCCGATCGCGACCGTAGGTAGCGCACATCATTCTCATGTGTCTCCGCGATCAGGACCCCGTCCACTGCCTTCGAGAGTGCCGCCAGGATGTGTGTGGCAGAGCTGTCATAGATAGCGTGGGTGGCATCGAGCCGCAGGCCATCCACGTGGTACTCGTCGAACCAGAAGCGCGCGTTGTCCACGACCAGCTTGCGCACCCACTGACTGTTCGGTCCGTCGTAGTTGATCGCATCCCCCCACGGGGTGTGGTAGCGCTCGGTGAAGTAGTCATTCGAGTACGCCCGGAGGTAGTTTCCGTCGGGGCCGAGATGGTTGTAGACGACGTCCAGAATCACGCCGAGCCCGTGCTGATGCGCGGCATCGACGAGCCGCTTCAGTCCGTCGGGTCCGCCGTACACATGGCTCGGCGCAAACAAGTCGACGCCGTCGTAGCCCCAATTGCGTTCGCCCGGAAATTCGGCCACTGGCAGTGGCTCAATGGCGGTCACACCCAACTGCTTCAGTCGCGGCAACTGCCCAATGACGCCCTCAAACGTGCCCTCAGGCGTAAACGTGCCGATCTGCACCTGATAAATGGCCTGACCCTCGATTCTTGGCCGCTGCCATGCGGCGTCATGCCACTCGAAGGCCGTTGGATCCACCACTTCTGACGGCCCATGCGGCCCTTCAGGCTGACTTCTGGAGTACGGGTCTGGAAAGGCTGCATCGCCGTTCAGGCGGTAACGATAGCGGGTGCCCGCTGCGATATCCGGCACACGGCCGTGCCAGGTGCCATCCTCGGCGCGCTCCAGGGCTACCCTGCCATGCTCGAGCTCGACCTCGACCCGCGCAGCGGCCGGCGCCCACACCCGGAAGCGCACGCCATCGTGCGCCAGCATCGCCCCGATGTCCATGCGCGCGGTCGGCAAGCGCAAGTCATGTGCCACTATTGTCTTGTCGGCCCTGTATGACCCAGCTGGATGAGTTCTACGGTCCCAACGCTGGTTACGCCGCTGAGCTGATCGAGCGCGAGCAGACGCAAGCGCTGACCGCCGCCGCGCCGGTCGTCGCCGCTGGCGTTGAAACGCCGGGTCAGCTTTCGGCCGCGGTGGCCGCGGCCGCCCTGGCGCAGGGCATCCGCCTCTTCGGCCACCGCGGCGCCCAGCTCGACCCACTCGGCTCGGAGCCGCCAGGCGACCCGCAGCTCGACTATGGCGCACACGGTCTGGATGAGACAACGCTCGCCAGCCTACCTGCCGCGGTGGTCGGCGGACCCATCGCGCGGGCCGAGGGCGTACACACGGCCGCCGAGGCCATCCGTCGCCTGGAGCAGATTTACTCAGGCACCAGTGGCTACGAGTTTGCCCACGTCGGCGACCCGGCCGAGCGCGTGTGGCTCCTCCAAGCCGTCGAAGAAGAGCGCTTCCGTCCACCACGAGATCCCGTCGACGAACGCGAGCTGCTCGACCGACTGACCGAGGTCTCGGCCTTCGAACGCTTCCTCCATCGCGCCTACCCAGGCCAGACGCGCTTCTCCGTCGAAGGCATAGGCATGCTCATTCCGATGCTCGACGAGCTCGTCGCCGACGCCGCGCACTTCGGCACCCGCACGATCCTGCTCGGCATGGCGCATCGCGGGCGACTCAACGTGCTGGCACACGTGCTCGGCAAGCCCTACGCGCGCATCCTGGCCGAGTTCGAAGGGCGCGAACCAGCGCGGCGCGGCGCGCCGTCCGAGAGCACCGACGAGGGCTGGACGGGCGACGTCAAATACCACGCCGGCGCTCGGCGCGCCTATCAAGCGGAATCCAGTGGCGCGGTGACCGTGGTCATGGCGCCGAACCCGAGTCACCTCGAGTTCGTCGATCCCGTGGTCGAGGG
>WNGB01008101.1_pt1 | contig 27470 bp, 26 predicted proteins | sample 5400681 | NCBI WGS metagenome assembly WNGB01 (sample SAMN13153367, study PRJNA577476) | soil metagenome | isolation source: 115 cm soil or saprolite under grassland replicate 2 | place: USA:California | collected 2016-06-15
GCGGGAGTGAAGATCATGGCCGGCTACGCCTGGAGCGGGGTCGCATCCCCCGACGGCCGCTGGCTCCTCACGCTCTATCTCAGCACCCAGCGGAAGGCGGCCTTTGTCCATTCCCTGAACCTCCGGCGAAGCCGGCCGGCGTGCGTCAACCTGCCGTCCGGGCGAGGCTCGTTCGCCAAGCTCAAGAACTACTCCCTGTCGCTCTCGCCGGACAGCCGCGTGCTGTTTGCGGCGAACCCGACGCTCGGAGTCGTCGCGGAGATCGATCTCTCGGGGTCGCGCGTCTTCAGGGTCACCCGGTTCGACCGCTCTCCGACGCGCACGACAGCTCCGCGTGCGGCGACCCTGTCCACGATCTCGCGAAACAGCCGGACGCTCTACTTCAGCGCCGGGCGGGATCTCTGGGCCTTCGATGCGGCGTATGGACGCGTTCGCGGCCCGTATCCAACCGGCGGCGAGATCGTCGGGGTCGGCTACGGCGCCAACGACCGTCGGCTCTTTGCCGTCCGCACCGACGGCCGGATGCTCGCCTTCGACGCGGCGACGGGGAAACGGATGCGCTAGGCCGTGTCGGCCCCGGCCTCGGTCCTGTCCGCGATCTGGCGGACGACTTCGATCAGGTCCCGGTTCGCGTTGAACACGCGCAGCTGGCGGGCGGCGCCGTTGCCGTTGGCCAGGATCTCCGAGATGCCCTCGAGCTCTCGCTCGGAGCCGAGCTCGCGCGCGTGGGGCTCGAGCTCCCGCAGGCGGCGCCGAACGAGCTGCGCGACGGGGATCCGGTTGCGCCGGCCGGTGTCGAGGTCCATGAGCGGCGCGTCGAGCCCGTAGCGGGCGGCGAGCCACTTGTTCTCGCTCGTCAGGATCCGATGGTGCGAGCGGATCTCGTCGCCGTTGTCGAAGCGCTCCGAGACGAGCTTGACGAGAGCCTGGGCGTAGGCTGCGAGCGCGATCGCATGCTCGACGCGGGTCACGCCGTCGCAGATCCTGATCTCGACCGTTCCGAGCCGAGGGTGCGGCCGGATGTCCCACCAGATGTGCGTGTAGTCGGCGATGCAGCCCGTCTTCTCGAGCTGGCCGACGACCTCGGCGTAGTCGGCGTAGTCGCGGAACCGCGGCGGTGGCCCGCTGCGCGGGAAGGCCGCGAAGACCATCTGCCGCGTCGAGGAGAGGCCAGTCGGCTCACCCCGCCAGAACGGCGAGCTCGCGGAGAGCGCAAGCAGGAGCGGCAGCTCGACGAGGAGCCCGTTCACGACCTGGATCGCCTTCTCGGCGTCGTCGACCGCCACATGGACGTGGAGCCCGAAGATGAGCTCGCGGCGGGCGATGTACTGCATCTGGTCGACGAGGGCGTGGTATCGGTCGCGCGCCGTGATCCGCTGGCTCTCGAAGAGGCTGAAGGGGTGCGTCCCGGCCGAGCCCACGCGGAGCGACTTCTCGTGAGCGACCGACGTCACGTACTCGCGGAGCCTGCGCAGCTCCCGGTCGACGTCGCCCGCGGTCCGGCAGACGGGCGTCGCGATCTCGAGCACGGACTGCATGAGCTCCGCCTTCATCTGGGCCTCGAGCTCGTGGCCGGCGACCGCGGCGAGCACGGTGTCGATGTGCTGAACGAGGTCGAAGGTCTTGCCGTCGAGGAGCATGTACTCCTCCTCCACGCCCAGCGTGTACGGCTCGCCCTGTCCGAACGAGTGGTCGAGGACGCTGCCCCCGGCGGCGAAGCTCTCTTCGGTGATGCTGGACGGGTAGATCTGCTGCATGGCCGTAGTATCGAACGGCTCTGGAATCCCTCCAAATCACCGACTCGTGGCCGGCGGAGAACGTCGCCGTCGCGGCGCTCTCGGCTGAGGGCGAGCTCGGCCGCCGCGGCGATCCCTCCCGGGTCTTCCGCTGGGCCTCGGTCACGAAGCCCGTCGTCGCGCTTGCCGCGCTCGTGGCGGCGGAGGAGGGGACGATCGACCTCGACGAGCGTGCGGGCCCGCCTGGCTCGACGATCCGGCACCTGCTTGCGCACGCGTCCGGCCTCCCGTTCGAGGGGAGGTCGCCGATCGCAAGGCCCGGCACTCGCCGGATCTACTCGAATGCGGGCTTCGAGGTCCTGGCCGAGACGCTCGCCGAGCGCGCGGAGATGCCCTTCGGCGAGTACCTGGCGAAAGCAGTTCTCGAGCCGCTCCGACTGAAGGCCTCGCTGAGCGGATCGCCGGCCGGCGGTCTCCACGGCAACCTCGACGATCTCGTCGCCTTCGCCCGCGAGTCGCTGGCGCCGACGCTCGTCGCTCCCGAGACGTTCGCGGAGGCGACCTCGGTCCAGTTCCCCGGCCTCGCGGGCGTGATCCCGGACCTGGGTCGCTTCGATCCGAACGACTGGGGGCTCGGCTTCGAGCTCAAGGACGGCAAGTGGCCGCATTTCTCGGGCACGCTCACCTCGCCGCGGACGTTCGGGCACTGGGGCGGAAGCGGGACGTTTCTCTGGGTCGATCCCGCCCGTGGGCTCTCGCTCGGCCTCCTCGCTGATCTCGAGTTCGGTGACTGGGCGAAGGACGCCTGGCCGAAGCTGAGCGACGCAGTAGTAGCCGAGCATTCGTAAAGAACCTGCAAATTCGGCCCTGGCAGAGCGTGAGGATGGGGCGCCACGGGCATCATCGAGGGCGGAGGAGTTGGTTAGCGTTGCTGCAGACAATCGAACATTCACACGCGGTCGAAGTGGAACGCCCGGTATTCGTCACCGACGATGACCGGCGGGCTCGCGTGCTTCGTCGGGCGGCGATGGCCGTAGCAGCGGTCGCCTGTCTCTGGGTCGTTGGCCTCGCTGTCGGCATGTTCGGTTTCGGCAACCTGCCCGGCTTGCCTCTCCCCGGCGTTGGGCAGCACAGCTCCGGCAACGCGCCCGCCGTGGAAGAGGGCAAGTCCATCAACCCGCTCTCGACGCCTCGGGAGAGGTCCGGCGCGCCGGCGCTCGCGCCTGCGCGCAGCAGCGGGGGGGCGCTCGGGCGAGGGAGCGCGGGCTCGCGGCGCTCCAGTTCGGCCGGCGGCCGCTCCGCAGCGCGCGGGTCGGGCACCGCTGTCGTCACGCCCGCGCCGCGGGCGCAGCAGCCGGTGAATCCGGCTCAGCGCACACGAGGCTGGGCGCGGAAGGGCGGGACGGCGCCGCCGGGCCAGACGCGAAAGGCTCAGCCGCCACCTCCTCCGCAGAGCCAGCGGGGCGTCCGCCGGGGCCAGCAGACGACGACGCCGACCACGACGACGCCTCTCCCGCCCGGTCAGCAGAGGGAGCATCCATAGCCGCCGACGAGGGGCTAGCCCTTCGTCGGCAATGCCGGCATCTCTGCTGGATGGGGCCCTGACCAGTGGGTAGAACGGCGCCGCGCTGGCTCCTTCTGGGGCTTCTGCTCTCGGCCCTGGTCGTGCTCCTCGGCGCGCAGGGGATCTCGACGCGCACGACGGGGCGCAGCGGAACACCCCCGCCGGGGTCGGAGCGGGCGCTCTCGTCTTCGGCCCCCGTTCTCGTCTGGGACGGCCATGAGCTCGCAGCGCGAGGCGGCAATCCGGGGCGCCGAGTCGCACTGACCTTCGACGACGGGCCCGATCCGCGCTGGACGCCCCGGATCGCGAAGGCGCTACGCCGCCTGGACGTTCCCGCGACGTTCTTCGTCGTCGGCAGCCAGGTCGTCCGGCATCCCGAGGTCGTGCGGGAGCTGCACGACGACGGGTTCGAGCTCGGGAACCACACCTTCACGCACACCGATCTCGCGGCCCTCCATCCCTGGGAGCGCGTGCTCCAGATCGACCTGACCGAGAACGCGCTCGCCGGCACGGTCGGAATCCGCTCGCGCCTGATCAGGCCCCCATACTCCTCGATCTCCTCGGCGGTGACCGAGCGTCAGGTCGGCGCGTTTCGGGAGCTCGCGCGGCGCGGGTACGCGGTCGTGCTGTCCGACTTCGACGGCGAGGACTGGCGCCGCTCGGGCGTGGACGCGATCGTTCCCGCGATCACGCCTCCCTCGAGCTCCGGCGGGATCATCCTGCTCCACGACGGCGGCGGCGACCGCGCCCAGACCGTCGCCGCGCTCGAGACCGTCGTCCCGAGACTGCGCGCTCGCGGCTTCCAGTTCGTGACCGTCTCGGAGCTGCTCGGGATTCCGCGCGACGAGGTCGAGGTCCCGGTCGGCGGCTGGGGCCGCACCCGCGGGGCGCTTCTCATCGGCACGCTCGCCGTTGCCCGCTGGACGACGCTGATCCTCAGCATCCTGCTCGTTCTGGTCGCGGCGCTCTTCGTGCTCCGCGTCTTCGTCCTTCTTGCCTTCGCCCGCCGGCATGTCCGCCTCGTGCGGGGACAGCCGGCCGTGGACGGGTTCGCGCCGCCTGTCTCGATCGTCGTGCCTGCCTTCAACGAGGCGATCGGGATCGAGCGCTCAGTGCGCTCGCTCGCCGGGGTGGACTACCCGGAGGACGTCGAGGTGATCGTGGTCGACGACGGCTCGACGGACGGGACGGGAGACCTCGTCGAAGGGCTGGAGCTCCCGGGGGTCACGGTTCTCAGGCAGCCGAACCTCGGCAAGCCGGCGGCGCTCAACCGGGGCATAGCCGCGGCGAGGCACGACCTCGTGGTCATGGTCGATGCGGACACGGCCTTCGAGCCCACGACTGTCTCCCGGCTCGTCCAGCCGTTCCGCGAAGCGGGGGTCGGGGCGGTCTCGGGTAACACGAAGGTCGGAAACCGAGGTCGGTTGCTCGGCCGCTGGCAGCACATCGAATACGTCATGGGCTTCAACCTCGACCGGCGCCTCTTCGACGTCCTCGAGTGCATGCCGACCGTGCCGGGAGCGATCGGAGCCTTCCGGCGGGCCGCCCTCGACGACGTGGGCGGGGTTCCCTCAGCGACCCTCGCGGAGGACACCGATCTCACGCTTGCGATCGGGCGGGCCGGCTGGCGCGTGGTCTACGCCGAGGACGCTCGGGCGTGGACGGAGGCGCCGCGTTCGCTGCGGGAGCTCTGGCGACAGCGCTTCCGCTGGTGCTACGGGACACTCCAGGCGGTCTGGAAGCATCGGGCCGCAATCTGGCGGCCTGGCGAGGCGCATATCGGGCGCCGAGGACTGCCCTACCTCGTCCTCTTCCAGATCGCGCTGCCTCTTCTGGCGCCGCTGATCGACATCTTCTCCATCTACGGGCTGCTCTTCCTCAATCCGCTGAGCGTGGCCGCATTCTGGGCGGCGTTCACGTCGCTGCAGTTGCTCCTCGGGTGGTATGCATTCCGCCTCGACCGCGAAAGCCCCTGGGTGCTGTGGGCGATGCCTCTCCAGCAGCTCGTGTACCGGCAATTGATGTACCTCGTCGTCGTCGAGTCCGTGCTGGCCGCCCTGCGTGGGACGCACCTGCGCTGGCGGCCGATGCCCCGCCGCGGCGAGATCGAGATCGCCCGGGACTCGGAGCTCTGACTTAGCAACAGACTGTTGCAAAGTTCGCCAGGTCCGCGGTGGACTCTTCGTTCTCGAGGTCGATGGAGGGCCCGCTAGGCCGGCGAGTCGTCCGCGAAGAGCGGCCTGACGAACTCGTCGAAGGTCGCCCGATCGCAGCTTGCGAGCGTCGTCGGCGTGAGCGCCGTCACGGAGGCCGTGCGCGGCACGTCCATCGCCAGCGCGACCTCGCCGAAGTAGTCGCCGGGACGGAGCACACGCCGCGGGCCGAGGCCGCCCTTGTTGCTCACGGCCAGCATTCCGCGCAGGACGACGTAGAAGTGGTCGCCCTGCTCGCCCTGCAGCACCACGGGGTTCCCGGGGCCGATGTCCACGCGCTTCATGTTGCGGGCGAGTCGCGTCAGGGTCTCGCCGGGAAGCTCCTGGAGAAGGCCGATCCGGGCAAGCTCGGTGACGGTTGCGGTCGCGAACTTCGGGCTCATCGCCCGTATTGTTGCCGACGTGGGGGAGCTGGAGCAGTGGAGGTACTGCCCGCGCTGCAAGGCGGAGATCGAAGTCGATGGCGGGAAAGCCGAATGCCCCTCCTGCGGGCTCCGCGCCTACGCGAGCTCGAAGCCGACGGCAAGCGCAGTCTGCGTCGACGGTGACGGACGCCTCCTGCTCTCGCGCCGGGGCGTCGAGCCCGCCAAGGGCAAGTGGGACTTCCCCGGAGGCTTCCTCGACGAGGAGGAGCGTCCTCTCGACGGCCTTCGTCGGGAGCTGAACGAGGAAGCAGGCGTCGAGGTCGAGCCGCTCGAGCTGCTCGGTGTCTGGATCGACAAGTACGGGGGCGACAGCGCTGCTCAGACGACGCTCAACCTCTACTGGACGGCCCGCATCGTCGAAGGGACGCCCGAGCCCGCCGACGACGTGGCCGAGCTGCGCTGGTTCGCTCCGGCCGAGATCGCCGAGGAGATGCTCGCGTTCCCGCACACGCTCGGGGTGATCTCAGCCTGGCGGGAGAAGCACGCGTAGCGCCTGTGGCTCGAGCTTGAACGCGAGCGGAGTCGCGAGGCGCTCGGGCTCGCCGTCGACCGCGGCCCGCAGTCGATCCGCACGGGCGTCGACGGCCTCGACGCGCCTGCCGTCGATCGTCACGCCCAGCGAGCGGGGCCGGAGCACGACGAGCCCAAGCGCCCGCAGCCGGGCGAAGAGGTCGCGCCGCCGGCGATGCCCCTCGCGGCGATGGACGAGCCGCGCGAGAGGACATGCGCCTGGACGCCGAGCCGCTCCGCCTCGTCGCCCAGCTCCTCGGGCCGGGGTCGCGCGTCGCCGGCGCGCGGGTTGATCACGAGGAAGCCTCCCACCGCGTTAGCATCGCCCATCCCCAACCGAAGGAGCCGAGGTGGAGCTGATCGAGAGAATCGACGCCGCACGCGAGCACTGGAACGTGCTCGAGCATCCCTTCTACCGCCGCTGGAGCTGCGGCGAGCTGCGCAGCGAGGAGCTGGGTCACTACGCCGGCGAGTATCGGCACGCCGTCGTCGCCCTCGCGGAGACCGCTGCGACGAGCGGTGAGGCCGCGCACGCGGCCGAGGAGGCGGAGCACGTCGCCCTTTGGGACGAGTTCGCCGCCGCCTTCGACGCCGACACGAGCGGCGAGCCGAGCGCGGAGACGTCCGAATGCGTCCTCGCCTGGACCGCGCCGGGCAATCGCCTCGAAGCGCTCGCGGTCCTGTACGCGATCGAGGCCGGCCAGCCCGCGGTCTCTCAGGCGAAGCTCGACGGGCTCGCGGAGCACTACGGGGTCGCTCGGCACCAGCCCGGCGCCGCGTATTTCGCCCTCCACTCCGACCTCGACCACGAGCATGCGGCGGAAGCGCGGGCCGCGCTCGAGGCGGAGGCCTCGCCGGCCGAGAGCGACCGGCTGGTCGAGATTGCGGAAGCGGCCCTGCGGGGAAACTGGAAGCTGCTGGACGGTGTCGACGCGAGGAGGTAGGCGATGAGGTTCCTGCTGAGAGGCCTGGCGGGCCATCCGCTCCACCCGCCGCTGACCGATGCGACGGTCGGGACCTACACCTTTGCGACGGCGGCTGCCGTGCTGTCGCGACTCGGCGTCAGCGAGCACAACATGGCGACGGCGTGGTGGCTCGCGCTCATCGCGGGGCTGATCGTGAGCGCTCCGACTGCGCTCACGGGGTTCGTCGACTGGCTTACGATCAACGTGGGAACGCCGCTCTGGCGCACGGCGACGTTCCATGCCTCGGTCATGCTCTCGGCGACGATCGTGTTCGCGATCACGGCCGGAGCGGGCCACGCCGACTACGTGGACGGCACGATCGGCGGGGCCTCGCTCATCCTCACGCTCGTCGGCTTCGGCATCCTGACGCTCGGTGGCTGGCTCGGCGGCGCAGTCGTCTTCGTGCACGGGATGCGGGTCCTGAGCCTTGTCGACGAGCCGGCCAAGCGGGCCGCGTCGCCCGTGGAGTACCCGGAGAAAGAGGAGGCGGAAGGCGGCAGCTAGGCCGCGACTTCGCTCAGCCCGAGCTGCTTCTCGATCGCGCCCTTGGGCTGGGCTCCGATCGCCGCGGCCGCGGGCTCGCCGTCCTTGAAGAGGACGATCGTCGGGATCGAGGCGATCCCGTAGCGCTCCGCCAGGCCCTGCTCCTCGTCGATGTTCACCTTCACGAGCTTGAGCTCGCCCGAGCGCTCCTGGGCGATCCGGTCGAGGATCGGGGAGACCGCGTGGCAGGGCCCGCACCACTCCGCCCAGAAGTCGACGATCACGGGCTTGTCGCTCGAGAGGACTTCCTCTTGGAAGGTGGACTCGGTCACGGCACTAGACATGCGTTTCCTTTCTGAAGTTTCAGTCGCAGATACCCGCGCGGGCGAAAAACCTACCTGCATCATCAAACGGTGCGGGACCGCGCGCTATTCCGATCGTAGAATCGAGTGATGGCCTTCGAGCCCCTGCCTTCCGTTCCCGACCACACTGCCCTGGAGCGGGAGATCCTCGCCTGGTGGGACGAGCAGGGCATCTTCGACGAGCTCCGGGAGCAGAACCGCGGCGGCGAGCGCTTCAGCTTCATCGACGGGCCGATCACGGCGAACAACCCGATGGGCGTCCACCACGCCTGGGGCCGGACGCTGAAGGACGTGTTCGTGCGCTACAAGGCGGTCCGCGGCTTCGACCAGCGCTACCAGAACGGGTTCGACTGCCAGGGCCTGTGGGTCGAGGTCGAGGTCGAGAAGTCACTCGGCCTGAACTCGAAGCGCGAGATCGAGGAGTACGGGCTCGCCGAGTTCGCCGCCCGCTGCAAGGAACGCGTGGCGGAGTACGCGGAGGTCATCACCGAGCAATCGAGGCGGCTCGGGATGTGGATGGACTGGGACAACGACTACCACACCTTCTCCGACACGAACATCGAGTACATCTGGCGGTTCCTGAAGGCGGTGCACGAGCGCGGCTGGCTCTACAAGGGCCACCGCTCGACGCCGTGGTGCCCCCGCTGTGGGACGTCGATCTCGCAGCACGAGCTCTTCGCCGGCGAGTACAAGGAGCTCGAGCACCCGTCGCTCTTCGTGCGCTTCCCGCTCAAGGGCCGCGAAGGCGAGTCACTCGTCGTCTGGACGACGACACCGTGGACGCTGCCGGCGAATGTCGCGGCCGCGGTTCGGCCCGACGCCGAGTACGGGCTGCGCGACGGCGGCTGGATGCTTGCGCGGGAGAAGGAGGACTACGAGCACGTGGCCAGGGGCGAGGACCTCGTCGGGCTCGAGTACGAGGGGCCCTTCGACGAGCTGCCCGCGCAGGAAGGTGTCGTCCACCGCGTGATCGCCTGGGACGACGTCTCGCTCGAGGAGGGCTCGGGCATCGTCCACATCGCGCCCGGTGCGGGGACCGAGGACTTCGAGCTGTCGCGCGTCCACGGGCTGAAGGTGCTCGTCGCGATCGACGAGAGCGGGCGCATGACCGAGGAGTACGGCCCCTTCGCCGGCCGGACGACCGAGGAGGTCGAGCAGCCGGTGATCGACGCTCTCCGTGAGCGCGGCCTGCTCGTCGAGGCGGGCCGGATCGTCCACCGCTACCCGACCTGCTGGCGCTGCGGGACGCCTTTGCTCTTCCGCGTCGTCGACGACTGGTTCATCGCCTGCGACGAGATCCGTCAGCCGATGCTCGACGCGAACGCGACCGTGGAGTGGACGCCCGCCTTCTACTCGAAGCGGATGGACGACTGGCTGCGGAACATGGGCGACTGGAACATCTCCCGCAAGCGCTACTTCGGGCTGCCGCTGCCGTTCTACCCGTGCACCTGCGGTCGGCTGAACGTGATCGGCTCGCGTGCCGAGCTCGACGGGCGGGCGACCGGCGGCCTCGATCAGCTCCAGGAGCTGCACCGGCCCTGGATCGACGAGGTCCCGATCGCGTGCGAGGCCTGCGGCGAGGAGGTCCGCCGCGTCACGGAGGTCGGGGACGCCTGGCTCGACGCGGGCATCATCCCCTTCTCGACGCTCGGCTGGCAAAACCCGGAGAGGATCGAGGGCGGGTATGCGACGGGTGCTGCCGAGGGACTGTCCGGAGCCGACCTGCCCGACCACGCCCACTGGGAGCAGTGGTTCCCGGCGGACTGGATCTCGGAGATGCGCGAGCAGATCCGGCTCTGGTTCTACTCGATCTCCTTCATGTCGGTCACGCTCGAGGGCCGCTCGCCGTACCGGAAGGTGCTGACCTACGAGAAGCTGCTCGACGAGCACGGGCGGGAGATGCACCGCTCGTGGGGGAACGCGATTTTGGCCGACGAGGCGCTCGACCGGATGGGCGCGGACGTCATGCGCTGGATGTTCTGTGAGCAGAATCCGGGCCAGAACATCAAGTTCGGCTACGGGCCGGCCCAGGAGGTCCGGCGCCGCCTCCTGACGCTCTGGAACTCCGTCTCGTTCCTCGTCACGTACGCGCGAATCGAGGGCTACAAGCCGCGCTGGGCCGACCTCGAGGGCGGGCCCGACGCAGAGCTGCAGCCGCTCGACCGCTGGCTCCTAGCCCGGACGCAGCGGCTCGTCGCGGAGATGGAGGCCGCGTACGAGCGCTACTGGACGCCCGCGCTGACCGGCTCGTTCGAGTCGTTCGTAGACGATCTCTCGAACTGGTACATCCGCCGCTCGCGCCGCCGGTTCTACTCGCTGGACGAGGCCGCGTTCAGGACGCTCTGGTACGCGCTCGTCCAGGGTGTGCGGGCGATCGGCCCGGTGATGCCATTCCTCGCGGAGCATCTCTGGCAGGTGCTGGTGGCGGGGCCGGTGGCCGATGCGCCTCGCTCGGTCTTCCTCGCGGGCTGGCCCGAGCGCTCGGAGGCGCTCGCCGACGAGGCGCTCGTCGCTGAGGTCTCGGTGGTGCGGCGTGTGGTCGAGCTCGGCCGGCAGGCGCGGGCGACTTCGGGGCTGAAGCTCCGGCAGCCGCTGCGGCGCCTCGTGGTCGAGGGGGCCGCTCCGGCGGAGGCGCACGCCGACGAGATTCGCGGCGAGCTTCGGGTCAAGGAGGTCGAGTTCGGCGAGGTCGAGGCGAGCGAGCTGCGGGTGAAGCCGAACCTGCCGGTGCTCGGCCCGAAGCTCGGCAAGGAGCTGGGGGCCGTGCGCGCCGCGCTCGAAGCGGGGGAGTTCGAGGAGCTACCCGGAGGCGGCTTCCGGGCCGCCGGCCACGAGCTCTCCGCCGGCGAGGTACTGGTCGAGCGGGCCGGAAAGGAAGGCTGGGCAGTCGCGGGCGGCGAGGGCGTGACCGTCGCGCTCCAGACGACGCTCGATCCCGAGCTCGAGCTCGAGGGCAGGGTGCTCGACCTGATCCACGAGCTGAACTCGATGCGCAAGGAGGCGGGTCTCGACCTGACCGACCGCATCGTCGTCACGCTGCCGGAGTCTCTGTCCGACCTCCTCGCCCACGCGAACTGGATCAAGGAGGAAGTGCTCGCCGTCGAGATCCGCACCGACGGCGGCTCCGCCGAGCCCGAGATCGCGAAGGCCTAACCAGGGGTCAGACCCCGACCCAAGACTCGAACGAAAGCGTCACGAAACTCGCGCGAGCATTTCCGGCGGACGGATCTTCGCCTAGGTTGGCGGCAGTGGCGCGTCCTCTTCGGGTCCAGGTGGCCGGAGCCGCCTATCACGTGACCGCCCGCGGCGTGGCTCGACAGGCGATTTTCCGCACCGACGACGATCGACAGCGCTTTCTCAGCCTCGTGGCCGATGTCGTCGCTCGACACGAATGGGCGTGTCACGCATACGTCCTGATGACGACTCACTATCACCTCGTCGTTAGAACACCCGCCCCCGACCTGGCGCGCGGCATGCAACGGTTGAACGCGTGCTATGCCCAGGATTTCAACCGCCGTCACGGTGAGACCGGCCACCGCTTCGAACGGCGGTACCACTCGGTGCTGATCGATGACGATTCCCATGCGCTCGAGTTGATTCGCTACCTCGCGCTGAACCCGGTCCGCGCGGGCGCCTGCGAAGATGCTGCCGGGTGGCCGTGGAGCAGCTACGCAGCGATCGTCGGAAGGGCGGCAAAGCCTCGGTTCCTTGCGGAAGAATGGCTTCTGACGTACTTCGGCGGGACGCGGGAGCGAGCTTTGCAGCGGTTGCAGTCGTTCGTCGAGGACGTGTCCGCCGGTCCTGCACCTGTAAAGGGGTCTGACCCCAATGAAGCGCTGCGAGTGGGTTCCTGAGGCGGATCCCGACTACGTCGTCTATCACGATCAGGAGTGGGGCGTCCCCTCGCACGACGACCGGCACCTCTTCGAGATGCTCACCCTCGAAGGAGCCCAGGCCGGCCTCTCGTGGTCGACGATCCTGCGGAAGCGTGACGGTTACCGGAAGGCGTTCGAGAACTTCGACGCCGAGAAGGTCGCGCGGTTCGGAAAGCGGGACCTGGAGCGGCTGCTCGCCGATCCGGGAATCGTCCGCAACCGCCTGAAGGTCGAGTCGACCGTCAACAACGCGAAGCGGGTGCTGGAGCTGGAGAGCCTCAGCGACTATCTCTGGAGCTTCGTGGACGGCCGGCCGCTCGTCGGCGGCTGGCGGGCGCTCGGCGAGATTCCGGCCGAGACCCCCGAGTCGAGGGCGATGAGCAAGGACCTGAAGAAGCGCGGCTTCCGCTTCGTCGGGCCGACGGTCTGCTACGCGTTCATGCAGGCCTGCGGTCTCGTCAACGACCACGTCGTGGACTGCTTCCGCTTCCGGGCCGCGGGCGCGTCATGATCGCGGCATGGCGAGCGGCTATGCGGGGCCCGAGCGGCGCTCGGGCAAGGATCGGCGAGCAGGCGAGGACCGGCGGAAGCAGCGGCAGGACTCCGATTCCGGAAGCGATCGCCGGTCCGGCAAGGATCGCCGGTCGGGCGACGAGCGGCGCAAGGACGACGAGCGCCGGTAGACGGCGGCCGGCTCCGAGCCGACGTGCTTTCATAGGGAGCCATGAGCAGCCGGACCAGGCTGGGTCTCGGTCTCCTCGGGGCGGCGCTCTTCCTGGGGCTCCTCGGCGACAAGCTGCTGCGTGCGACGCCGCTCGGTCTCAACCTCTTCCTCTGGGTCGCGGCCCTCGTCGCGGCGCTGATCGCTCTGGGTCTCTGGCGCGGGTCGCCTCTGGTGGGCGGCAGACGCTGGATGGCTCCGACGCTGATCGTGTTCTCTGCGCTCGTCGTCTGGCGCGACTCGGCCTGGCTCGTCGCCCTCGATCTCTTCGCGCTCGTCGTCGCCCTCACGCTCGGCGCCCTTCGCACGCCGCGTCCTCTTCACCGTGCCGGGCTCGCGGACTACGCGGTCGGTCTGGGCTACGCCGGCGCGGCAATGGGCGGCCGGACCGTGACGCTGATGCAGGAGGACATCGAATGGCGGGAGCTGCCGAAGGGGCCGCAGGCCAGGCAGGCAGTGGCCGTCGGGCGCGGGCTGATGCTCGCGGCGCCGCTCCTCTTCCTCTTCGGAGCCCTGTTCGTCGCCGCAGACTCCGTCTTCCAGGGCTACGTCTCGGACGCGGTGCCGAATCCGCGCGAGCTGACCACCCACGTCGTGCTGGTCGCCGCCTTCGCGTGGGTGAGCGCGGGCCTCTTGCGGGAGTATCTCGTCCGGCCCCAGCCGGTCAGCGTCGACGTGCAGTCTCCCTTCAGGCTCGGCGAGACCGAGGTCGCAGTCGTCCTCGGCCTGCTCGACCTCCTCTTCCTCGCCTTCGTTCTCGTCCAGCTGCGGTACCTCTTCGGCGGGCAGGCGCTCGTCGAGGCACGGACGCACCTGACGTACGCCGAGTACGCGCGCCACGGCTTCTTCGAGCTGGTGACCGTCGCGGCGCTCGTGTTGCCGTTGCTCCTGCTCGCCGACTGGGTGCGCCGCCGAGAGGAGGGAAGGAACGAGACTCTCTTCCGACTGCTGGCGGGGGCGCTCATCCTGCTGCTGTTCGTCGTCATGGCCTCTGCGCTTCAGCGCATGCGCCTCTACCAGCGCGAGTACGGCCTGACTGAGCTCCGCGTCTATGTGACGGGCATCATGCTCTGGCTCGCCGTCGTCTTCGCCTGGGCAAGCGTGACCGTCTTGCGCGGAAGACGCGATCTTTTCGCCGTGGGCGCCCTCGTGAGCGGGTTCGCGGCGATCGTCGCGGTGAACGCGGTCAATCCGGATGCGCTGATCGCGCGCACGAACCTCCACAGGCCGAACCTCGACGTCCCGTACCTGATGAACCTCAGCGACGACGCGACGCCGACGATCGTGAAGGCGCTGCCGGCGCTCGATCCTGTGCTACGCGCGCAGCTCGAGGCGCAGCTCGCCTCGCGTCGGCGTGAGAGCGGCGACTGGCGGTCGTGGAACCTGAGCCGCAGGCGCGCTCAAGAGGCGCTCGACGAGCTTCCCTAGGTCTGACTCTCGGCGAGCGCGAGCTCGCGGCGGAGCTCGACCGGCAGGCGGAACTCGACGTCCTCGTCGACCATCCGGTACGCGGAGATGTCGTCCACCCCGCGGGCGCGGAACCAGTCGCAGACGCGCTCGACGAGCTTCTCCGGTGCCGAGGCCCCGGAGGTGACGCCCACGGTCACGGCCATGTCCAGCCAGGCCTCGTCGATGTCGGTCTCGTCGTCGATCAGCTGCGCGTCGACACCGGCGGCGCGGGCGACCTCGACCAGGCGGTTCGAGTTCGACGAGTTACGTGAGCCGATGACGAGGAGCAGGTCGACCTCGCCGAGGAGATCCTTCACGGCCCACTGCCGGTTGGTGGTCGCGTAGCAGATGTCCTCCTTCTTCGGCGCATGGATCTGGGGAAAGCGCCGGCGCAGGGCCTGGATGATCTCGCCGGTCTCGTCGACGGAGAGCGTCGTCTGCGTGATGTACGCGACCCTGGCGTCGGACGGGAGCTCGAGCGCCTCCGCGTCCGCGACCGACTGGACGAGGATCGTCGATTCCGGAGCCTCACCCGTTGTGCCCACGACTTCCTCATGCCCTTCGTGGCCGATGAGGAGAATCGTGTAGCCGTCGGCGGCGTAACGCCGCGCCTGGACGTGGACCTTCGTCACGAGCGGGCAGGTGGCGTCGATCGTGGTCAGCCCGCGCGCTTCGGCGTTGCGGTAGACCTCGGGCGAGACACCGTGGGCCGAGAGCACGACCGTCTCGCCCTCGGGCACCTCGCGCTCGTCGTCGACGAAGATCGCGCCTCGAGCCTCGAGGTCGCGGACGACGTGCGCGTTGTGGACGATCTGCTTGCGCACGTAGACGGGCGGCCCGTGCAGATCAAGCAGCTTCTCAACGGTGTCGACGGCGCGCTCAACCCCCGCGCAGTACCCGCGAGGAGAAGCAAGAAGAACGCGCTTGACCACAAAGGTCAGTGTAGTTGGGGCTCCAGTGCCCCACTCCACTACAAACCCCATTTCTGGGTTCCTGAAGAGCGGTCAGGGACGCAGAAATAGGAAAGCCCGCCGCTCGGGGGGTCAGTGCGGCGGGCTTCCTAGATTGCTCCCCGCGGCCCTTCGTGGCCAGGTACGCACAACACCGCGGTTCGCATCGCCCAGTGGCGAGGACGGTAACCAGGAAACCGGTGCTTGTGAATAGGCCGGTCGGCCTATCTTTTCAAGGGGTATACAGGTTTCTCGATCAGGCCCATGCTCAGCGGAATCAGTGTTCTCGACCTATCATCCATACGCCCGGTGATCCCCCAGGAGCTTCGCTGATGCTCTTTCGCCGCCGCCGTCGAGCGCCGGGCAGCGCTGCGCGTTCGACCGTGCCGGAGACCTCGGAAACCATCCCGACCCGCGACCGGCACCTGACTGCGATCGCCTCCCTGTCGCGGGCGCTTGCCCGGGCGCGAGAGGAGCAAAGCGTCGCGCAGATCCTGCTCGAGGAATGCTTCTCCCTGCTCGACGTCGAGTTCGGAGGCGTCGCGCTCGTCAGCGACGACGGGAAGCACGCCAAGGGACTGCTCGCCCTCGCCCGCAACGGCGACGCCGACTGGTGGCGAGACGTCTCGCTCGACTTCGACGAGGAGCCGTCCGGGATCGCCAGCGCGGTGTTCGAAGGCGGGCCAGTGGTCGTCTACGACGTCGCCGGCTCGGTGCAGGTCAACCGCCGGCTGGCCGCGCGGGTCGGAGCAAAGAGCGCCGTCTTCGTTCCGCTCGTCTCGGATGAGCGGGTCACGGCCGTGCTCGTGCTCGCGAGCACCGACGAGCCGCGCTCGTTCACCGGCGAGGAACTCGTGCTGCTCCAGGCGCTCGCCGCCGAGGCCGCACTCGCGGTCGATCGCACCCGCTCGGCGAACGCGCTCGCGCAGGCGCTCGAGCGGGAGCGGCTGGTCGCTTCGATCGGCCGCAAAGTCCGCTCGGAGCTCGACCTCGAGGCCGTGTTGCGTGTCGCCGTCGAGGACATCGGCGTGGCCGTCGGCGTGGGCCGCTGCTTCGTGCGCCTGGGCGAGCCGGGAGGTGCGATGCCGATCCGCGCCGAGTGGGACGCGGAGGGCTTCGCTCCAATCGGCTCCGGAGCCGGGAAGCTCGCGATCTCAAACCTCGCCACCCGGGAGCGGCGGACGATTGCGATCGCCGACATCCGCGAGGCGCCGGAGCTCGAGGATCCCGAGCTGGGAGGCTTCCGGAAGCTCGTCGAGCTCGACGCGATCGCGGTGCTTGCGATCCCGATCCTCGTCTTCGAGCGCATGATCGGCGTCTTCTCCCTGCACCGGGCCGAGGCCGGTGAGTGGTCGGAAGCGGAAGTCGCCCTCGCAGAAGCCGTGGCGCGGGAGGTCGGGCTCGCGATCCACGCCGCCCAGCTGCTCGAGGAGAACGCTCGCCGGCTGGAGCAGCAGAGCGCGCTGCTGAAGGCGGCTCAGGTCCTGACGAGCGAGTTGCGGCTCGAGACCGTCCTCGAGCGACTCGTGGTCGAGGTGACGGAGCTGCTCGACGTCGATGCGGCGGATTGCTACCTCTACGATCCGAAGCGGTCTGTGCTTCGCTGCGCGGCCGTCCACGGTCTCGACCCGGAGCTCGTCGACTTCGAGATCTCCGCCGAGGATGAGGTCGAGCAAAGATTTCGCGAGCCCGTCGCGCATCCGGCGTACGAGGGCTTTGCCGGCGCGATCGCAGCTCCGATGACGTGGTCCGGCGAGCGTGAAGGAGTTCTCGGAGTCGCGACCCGCGATCCCGAACGGCGCTTCGGCCGGCGCGACGTGGAGCTGCTCGAGACGTTCGCGGGCCTCGCGTCGCTCGCCGTCCACAACGCCGCCAGCTTCGAGCAGAGCGTTCGCCAGGCCCGGGTGCAGCGCGGCTTCTACGGGATCGCCTCCGCCCTCGCCGAGCCGCTCTCCCAGACGGCGACGCTCGACGCGGTTGCGCAGGCTGCGACAGATGCTCTCGGCGGCTCCTGCGCGGCCGTGCTGATGCCGGGCGGGGTCGAGCTCGAGCTCGTCGCCTCGTACAACCTGCCCGGAGCGCTTGCACGGGCGCTCGCCGACGGCGTCCCCGAGTCGGCCGCCGTCCTCGCGAGAGCGGCGCGGGAGCGGCGCCTGGTCTCGGCGTCGTCGCTCGCCGAGGACGATCGCTTTGGATCCGAGTGGCGACGCCTCGCCGGCAAGGCTGAGATCGGATCGCTGCTCGCCGTCCCCGTCGATCCTCCGCGGCGTGAGGAGGGCGGGGTGGCCGTCGTCTTCTTCGGCGACGAGCGCGTGTTCAGCGACGACGATCTCGAGCTGGCACGCCGGCTCGCCGGCGCGGCCCGCGGTGCGCTCGAGCGGAGCGAGCTCTATGAGAGCGAGCGCACCTCGCGCGCGCTCTCGCAGCAGCTCGCGCGCATGGGAAGCCTGATCGCATCCGAGCTCGACCCGGCCGCGATCCTCGAGGAAGTCGCCGCTCACGCACCTTCTCTGTTGAGCGCGGATGCGTGCGCGATCCACGTCGTGGAGGGCGACGAGCTCGTGGTGACGGCCGTCGGCGGCCGTACGGCTGCGGCCGTCCTCGGGACGCGGCTCCCGATGACAGCCCGGCCTGCAGGCGACGTCGTCCAGTCACGATCCCCTGTCGTCGTCAACGACGCATCGGCCGATCCGCGACTGCTCTCGGAGGATCCGGTGCTCGACGCCGGGCAATCGGCCTATCTCGGCGTGCCTCTCTTCGGGACGGAGGAGGGGCTCCAGGGCGTGCTCGCCGTCTACGCGGAGCGCCCCCGAACGTGGCGCGAAGAGGAGATCGAGGCACTCTCGGCGCTCGCCGGCAACGCGTCTGCCGTCCTCTCGAACGCCGAGCTCTACCAGCGGGTCGCGATCGAGCGCGAGCGCAGCTACGCGATCCTGGGGAACATCGCGGATGGGATCGTCGCCGTCGACCGGGAGGGCAAGGTCGTCCTCTGGAACGAGGCGGCGGAGCGGATCACCGGCGTCCCGGGGACCGCCGCTCTGGGCCGCACCCCGGTCGAGGTTCTCCAGCGCGAGCTCGCCTCGGACGGCGGCGCGGCCGGCGAGCGACTGCTTCCGATTCAGCGGGGGAGCGAGGAGGTCTGGCTCTCGCTCACGGAAGCGGTCATGCGCGATCCAGTCGGGGCGGTCTCGGGTCGGATCTTCGCCTTCCGCGACGTCTCGTCGGAGCGCATCGTCGAGCAGATGAAGTCCGATTTCGTCTCCACGGTGTCGCACGAGTTGCGCGCGCCGCTGACGTCGATCTACGGCTTCGCCGAGACGCTCCTGCGCGGCGACATCCGCTTCGAGGAGCAAGAGCGGCAGACGTTCCTGCGCTACATCGCGTCCGAGGCGCAGCGGCTGACAGCGATCGTCGACACCCTCCTGAGCGTGGCGCGCCTCGAGGCCGGCGACCTCTACGTCGAGCTCGTGCCGACCGACCTGGGCCCGGTCGTGTCGGAGGCCGTCACGAACGTCCGCCAGACCGCGGGCATGAACGGACACCGGTTCGTGCTCGAGCTGCCCGACGAGCCGCTCTCGGCGTCGGCCGACCGCGAGAAGCTCAGCCAGATCCTGATGAACCTGCTCGACAACGCCGTCAAGTTCTCGCCGCAAGGAGGGACCGTCACGATCGAAGCCCACCGCCGCAGCGGCCATGTCGAGGTGCGGGTGGTCGACGAGGGCCAGGGGATCTCGGAAGCCGAGCGCGAGCGGATCTTCTCCAAGTTCCATCGCGCGGACAGCTCCGTCCGCGGGACGGGCGGCGCGGGCCTCGGCCTCTTCATCGCCAGAGGGCTCGTGACGGCCATGGGCGGCCGGATCTGGGTCGACTCGGCGGAGGGAGGCGGCTCGAGCTTCGCATTCGAGCTGCCGCTCGCGCAGGACGAGGAGCAGGCGGGCGAGTGAACTCCAGCGGCGACGGGTATGCAGGACGCAAGTTGTCCCCCCGGGTGCTCGTAGTCGACGACGAGGCTGCGATTCGTCTGCTCTGCCGCGTCAACCTCGAAGCGGCCGGGATGGAGGTGCTCGAAGCCGAAGACGGCCGCGACGGACTGAGGATGGCTCGGTCGGAGCAGCCCGACGTGATCCTCCTCGACGTCATGATGCCGGGTCTGGACGGCTGGCAGGTGCTGGAGGAGCTCCTCGGCGACGAGGAGACGCGGGAGGTGCCGATCGTCTTCCTCACAGCCCGAGCGGAGCTTCGGGACCAGACACGTGGGATCGAGCTCGGGGGCATCGACTACATCACGAAACCGTTCAACCCGGTCGAGCTCGCCCCGGTCATCGAGCGGGTGCTGTGGCACGCCGAGCGCGGGGAGGGCGAGGAGCTGCGCCGCGAGCGTCTCGCGCAGTTGCGCGACCTGCTGACCGAGTAGTCCTCAGCCGGCGAAGTCGGCGGTGACGAGAACCCGCGACCCGCCCGCGAGGCCGACGCCGATGCGCCGGAAACCTCGATCGAGCATGTTCTGCCGGTGCGGCGGGCTCTCGAGCCACATCCGCACGACCGCCCCGGCCGAAAGGCCCCCTGTTCCGTACGCCAGGTTCTCACCGAGGTACGAAGCGCGCACGCCGAAGCGGCGCAGGCGCTGGACGAAGGCGCCGTGGTCGAAATAGCCCCGACGTGCCATGTCGCGCGAGTGGGCGCGGGCCGCGCGGGTGAGCGCGGGACCCGGCCTGAGCGGCGGAATGCCGTTCGCCGTCCGGACGGAGTTGATCGCGCGGACGATTGCGTACTCACCGGGCGTCGGCAACGTCTCCGGCGAAGCCAGAGGCTGGGGCGTCGACTCTGCCGCGGCGCCCGCGCTCAGAAGGAGAGCGAGCCCGAGCAGGAGCACGATGACGCTGAGAATGCGGCGGTTCTCAGACATCCAGGAGGTCGGCGCGGCATGGTACTACCTCTTGCGGACGTAGGTCGTAGCGCTTGTGAGCGTGGGACCTAGCGTGCCGTCTGCGCGAGCACGATCCCGGTCAGGACGATCGCGCCGCCGGCCAGCTGAAGCGCGGACAGAGATTCGCCCAGCCATGCGTAGGCGACCAGCGCGCCGGCGACGGGCTCGAACATCGCGGTCACACCGACCCTCGTGGCCGAGATGTGGCGCAGTGCGCCCACGAGGAGGAGGAAGGGCACGATCGTGCCGACGACGATCATGATCAGCATCAGCAGCCAGACGGGCATCGTCGTCGCGAGCAAGACGCCGTCGAGACGAGTGCGGTGGCCGATCGGCCCCACCGGGAAGGACCACCAGGGCTGCACCACCGCCCAGAAGGCCGCGGCGATCGTAAAGCCGAGGCAGAGGAGCGAGACCGGATCGCGCGGCCCGACGGCATGCTCCGCGAGCAGGATGTAGAGCGCGAACGCAACCGCAGCCCCGAGCGAGGCAGCTGTGCCGAGGGCATCGAGCGAGAATCCGCTCCAGAGATCGACGACGAGCGCGAGACCGCCGAGGGCGAGCACGAGCGCCGCCCACAGCCGCTTCCGAACAGGCTCCTTGACGACGAACCTGGCCCAGAGCGCGATCAGAACGGGCGCCAGGTACTGGATCAGGAGCGCGATCCCGATCGCCAGCCGGTGGATGGCGAAGAAGTAGAGCCACTGGACGAGCGCGAGTCCGAGGATCCCGAACGCGAGCAGGAAAGGGAGCTCCCCCCGCCGGAAGCGAAGCCGGCTGGGGTTCCAGACCGCAAGCGCGGCCCCGAGCGCGAGCGCCGCTCCCGTCGAGCGGACCTCCGTCAGGCGAAGCGACGAGAGCCCGGTGGAGAGGATCGCCTTCGAGACCGTGCCGTTGATCCCCCACATGCAGGTGGCGGCGAGCACCATTCCGTAGCCGAGGAGCGGCCGCCGGGCGCGCGGCTCGCCGTGCGGAGGGACGATCGGCTCCACCACCCGGCCAAGCTATCCGACTACACTTCGGCGACGTTCGGGGTGTAGCTCAGCCTGGTTAGAGTGCTGCGTTTGGGACGCAGAAGTCGCCGGTTCGAATCCGGCCACCCCGACTAGAGCAAGCCGGCCTCCGACCCCCGACGCCGATCGTTAGGGCTTGACCGAGGTCGCCTGGCCCGCCGCCTTGGCGGACCGTGTAGGCGGGTTCGCATCGACGAGCACCGCCGCAATGAGCAGCACCGCCATTGCCGCCGCGCTCTCCCCGAGCAGGCTGCGCGAGACGGCGTGCGAGCCGATTCCGCGGCCTCGCTCGAGCGCCGGGCGCACGACGAAGTGGTGGACCGCTCCCCACGAGAGCGCCAGCGCGACGAGCGCGCCCTTCAGGAGGAGCAGCTGTCCGTAGCGCTCCTGCCAGAGGTCCGAGGCCTGAGGCAGACGGACGTACGCGAGATAGGCCCCGGCGACGACCATCAGGGCGACGAGGCCGCCGGCGAGCTGCGAGAAGCGAAGGAACGCCTCGCGGCGGAGCGCGGGCGCGGCCGGCCAGACGACGAAGGCCAGCTGCACGAGGCCGCCGACCCAGATGCAGGCCGCCGAGAGATGCACCCAGTCCGCGAGCTCCGACCGCCAGGAGGAACCGGTGTCCACCGCCGAATGACCCGAGAGCGAGAGGCCGGAGCAGAGGGCGAGCCCGAGCAGAAATGCGGGCCAGAGCAACAGCGGTTGCTCGGTCAGCCAGGAGAGGAAGATCAGCGCCGCGACGAGTGCGAAACCGAGGGTCATGACGATGAAAGCGGTGCCGAAACGCGTCCCTTGCGCGAGCGGCGAGAGGTCGCCGTAGACAAGCCGCCCGAGCGGAAGCTGGAAGGCATCGCGGGCGCGCAGCAGGAACGCGACGATCCCGAGCTCGACGCTGGCCACGACGGCGATCGTCGCCACGAGGTAGAAGCGACGCTCGACGGCGGGAGTCGCCCTGGGCCCGACGACGAGCAGCCGGAATGCGAGGCCGCCGACCAGCAGCGCGAGTCCCAGGAAGTAGCCCCAGCGGACGATGTACTCGAGGGGCGTCGGCCCGGCGGAGCCGAAGGCCTCTGTCGGCGGCGGGGGGACGACCCTGACGCCGAAGGTGTAGACGCCGGAGAGCACGTGCCCCTCGAGGGAGGTCACATGCCAGCGGACCGTGTAGGCGCCCTTCGGCAGCTTGCGGACCGGCACGGTTGCCGTCCGCTTGCCGTCGACGGCCCGGGCCGGCCCTGCGGTGACCAGTGCGCCCTTTGCGCTCCGCACCTCGATCGAATCCGGAAAGACGTCGATGCCCTGGTCGAACCGGAGCGAGATCGACTCCGGGGCCGAGTCGAGCTTCGCGCCGAAGGTCGGCACGCGCTGGAGCAGGTTCGCGTGCGCGAAGGCGGACGCGGGCAGCGCCAGCGCGACGAGCGCCGCCGCCGCGAGCGCCCGTGCCCTCATCGCGCGCCGGCGAGCGGCGAAAGGTGGCCGAAGATCGGCGCCACGTTCCGGTCGCAGAAGAGGAGCACTCCGAACGTGAGGAACACGGTCGCGAAGCCGACGCTGAAGACGGCCGACCGTGGCCGGGCGAAGAGGCCGAGCGTGATCAGGGCCCCGGCCAGGGCCGTCCATCCGAGCGCGTGATGGAGGAAGGCCGCGCGTGAGAAGAGCCAGGGATTCTGCTCGTGGATCAGGAACGCTCCGCCGGAGACTGCGAGCGCGAGGGGCACCGTCAGCTCCCAGAGGGGATTGCGCAGCTTGGCCCGGACGAGCCCCAGCTGCGCAGCCCCCGCGAGCATCATCGACTGGGCCCAGACGCTGTGGGCGAGCATGTGGATCGCGGAGCTCGTGTAGAAGACCATCACGGGCCACATCAAGACGCCCATCAGGAAGGCGACGCCCGGCCAGAGGTACGCCCGCCAGCTGCGCCGCCGCCAGACCGCCCTCCCGACGATCGTCTCCGCGAGCAGGCACAGCCCGAGGAAGACGAAGCCCGTCCCGAACATCCAGTGGACGACCTCCGGAGGGGGCTGCATCAGGTCTCCTCCTGCTCGGCCTGCTCGAGATCGGTGAGGAGGCCGGGGACGACCCAGAAGTGGAAGACTGCGCCGGCGAGGATCACGAGCAGCGGAGGCTGGATCGCCAGGTACCAGAAGCTGTGCGCGTTGGGCTCGAGCAGCGTGACCCGATAGGGCTGCAGGAGCGCCCAGACGAGTCCCGCGAGGGCGGTGAGCGGTCCGAGTGCAGAGACGGCCGTGTGCCGCCTGGACTGCCGCGCTCGGGCCGGGGCGCCTTCGCGGACGAGCTCCGCGTCGATCCTCATCTCCCGAGCTGATTGTACGACGATCGCTTGAGGCCCCGGAAAGCATCGGCGCGCGCTTCCCCTGCCAGGAAGCGGAGGAAGAAGTACGCAGCCGCGGCGAAGAGGACGGCGGCCTGCTCGAGCGCCATCGCGGCGCCGCCGACCTGCTGGTCGGTGAGCGGCGAGAGCCCCCAGAGGCGGGGCGCGTGCTCGTAGAACTCGTAGACGGCGCGGGGGATCAGGGCGAGCAGGAGCCCGAGCGGGCTGGCAAGGACGAAAGCGGCGAAGAGGTAGAGAGCTCGCGAGGCGCCGGAGAGGCGATGGGGCTCGTCCTGGAGGGCAGGCCACCAGAAGAGGAATCCGGCGGCGAAGTAGCAGGCGTGCTCGACGTGGATCAGGCTTTCTGGACGGCGCAGCGCGGCGTCGTACGCGGCCGGGATGTGCCAGGCAAAGTACGTGCCGAGCCAGAGCGGGAGGGCGACGAACGGGTGCGTGAATGCCCTGACGGCGCCCACGCGGCCGGCCGTGGCGGCGAAGGCCGGAGGCAGGCCGAGGACGCAGAGCGCGGGCGCCCACTCGGCGAGGACGACATTCTGGAGCAGGTGCGCCGAGAGCAGGTAGTGGAGCGAGAGGGCGTGGAGCGGCGTGACGAAGGCGGCGAGGACGAGGCCGAGGCCGGCGGCGAAGCATGCGATTCGGCGGCGATCCGTGGGGAAGCGGCGTACGGCGAGCGTGTAGCCGAGAGCGAGCGCCGGGACGAGCACGAGCGCCTCGAAGTCGAGCGTCCAGGCGTACGGATCGTGCATCGCGGGGACGCTACGCTATGACTCTGCGCGTCCGTGGTGTAGTGGAAACACGAGAGCCTTCCAAGCTCTAGTCACCGGTTCGAGTCCGGTCGGACGCTTCGTCCGACGCACGCGCTAGGCTGTTGCCTAGAATGAAAACAGCGAGAAAGAGCCCGGAAGCTTCGACGAGAGAACGGCGCCTCCGTGAAGGAGCTTGCTCGTCTGCTCAAAGTTTCGAGGTCGAGCGTAAGCCTCTGGGTACGCGACATCGAACTCACCGAAGCCCAGCGTGAAGCGCTCCGCCGGCGCATGGGGGCGAGGATCGACGGTTCGAGAGCGAACGCCGTGAACGCACTGGCTCGTCGACGTGGAGAGCAGGACACGGGCAGGGCCCACGCTCGCCGCGGTTCCCTGCTCCACGCTGCGGGTTGCATGCTCTATTGGGCCGAGGGCTCAAGGAGCAGAAACACCGTCGAATTCGTCAACTCGGCTGCGGCGATGGTCTCGTTCTTCCTGACGTTTCTCCGAGCATGTTTCGGCGTGCCGGACTCAAAGATCCAAGTCAGGTGCAACCTCTTTGCCGATCACGTCGAGCGCCAGTTCGAAATCGAGCAATTCTGGTTGGACACGCTCGGTCTTCCACGGAGCTGTCTTCGGAGGTCGACGGTACCGTTACTCGAAGTACAGCACGAAGAAGCGGCGCAACAAGCTCAAACACGGCACATGTCGCCTGACACTTTGCGACACAGCAGTTGTCCAGCACATCTACGGCGCGATTCAGGAGTACGCCGGCTTCGATCGCGAGGAGTGGGTCATGTAGTCGGCCCGGCTATCGAGGTCGCGGAGGCCTACGGAATCGAATCGGCGAGCGTCTCGATGCCGGAGGCGGTGGGCTCCAGGTCGCCGGACTCGAGCCCCTCGACGATCTCGCGCGCGAGCTCCCGAGCCTCCCTTTCCTGCCCCGGAGTGAGCAGGGTATTGACGGTTGCAATGACCACGCCGTCCGAGACGAGATCTACCCCAACGGTGTGCAGGTCGCGCTTCCGGAGGTACGAATCTTCCTCGATGCCGAGGCGCACGGTGATCTCCCGGCCGTCCGGAAGCGATGCTTGCTGCTCGATCGTGCGCCTGCGCAAGCTCATCGGATCTGACATTTCGCCCGCGGGCCTGCTCTAAACGTCCGACTCCCCCGCAATGCTGGCGAATCGTGCAGGAGCGCCTCGTCCGCTTCCGGGCTTCGACGATCCTGGCCGTGCTCGGGATTGCAATCGCGGTCGCGCTCCTGCTCGAGATCCTCTGGATCGCCCGTCAGGTCCTGACCTGGATTCTGATCGCGATCTTCCTCGCCCTCGCTCTGAATCCCGCCGTGGACTGGTTCCAACGGCACGGCGTCAAGCGCCGCGGCCTCGCCACCGGTCTGACTTTCTTGCTCGCGCTCCTGGCGATCGCGGGGATCGGGGCACTCTTCATCCCAACCCTGGTCGACGAGGTGAACGGCTTCGTCAGGGCACTGCCCGACTATGTCGACGACTTGACGCACAGGCGCGGCCGTCTTGGATTCCTCGAGACGAAGTACCACGTGACCGAGCGTGTGAGGAATGCGGTCCAGTCGGGCGGGGCGTCGGGTGTCCTCGGTCTGACGGGGACGGCACTGGCGATTACGAAGGGCATCATCACGGCGATCGTCGCGGCGGTCACGATCACGTTCATGACGCTGTTCATGCTCCTCGAAGGGCCGACGTGGGTCGATCGCTTCTACGGCCTGCTCCCGGCGAAGTCGCGCGACCGCTGGCGCGAGATCGGCCGGCAGATCTACCGAACCGTCGGGGGCTACGTGACGGGCAATCTCTTGATCAGCCTCATCGCCGGTGTCTCCTCGACGCTCATGCTCCTCGCGCTCGACGTCCCCTATGCGGTCGCGCTCGGCCTGCTCGTCGCGATCCTCGACCTGATCCCGCTCGCCGGCGCCACGATCGCCGCGATCATCGTCGTCACGATCGGGTTCCTGCACACGATCGTGGCGGGAATCATCCTGATCGTGTTCTTCGTCGTCTACCAGCAGGTCGAGAACCACCTGCTCCAACCGGTCGTCTACAGCCGGACCGTCCAGCTCTCGCCGCTCGCCGTCCTCCTCTCCGTCCTGATCGGAGCGGAGCTGGCCGGGGTGCTCGGCGCGCTCGCCGCGATCCCGGTCGCGGGGACGCTTCAGGTGCTCTTCCTGGCCTGGCTCCAGGAGCGGCGTAAGCACCCGCGCAGCGCCGTCGGCGGGACCGTCTAGCCCGAAATCCTGCTTTCGAATATCCCCCTTTTGGGGGGGAGCCGGAGTGGCGGAATGCCGATCTCGCTTGTGTGCGCGTGCTCGCCGGTCTCAGCGCAGTCGCGGTCTTCGCCCTCTGCGCCATTCCCGACGCCCCCGCCGTGATGCAGAAGCCCTCGTACGCGGGCGCTCGCTTGCAGACGGCAGTCGCCCGCAGGCACCGGGCTGCGCCCTCGTCATATCTGAGCGCGCTCGAGGCCGACATCGTCGCCCGCCTGAACGCGCAGCGCGACGCGCGTGGGCTCCGGCCGCTTCGTGTGTCGCGGGGCCTGACAAGGGCCGCGAACTATCACAGCCGCCAGATGGGGACTCTCGGCTTCTTCGAGCACGAGTCGCGCAACGGCGCGCCGTTCTGGCGCCGGATCGCGCGGTTCTATCCCGCCGGACGGGGCTACTGGTCGGTGGGCGAGAACATCTTCTGGGAGTCGCCCGAGACGAGCGCCTCGAGCGCGGTGCACGAATGGATGATGAGCCCTCCGCACCGCCAGAACATCCTTACGGGAGAGTTCCGCGAGGTCGGCATCGCGGCGGTGCATTTCGACTCCGCTCCGGGCGCCTTCGGCGGCCGGCCGGTCACGATCGTCACCGCTGACTTCGGCGTCAGACGCTGAGGACCGCCCCGCCAGGGGCTACCCTGTTTCCCGGGCGCCTGTAGCTCAGAGGAAGAGCGGCGGCCTTCTAAGCCGTTGGTCGGGGGTTCGAATCCCTCCAGGCGCATTCGGCGTCTCCGCGCGCGGGCGCTAATCGATGAACTCGGCGCTCGACTCGGGGTTCGCCGCCCGCCAGGCCTTGAGGAAGAGATCGAGCTCCATGCGCACACGGCCATGCCTGACCGATGAGAGCCGGGAGACGGACCTGCTCGGCAATGTAGTCCTGCCTCCGCAGAAA
>WNGB01002887.1_pt1 | contig 27457 bp, 24 predicted proteins | sample 5400681 | NCBI WGS metagenome assembly WNGB01 (sample SAMN13153367, study PRJNA577476) | soil metagenome | isolation source: 115 cm soil or saprolite under grassland replicate 2 | place: USA:California | collected 2016-06-15
GCCACGCGCACGTCACCATCGTCGGCCCCGTCGGCGTCGGCAAGACCTTTCTCGCCCATGCCCTGGGCCACATCGCCTGTCGGCGCGGCGCCACCGTCGCTGCGGTCCGGACCGATCAGATGCTGAAGACACTCAAGCACGCACGCCTGGACAACAGTTATGAGGCGCAACTGCGGACCTTCGTCGCCGTCGATCTCCTCATCCTCGACGACTTTGCCATCGACATCCTCGATCCGACCGAGAGTCGAGACCTCTACGACCTGCTCCTGGAGCGCTATCGCACGGGGTCGATCATTGTGACGTCGAATCGCGGACCCGACGAGTGGCTCGCCACGTTTGCCGACCCGGTCCGCGCGCAGAGCGCCATCGATCGCTTCACCAGCAATGCCTACGATCTGATCATCGAGGGCGAATCGTATCGACCGCGGCTCAAACCGCGGCTGGCCACCGACCCCCAGGCTCGCACGCGATGACCCGCGATCCGCGGGACACGCCCACCGCTCGGCCCCGGCCACGACGGGGGCGCTCGGCGGCAGCCTCGGCCAGCACCGGATCTCCGTTGACGGCCGCCGAGCGCCTCCAGGCTCTGCTCGGACCACGACGATGACGATGAGGACGCCGTCACGAGGAGGGATGTAGACAGCAACCGGGTCGTTAAGGCAGGCTACAGCGCGCGCAGGCGAGAGAACAACTCAGGGGGGAAAGGTTTTGAAAAGCCAGGGTCCCTTCCTGCTGAAAACCGACAGGTTGCAATCCCAATCACCGCCAGAGGGTTTTGGAGCGCTGGCGCGTCCGGAGGAGCTTCAGCGCGAAACCGACGGCGTTGAGGCCCTCCAGAAGATGGCTCCCACTACACGAAGCGACTCTTTGAAGCGACCCTGCCCGCAGTCGATTCCGCCGAGAGACGTTATCAGTGCCACGCGCGATGCCACGCGAATCGTTCACGGCGTGGGTGCCACGCGGTCTGCCACGCGCTTTGGGCTGGGTTCTGGCGGGCTGAGCGGGGGAGTGACGGAGACGCGCCGTGCTGAAAACCTTGGGAATTTCGAAACTTCTTGCGGAGATTGGCGCGCCCGGCAGGATTCGAACCTGCGACCTTTGGCTCCGGAGGCCAACGCTCTATCCAGCTGAGCTACGGGCGCGTACCAAGACGGAAGACGGAAAACGGAAGAAGGAAAACGGAAGAAGGAAAACGGAAGAAGGAAAACGGAAGACGGAACTTTCTTCCTTCTTCCTTCTTCCTTTTTCCTTCTTCCTTCTTCCGCCTTCTTTCTTGAATAAGTGCGCTCGGAGGGATTTGAACCCCCGACCTACGGGTTCGAAGCCCGGCGCTCTATCCAACTGAGCTACGAGCGCGTGAGTTCGACAGTCTATCACCCGATCGGATTCCTCGCGAAGCAGAGATCGTCGACGATGCGGCCGCCGATGAGGTGTTCCTGGATAATGCGCTCGGCGTGCTCCGGCGTCACGGTTCGATACCACGCGCCTTCGGGATACACGACGCAGATCGGACCGTCGGTGCAGATCCGCAGGCACTGGCACTTCGTGCGATAGAACGGGCCATCCGGGCCGGCGATATTCAATTCCTTCATCCGGCGCTTCAAATACTGCCACGTCGCATCGCCGGCCTCTGGATCTATACAATCAGGGCCGACGCAGACGAATAAATGCCGCTTCAGCTTGCCGATGCCGAACGCGGCGACGGGCTGGTCGGTCGATTCGTACTTCTTTCCCATCCAGCCTCGATCATACGGCACCGCGCTTGCTCCTCCCGCGCGAGGAGGCGTGCATGGCTGACAAGTGGAACCGCGAAGAGGACGACATGACCGGCGCGGGGGACGAGGAGATCCGCGGCGTCGCCAGCGACGAAGAAGAAGACGAGTTCGATGACACCGACGACCTCGACGAGGAAGAAGACGAGGAGAGCACCACCTTCTAGGGCGAGCGTCGGGTGAACTTCTCGAGCACGGCCTTAAGGTCTGCGGGCGCCGACGTCCGCAGGCCTTCCCACAAATCTCCAACCTTTCGGAACCGCGCAGGCGCCGTGCGAATCGTAAAGTCGCGCGGATCCAGCTTTCCATCCACCTCTTTCCACGCCAGCGGCGTCGAGACGCCCGCGTAATCGCTCGCCCGCGCGCTGTACGCGGTCGCGAGCGTCTTGCCGAGGATGTTCTGCAGATAATCGACGTACACGGTCCCTCGCGGCCGCCGCGCGACCGTGCGTTCCACGGTCGCGACTCTCGGATGCTTCGTCGCCACGAGCGTCGCGACGATCTGGCAGAGGAGCTGGCCGGTTTCGTACGACGTGCCTGGCGGCAGCGGGATATAGATGTGCAGTCCGCTGGACCCTGACGTCTTCGGGAATCCGGGGATGCCCAGCGCCTTCAGCTCGTCGCGCACCCACCGCGCAACGTCGACGACGTTCGCGAACGTCGCGCGATCGGTTGGATCGAGATCGAGCGCGACGTGATCCGCATCCAGCGGCGAGTGCACGCGGGAAAACCACGGGTCCTGCGAGATGGCCGCAATCTGCGTCATGTACAGCAGCGTCGTCAGCGATCCGCCGATGAGCCGTTTGGCATCCGGTTCGCTGATTGGATCCGTGTCGTCGGCCAGCATCTCGATCCGGACGCCCGCCGGCGGCCGTTCTTCGCGCGAGCGCTGCTGATAGAACGCCTTGCCGTCCACACCGTTGGGAAAGCGCTTCATGACCAGCGGTCGATCGGCCACTGCCGGGAGCAGGTACGGCGATACTTCGACGTAGTAGCGAAGCAGCTCGCCTTTCGTGATCTTCAGCTTCGGCCAGAAGACCTTCGAGACGTTCGTCACCTTGAGGCGATCGCCATTTGGAAGCGTCAGCACGCCATCTTTGCGCGCGTCCTCCAGTGCCCGGAGTTGTTCGATCACTGAAGATGGCGCAGCCGGATTCTCTCGCACGACTTCTCCCGCGCCCTTGTCGTCGCGCAGGCCCAGATACACGGGATGACGAAGCTTGTCGTCGGCCGTCCACTCGGTGAATCGGACTTGCGCGACGAGATCCGGACGCGCCCAATGCGCGGGTTCGTTGGTTTTGATGCGCTCCGAGAACGGTGATGAGGGAATTTCGCGCGCCTTGAGCAGCTTCCCCACGCGCGCGAGCTCCTTCTGATCGAAGCCGGTGCCGGTATGCCCGACGTATTTCAATCGTCCCGCTTCCTGCACGCCGAGCAGCAGCGCCCCGAAGTACTGCCGCGTCTGCCGCGGCTCGGTCCAGCCGCCGACGACGAACTCCTGCTCTTTGACCAACTTGATTTTCCGCCACGCCGGCGAGCGGCGCCCCGGCTCATAGGTGGATGCGGCGTCTTTCGCGATGAGCCCTTCCCATCCTTCTTTCGCCGCGCGGGCGTGGAGCGCCGTCGCGTCACCGGCGACCTGCTCGCTGAGACGGATCACGTGTCCTTCCGCCTGAAGGCGGAAGCTGCGAGCTTCTGAGGGGCCGGCGTGACGTTCGCTGGTCGCGGCCTGACGTTTACTCGTCGTCCCTGTAGTTTCCGCCTTCAGGCGGAAGTCTTCTTCGAAGATTTTCTCAAGTCGTTGCCGTCGTGCCGTCAACGGCAGCTTGCATAGGTCCTCGTTGCCATCGCGCAGCAGATCGAACGCGATGAACGCGACAGGCTGCGCCTGCTCGGCGCGCTCGATGTCGCGGGAACCGAGGAGGTGCATCCGTCCCTGGAGTCGTTGGAATCCCGCCGGACGGCCGGACTCGTCGAGGGCGACGACCTCGCCGTCGAGCACGATGGGTCTCTTCAGATTCGCCGAGAGCGCCTCGAGCGCCTTCACGACCGCGGGGAACTGGTTCGTCTTCTCGTTCCCGTTGCGGGACCACAGGCGCGTGCGGCCGCGCGGGAGGACCTCGACGAGCGCCCGGATGCCGTCGTACTTGGGCTCGTAGACGAGGCCTTTGTGCACCAGCGGCGCGTCGGCCAGCGTCGCCAGCATCGGGCTCAAATCCATCCCCGAATTCTGCGCTATCCTTGACGCTCATGCACCTTCGCCGGAAATCGCCCGGGCTCGCATCCATTTTCGGGGCGCTGGAGCTTCGCGTCCTCGAGGCGCTGTGGCGCCGCGGCGACGCGACCGTGCGCGATCTGTGCGAGGACTTCCCGGCGGCCGCTTACACGACGTTGATGACGACGATGGAGCGGCTGCACAGGAAGGGAGTGCTGGAACGGCGCAAGAGCGGGCGCGCCTTCGTCTATCGCGCCACGAGCACGCGGTCCGAGCTCGAGTCCGGCCTGATCACCCGCGCGATCCAACCGCTGCTGTCGGGCGACAGCGCGCATCCCGTCCTTTCCTGTTTCGTCGAAGAAGTCAGCCGCCAGGACGAGAAGCTGCTCGACGAGCTCGAACGGCTGGTCCGCGAAAAGCGCCGCCAGCAGGAGAGCGGGCGATGAGGTTGTGGCTCTTCGCGCTTACGCTCACGTTCTCGACGTTCGCGGTTGTCGTCGTGATCGCGTCAGGATTCGTGTCGTGGCTCGCGCCGGCGGCGTCACGGCGGCTGGAACGTCATTCTCCGGCCTCGCGCGCGGCGATGCTCTTCCGGCTGCGCATGCTTCCCGCGGCGCTCGCGGCCGTGATCGCGGCGGGCATCACGCTGCCGATCTATCTCGCCTACGAGCCGCGTGATTCAGACGAAGCGCTCGCGCGGACGCTGATGCTGCTCGGTGTTGCGGGTGCCTCGCTGATGATTCGCAGTGGCTCGCGTGTGATCGCTGCCTGGCGGGCAACGCGCCGCGTTCGCCGCGAATGGCAGGGGAGGGGACGCCGCATCGAGGGTTTCGACACGACACTGCCGCTGTTTGCGATCGATGAGCCGTTTCCCACCGTCGCCGTCATCGGCGTTTCGCGCCCTGCGCTCTTTATCTCGGAACGCGTGCTCGGCGCATGCACCCGTGAGGAAGTGGGCGCGATGCTGCGCCACGAAGCGGCGCACGTGACCGTGAAAGACAATCTGAAGCGCTTCCTGATCCGGGCGTGCCCCGACCTCCTGCGCCGCGGAAGCGAGCTCGATCGCGCGTGGGCCCGCGCGGCGGAAGAAGCGGCAGACGCGGCCGCGGTCGCGCATCTTCCGTCGTCTGCTGTCGCGCTCGCCGAGGCGTTGATTCGCGTCGCGCGCCTGGCGCCCCCTCGCAACACTCCCGAGCTCGCCAGCGCGTTTTATCTCGGCGGCAGCATCGAATCGCGCGTCCGTCGCCTCGTCTCGCCGCATCCCGCGCCCCAGGCGCCGACCCCCTTCGGCTCCGTCATGCTGATTGGCGGCACGCTGTGCCTCGCCGCCGCTGTGCTCGCGGCCGCCCCGGCGCTTCATCAGGGAATGGAGCTGCTGGTCAGCCGTCTGCCCTGAATTTCCAAATTTCCCAATACTACGACCTCTGGTAGTAGCTGATCCCCCTCGGTAGACTTGTCCGATCTCCATGTCTGCGCCCATGGTGTCTTTCCGCGTCGAGAACCCCCGATAGCGTCGAGAACCTCTTCCTTGTGCTTACGTAAGTCCCCCTTCGTCTGGCTCCTCGAGAAGGAATGGCGCGAGCTGCTCTCGTCGCGCGCGTGGTGGGTCATGCTCATCCTCATCGGGCCGCTCGTTGGCGTGTCGTTCATCAGCGCCGTGCGGACGTACGCAGAATTGAGCGGCTATGGCGGCACGGCGGAAGGCGTCGGCGCGCAGTTCGCGTATTACCCGGTGGCCACGGCGCACCGCCGAATCCCGATCTCTTCCCGGAGAACAATCCTGTCCTGCATCCGCCGGTCAGCGGACGCGTCGGCCTGTGGGCGAAGACAGACAGCACGAGCTATTTCAAGGGTTACGTGGTGGATTCGAAATGACTGGTGAGGTGCTAACAGTGCTGAAGGTGCCAAAGGTGCTAACGGTGCGGGTGCTGATGGTGCTTATGGTGCTTGCTGTCGGTGCTGTCGCGAGCGCGCAGTCGCCGAACAACGCGGGGATTCTTGTGATCGTTACGGACCAGGCGGGGCTCGTCGTCAAAGACGCCAAGGTCTCCGTGACGAACAATCAGACAGGAGCGGTCCGCGAGTTGATGTCCGGCGCCGATGGAACCGCGTCGTTTCCGGCGCTGTCGCTGACCGGAACTTACACGCTCAGCGTGACGAAGCAGGGCTTCGCCGACGAGACGCGCAACAACATCAGCCTCCGGTCCGGCGAAAGGGCGACGCTGAGGGTGAAACTCCTCGTGGGCGTTGAAAAGTCCGAGGTCACCGTTTACGGCACGAGCGACGGCGTGCGCGCGGATTCGCAGATCGGCGGCCGGCTGGACGGCGCGACGATCGACGAGACGCCGATCCTCGGCCGCAAGATCACCACGCTGCCGTTGCTCAACTCCGCGTTTCGGCAGGGCAAAGGCACCGGCGACGTGTTCGTCAACGCCACCTATTTCATCACCGGTTCGGGCAGCCGCCGCACGACGACGTACATGCTCGACGGGGCGAGCAACGACGAGGGATGGGGGCGGCAGACGATGCTGACGACGGTACCGATTGGCGCCGTGCAGGAAGCGGCAATCCTCGCGAACGCGTTTTCCGCCGAATTCGGGTGGACGGCCGGCCCCGCGCTGAACATCGTCACCAAGTCGGGCACCAACGACACGCGCGGTGAAGGCATCTACCTCGCCCGTCCGGGCGGACTGCAGGCGAAGACGTTCGGGACGACAGGTTACTGCCCGCCGTCGGTGCCGACGTGCACGACGCCGACCACGCTCGTGGCGATCAATCCCGCGGATTCGCCGGACGAATTGAACCAGCTCTCCGGTTCAATCGGCGGGCCGATCGTGAAGGACAAGACGTTCTTCTTCGCCACCGCTGATTACACGCGGCAGGACCGCACGACGCTTCTCTCGAGCACGCTGCCCGCCTTCGTGCTGCCGGCCGACGGGAGTCTTGAATATGTCGGGCATTACCGGCAGAAGCTGCTCAACGCCCGGATCGATCACAAGTTGACGCCGGCGCAGACGCTGATGGTGCGCGGAAATTACGATCACTTCTTCGATACCAATCCGAATGATGCGGTTGTCGGCACCAGCGCGCCGACCGTCGCGCGCAGGTATACGCGCGGCTCGCGGTCGGCACAGCTCAATCACACGGCGGTCGTCAGCTCCAACCTCCTCAACGAGGCGCGATTCGCGTTCCTGGATGGGGCTCCCGTCACGCTCTGGGAGGCCCAGAATCCTTCGACCACGTACTCCCGCGCGGGCTCGGTGCCGTTCACGATCGGCGAATCGCGCGCGGCGGACATCTCGGGCCGTCAGTACCAGTTCTCGGACACGGTCTCGCTGTCCCGCGGCGCGCACAGCCTGCGGTTTGGCGGCAGTGTGATTCATCACACATCGGGAGGCACCGGCAGCGAGCCCGGCCAGGCGACGCTCGGCACGTTTACGTTCCTCAACACGACGACGGCGCCTTTCACGCAGCTGACGCTCGCGGACGTGCAGCAATACACCCAGCCGGTCAGCTACGGCATCACGAGCTACGAGTTGACCCAGTGGATGTCGGCGCTCTTCGTCCAGGATCGGTTCCGCGTCAATGATCAGTTCACGATCGATGCAGGCCTGCGTTACGACCGCCAGACGCTGACCGACGCAACGAAGAACTTCGCGCCGCGGCTCGGCTTCGCGTGGCATCCGCAGGGGGATTCACGCTTCGTCATTCGCGGCGGGTACGCGATGTACTACACGCAGATCCGCGCCAATGCGCTGGCGAGCGCGCTGACGGGTGGACTCGACGGCATCGTCACCTACACCGCGGCGCCGGGACAGACGGGCTTCCCGAACTGCTTGACGTGCGTGCCGGTGACTATCGATCCGCGGACGCTGCCGCTCGCGCAGCAGCCCGCGCGCAACATCACGATCCGCGCGGGGCAGCGGGACTTCTACAGGCGGCAGTTCGCGACGTATGGCCTGAACTTCGATCTGCTGCCGAATTATCCGGATGCGTTCGTGAATCCACGCAGCCAGGTGACGTCAATCGGCGCCGAGCGCGAGGTCAGGAAAGGCCTCTTCGCAGGCGCCGACTACGTGCACCAGCACTGGACCGATCTCGATCGCAGCGTCGATTTGAACGCGCCGGCGCCGTTCGACCGCACTGCGATCGGCCAGGTCAGGACCGTCGCCGCGGCCAACGCGACGCGTCCGATCGTGCCGGTGAACGGCGGCGTCCGCAACATCAACGTGCTGATGAATCTCGGCACCGCCGACTACGATGGCCTGCAGGCGCAGGTCAGCTACCGCGGCAGCCGCAAGTTCCAGGGAGCCGTGAGCTACACGCTGTCGAAGGCCACCAACACTACCGAGCCGGACGGCAACGGCATCGGGCCGAACGATGCGCACATCTCACGTCTCGGGGAAGAGGAGCGCGGCCCGAGCGTCGTCGATCAGCGGCACCGCGCAGTCATCACGGGGAGTTATAACCTGCCGTACAGCATCACCGCCGGCACGCTGATGCAGTTCGCCTCGGCGCGCCCGTTCAACGCGGTGACCGGCATCGACAACAACGGCGACGGTGCGAACAACGATCGTCCCGTTGTGAACGGCAAAGTCCTCGGCAAGTCCGCGTTCCGCGGCACGGGCACGCAGGACGCCGGCCTCTTCATCGAGGGGCGGATCAAGCCGGCAGGGCGCACACTTCTCCTCCGCATGGAGGGCTTCAACTTGTTGAACCACGCGAACATCCTCGGCCGCGCGCAGACGACATACGGGGACGCCGCGACGGTGAACTCGACGTTCGGCCAGGTGGTCGCCGCCGGCACGGCCACGAACGCGCTCCCGGCGCTGGCCAACATCGATCCCGCTCGCATGTGGCAGTTTCAGGTTCGCTTCTTGTTCTAGGAGCCTGCCCACCGTAGCGCGAAGCGAGAAGGTGGGAAATTCTGTGCAGCCGAGTGGCGGGGGACCGCAATCCGGCCGATAATCCTCCTATGGCTGCCAGACCGACCTGGAAGGGGTTCCTCAAGATTTCCCTGGTCAACATCCCGGTCCGGGTGTTTCCCGCGACCGACTCCGCCGCGACGATCAGCTTCAACCAGCTCCACGGCGAGTGCCAGACGCGCATCCAGCAGAAGCGATGGTGCCCGAAGTGCGAGCGCGAAGTACCGCTGGCTGAGGTCGTGAAAGGCTACGAGTTCGAAAAGGGTCGCTACGTCATCATGGACGAAGAGGACATGGCGAAAGTGCGGCCCGAGTCCACGCGCGTGATCGACCTGGTGCAGTTCACACCCGTCGAGTCAATCGACCCGATCTACGTGGAGCGTCCGTACTACCTGGCGCCCGACGGGCAGATGGCGCAGGAAGCCTTCGCCGTGATGCGCGAGGGCATGAAGGGCAAGGCGGGGATCGGCAAGCTCGCGCTCTACGGACGTGAATATCTCGTCGCGGTGCAGCCGAGAGAGAAGGGGCTCGTGATGTACACCATGCGCCGCTCCAACGAAGTGCGCAGCATGGACGCGATCGATGAGCTCGCCGGCGTTCCGTCGAAAGTGAAGCCGGACGAGATCAAGCTCGCGAAGCAGGTCATCTCGAACTTCGAAGGGGAGCTCGATCTCGCCGAGTACAAGGACGCCTACCAGGAAGAGCTGCAGCGGATCATCGATGCGAAGATCGCCGGCGAGGAAGTGGTGGCGACGACCGAAGAAGCGCCGCCCAAGGTCGTCAATCTGATGGACGCGCTGCGCCAGAGCCTCGATCGCGTGAGCACTGGCAAGAAGAAGACGGTGAAGGTCGAGAGCGCGGCCCCGGCGAAGGCGCCCGCGAAGAAGCGCGCGAGAGGATAGTCAGCGCGACGAGAATTGCGTGAAGATCTGCTCCCGCACGAAATTGGGAGTGGTCCCGCTTCCGGCGCGGATGATCAGCGTCAGCGGATCGTTCCCACCGACCTGCACGCGCCATCGATCGGACTGCACGTCAGGCGTGATGTGGATGGGCGGATCGCCCGCGCCGAGCTCGCGCAACGCGACCCTGGCGATGCGCTCCAGGTCCTGGCTTTCCATTTGGGGTGCGCTGACTATAGCGCACACAGGCAGAATGTGGAAATGCCGACGGCTGGGGGTAGTGGTCTAGTTTCAAATTGCCGCCCCGCTGGATGACGCGTCGCCGTGTGCGACAATCGGCGCATGCCTACCCGAGCACGTAAGCGCCCGCGTGATACCAACCAGTTGGCCTACCAGATCGTGCAGGAGGCCACGGGACAGACCGAGCAACCTGCCGAAGCTCCCGACACCCGCAACCCGTTTGCGGTCGGCCTGAGCAAGCTGGGCGCATCCAAGGGCGGTCAAGCCCGCGCTGCCAACCTGTCGGCTGCGCGCAGGAGCGCGATTGCGCGCAAAGCGGTCAAGGCGCGCTGGGCTGCGACTACTAAGAAGAAATAGACGATTTCCGGCCTGTTTTCGGCCTATTTGATACTTGCACGAGCAAGTATAATGTCTAATATGAACAGGCTGAGCACGGCCCAACGCGCCCACGTCGTTTCCGTCCTGGTCGAAGGCAACAGTCTCCGTGCGACAGCGCGTATCACTGGCGTGGCGCGGATGACGATTGAGAAGTTGCTGCGCGATCTGGGCACCGCCAGCAAGAGTTTTCACGATCGCAAGGTCCGCAACCTCTCGTCCAAGCGCGTCCAGTGCGACGAAATCTGGTCGTTCATCGGTGCGAAGCAGAAGAACGTTCCGGCCGAAAAGGCGGGCGCATGGGGCGATTGCTGGACGTGGACGGCGCTGGATGCCGACTCGAAACTGATTGTGTCGTACGCCGTCGGACCTCGTACCGCAACGATGGCCTACGACTTCATGAAGGACGTGGCGGGCCGTCTGTCGAACCGTGTGCAGTTGACGACGGACGGGCATCGGGCGTACTTGAACGCCGTGGACTACGCCTTTGGGATCGACGTTGACTACGCCATTCTGGAAAAACACTACGGCTCGTCGGCCAGTGGCGACAGCGGCGGCGTCCGCTACAGCCCCGCCAAATTCACGGGAGCGAAGCGAGCCATTGTGACGGGCAGCCCCGACAAGCGCCACATCTCCACGTCGTACGTGGAGCGTCAGAACCTCACGATGCGGATGCACATGCGCCGGTTCACGCGGCTCACCAATGCGTTCAGCAAAAAGATCGAGATGCACGAGCACTCCGTGGCGTTGCACTTCATGTATTACAACTTCGGCAAGGTGCATCAGACGTTGCGCGTTACGCCAGCGATGGAAGCGGGCATTGCTGATCATGTGTGGAGCATCGAAGAAATCATCGGCGTGCTCGGGGCGTAGCCGCCTTCTTCGGAGCCGCCTTCGGTGTGTCGCCAGTATGGAGGAGCGCGTATGCTGACTCCATAAATTTCAAGTGGAGCGTTCTTGCAGATACACTGAACTTCTTTCCAATCGACCCATCCGCGTCCAGTTCAGCACCTAACCCGTATCGGATAATCTGATTCTCGAACGCGGCCAACTGCTCAAACCAGAGTTCCCATTCCCGCACTTGGTTTTCCCGAATCTCTTCAACCTCCAATGGACCGATGGTGAATATCTGCGTACCTTTCCCGCAGGACGGAACAAAGGTCTTGGTGCGATAGACAGCCCATGCAGCAAGCCGCGTAGCAGCACCCAGACTCAAGTCCCAAGTGTGCAGTTTATTGAGCAGTGAAATTGCGTACGCTGAGCCTGCGCCCACGGCGACAAAATGATCGTGCGCCGTGATAGTAGTCTTGTACGTTGATAGAAGCCGTGGACGGCTATTCAGGTAGTAAGCCAGAATCAGATCGACTTCGAGCTGATGGTTCTCGGCCCACGCCTCCCCAAATGGAATCACGTGTTTTTTGTAGAATCGGCCGATCTGGTCGGACCACTTGGCTTCAAGACGGGCTTGGTTCATTGTCCCAGCCTCATGGTCGAACGTGTTCCACAACGCCTGACTCAGGCTTTCGATGTACCCCGCAGAACCGGATCCGCCCATAACAAGGGAACGCGGCTGCCCCTTCTCCCAGACGTGGTGGAGATCGAGTTTTTGCGCCTCAACCTTTACGTATCCGCCGTACGTTTCTTCAGTGTCCGCAGCGATGACAGCCCCGCTACCTGTGAGTATGCCGACTGCGATGGTCATGCGCTTCCTTTGCGGAAGCCGCCTCGGAACCAAACGCGGAATGCGCGGGCGCGGCGGCACGCTAAACATAAGCCGCGCCTACATGCCCGAGCAAGTAATTTGAAACGAGACCACTACCCGGCTGGGAAGCACGGACCCCAGATCCAGAAATGTCTGTCACTGGGCTGGGAAGAAGTTGGGGTGGATGACGGGACTCGAACCCGCAGCGTCCGGAGCCACAGTCCGGTGCTCTACCTTTGAGCTACACCCACCATCGTTGGCGGAGCTCTTTACTGTATCACGGCTCAACTGGCTGCGGCGGCGTCCCGGTCGTCCCGCAGCGCATCGACGGCAAGTTCCACGAGGCGGCCGTTGCTGACGCGCACGGCGGTGCAGTGCACGTGCTCGGATTTCTTCCCCTTCGCGTCGTACATCAACTTGTCTGCGCGCTGGATCAATTCCGCCGCGAGCTTGCGCGCGACACCGCGCCTCTCCGACACGGGGCCGATGCGCAGGCAGACGACGCCGACGTCGACGTTCACGGGACGGGATGAGAGCCGTGGTTCATCGTGCGACCAGTCGTGCGATTCGACCGCGTTCTTGAATCGACCGGCGATTTCCACCGCCTGGCCGCATCCGGGAAGATCGGGAATGAGGAAGCAGAACTCGTCGCCGCCAAATCGCGCGTGCAGATCGCGCGCTTCGCCGCGTTCAACGGCCAGGAAGTCTTGCGACCGGATCTGGTCCGCCAGAATCGCCGCGACCCCCTCAATGATCTTGTCGCCGACGGCGTGTCCAAGATTGTCGTTGTACCACTTGAAGCTGTTGATATCGACCACCCCGACACCGCACCAGCGCACGCGCTGTTCGACCGCGAGGAACGACTCCACGCGCTCCATGAACCAGTCGAAGTTGAGCAGCTTCGTCTTTGGGTCTCGATGCGACTTGTCGGTCAGCTCTGCGACCACGTCCTCGAAGTAACGCGCGATGTTGCTGACGGTGACGTCTTTCTCCGTGAGCTGGCGCTGGAGTCGCTCCATCTTGGCCGCGAACCCCTCTGAGAGCGCGCGGATCGCGTCGTGCTTCGACTCCTCGACGAGCTGCCGCTGCCGCGCGATCAGGTCCTCGATGCGGTGGAGCAGTTCTGACCCACGCGAAGCATCGAGTCCGAGCTCGTGCATAACCCAATCCCGCAGCTCTGCCGTGGTCGTGCGGTGGTCGGATTCGGTCCGGACGGAGCGCATGTTCCCGTGCACGGAGCATCAATCACCGTGCCGCGCGAAATCATTGATATCTCTGCAGAAATCGGAACCGGCTTACAGGATTATGGAAAAAAATTCACGAACTCAAGCGTGAATACCCGGTTTATCGACGATCCGCCGCCGCTCGCGGTGCAAAATCACGGCGCGTCGCCGACACGTAATTGTCCGATGAGGGCCGTGTGAGAAGGCGCGAGTCATCCCTACCGACGAGCTACTGGGTCTGCCGTTTGCATAGAGGGGACGATACATGAAGGCCCCTGACGGCCCGACGATCGCGACACTCGCGCTCCAGCACGAACACGATCTGATCGAGCGCGCACGGGAAGCGGAGGAGCGGTTGCGCCTGCTGCTCGACGGCGTGCACGACTACGCGATCTGCATGCTCGGACCCGACGGCGAGATCGTCAGCTGGAACGTCGGCGGCGAGCGGATCTTCGGCTTCTCCGCCGACGAGATCATCGGCCGGAACTACGCCTGTTTCTTCCCGCCGTCGGAGCGCGAGGACGGCAGGCCGGAGGCTCATCTGAAAGCGGCGTTCGCCGACGGCAGGCACGAGCTCGAAGGGCTGCGCGTGCGGCGCGGCGGGTCGGTCTTCGACGCGAGTGTCGTGATCACGCCGATGAAGAAGCCCTCGGGTGAGCACCGCGGCTACTCGCTCGTGATCCGCGACATCACCGAGCGGAAGCGGCTGGAGGACGATCTCCGGCGCCGCGCCGACGATCTCGATGCGGCGAATCGCGCGAAGGAAGATTTCCTCGCGACGTTGTCGCACGAGCTCCGCACTCCGTTAAATGCGATGCTGGGATGGACGCGCCTTCTGCGGATGGGACGCCTCGAAGGCGCCGCGATGCAGCGCGCGCTCGAGACGATCGAGCGCAACGCGCACCTGCAGGAGCAGCTGATTGCCGACATCCTCGACGTGTCCCGCATCGTCACCGGCAAGTTGCGGCTGAACCTGCGCCCGCTCGATGTGGGTCCCGTCCTCGATGCTGCGCTTGATTCCGTCAGGGGGACCGCGCAGGCAAAGGGGGTGCTCCTCGAGCGACAGATCGAGCCCGCCGGTAGCGTGCTCGGCGATGCCGACCGATTGCAGCAGGTGTTCTGGAATCTGCTATCGAACGCGGTCAAGTTCACGCCGCGCGGCGGAACAGTTACAGTCTCATCGGGCCGGGTCGGCGCCAACGCAACGATCAGAGTCAGCGACACGGGCGAGGGCATCGCGCCCGAGCTGCTGCCGTACGTCTTCGATCGCTTCCGGCAGGGAGACGCGTCGGCGACGCGGCCGCATGGCGGACTGGGCCTCGGCCTGGCGATCGTGCGTCACATCGTGGAACTGCACGGAGGCCAGGTGCAGGCGTGGAGCGAAGGCACTGGACGCGGCTCCTGGTTTGCATTGCAGCTGCCCGTCCGTGCGGTCCACAATCTCGAAGAGGTGCGGCCCGACGTCGAATCGCCGCTCGCAGCAGGATCAGGAACATGAAATCGGAAATCGCTGCCGTGCCCGTAGTCGCGCCGCACGTCCTGCTCGTGGATGACCACCGCGATACGCGGGAAATGTACGGTTGGTCGCTCGAGGCGCGCGGGTTCGCGGTCTCAATCGCCGGCACCGTCTCGCAGGCCGCGGCGCTCGCGTCCGCGCGCCGGCCGGACGTCATCGTCACCGATTTCTTCCTTCCGGGTCAGGACGGATTCGCGCTCGCGTCGCACATCCGCGAATCCGCTGCGCTGCACGATACGGCGCTCGTGCTCGTCAGCGGCCGGACGTTCGTCGGGAACACGGGCGACCACGCGAGGCGGCTCTTCGATCGCGTGCTGCTCAAACCGGTCCTGCCCGACGATCTGATCGCTGAAATCGTCCCGTTGATGCTCGACCGGGCAGCCGCCACGCTGCAACGGCAGGTGCGGGAAGTCCGTCAACGCGTGGAGCACGTGCCCGACGGCAGCACGGCCGGATGCGTTATGACGGCGGTCACGGACATCGCCGGCGAAACGCCCACGGCAGCGCTGCTCGCCGATTCCGCGGCGCAGTACATCGCTGTCAACGACGCCGCATGCTATCTCACCGGCCGCTCGCGAGAGGAACTGCTCTCGATGAGCGTGTGGGACCTCACGCCGCAGATCGACATACAGCGGGGGCAGGAACAGTGGGCGCGGTTCATCGCTGCGGGGACGCTGGCAGGTCCCTATCGCCTGAACGGACCGACGGGGTCGCCGATCGACGCGATCTTCTCCGCCGTGGCGCACGTACTGCCCGACGTTCACCTTTCGCTGCTCCGGGGAGTTCCCTCTGCCCTGCTCGAGACCCGCCCAGAACCCTAACTCATCCATCGAAGGCACGAAAACGCGGTGCAATTCCGAGCAGCATTGCTCCGCGCCCGGCTCGCGATCGTAGAGAATATTCGCGAGCGTCATGCCGCCGCCCGAAGAATCGGTGAGCGCGGGAGGGACTGGACGATGAATCAGCCGCAGAGCTTCAAGAAACACGCGAAGATTGTCCCGCTGTTCCATGGTGTGGCGTTTCCGATCCTCGTGATCAATTTCGTGTGGTCGATTTACCGCGTGATCACGCGGCCGTCAGGGGACACGGCGATTGCTGCGCTGCTGGGCATGGCGCTGGTGCTCATGTTCTTCTTCGCGCGTATTTTCGCGCTCAGAGTACAGGATCGCGTCATCCGCCTCGAGATGCGATTGCGGATGCGGGAGCTGCTCCCGCCCGACCTCATTGCGCGCATCCCCGAGTTCACCACCGCGCAGCTGATCGCGCTGCGCTTCGCCAGCGACGCCGAGCTGCCTGCACTCTCGCGAAAGGTCCTCGAGGAACGGCTCAACGATCAGAAGGTCATCAAGCAGATGATCAAGGATTGGCAGGCCGATTACCTGCGCGCCTAAGTGCGCCTCGACTCGATGCTCTCGGCCGTCGACCTGCACGCCTGCGGCGAGCCGGGACGCGTGATCGTTGGCGGCGTACGCGACGTGCCGGGGCGCTCCATGTTCGAGAAGATGCAGTATCTGGCGCAGAACCACGATGGCCTGCGCCGGCGGATGCTGCGCGAGCCGCGCGGATATCCCGCCGCGAACTGCAATCTCGTTCTTCCGGCAACGCATCCGGACGCCGATGCCGGGTTCGTGATCATGGAGCAGATCGAGTACCCGCCGATGTCGGGCACGAACACGATCTGCGTCACGACGGCGCTGCTCGAGACGGGAATGATTCCCATGCGCGAGCCGGTGACGGAGCTCACGCTCGAGGCGCCGGCGGGGCTGATTCGCGTCCGCGCGGAATGCCGCGACGGCAAGGTGACGCAGGTGGCGTTCCGCAACGTCCCGGCGTTTGCCGTGCACCTCGACGCCACGATCGAGGTGCCGACGCTCGGCAGCGTCCGCGTGGACGTGGCATGGGGCGGAATGTTTTACGTAATCGCCGACGCCGCGCCGTTCGGGCTCCAGTTGACACCGGACGAGGGGCGGGACATCACACGGATCGGCGAACTGATCAAGGCCGCGACCCGGGAGCAGCTTCCCGTCGTCCACCCGGAGAATCCGCACATTCGTGACGTGACGATCGCCCAACTCTCCGGTGCGCCCGCCTCGCCCGCGAACGACGGCCGAAACGCGGTCGTCGTGTCCACCGGCACGTTCGATTGGAATCGTCCGGTCACGTGGACCGGCGCGATCGATCGCTCGCCGTGCGGTACAGGCACGTGTGCGAAGATGGCCACGCTCCACGCGCGGGGCGCCCTCCGCATCGGACAGCCGTTCCGGCACGAGGGGATCCTCGGCACCGTGTTCACGGGACGGCTGCTCGAGGAAACAAACGTTGGTCCTTACCGCGCCGTCGTGCCGGAGCTTTCCGGGACCGCCTGGATCACCGGCTTCGCCCAATACGTCGTGGATCCGCAGGACCCGTTTCCAGAGGGCTTCACCGTTGGCGATATCTGGTAGAACTCCAGAACTTCAGAACTGAGATGAACCCAGAGCTGCGGCTGATCGCGGCGCCCGGGCCGACCTACGCCGCGCTCGCGAGGGCGCCATCCCGGATAGGACCGATCACCGCTCTTCGGCGGCCGCTGCTCGTCGCCATGATCATCGGATGCAGCACCGCGATTCTGGCAACGCGTCATGCGACGCCTTCGCTCGTCCTGAGCACGACGATCTGCTGGAGTGTGGTTGTCCTCATCCAGATCGCCATCGCGCTCGCGGTGATCGCGGCGCCGGCGCGGCGTACCGTTGGCATCCCGCGCGCGCTCGATCTGTTTTTCGCCGCGCACGCGCCGTGGTCGTTATGGATGCTGGCGCTGATCGCGCGGTCGCCCACTGCGGGAGAGCGCACGCTCGTTCCGGTTCTCGTGGCCGCGCTCGTGCCGATCGTACTCACGCCGCGAATCCTCGCGGCGTTCTTCAGGGAGGTCCTGGAACTCGATCCGCGTGAGGCGATCCGGTGCACGATCGCGCACCAGGCGATTACCTGGTCCGTGCTGATCGTCATGTTCGGGTGGGCGGTCGCGCTGATTCCGCGCATCGTGCAGTGGCTCAAATGAAGCTCGGAGGACGCGCTCTTGCGTGGGGCCTGGTGGGCGCCGGCGTAGTCCTGGGTTTCCATGCTGAAACTCCACGGCCTCTCGATCCGCCACGGCATGGCGCGGACGTCGTCCTCGCCGCCGACTTTCACGTGCACAGTTTTCCCGGTGACGGCGCTCTCGCGCCGTGGGATCTCGCCGTCGAAGCGCAGCGCCGAGGCCTGGATGCGATCGCGCTCACGAATCACAACCATCGCGTGTCCTGGTCGATCGCGCAAATGATGCCGTTCCATCGAGCCGGAGCGCTGTTGATCCCCTCGGAAGAACTGACGTCCGCCGCCTATCACATGGCCGCTGTCGGTACGAGCGGAAACGTTCCCTGGCACCAGAGCGCCGCGGCGGCAGCGGCGGGCATCCACGATCGCGGCGGAGTCGCGATCGCGGCGCATCCGGCGGGTGACGACGCGAAGGGATTCGATGACGCGGCGCTGGACGCGCTGGACGGCGTCGAAGCGGCGCATCCGCTTATGTATGCCGTGCGCAATGGCCGTCGGGATCTCGCGGCTTTTTATGAACGCGCCAGAGGGCGCAAGCCGCGAATCGCGGCGATTGGGTCCACGGACTTCCATTTTTTTGCGCCGGTCGGGTTCTGCCGCACCTTCGTATTCGCGCGGGAACGTTCGATCGACGGGGTGCTCGATGCGATCCGGAGTGGAGCGACGGTTGCGTGCGATGCGAGCGGCACCACATTCGGGCCAGCCGATCTGTCGGCGGCCGTCGCGGGCGCGTGCCGCGCCGCGGCAGGCGCGCCCGTACGAGATTCGGCGTGGACCGATCCGGCAAGCGCGCTGTGCGTATGGCTGGGTTTATTCGGGCTCGTACTCCTGGGCAGTCACGAGGCGGTCTAGAACAGCTGTTCCATGCCGCCCGATCTCCAACAGCGGCTGCTCGAGCTCGTGTCGCGCGCCGGGAAGCTGCTCGGCTCGCCGCGCATCGAAGACGTAGTCGGCGCGATGACATCGCCGGCGCGGAACTCGCGCGCCCGGCGTGTCCGGTGGACACGCCGAAGAACAACCTCCGCGTCGAGGCGTACACGCCTTCGGCCGAGATCGTGGACGCCGTGGAGCGGATCATGGCGGCGGCGGGAATCGAGATCGGCGGCGTCGAATACATGATCGACGCGCGCGACGGGAAGCCGTACTTCTACGACATCAACGCCCTGTCGAATTTCGTCGCCGACGCGCCGCGCGTCCTCGGCTTCGATCCGTTCGTCCGGCTTGCCGACTGGCTGCAAGCAGAACTCGCGGCCGCCGCCGAGAAGAAGGAGGAGGTGGCGGTATGAGATTCGGGTACTCGCCTCGTGGGAACGCCGAGCAGGTCGCCGATCGGATTCGCGAAGTCGAAAGCGCGGGCGTCGATCTGCTGCTGCAGTTCAATCCGCAGTACGAGGAAATGGAACGTTTCGCGAGGAAGTGATGCCGCTCGTCAATCGTTCTCCGCGAGCAGAGCCGTCACCCTCTTCACGTAGTTTTGCGTCTCTTTGAACGGCGGGACGGCGCGGTACTTCTTCACGTTGCCCGGTCCCGCGTTGTAGCTCGCGAGCGCGAGCCGGACGTTGCCGCGGTGCGCGTCGAGCAGCTGCCGGAGGTACCGCGCGCCCGCCATGATGTTCTGCCGCGGGTCCATCGGGTCGACGGCACCGAGTTCTTCTGCGACTTCCGGCATCAGCTGCATCAGTCCGAGCGCCCCTACCGGCGACACGGCCATGGCGTTGAACGCGGATTCGGTCTGCATCACTGCCTTGATCATCCGCGGATTGAGCTTGTACTTGTCCGCGGCCTCGGCGACGATGTCGTCGTAAGCATGTCGCACATCCGCGGGCGCCACGTAGTCGATGTTCACGCTCACGCTCGGCAGCGGCGTGGTGCGCTGGATGAAGCTCGGGAATTGAAACGGATTCGTTGGTTTGGACGAGGCTTGCAGCCGCGCTGCATGCGGAGCGGACAGTGCCGCGGCTGTTAGCAACAAGGTCCGCATGCCGGCTCGACGTCTGTCGCCGCGCCGCCGTTCCCGTCCGTGCCGCCCTCGACGCCGTCTCTCGTCGTGCCGCCGCTGTTCCGCACCTCGGAGGCCAAGTCCATCCGACTGCCACTCCGGGTGTGAGTCGGCTCTTCCGTTGCTCACAGCGTCCCAATGCTGCAAGCCCCGGTCCCTCAGCTATAAGTTCTAGTCCTGTTTCAGCGCACGGGCGGGGTCGACCAGTGCCGCGCGGCGGGCGGGCAGATATCCCGCGAGCGACGCGATGACGATCAGCACGGTGCCGGTGAACGCGATGGTCATCGGATCGCGCGGCGTAAGTCCGAAGAGCAGCGTCGCAAGGTATCGCGCAGCCCACAGGGACAGCGGCACACCGGCGACGACGCCGATAATCGCGAGCACCAGCGCCTGGCGCAGGACCATCCAGAGCACCTGCGAATAGCGCGCGCCGAGCGCCATGCGAACCGCGATCTCGCTGCGCCGGCGTCCCACGCCGTACGAGATGGTGCCGTAGAGGCCAATGCACGCGAGGGTGAGCGCGAGCGCGCTGAAGATGCCCGTCAGGCGTGCGAACAGGCGTTCCTGCCACAGCGAGTTGCCGATCTGGTTGTACATCGAGTCCAGCTCGACGACCGCAAGCGACGGATCGAATTGCTGCACGATCCCTCGTGCCGTACTCGCCAGCGACAGCGGATCGCCGGCAGCGCGCACGTGGAAGTAGAGACCGCGCAGGATGCCGCGGTTCGCTGTGAAAGGCAGATAAGCGGTCCGCGGAAACGCCCCGCGCACCTGGGAATACTTGGCGTCGGAGACGATGCCGACGATCTCGTAATCAATCGCGGGGTCGTACGGCTTTCCCGGGCTGTAGCGACGCTGCAGCACGTTCAGATCGCCGAAGAAGTACCGCGCCATTTCTTCGGTGACTACGGCAACGCGCCGCTTCCCTTCGACATCCGCCCACGTGATGTCGCGACCGGCGATGATGTGCATGCCCGTCGTCCGGGCGAAGTCCGGGCCGACGGCGTTGGTATTCAGGTTCATCGACGGCTTGGGCTCGACACCGGGGATGCTGATCGAACCATTGCTCACCCAGCCCGAGAAGAGCCGCAGGCGGGCCGCGCTCGCAGCCTCGACGCCGGGCGTCGCCGCGAGACGCTTGATCAACTCTTCGTAGAGCGCCGCGAGGCGATCCCCGGTGTAGCCGTTCTGTGAGGCATCCACGCCGAAGACGAGCAGCCGCCGCTCGTCAACGCCGAGCGGCTGGTTATGCAGGTTGTTCAGAGTGCGGATGAGCAGCGCCGCGCCCACGAGGAGCACGAGCGAGAGCGCGATCTGCACGACGACGAATGTGGTGGACCACACCTTGTACGCCGGATGATCGGACGCGATCTGGCCGGAGCCGGACTGCTTCATCGCCGGCAGCAGATCGACGCGGGTGGAAAGAATCGCCGGCGCCAGCCCGAAGAGCAGCGCTGTGACAATCGAGACGGCGGCGGCGAAACCCAGCGTGAAGCCGTCGACTCCCGTCTCCAGCAAGGGCCTGCGATCCGGTGGGACGAGGAAGAGCAGCCCGCGTGACGTCCAGCCGGCACACAGGACGCCGAGCACGCCGCCCGCAGTTGCCATCAGCAGGCTCTCGGTGAGCAACTGGCGAATCAGACGCGCGCGTGCGGCGCCGAGCGACAGGCGCAGCGCGAATTCCCGCCGCCGCGCCATCGCGCGCGACAGCAGCAGCACCGCGACATTCGCGCACGCGATGACGAGAACGAGGACGACCATCGCCATCAACAGGAACAGCGGCTGCTTGTACGAGGCGCGCAGCGTATCGATGCCGATCGATCCCGGCTCGAACCCGATGTGGGGCGGCGTCGTGCGATCGAGCTGCGGCAGCGCGTCCGCTGCGAACGATTGAAACATCGCGTCCACGCGCGCCAGCGCTTCACGCTCGCTGACGCCTGGCTTCAGGCGCGCCATGACGTGCGTCCACCAGTATCCGCGCGCGTCCAGCAGGGAGGGAGTGTTCGCCGGACGGAAACCCCACGGCACGAGCTCCGGCGCGTTCAGCATCGGCACCCACACATCGGGCACGCGTCCCGGCTGCACGCCGAAGAACCGCGGCGATGCGACGCCGACGATCGTGAACGGCAGCGAGTTGATGGTGATCTGCCGGCCGACGATCGATGGATCCGCGCCGAAGCGGCGCGACCAGTACGCATAGCTCAGGACCGCCACCTGCGCCGCGCCCCGCTCGTCGTCTGGCGCGATCAAGCGCCCTGCCGCGGGTGTCACACCCAGGCCGCGGAAGTACTCGCCGGATACCATTTCTCCATCGACCCGCTCCGCGCCGTTGTCGGCCGACAGCGTCACGTTGCGTCTGTCGCTGCCAAGCGGCGCAAAGGCGAACACGCTCGTGAACAGATCCGTCTGCTTCTGGACTTCGCGGAAAAACGGGTACGCCTGCGAGCGGCTCGCCCTCTTGTAGGCAGGATTGCCGGGGCCTCCACTGCCGCTTTGATTCAGTCCCTGCGGCCAGGTCTCTCCGTGCCAGTGGAAGAGGACGAGCTCGTCGGGATTCTGCACCGGGAGACTTTTCAGCATCACGGTGCGAATCAGGCTGAAGATCGCCGTGTTCGCGCCGATTCCCAGCGCGAGCGACACGGCAATCACCGCCGCGAGCCCCGGGCTTCGCCCCATGTTGCGGAGCGTGAACCGCAGATCCTTGAAGAAGCCGTCCATGCTCATTCGCGAATTATCACTCGCTTTACTGGATCGCTGAACGCGGATTTTTGAATTTGCGTACTGCCACATCCCACCGCTTCAACCAACCGTTCTTGCGGTGATCACACCAGCCACGCGGATCCGACGCTCGTCCCGCAATCGATGCACTTCGTCACACGGTGTCGCGTCCGCGGGAAACCTGACCGTTGTCCGAATTCACGGTATTCCGCTTGCGTTGCGCGGTGCGGAGGCCAAACCAGATGACGAACTCGCAACGCACGTGGCGCAGGTGCGCCGCCTTGATGTTCTGCGCCGTCGTGCTCGTGGCGCCATCGGCGCGCGCGCAGGTGTTCACGGGGCGCATCGACGTGACCGTGACCGATAGCACCGGCGCAGTTCTTCCCGGCGTCACCATTGAAGCCATCGGAGCGCAGAACCAGAACACGACGACAGACGCCAAGGGAGAGGCGCACCTGTTGAATCTGCCGTCCGGCACCTACCAGGTGAGAGCCGCGCTGCAGGGATTTGCGAATTACTTGAACCGGGCCGTTCCAGTGAGCGCCGGCAGCGTCATTCCGCTTCGCGTGACGCTTGGCGTGCAGGGGGTCGCCGAACAGGTGCAGGTCTCCGCAGAAGTGCCGATCGTCGAGCCGAAGCGGCAGGCGATCTCGACGAATATCACCAACCAGGAGCTGCAGAACATTCCGACGGCGCGCGATCCATGGGTCGTGCTGCAGACCGTTCCCGGCGTCATCGTCGATCGCGTGAACGTCGGCGGATCGGAATCGGGGCAGCAATCCAATTACATCGCGAAGGGCGCGACGACCGGCGACAACACGTGGTACATGGATGGGATTCCGATCACGGACATGAGCGCGCTGGGATCGTCGCCGAGTTACTACGACTTCGACATGTTCCAGGAGATGCAGGTCACGACGGGCGGCACCGATGCGCGGCAGGCGACGCCAGGCGTGCAGATGAATTTCGTGCTCAAGTCCGGCACAAACACGCCGCATGGCTCGGCGCGCACTTACTACGAGAACAAGAGGCTGCAGGGCAACAACCTGCCCTCGGATCTCGTGGAGGCGCTCGGCGGCACGAGCGGAAAAGGGAACCGTCTCAATAAGTACGCGGATTACGGCGGCGAGCTTGGCGGTCCCGTGGTGCGCGATCGCCTCTGGGGCTGGGCATCATTCGGCCGCACCGACGTGAACACGCAGACGCTCGCCGGCGTGGCCGACAAGACGAAGCTGACCGACGTCGCCGCAAAGCTGCAGGCAGCGTTCAGCAAAAAACTGCGCGGCAACTTCACCTTCTTCAGCGGCAACAAGGAGAAGGATGGGCGCGGCGCCGGCCCGTTCAATCCGCCCGAGACCACGTGGATTCAGAACGGCCCCTCGAAGATGTACAAAGGAGAGATCGATTACGTTGCGTCGAGCTCGCTGTTCCTGACGGCGCGCGGCGCACACGTCAACGGTCCATTTACGCTCACGCCGAAAGGGGGCCTGGATAACGGCCAGGTCTTCCTCGACAGCGACGGCGTGTTTCACAACAGCAATCTTTACAGCTCCAACGATCGGCCGCAGATCGTCTTCAACGGCGATGGCAACTGGTTTAGAGGCAGGCACGAGGTCCGCTTCGGCACGTCGGTGCGGAACTACACCGACGACACCATCTTGCGATACGCGGGGGACTTCCTCGACGTCGAGATCGATCCGAATGGGACGACGATCGCGATTCCGATTCGTCCGTACCACCAGGTCAACCGCGCGCTCTACACGTCCGCCTACGTGGGGGACACGCTGACGATGGACCGGCTGACGCTGAACGGATCGGTGCGGTTCGATCGCGCGACCAGCTCGGTCGATGCGATCACAGTGTCCGCGCACCCGGTGGTTCCGGACATCCTGCCGGGCGTCAGTGCGCCGGAAATCAAGAACGCCGTGGTCTGGAACACGCTTTCGCCGCGGGCTGGTGCCACGTACGCGCTGGGCGGCGATCGCAAGACACTCGCGCGCGTCAGTTATTCGGCGTTCGCGAGCCAGCTCGCCGCGCCGGTGGCAGGCAACATCTCCTCAGCCGGCTTCGCGTACGCGTATTACCTCGCCGTGGACTCGAACCACAACTTCAACATCGAGCCGGGCGAGCTGCGCCGCTTCCTGTTCGCGAAGAACATCCTGCCTGATAACCCGACGAAGGCGGTCAACCAGATCGATCCCGGTTACAGCGCGCCACGCACGCACGAAGTGACCTTCGGCGTCGATCGCGAGCTGTTCACGAACTTCGGTGTCTCGGCCGCCTACACGTGGCGCCGCTACGTCAACCAGCTGTGGAACGTCGCACCCCCGATCGGCGCCACGTCGGCGGACTACGTCGAGGACGGCCGGCTCACCGGAACCCTCCCGGATGGCTCGACGTACGACGTGCCGTACTACGCGCTGAGCGAGAGCGCCGCGCCCGAAGGCGCCGGCACGCTCACCGCCAACCGCGATGGCTATCACCGCTCGTTCAACGGCGTCGAGTTCGCGGCGACCAAGCGGCTCTCCAACCGATGGATGGGACGTTTCGGCTACTCCTGGAATCGCTCGCGCGAATACTTCGACGATCCGTCGAAGTCGATTGTCGATCCGACGCCGCTGACGTCCGATCCGCTCCGGAACGGCGGCCTCGTTACCGTGCCCACGGCCGGCAGCGGCAAGTCGCAGATCTACCTGACGCTCCCGTCGTATCAGTTCACCGCCAACGGCTTCTACCAGGGTCCCTGGGGGGTGAACGTCGGCGGCAACTTGATCGTGCGCCAGGGCTACACCCAGATGTTCTTCTCGAACGATGTCAGCACGAACGACCCCGTCTATTCGACGAAAGACATCCTCGTGATCCCGGACAAGGTCGGCAAGTACCGGCTGCCGGCGGTCAAGTCGCTCGACGCGCGCGTCGAGAAGCTGTTCACGTTCCAGCGCACCGAGGTGGCGTTCGACGTGGACGTCTTCAACGTGCTCAACAGCGGCACCGTCCTCGGCCGCATTTACGACGTGAGCTCGACCAAGTTCAACCAGGTGGCCGAGATCATGAACCCGCGGATCGCGCGGTTCGGGCTGCGGATTCAGTTCTAGACTTCGGGAGCCGCGGAAGGCGCGGACGGCGGGGATCAGAATTTCTTTTTTGTCCGCGCACTCTGCGCATTCCGTGGCTTAATAGACGCCATGAAACGCGTGGCTCTCCGTTCAGCGGCGGTCGTTCTCGCCCTCCTCACGCTCATCCAGACATCCGGCAGTGGCCAGGACGCGGATCGCGATCGCCGCATGCAGTGGTGGCGCGAGGCGCGGTTCGGGATGTTCATCCACTGGGGCCTCTATGCCGTCCCGGCGGGTGAGTGGAAGGGGCAGCGGTCCAAGGAGATCGGCGAGTGGATCATGTCCTGGGCAAACATTCCCCGCGCCGAGTACGAGACGCTCGCGCCGCAGTTCAATCCGGTCAAGTTCGACGCCGCGAAGATCGTCGGCATCGCGAAAGATGCCGGCATGAAGTACATCGTCATCACGTCGAAGCACCATGACGGCTTTTCGATGTACGACAGCGCGGTGTCCGACTACGACATCGTCGATCGCACGCCGTATAGGAAGGACCCGATGCGCGCGCTGGCGGATGAAGCGCGAAAGCAGGGCCTCAAGTTCGCCTTCTACTACTCGATCATGGACTGGCACCATCCGTCGCAGTACGTGAAGGCACCCAACAAGCTGGAGACCGCTGGACACTCGAAGACAGAGATGCGCGAGGGTCAGAAGCCGGTCTACATCGCGTACATGAAAGGGCAGCTGAAAGAGCTGATCACCAAGTACGACCCCGCCGTGCTGTGGTTCGATGGCGAGTGGGTGGACTGGTGGACCGAGGCCGACGGCAAGGACCTCTATCAGTACGTCCGCAGCCTGAAGCCCTCGATTCTCATCAACAATCGCGTGGGCAAGGGGCGCAAGGGCATGGAAGGCATGAACAAAGCCGACCAGGAATATGCCGGCGACTTCGGTACACCGGAACAGCAGATTCCCGCGACCGGGCTGCGCGGCGTGGACTGGGAAAGCTGCATGACGATGAACACGACGTGGGGCTACAAGTCGTACGACGACCAGTGGAAGTCGCCTGAGACGCTCGTGCGCAACGTCATCGACACGGCGTCCAAAGGGGGCAATTACCTGCTGAACGTGGGTCCGACGGCCGAAGGAGAGATTCCTGCCCCCAGCGTCGAGCGCCTGGCGGCCATCGGCAGGTGGATGAAGGTGAACGGCGATTCGATTTACGGGACCACCGCAAGCCCGTTTACGCAGCAACTGCCCTGGGGCCGCGCCACCGTGAAAGGGAACCGGCTATTCCTGCACGTCTTTCAATGGCCGGCCGACGGCGTGCTGCAGGTGCCCGGATTCACCGACCGCATTGCGCGCGCGTACCTTCTGGCGGATCCGAAGAGAGCGGTCGCAATGCAGCCGGCCGAAGGCGGATTGTCGATCAAGCTTCCCGGCGCACCGCCCGATCCGATCGCCAGCGTCATCGTGCTCGAGCGCGCGCGCTGATCAGCGGCGGTCGTCCAGCCCGAGGTTCGGTCCCATCGGCTGGAGACGCGTGCACCGTTCGGCGATCGTGAATACGCGCTGGATCAAGGCGATGGAACCGCTGGCGTCGGGCGACCAGCGGCTGTTGCTCGCGGACGGCACCACGCTGCGGGTGATCCGCACGCATCGCGCCGCGCTCGTCAAGCTCGTCACGTCGCGAGAGTAGCGCACGCGATTTGCGTTCTTAGAAGGTCACCCGCACACCCAGCTGC
>WNGB01002962.1_pt1 | contig 27455 bp, 29 predicted proteins | sample 5400681 | NCBI WGS metagenome assembly WNGB01 (sample SAMN13153367, study PRJNA577476) | soil metagenome | isolation source: 115 cm soil or saprolite under grassland replicate 2 | place: USA:California | collected 2016-06-15
CCTGCCCGCCGGCGCGCGCTTCGCGGTGCTCCAGGGCGATCCCGGCGCGTCCGGCGTTTACACGATTCGGCTCCGTTTCCCCGCCGGCTACGTCATCAAGCCGCATTTCCATCCCACCGATGAGCAGGTCACCGTCCTCTCCGGCACCTTCCTCGTGGGAATGGGCGACACTATGAACGTGCGCGGCGCCCAGCGCCTCACCGCCGGCGGCTTCATCACGGCTCCGAAGGATGCGCATCACTTCGCGGTCGCCCGCGCCGCCACGGTCATTCAGATCCACGGCGAAGGGCCTTTTGCAGTCACGTACGTGAACGCGGCGGACGATCCGCGGAGCTCGGCGAAACCGTAGCGCTTGACGCCTACTTGATGGCGCCTCTGCAGATCAGGGCAGCGCACCACCTCAAGGAGGTTTCCATGTTCCGCGCTCGCCTGTGCTTCGTTCTCATCGTCACGGCGGCCGCCTGCCAGGACGCCGCGCGTCTCACGACACCCCCCCTCGCCGATCGCGTCGGCCGGGCCGACGCGATCGTCCTGGCCGGCGGCTCGATCCAGTCCGCGATCGATGCCGCGGCGCCCGGCGCCGTCATCCAGATCAGTCCGGGCACCTATCACGAAGCGCTCAGCATCGCCAAACCGCGGATCACCCTCGTCGGTCTCGGCGCGGACTTCGAGGAAAACGGCGTGAAGCTGGACCACGTGGATGGCTTCCTGCTCTCGAACGTGCGCGCCGAGAACAACGGAGAGTACGGCCTGTTTCCGGTGTTCTCCGCGCATGGCGTCATCGAGCATTGCGCCGCGAGCGGGCACAGCGACACGGGGATCTACGTCGGGCAGTCCGATCACGTCACGCTGCGTGACAACGTCGCCAACGCCAACGTGAACGGTCTCGAGATCGAGAACTCCTCACACGTCGTGGCCGAGGACAACGAGAGCTTCGACAATGTCGTGGGGATTCTCGTCGTGCTGCTGCCGGGACTCGACGTCAAAACCTCCGCCGACATCCGCGTGCGCGGGAACCGCGTGCACGACAACAACCACCCGAACTTCGCCGCGCCGGGGGAGATCGAGTCCTTCGTGCCGAGCGGATCGGGCATTCTGGTGGTGGGCACGGATCGCACGACCGTCGTGGACAACGTCGTCACCGGCAATCAGTTCACCGGCATCGCCGTGGGGAGCACGCTGTTGCTCGGCGCGCTCGCCGGGCTGCCGCCGGAAGCGTTCGCCGACATCGAGCCGAATCCCGACGGCGCGCGCATCGCCAGGAACACCGTCACCGGCAATGGCGGCGAGTCGCCGATTCCGTTCCTGCCCGCGGTGGACTTGCTGTGGGATGGCTCGGGCGTCGGCAACTGCTGGCACAAGAACACGTTTGTGACGAGCGTACCGGATCAACTGCCGGCGTGCCGATGATGATTTGCCCCCTCCGGGAATCGGTGTAGTGTCAACCCACGACGCTGCACCGTCCCACCACCGGAGATCCCCATGCGCACCTGCCCCCGTCTCACGTTCGTCTTCGCGGCCGCGTTCCTCCTCCCGGCCGCGCTCGTCGCACAGCGGCAAAACGACACCGCTGCGATCAATCGTCTGATCGATCAGTATGGCGCCTTCGAGGACGCTAACGACATGGCGGGCCAGGCGAGGCTGATGACGCCCGACCGCGTGTGGATCGCCGCCGGCGCGGGCCGCCGCACTGATCAGGCGACGAACATGCGCATTCAGCAGGCGGCCTATGATGCCGCCAAGAAGCAGGCGCCGGGAATTCAGGCGTTCACCGAGGATCGCGACCGCCTGATTCGCTTCTATGCCAACGGAGCGGTCGCCGTCGCGAGTTTCTACCGATACACGACCATCATCCTGCCGCCCAATCTGCCCGCGGACGTTGCGAAGGCGCTGGGCGCTCCCCTCCCACCGGCGGTCGTCACGCTCGTGCTCGAAAAACGCGACGGTGAATGGAAGATCGTGCACACGCACGTTTCCAATCTGGCCCCGGTCAACTGACAAGGAACTTCCTCAACAGGGCGCTCGCTACTAGCCATGTTCGTCGGCCACTACGGCGTCAGCTTCGCGGCCATCGGCTGGTCGGTCGGTGCCTTTCTCGCATATCGGTCGGTGGTCCGACCTGCTTCGAACCGAGCCGCAGCGATCGTCGGTGTCGCCGTCTTCTCCCACTGGGTGCTCGACTTTCTTGTGCACAGGCCCGATCTGCCGCTGTACGACAACAGCGCGAAGGTCGGGCTCGGCCTGTGGAATGTGCCGACTGTCGCGCTCGGTCTCGAGGCGGTGCTGCTTTTTGGCGGGATGTGGCTGTACTTCCGGCTGGGCACGGCGCGCCGCACGGCGATGCTCCGGCTCGGCGTGATCATGCTCGCGATCCAGGCGTACGTGTTCTTCGGTCCACCGCCGGCCGGCGATACCGCCGCGGCCGCGACGGCGCTCGTGTCCTATGCGGTCTTCGCGATGGTCATCCGCGCGCTGGAACGACAACCAACCAGCGCTTAGGGGATTGGACTATGAAATCGAGCATCATCGCCGGCGCTGTACTCCTGGTCGCCGTTGTGATCCCCGCATGTCGCCGTGGCGCAGTCGCCAGTCCTGTCGCTGACCGCGCCGCGGTCGATGCCGCGCTCGAGCAGTACCGTCAGGCGTGGCTCCAGGGCGATACGGCCATGGCGCTCCGTCAACTCTCGGGCGACGTACGCTTTCTGTTCCCGGGCACGGCCGACCTGGATAGCGCGGCCGTCCACGCGCTCGTCATCGACGAGATGGCGAAGTACCGCATTCCGTCGCTCACGCTCACGCGCGCGGACTTCGTCGTCGCCGGCGACCACGCGGTTGACGTCGGGACCTACGACGAGATTCAGGCGCCCAAGACCGGCGCGCCCATCCACGGCACCGGTCGCTACATGACCGTCTGGCGGCGCGAAGCAGGCGGGTGGCGGATCTGGCGGTTCATGATCAACGAGTTCCCGAAGTAACTCCTTCCCTGGCGTCTCAAAATGGACAGGGGATGTGGCGCCCGCGCTGCGGTGCGACATTCATCCAGGGAGAATCGTGCTCCGAATGCAATATTCACCTCGTCCCTGCGAGAACCCCTTCCGCGTAATGGAGACCGTCATGCGCCTCTCGATCACCACGATCGCGCTGGTCGGCGTCGTTGCCTGTGGGAAGAGCTCCTCCAAAGGCGGCGCACCTGGAGCGCCGCCCGCCGCAGCGCCGGCGATGCCGACGGCGCCCGCGGAGTACACCGTCATCATCAAGAGTACCTGGACGAAGACGACGCACGCCTTCGAATATCCGTCGGGCGCCCATTTCTCCGGCATGATCGGCGCCTCTCACAATGCACAATACTCGATCTTCGCCGTGGGCCGCCGGCCCACGCCCGGGCTCGAGCGACTGTCCGAGGAAGGGAAGCACTCGCCGCTCGATACCGAGATCAAAACCGCGATCGATCAGGGCAACGCGCTCATGCTGTTCGAGTCGGGCGGGCTCAAGAACTGGAAGGACTCGATGGTGGCGACGGTGCGCGTCGATTCCGCGCATCCGCTCGTCTCGGTCGTGAACATGGTCGCGCCCAGTCCCGACTGGTTCACCGGCGCATCGAGCGTGAACCTCGTCGAGAACGGCGCCTGGGTGGCGCGTCGCACGCTGACGCTCCCCGCCTATGACTCGGGCGGCGATGACGGCAAGACGTACAAAGCGCCCGATCGCGACGCGAATCCGAAGAAGCCCACAACGCGCGCCGCGACGCGGCACTTCGTCGCCAACGGCCGCGTGAAGCCGGTCGCGACGGTGACCTTCGTGCGGAAGGCCAGTTAGCGCTTACAGGCTTCCCAGGAACTTCAACAGCGCGGCCCGCTCGAACACCGTCAGCCGCACGAATCGATTGCGCACGGCGAGTCCTTCGCCGCCGTGGAGGTCGATGGCCTGCCTGATCGTCGCGGCGCGGCCGTCATGCAGGAACGTCGTCCCGAACCGCAGCCCCATGAGCGGCTCCGTGCGGAACTCCGACGGCTGCGCCTGGCCGAGACAGATGTCGGCCAGATCCGGTCCCATGTCGTGCAACAGCAGATCCGTGTAGGCCCGCACGACCTTGCGTCGCAGCGCCACGATGGGGCTCGCGCCCGTCACAAGCACCGGCGTGTGACAGGAGGCGCACCCGATCCTGCTGAACACGACGGCGCCGCGCGCGCCCAGGAGCCCGAGCAGGGCACGGGGCGGCGGCGCGAGGAATCGCACGAACGCATCCACCGCGTCCAGCTGCGCCGCGCTGATCTCCGGCTCGGGCAGCGGATCGACGCCGGGCGGCAGCGGCTCCCCAGCGATCGTCTGCTCCGTCTGACTGCCCGGATTCGTCACGCCCATCTCCATGACGAACGCCTCGGCATTGAACTCGCGCAGCGTCGCCGCCTGCGCCTTGCGCCCGAAGCGCCCCAGCCGGCCATCGGCCGTGCGGTTCGGCCGGCCCGAGATGCCGTCGCCGTTGCGGTCGAGCGGATCGGCGAGCGCGAGAATCTCCGCGTCGGGCACCGCGTCCAGCAGACCAAACCCGAACAGATCGGGCGTCGTGCGATGACCGGAGTCGGTCGCCGCAGCGGGAATCGGCTCCGCCGTCAGCTGCATGTATTCACTGAAGGCGGGCGTGAGCTGCTTCTGAATGACCTGTCCGCCGACCGCGGCGAGGTCGTCACATTCTGCGGTCCCGCCGTGAAACGCAGTGGCGTGCAGCTCGATGTCCTCGCCCCCTTCCTCTTCTTCGTTGCTCCCGCCACCGCCCACGACCGGTTCCTCGTGGCAGGAGGCGCAGCCGACCGCGTTGAAGAGCGGACCGAGCCCCGTCTCTGGCGTGAATTCGGTCTGGAATACCGCGCGGCCGATCTCGAACTGGCGGCGCTGCGCCGTGGTGAGCTGCCGGAGCGCGTTCCCGAGCGACGCGGGAACGACCACGGACTGGAGCAGAAGCTCCGCCGGATTCGTCGTCGGTGGCGCGGCGGTGGGCGCACTGGTATCGCAGGCCGCGACCCCCAGAAGCGTGGCGAATAGCAGCGTAGTGCGGTTCGAGCGAAGCATGCAGCCCTCCTGGAGACAAAGCGAGGGCGCGGGGCGAGCATAGGCCGGCGCGCCCGGCGGGCGCGGGTCATATGGGCTTTGTTCGGGAAATCGTGGTGTGTGACCATTCGCCGGCCGTGCGTATTCGTGCTTGATTTCTTCTATTTTAGAGAATATTGTCAGCCCATGAAGAAGCGTCTCGCGGGATTTGAAGAGCTGGTCCTGCTCGCGACCGCGAGCCTCGGGGATGAGGCATACGGCGTCACGGTCCAGCAGCGCCTAGAAGATGAAACGGGGAGCGCTGTCGCGCTGGGCGCGGTCTATGCCGTCCTCGACCGCCTGGAGCGCAAAGGCTACGTGCGCTCGGCGTGGGGCGAGGCGACGCCGCAGCGCGGCGGCCGCCGCAAACGCATGTTCCGGGTCACCCCGCCCGGCCTCACCGCGCTGCGCCAGATGGGGCGCATCCGCTCGCGACTCGCGCACCCGATTCCGCATCCACACTGAGAAGAACCCAAGGGAGGCATTTGCGTGGTAACCGTGGCGCTCTCTCTCGCACTGATCGTTCAGGGACCACCCCCCGAGACCTCGACCACCATCGTCACCGCGCACCAGTGGGTCGTGCGCCTCGGCGCCGAGGTGGGCGATTCGATCTGGCCCGGTTTCCGCCCCGACACGATTCCGGTGCTGTATGTCGTCCGGGGGCAGGGCACCCTGCTGCTCGGCTGGCGCGGTGCGCTGCCGGAAGGCTTTCTGCCGATCGCCGGCGTCGACCGCAGCGGCTGGCTGTCGTCGGCGGACCGGGGCGCGGCCAGCACCGGCACGGAGCTCGCCGGCCATCCCACCGCGCAAGTCGTCGTCAATGATTCGCAGAGCGTTGCCGCGCTCGTCGGCCTCACAACCCACGAAGCGTTTCATGTCGTCGAAGCAGCGGCGAAAAAAGAGGGCCGGCGATTCGGACAGGGTGAAAACTCGTTTCTGGTGACGAGCTACCCCGTGTTCGATCCGCAGAACGAGGCGGGGATGGCCCTCGAAGGACGTGTGCTGGCGGCGGCCGAGGAAGCCGATGGCCGGGCGCGGAAGCGCACGCTCGCCCGCCAGTTCCTCGCGGTCCGCGAGTCCCGCCACCGCGCACTCGGTCCCGAGCTTGCCCAGTTTGAACAGCTCGCCGAGCTGAATGAAGGACTTGCCGAGTACACGCTGGTGCGGGTCGTGCAGCTGGCGGCGCGCCGCCGCGATTTCCCCGACCGACCGGGTGCGGTGCGATTGCGGCAGGCGAAACTGGCCGGCCTGCGCACGCTCACCGCGAACGTCAGGCTTTCGATCCGGCTCCGCTACTACGCGACGGGTCCCGCGCTTGGACTGCTGCTCGATGGGCTCGAAGGGCCGGCGTGGAAGGCGCGCCTGATGAATGAGAACCTCACGCTGCAAGACGCCCTCGCCGACGCCGTGGGCTACCGCACTCAGGAGGTGGCGCTGCGCCGCCAGGCGGAATCGACGTTCGTGATCGCCCGGCTGCGTAGTGCGGCCGACTCAGGCGTGGCGGGGCTGCGCGCGTTGCGTCGCGCGCAGGTGGACAGCGTGCTCGCTGCCCCCGGCGTGCAGCTCGTCGTCACCGTCGCCGGCCGCTACCTCGGCCTGTGCGGCATCGATCCACAGAATCTCCTGCAGGTCGAGCCCGGCGTGCTGCTCCACACGCGCTGGGTGCAGGCGTGCGCCGGAGATTTCCAGGCGACGTTCAACACGCCGGTCGTGCAAGACCGGAACGCGCAGATGCTTCGCGCCGTCGTGGGCGCCGACTCGACCGTGAAAGTCACCACCGGCGCGCAGGGCGAGGTGCAAATCGAGTCGCCGCTGGTCTCGCTGCGCGCGGCGCAGGCCGATGTCTCTCGCGATGGGCGGGTGTTGACGGTTAAGATCAAGAACTAGTGGCAAGCTCTTCCTACGATGCGATCCCCGATTTTGGCCTGCTCTACGACAGCGTGCCGCTGTACGCGGCACGCCAGGATGTCGGTTTCTATGTAGAGGAAGCGAAATCCGCGGGTGGCCGAGTGCTCGAGGTGGGCTGCGGCACGGGCCGGATCCTGCTGCCGATCGCGCGCGCCGGTTGCGCGATCACGGGAATCGACAGCTCTCGCCAGATGCTCGACCGTTGCCGCGCCAACCTCGCCGCCGAGCCGGCCGCGGTACAGGAGCGCGTCAGACTCGTGCTGACCGAGATGCGCAGCTTCGACCTCGGTGCGACGTACCCGCTGATTATCGCGCCCTTCCGGGTCGTCCAACACCTCACAACGGTAGACGATCAGCTGCGCTTTCTCGGGACCGTCGTTCGACACCTCGAACCGAATGGGCGTTTCATCTTCGACGTGTTCAATCCGCGCTTCGACATGCTCGTGGGCGCGGACGGCGTGGAGCGCGAGGATACGGCCGAGCAGCGGCTGCCCGACGGACGGATGTTGCGGCGGACGTACCGCATCGTGCGGGTGCGCTGGGTGGACCAGGTCAGCGAGGCGGAGCTGATCTACTACGTCGACGGCAAGCGGTACGTCCAAGCCTTCGAGATGCGCTGGTATTTGGCGGCGGAACTCCGCCACCTGCTCGCGCGCGCGGGGTTTCGCGTGCGCGAGATCTACGGGGACTTCAAGCGGGGGCCGCTCGTGGACGGGTGTTCGGAGCTGGTGGTCGTGGCTACGGCCGAATCTCCGTCAGCGTGATGGCATCCGCGCGCGCGTTGACCACGTGCTGGCGCAGCGTGTGCCCGCTCGCGGTCGCCATGATCGTGACGTTGCCCGCGGTGACGTTCGCGATGTAGGCGATGCCGTCGGCGGCGGTTGCCGTTGCGGACGAGCTGGGGACACCGGCCACGTTATACAGCACGGTCGCCACTGGGTTACTAGTGACCGTCGCCCCCGTGATCGCGGCTCCGGTGCAGTCCTTCACCACGACTCCGATGAATGCCTTGCCTGCCTGCGGCGTGATACCGGCGGCCGCCGCGAGCAACGAGAACTCCGTGGGCGTAACCATCAAGATGTTATTGACGGTGTCGCCCCTGAGGGGCTGCGCGGGATAGGCGTAGGTCGTCATGTACGTGCTTTGCGTGACGCGCAGGTAGCCGTCAACGGGGGTCCCACCCGTCGAGATCGTCAGACTATAGAAGCCCGGGGTGTTGGTCGTGTCAGCGGCCAACGTCGTCGTATCGCCCGTGCGGAACGCGAACACCGGCGCACTGGAAACCGGGTTGTGCGTCACGATATCCGTGACCTGGCCGTTGATCACGATTGTAGCAGGCGCCGTTGTCGGGAGAGCTTGGCCAAGGCAGGCAAAGCGAGCGTCAGGGCCGCTCGAGTCGCCGCCGCACGCGGCGAGTCCGGCGGCCATGAAAGCGAGCAGGGGCATAGCGCGATGCATGGTGTCCAGCCTGTTCGAGTGTGAGCAGAATCTACCCCGGAAAAGCATCTTTGTGAGCATGCGTGAGAGCCCCGCCCGCGTCGAAGCCTTCAGCGACGGCGTCTTTGCCATCGCGATCACCCTGCTGATTCTCGAAATTCGCATCCCGCACGGCGAGCACGGGCTGTGGGCGGGCCTCGTGGCGCTGTGGCCGTCGTACGTCGCGTTCCTGCTGAGCTTCGTCGTCATTCTCATCATGTGGGTGAACCACCACGAGCTGCTGCGCATGGTGCGGGGCGTCAACTATCCGTTTCTCTTTGCGAACGGACTGTTATTGCTCACCGTGACCTTCCTGCCGTTCCCCACCGCGGTGCTGGCGCAGAACCTCGCGACGGCCGAAGCAAAATCGGCGGCGGCGTTTTACTGCGCGAGCATGGTCACGAACGCCCTGTGCTGGAACGTCTTGTTCCGGGCGATCGTGAACGGCGGTTTGCTGCGCAAAGAGGTGACCGCCGAGGTTGTCGCCAACGTGCGGCGGACCTACTACGTGGGTGTTCTCGTCTACGTCGCGGCGACCGGGCTCGCCTTCGTGAAGCCGGCGCTCGGCCTCGCCCTCAACGGTGCCTTATGCGTGGTATGGATCAGACTCGGCTATCGATCGGAATCATCGGCTGCATCGCGGCCGTCGTAGTCACGGCCTGCAAGCAGTCGAACGAGGATTTCGCCGCGATGCAGTCTCGCGGCGCCCATGTCATGGGCGTCGACCAATACACGTCCGCGCACGTCTTTGAGGACCTCCCGGACGGCGGCCGCGTCGTCCTCGAGCGCGACGATCCGGCCGACACCGCCGCGGTCGCCACGATTCGCGCGCACATGCGCGACATTCAGGCGGCGTTCCGCGCGGGCGACTTCACCAAGCCGTTCGCAGTCCACGCGCAGACCGTGCCGGGAACGGCGGTGATGACGGCGCGACGTGGCGCGATCACTTACGAGGCGATCGACCGACCGCGGGGCGGGGAAGTGCGGATCACGAGCAGCGACTCGGCGGCGGTGCGTGCGATTCACGAATTTCTCGCGTTTCAGCGGCAGCAGCATCATGCGGCGGGACATGAGATGCAGTGAGGGGGGGCAGTTGCCGAATTGGAGAGAGCAGGGCGCGGATTGGAGAGAATCGATGCGCCGTGTTCGTTTTGTATTTCACACCCTAAAGGGTGTGCTCGGCAGACACTGTCCTAAAGGACAGGTTCATATCGCTTCGCTAGGGTGATGATTGGGCTGATTGCGAAGATACTGCCTCACCTTCTCCAACTGGCGAGGTCCTACGCTTGTCGCTGAGTATTCCGGCGCCCACCGGAGGCCGAGAACGTTGTCCGGTTGCCGACTGGCCGCATAGCTGCTGCCACCCTTGAAGAACTGGACGAGTCGAGGCAGGTCAATCCGTGGCGGCGTGCGGACGACCATGTGCACATGCGTCTTGAGCATCGCGAGCTCCACGATCTCGACGTCCTGGCGGGATGCGGTTTTCTTGAAGAACTCCTCCAAAAACCGGCGTGTAGGCGCGTCGATCATCGGAACCCGATCGAGTGTGGTCCAGACGAGATGAATGAAGAGTTGATGCGCTGACATATGGACTGTCCTTTAGGACAGTGTTGGCCGAGCACAGGCTTTAGCCTGTCCAAACAATAGGGGGTGGGATCAATCCCCATTCAACATGAGCGACGCTGTACCGTCGACGTTCCTCCTCGCGGAACTAGGTAAGCCACTGCATCGTTCACGCAGCAACTCTTCTCGAGGACTTCATGCCCACCCCCGTTGTGTTCATCCACGGACTCTGGTTGCACGCCGATTCGTGGAAACCGTGGATTGAGTGGTTTCGCGCCGCCGGCTACGACCCGATCGCGCCGGGCTGGCCAGGCGAGCCGGCCACGGTCGCGGAAGCGAACGCCCATCCTGAGCGGCTCGCGAACGTCGGCATCAACGACGTCGTCGCGCACTACGCGACCATCATTCGCGCTCTCCCGGAAAAACCCATTGTGATCGGTCATTCATTCGGGGGGCTGGTGGCGCAGAAGCTGCTGGGCATGGGGTTGGCGTCGGCCGCCATCGCGCTCGATCCCGCGCAGATCCGCGGCGTGCTACCGCTGCCGCTGGCGCAGCTCAAGAGCGCGTTTCCAGTCCTGAGCAATCCCTTCAACTACAACAAAGCCATCTCCCAGACTCCGAAGCAGTTTCATTTCGGATTCGGCAACGCCGTGTCGGAGCAGGAATCGAATGCGCTGCACGCGAAGTACCACATCCCGGCGCCCGGCAAGCCGCTGTTCGAGGCGGCGTTCGCCAACGTCTTCCCCAATACGCCCGCCAAGGTGAACACGAAGGCGACGCGCGGCCCGCTGCTCATCACGGGCGGCGGGAAGGATCACACCGTGCCCGAAGTCGTTTCGCGTGCCGCGTACCACCTGTACCGCAAGGCGCCGAGCGTGACGGAGTACAAGGTATTTCCCGAGAAGGGCCATTCGCTCACGGTCGACGGCGGGTGGAAAGACGTGGCCAACGCGTCCCTGACGTGGCTCAAGAGTAAGGGCCTTTGAGAGGGCTGGTCCTCGTGGTACTGGTGGCAGCCTGCCTGCCACCGCGTACCGCCCCGGTCGTCCCGTGGCAGGCGCCGCCTCCCGGCAGAATGTTCGATAGCGTGGTAGCGGTCCTGCGGCGCGGTTATTACGACACGCTGTTCGTGCGAGACAGTCTCAACGCTTTAGCCGTCGAGTTCCGGCCCGCCGCAGTCGCTGCGAGCGACGACTCGCTCGAGCGTGAGGTTATTCGTCAGTTCCTTGGGCGCTTTCCCGCCTCGCATCTCGCCCTCTTGTCCGGACAGGAGCGCGACGCCTTGTGGTACGATCTCGCGGGCGAGAGGCACCTGATGTTCGGGATGCAGCTCATCGAGTCGAACGGCCGTTATTTCGCCTCGATGGTCTTTACTGGTGGCCCGGCGTATGCCGCCGGAATTCGGGACGGGGATGAGATCGCCGCCATCGATAGCGTGCCTCCCGCACGCAGCCCGCATCGAGATTGGCGCGAGGACGATATCTATCTTCCCGACGAGCGTGACCCACCCACGTACGGTCTTCGTTGGGTGCCCGGTCCCGTGCTCGCGCTGCAGGTCGTCCGCGCGCCCGGTGGTGACACCACCGCCGTCCGTGTAGGTCCCGGTTCCTACTCCGCGCTCGATGCAACGCGCGCCAGCATTCGGGTGATCACGCGCGACAGCGTTCGCGTCGGGTACATCCATTGGTGGTACGTGCACACCGCAGATTTGGTCGCTGGATTCCGACAGGCGTTGCAGGGGCCGCTCGCGCCGAGCCAGGCGCTGGTCCTCGATCTGCGTGGACGTGGCGGGAGTGGATCCGCAGTGCGGGATATCCTGCGACTGCTCGCTCCAGGCAACAAGCACCGGTTCAGAGGACCGATTGTGGCCCTGATCGACCGGCAAACGCGGAGCGCCAAAGAGCAGCTGGCTTACGAACTGCGCGCGCAGGGACTCGGGCGCCTGGTCGGGGAGCCAACGGCGGGTGCGTACATCCCGGCGGGATTCGCGAGCCTCGGCCGGAATGTCGTTCTGATGTTTCCCGTGGCCGGCAAGGTGCCGAACCCGTACACGCCCCTGATCGAAGGACACCCTGTGCAGCCGGACGTCGCGGCGCCGTGGGTCGGTCCATACGCCGGTGGACAGGACGTGCTGATGGAGGCAGGGATCGCGGAAGCGATTCGGCTCGTGCGTGCGGGGGGCGGGCTCGACTCTGTCAGGAATCGGTAGGGGCTGCGTGATTCCCTGGCGGTGAAGCGTGGCGGCCGTAACTCTACAGGCATGAAGATCACATTGCTTGCGATCCTGCCGCTGTGTTTTGCGTCGGCGGCTCGCGCCCAGGCCCCCGGCCACTTCCCCCCTGACTCGCTCATCAACGTGAAAGTCATTCCGAAAAACACGCCGGTGATGCAGGTCGTCGGCATCATGCGCAACTTCGCCGGCGCGCTGGGCGTGCGCTGCCAGTTCTGCCACGTCGGCCAGGAGGGCATGCCGCTCGGGCAATTCGATTTTGCGAAAGACGAGAAGCGCACGAAGCTCACGGCCCGGCAAATGATGCGGATGGTGGAGGAGATCAACCGGCGCGTCGACACGCTCCCCGAGCACGCCCAGATGACGAGTCACGTCGAGGTGACGTGCCAGACGTGCCATCGCGGGGTCAGCCGGCCGATGTCGCTCGAGCAGCTGATTCAGGAGACCGCGCAGACCGCTGGTGCCGATTCGGCGACGCGGGCCTACCGCTCGCTGCGCGAGCGCTATTACGGTCGCGCGGCCTACGACTTCGGTGAGCCGACGCTGGATATCGCGGCATTTCGGCTGGCGCGCGCGGGGAAGTTCGACGAGGCGTTTGCGATCCTGAAGCTCAACGAGGAGCAGTTCCCGACGTCGTCGAACCTCGCGACCTTCCGCGCCAACATCAACTTGATGAAGGGCGACACCGCCGCGGCGATCGCCGGGTTCCGCGAGGCCGTGCGCCGCGATTCGACGAACGGCGAGGCGCAGGGCCGGTTACGCCAGCTTACTCGACCGTAGCGCGGTTGATCTTGTCGAGCTTGGGGAACTGACGGGCGAGATACTTCTCGCCTTCGACATTCAGGCGAAACTGATCCGGTCCGCGCCCGTTGGGCGCGCCCTCGCCATACCCGCCGTACAGCGCGTCCACGACTTCCATTCCCTCGACGACCTGCCCGAACGGCGCAAATCCGCTCGCGTCCAGGCGATTGTTGTCGCCGAAGTTGATGAAGATCTGCGTCGTGCGCGTGCCCGGCCCGGCGGTCGCGTACGTCACCATGCCGCGTCCGTTGGTGCGCCGCACCGGATCGTCGGCGATGACGCGCGGGCGCCATACCGCCGTCACGCCGGTGTCGCCGTGGATGCCGAATTGCGCCATGAAGCCCGGGATCACCCGGAAGAAGCGCACGCCGTCGTAGAAACCGGAGCGCACCAGGTTGTAGAAGCGGTCGACGCCGTGCGGCGCCCAGGCGCGATGCACGGCGATGACGAAGTCGCCTTTCGTCGTGCTGAAGCGGGCGCGGAAGCTGTCGGGCGCCTGCTGGGCGAACCCGGGATCGGCGGGATTATGGAAGTCGGGGACCCCGGCGGGTTTCGGCGCCGGCTTCTCGCAGGCCCCTTCCAAGCCCAGCATGGTGAGGGCGATCACGGTGGCGTATGGGAAGGATCGCATATCGCTATGCTAGCCTCTGCGAAAGCCGTTCGCTATAGTGTGCCGACTCCGCGCCAGGGGAGACGCCAATGGACAGTTGGATCTTCAACCGCATTCGTGCCACCTCACTGCGTCGCCTCACCGTGTGGACCCTCGCCCTGGTGGTCGGCGTGCTCCTCGCCACGAGCGATCACCGCTACATCGCCAACTTCTTGCGCGGTCCCTATTCGCTCGCGCAGTCGGATCTCGATTCCATCCGCAATGTGACGAGCACGCCGCGCTACTTCGCGCACGTCAAAGGCGAGCGCGTGATCGACACCGGCATCCGGCAGTACACGATCCATTCCCAAAACGGCGTCGAGACGAGCCGCGAAGAGTCGGGCGCCTATACCGCGCTCGTCTTCGGCAATCACTTTCTCGTCGTCCGCACCGCCGGCGGCGAAGCGACGGTGGCGGAAGGCACGCTCACCCCCTGGCCCTCGGAACTCGACGCGCAGCTGTTCGACAGCAAAGCGATGCGCTCGTTGCGCAGCCAGTTCTATCCTTTCTATCTGGACGGCGATTCGTTCCGCCGACCGGGCTATGTGGTGATCACGGTGGGCATCATCTTTCTGCTGTTGTTCGCCTGGCAAGCGCTGCCGGCGTGGCGTGCCTGGCGCGATCCGGAGCGGCATCCGCTGGCGAAGCGCATCGCGCAGTGGGGCGACCCAATGGGCTTGGCGCTCGCGGCCGAGCACGAGTTCGACAACCCGCTGATGAAGGCCAAGGCCGGCTGGCGCTTTGGGAGCAAGTATCTCGTCCGCTCGACCTTCTTCACGTTCAACGTGCTGCGCTTTCAGGACGTGCTGTGGGCCTACAAGAAGGTCACCAAGCACAGCGTGAACTTCATTCCGACGGGCAAGACGTACGAAGCCATTGTGCAGTGCTACGGCGGCACGGCCACGATCCCCGGCAGGGAAAAGAAGGTGCACGAGCTGCTCGCCTTTGTGCAGCTGCGGGCGCCCTGGGCGATGTACGGCTACAGCGATCAGCTGGCCAAAACGTTCGATAAAAACCGGCAGGAGTTCGCGCGCAGCGTCGAGCAGCGCCGGCAGGAGTGGGCCCAGAAGCCGGCGCAGGGATAGCGCCAGGTCGCTGGGCGAGCCACGGGAGCCGGTGGTCGCTCTATACAGTAGAAGGCGGCTACGCTTCCCTTTCTCACTCCGCAATCCCGCGGTATTGTGGGCGCCATGCGTGCGTTGTTGCTGCTCGTCTTCGTACCTCAGCTGGCTCTAGCCCAGCGGCCCGTCGTCGGGACGGTCTACGACAGCCTGTTACACGCGCCGCTCCGGGGCGCCGATGTCTGGGTGCGCGGCAGCGTGCAGCGCGTCCAGACGGACGCGGACGGCCGCTTCCGGATCGACAGCCTCGCGCCGGGGCGTTACACCCTGCTCGTTTCCCATCCCGGACTCGATTCCGCCGGCCTCTTCACCCTCGCGGTGCCGCTGACCATCACCGGCCACGACTCGCTGCCCGTGCGAGTGGCGACGCCGTCGCTCGCCACGCTGTGGCAGCGCCGCTGCGGGCAGGACCTCACGCTCCGTGCCGATAGCGGGCTCATCTTCGGCTTCGTCCAGGACGCAAAGACCCAGGATCGTCTCGCCGGCGCGGGCGTGCTGCTGCGGTGGCTCCGGATCGTGCAGACCGACGTGGTGAGCGTGCAGACGCAGCCGCGGGAGGTCACCGCGCGGAGTGACTCGACCGGGACGTACTACGCGTGCGGCGTCGCGCGCGACATGAAGATTGCCGTGCGCGGCTACGCGCAGCGCGACTCGTCGGGACTGATCGACGTCCAGCTCGGCGCGCGGGGGATCGGCCGCCAGGACCTGCAGGTCGCCCTCGCTCCCACGCGCCAACCAGCGGTGCTGCGCGGCCAGGCGACGACGGTCGAGCAGACGCCGGTCTACGGGGGCCGGGTGTCGGTGCGCGAAGGCGCGAGCGCCGTGATCGATGCCGACGGCAGTTTCATCATCCGCGGCGTCGCGCCAGGCACGCAGTGGGTGAATGTGCAGGCGATCGGCCGTGCGCCGGCGGCGCAGGCGGTGGACCTCCGGCCTGGCGATACGGCCTGGCTCGCGGTGACGCTCGGGCCGCTTCCCGTCACGCTCGCGCCGGTGCGGGTCTTTGGCCAGGCGTCGCGGCTGGTGGCCGATTTCGAGGAGCGCCGCCGTGCCGGCAGCGCCCTGGGCTACTTCCGCGGGGAGGCGGAGATGGCGGGGATGGCGTCGGTGCGCTCGGTGCTCAGCTCATTTCCGACCATCCAGCTGGTGCGCGGCCAGACGAACAACGATTTCATGGCGCTGCTGCCAAACCCAGGGGCGGGTGGCCGCGGCTGGTGCCTGGCGGCGCTCTACATCGACGGCTTTCTGTCGGATTGGGACCAGGTGCACATCTACAAGGCGCAGGACCTCATAGGGGTCGAGATGTATCCCCGTGCCTCCAGCGCGCCGGTGCAGTACCAGCAGGTGGCCACCGGCTGCGGCGTGGTGCTGATCTGGACCAAATACCTGAAATGAGGCCGAAATCGGTGATGTAGGGCCCCACGCCCGGCCCCGTCGCGCATTATCTTAATCGCGCATGGGTGATAGCGGCGTTCCCCCCAATCGTCCTTCCCGCGGGTCGGGTTCACTCACGGTTCACCTCGCCGACGAGCTGGACGTCTATTTCAACGAAGTCGCGCACGGCCGTCCCGTGGGCTTCGTCGCCTCGCCCAAGTGGAAGCCGCGCACCGACGTGTACGAGACCGACGAAGAGCTGATCGTCCACATGGACATCGCCGGGATGCAGGCGGGGGACTTCAGCGTCGAGCTGGACGACGGAATCTTGAAAATTGCCGGTGAGCGCACGACCCGGCAGCCGGGCAGTGGTAAGCGGCACTACCACGCGATGGAAGTGCAGATCGGGCCGTTCGAGCGCCGCTTCCGTCTCCCCGTCGTCGTCGATCCGGCGTCGATCAAGGCCACCTACGAGCACGGGTTCCTGGAGGTCCGGCTCGCCAAGCAACCGCCGCGCTCTTCGGGCGCGCAATCGGTGCGGGTGACCTAATGGAGCGCCTGCCGGTCCTTCCCCTGGGCCAGCTCGTCGTCTATCCCCACGTTGTCCTGCCGCTGGCCCTCACTGATCCCAAAGCCGTTCAACTGATCGACGAGATCATCCAGGGCGAGAAGCGCCTGCTGCTCGGCGTCGTGAAGTCGATGGGGGGGATGGAGCCGCCCGAAGGCGCGGTGATGAACACCCTCGCGCACCAGCTCTACGATGTCGGCACACTCGGCACGATCGTGCGGATGCTGAAGCTCGGCGACGGCTCGGTGCGGGTGATGGTACAGGGGCTGGAGCGCTCCCGGCTGAGCAACGTGGCACAGGGCGAGAAGTGGCTGATGGCGGACTCCGAGCCGCTGACCGAAAACCTGCTCGAGGACTCGCGCACCGAAGCGCTGAAGCGCACCGTCATCGCGCAGTTCTCGCGCGTGATCGACATCGCGCCCTACCTCGGCGCCGAGCTGCACGAAGTGCTCGCGGGCATTCAGGAAGCAGGGAAGCTGGCCGACTTCATCGCCGCCAACCTCGACCTCGCCTTGCCCGCCAAGGCCGAGCTGCTCGCGATCGACGACGTCACGCACCGGCTGGAGCGGCTGGGTGAATTCATGATGCAGGAGCTGCAGGTGCTGGAGGTCGGAACGCAGATCCAGGAAAAAGTGAAGACGCGGCTCGATCAGAATCAGCGCGAATACGTGCTGCGCGAGCAGCTGCAGGTGATCCGCCAGGAGCTGGGCGAAGGCGAGGGCGACGACGAGCTCGAGGAGCTCGGCAAGCGGCTCGAGGAAGCGCAGCTCTCCGCCGAAGCGAAAAAAGTGGCAGACCGCGAGCTGAAGCGGCTCCGCCAGATGTCCCCGCAATCGGCCGAATACCAGGTCGCGCGTACGTATCTCGACGTGTTCGCGGCGCTGCCGTGGAGCCGCGTCACGCAGGACCGGCTCGACCTCAAGGCGGCGCGCGAGATCCTCGATCGCGACCACTACGACCTCAAGACGATCAAGGAACGCATCCTCGAGTACCTCGCGGTGCGGACGCTGAACCCCGACGCGAAAGGCTCGATCCTCTGTTTCGTCGGGCCGCCGGGCGTCGGCAAGACGTCACTCGGCCAGAGCATCGCCGAGGCGCTGGGGCGCAAATTCACGCGCGTCTCGCTCGGCGGCGTGCGCGACGAGGCGGAAGTGCGCGGCCATCGCCGCACCTACGTCGGCGCGATCCCCGGCCGCATCATCCACGCGCTGCAGCGCTGCGAGACGCGGACCCCCGTGCTGATGCTGGATGAGGTGGACAAGATGGGCGCCGACGTCCGCGGCGATCCCACCGCCGCGCTGCTCGAGGTCCTCGATCCGGCGCAGAACTCGACCTTCGTCGATCATTACCTCGAAGTGCCGTTCGACCTGTCCGGCGTGATGTTCATCGCGACCGCGAACAGCACGGTGCCGATTCCCGATCCGCTGCTCGACCGCATGGAGCAGCTGACGCTCGTTGGCTACACGCCGTCGGAGAAACTGCAGATCGCCAAGCGCTACCTGCTGCCGCGCCAGCTCAAGGAGACGGGGTTAGGCAAAGGCAAAGAGGCTGAGCGCGCGCACATCGCGGACGCTGCGCTCGACCGCATGATCGCCGAATACACCAGGGAAGCAGGCGTCCGCCAGCTCGAGCGTGAGATCCAGGGCGTTCTGAGAAAAGCCGCGCTGGAAGTGGTCGAGGGGAAGTCGACGAACGTACGGATCTCCTCGAAGAATCTCGAGAAGTACGCGGGACAGCCCAAGGTGCAGAGCGAGGTGGCGGGCCGCGCCCCCGAGATCGGCGTCGCGACCGGGCTCGCATGGACACCGGTCGGCGGCGACATCATGTTCATCGAAGCGATCCGCATGCCCGGCAAGGGCCAGATCACGCTGACCGGCCAGCTCGGCGACGTCATGAAGGAATCGGCGCAGGCCGCGTGGAGCCTGCTGCGCGCGCGGGCCGGCGCGCTCGGCATTCCGCTCGACGCGTTCACGCAGTCGGACGTACACCTGCACGTGCCGGCGGGTGGTGTGCCCAAGGACGGTCCCTCGGCCGGCATTACGATCGCGGCGGCGCTCGCCTCGCTGCTGTGTCGCCGGCCGTCGCGGCACGACGTCGCGATGACGGGCGAGCTGACGCTGCGGGGCAGGGTGCTGCCGATCGGCGGGCTCAAGGAAAAGCTGACCGCGGCGGCGCGGGCGGGGGTGAAGTCCGTGCTGGTTCCCGAACGGAACAAGAACGACCTCATTGACTTGCCGGAGGAAGTGCAGAAGTTGCTCGATATCAAGCTGGTGGAAACGATCGACGATGTGCTCGAACTGGCGCTGCTCGATGCGCCCGAGGAGCGGGAACAACGCCGCTCCGGTGGTATTCGTGTCGTGACGTCCCCGTCGACGCCCGCACCGCCATCGCCTCCCGGGCAGGCCCGCCGATGAGCGACGTCGCCACCCTCGAGGCCGCACTCGCCGAGATCCGGCGCCGCGACGGCAAGTACAACGAGCGCGCCTACGTCTTCGTGCTCGCGGCGCTCGAATTCGCGCAGACGCGTCTGCCGGCGCGCCGCCACCTGAGCGGCGGCGAGCTGGCCTGCGCCTGCCGCGACTTTGCGTTAGAGCAATTCGGGATGCTCGCGGCGTCCGTGCTCACGCATTGGGGCATCCACACGACCGAGGATTTCGGGCAGATCGTGTTCATGCTGATCGACGTGGGATTGCTGGCGCGCCAGCCCACCGATCGCATCGAAGACTTCGAGCGTGTCTACGAGTTCGCCGAGGTCTTCAAGGCGGGAGCGGGCTATCGCTGGCCGGGAGTCTCCTCTTCGGGGTGACCCCCCCCGTCCGGCCGCCCGCCGTCAGCGGGCGATTCTACCCTGCTGACCCCGTCGAGCTGCGGGCGACCGTCGCGACCTTGCTCGCCGACGCTCGACGTCCTCACCCCCTGTCCCCCTCTCCGCCGGCGGAGAGGGGGAACGTGCGCGCCGTGATTGCGCCACATGCGGGTTACATCTACTCCGGTCCGACCGCTGCGAAAGTCTTCGCGCGCGTCACGATTCCCGGCCTCGTCATCATCGTCGCCCCCAATCACACCGGCATTTCCGAGTCCCAGGGTGGCGTGTCGCTGTGGGAGGCCGGGGCCTTTCGTACGCCTCTGGGCGACGTCCCGGTCGATGCTGCGGCGAGCGCCGCGCTGCGCGAATTGTCGGACGGCGTGGTGGAAGTGGACCACGACGCGCATCGGGCGGAGCATGCGGTCGAAGTCGAGCTGCCGTTTCTCCAGCTGCTGCGGGCCGACGTGCGCATCGTACCGCTCGTCCTCGCCTGGGACGACTGGGACCGCGCGCGCCTGCTCGGCGAGCTGCTCGCTCGGCTGGTCCAGGCGTCCGGCGAGCCGGTGTTGCTGCTCGCCTCGAGCGACTTGAATCACTACGAGCCGGCGCAGGTGTCGGAGCAGAAGGATGCACGAGCGCTCGACGCGATCCAGGGCCTCGACGGCGCCGAGCTGCTCGCGCGCTGCAAACGCGAGCGGATCTCGATGTGCGGACGCGGGCCGGCGGCGGTGGTGCTCGCCGCGGCGAAAGTGCTGGGCGCGATCCACGCGGACGTGGTAGACTACCGCCACTCCGGCTGGGTCTCCGGCGACAACGCGCGCGTGGTGGGTTACGCGGGGGTGGTGATTCCGTGAATCCGATTCCGGTTCTGTCGGCGAGCGAAGCGGCGGCGTGGGATGCGGCGGCCCGCACGCAGTACCGCGTGCCGAGCCGGGTGCTGATGGAAACCGCGGGCCGGGCGGTCGCGCAGGTGCTCGTCGCCGAGCTGCCCGACGCCACCACGGGCGGGGTACTGGTCGCCGCCGGCGCCGGCAACAACGGCGGCGACGGGTGGGTGATCGCGCGCGCCGTGCACGCCGCCGGGATTCCCGTGTGGGTTGCCGCCGTCGATCCCAAAACGGACGACGCCATCGACAATCGCGCCCTCGCGCGGGTCGACGGCGTGCACGAGCTGGGGCGCGATGAAGCCTGGCCGCAGGCTGCCGTCGCGGTCGATGCACTGCTCGGCACGGGCGCGGCGGGTCCAGCCAAAGGAGACGTGCTGGCGCTGGCGGAGCGGCTCGCCGCGTACGGTGCGCCCATCCTGGCCGTCGACGGACCAACGGGTCTCGATCTCACGAGCGGCGAGGCGCACGGTCCGATCCATGCGCGCCTCACCGTCACGTTCGGTGGGGCCCGCCGCGGTCATCTGCTGGCGCGCGAATGGTGCGGCAAGATCGTCGTCGTGGACATCGGATTCCCACCGCCCGATGCGGCCTGGCCCCTGCTCGTCACCGACCATTGGGCGGCCGCGCGGCTGCCGCGGCTCGCCCCGCAAATGCACAAGGGCGATCGCGGCCGCGTGTGCGTGATCGGTGGGGCCGATGGCATGAGCGGCGCGGCACTCCATGCCGCCCGTGCCGCTCTTGCCGCCGGAGCGGGGCTCGTCAAGCTGGTCGCGGCGCGCGAGACGATCGCGGCGGCGCAGGCGAGTCTCCCGGATCTGTTGACGGTAGAGAGCGCGCTCGGCGAAGCGATCGAGCCCGCCGTCGCAGAAGCGGTCGAGTGGGCCGACGCAGTGGTGCTGGGACCGGGTCTCGGTCGCGAGCCGCGCGCCGCGCGCAAGAGTTTCGTCGCCAGCGTGCTCGCTCGTCGTCCCGTGCCGACGGTAGTGGATGCGGATGCTTTGCATCTGGTCACCCCCGAGGCCCTAGCCCCGAATCCCCGGCCCCTCGTTCTCACACCGCATCTGGGGGAGTTCCGTGCCGTCGCCGGCGACGCGCTGGCCGACGAGGCGGCCAACGATCGCTGGTCCGCGGCCGCGCGCGCCGCCGCGAAGCTCAAGTGCACTGTCCTCCTCAAGGGTGTGCCGACCGTCATCGCCGATCTGCGGGGCCCCGAGCACGTGGTGGCGAGCGGCAACCCCGGACTCGCGACCGGCGGCAGCGGGGATCTGCTCGCGGGATTCATCGGGGCGTTTCTGGCGCGCGGGACGCCGCCCGCCGAGGCGGCCGCGCTCGGCGCGCATGCCCTGGGTCGCGCCGCCGAGCAGGGGGCACGGCAATGGACCGCGCGCAGCTTGCGCCCGGCCGACGTGCTCGCGGCCCTGCCGGAGGTGTGGCGCGCGTGGCGGGACGTGATGCCAGCACGACCTCCCGTTCTCGCGGAACTTGAAGCCCCCGACGTGCTGTAATACATAGCAACTCCAATGAACCTTGGCCCCGGGAAGGAATTCGATCGTGTCCGTGGGATCCTCGCGCAGATCGCGGGGATCGTGGGCGACGTGTCGGACCTGGGCGATGATTGCGCGCTGATCCCCTTGGGCTCGGCGACACTCGCCGTCAGCATCGACAACTCGCTCGAGAACGTCCACTTCCGTACGGATTGGCTCGACTTCAAGGAGATCGGCTTTCGCGCCACCGGCGCGGCGTTCTCCGATCTCGCTGCGGAGGGAGCCAAACCGCTCGGTGCTTTGGTTTCGTTAGGGATTCCGGCGTTGGACGGCAAAAAGGGCGCCGACCCGGCCGCGGAGATTATGGCGGGTGTCGCGAGCATGGTGAAGAACCTCGACGCGAGAGTGCTGGGCGGGGACTTGGCGCGCTCCGATCGCTATATGGTGGACGTGTGCGTGATCGGCATCGCGGATCGGCCGGTGCGCCGCTCCGGTGCGCGCGACGGCGACGGGCTCTGGGTCACCGGATACCTGGGAGGTGCCGCGCTGGCGCTGGAGCAATTTCGCGCCGGGAAGAGCATGCCGGGCGCGCTGCGCAACCGCTACGCGTGCCCGGAGCCGCGTCTCGAGGCCGGCCGTTGGCTGGCCGCTCACGGCGCCACCGCCATGATCGATATCTCGGATGGTCTCACGGCCGACGCGCAGCATCTCGCCGCCGCCTCCGAGGTCGGCATCGAGATCAACCTCGAGCAGATCCCGTGTTGGGAAGGAGTGGACGCGATCGCGGCGGTCGCCAGCGGGGAAGAATTCGAGTTACTATGCACCATGCCGCCGACGTTCGGTGATGCCAATGTCTCCGCGTTCCGCTCCCAAACCGGTTCGCAGTTGACCCGCATCGGCACCTGCCTGCGCGGCGCGGGCGGACGCCGCGGCGGCGTGCGGCTCCTCGATCACAACCGATCCGTGCCTTTGCCCGCGGGATACGATCACTTCGCGTGAGTGTCCGCACCCTCTGGTACTATGTAGTGCTCGTAGCTTCCACAATCGTCCATGCAACCGCTGCCGTCGTGGCCGGACTGTTTCGCGTCCGCAACCGGCCCGGTGGAGTCTACGATTGGGCCAGCACGGACTGGTCGCGCGACATCCTCGGCGCTGCGGGCACGCCTGTGATTGCCGAAGGCCTGGAAAATATCCCGCGCGACCAGGCGGTCATGTACGCCTGCAACCACTCCTCGATGTTCGATATCTGGGCGCTCTTCGCCACGCTGCCCGGTTCGGTGCGGTTCGTCGCCAAGCAGGAGCTGTTCAAGATTCCACTGCTCGGTGGCGCGATGCGCGCCGTCGGCCACATTCCCATCGATCGTGCGGCGCGCAAGAAAGCGTTCGAGGCCTACGACGAAGCGGCGCGCACGATCCAGCAGGGGACTTCCTCCATCCTCGTCTTTCCGGAGGGAACGCGCAGCCGCACCGGCGAATTGCTGCCCTTCAAGAACGCGCCCTTCGGCCTCGCGATTGCCGCGCAGGTCCCCATCATCCCGGTGTACGTGCACCACACGTTCGAGATTTTGCCGAAGGGCGCCTGGCGCCTGCGTTCCCGTCCCATTCGCCTGCTCGTCGCGCCGCCCATCGCCACGCGCGGTCTCGGTCCTGATGATCGCGAGCGTCTGCGCGACGAGGTGCGGGCGGCGATGGTTGCTCTTCAGTCGAAGGCGCGGTAGGGTTCGTCCCACGATGAGCACGGTGATCTCGGTCCACGCGCGCGAAATCCTCGATTCCCGGGGCAATCCCACCGTCGAAACCGACGTCACGCTGGCGAGCGGCGCGAGCGGCACCGCGGCCGTGCCGAGCGGCGCGTCCACGGGAGAACACGAAGCCGTCGAGCTGCGCGACGGCGACGGGAAACGCTTCGGCGGCAAAGGGGTGCTCGAAGCGGTCAAGAACGTGAACGAGGTGATCGGGCCGCGACTCGAGGGACTGTCGGCGGAGGATCAGATCGCCATCGACTACGCGATGCTCGATCTCGACGGCACCCCGAACAAGAGCCATCTCGGCGCGAATGCGATTCTCTCGGTTTCCCTCGCCGTGGCTCGCGCGGCCGCCCAGGACGCCGGACTGGCGCTGTACCGCTACCTGGGTGGGCCCGTCGCCCATGTGCTGCCGGTCCCGATGATGAACATCCTGAACGGGGGCGCGCACGCGGCGAACACCGTCGACTCGCAGGAGTTCATGGTCGTGCCGATCGGCGCCGAGACGTTCCCCGAAGGATTGCGCATGGGCGTGGAGGTGTTCCATGCGCTGAAGAAAGTGCTGGCGAAGCGGGGTCTGTCGACGGCGGTGGGCGACGAGGGAGGCTTTGCGCCCGACCTGCCGAACGATGAAGCGGCGCTCGAGGCGATCATGGCGGCGATCGACGCGGCGGGCTTCGAGGCGGGGAAGGACATCGCCATCGCGCTCGACGTGGCCGCCTCGGAGCTCTACGCCGACGGCACGTACACGTTCAAGAAGAGCAAAGGCGGGGAGAAGAGCGCCGCGGAGATGATCGCGCTCTATAAAGGATGGATCGATCGCTACCCAATCGTGTCTATTGAAGACGGACTGGCGGAGGACGACTGGGCGGGATGGGCAAAACTCACCGAAACTTTGCAGGAACGGGTACAACTTGTCGGCGATGACCTCTTCTGTACTAACGTCGAGCGTCTGGCCCGCGGCATCGAGGAGGGCGTCGCGAACGCCATCCTCATCAAGGTGAACCAGATCGGGACCCTGACCGAGACGCTGCAGTGCATCGAGCTGGCGCGCGGCAACGGCTATGGCTCGGTGATCTCGCACCGCTCCGGCGAGACCGAGGACACCTTCATCGCCGATCTCGCGGTGGCGACGGGCGTCGGCCAGATCAAGACCGGCAGCGCCTCGCGCACGGAGCGTGTGGCGAAGTACAATCAGCTGTTACGCATCGCCGAGGAGCTTGGAGACGTGGCGCACTATCCTGGCCGCCACCTGTACGGCTTGTGACGCGCACGCGCATGGCCGGCATCGCCGGCGGGGTGGGGCTGCTGGCGCTCGCCGTGTGGGGTGGGGAATACGGCACCGCGGACTGGATCACCATCCGGCGTCAGCTGGCGGAGGAGCAGGCGAAAGTGGCGACGTTGCGCGTGGAGGTCGATTCGCTGGCCAAGCTGGCCCATGATCTCGAGACGAACCCCGCGGTCCAGGAGCGCGTGGCGCGGGAGCAATTCGGCATGATCCGAGACGGCGAGGTACTGTACCGCGTCGTGCCCAAATGAGGGAGGCATCATGAAGCAGCTTGGTCGGTTCGTCCCCGTTGCCCTCGCCGTGCTGCTCGGCACAGCCTGTGGTGGCGACAGCAGTGGGCCGGGTGGTCCGCGCGCAGCCTCGGTGACCGGCATTGCCGGCGACAATCAGGCGGCGCCGACCGGCGCGGCGATGGCCTTTCCGCTCAGCCTGGTGGCACTCGGTTCGGGTGGGCAGCCGGTCCAGGGCGTCCAGGTGACATGGAGTGTCACGCCGGCCGGCCTGGTATCGTTCAACCCCACGACTTCGACCACCGATGCGAATGGCTCAGCCGCGACGAACGTGACCGCAGGGTTATTGACTGGCAGTGCCAACGTGCACGCCGCCGTCCCCGGGGTTCCCGACGTCTTGTACCACCTGACCGTCGTCGACCCCTGCAGCTATCTCGCGCCCTACACGTTTGGCCAGACCGTCAACGGGTTCCTGTCCAGCGCCGACTGTAATCGCAACGGTTTCGGCTTCTACTACGATTTCCATGGTCTGACCCTGCCAACGGGACAGCAGAGCATCCGCATTTCGATGCACTCCGTGTTCGATACCTGGCTCGATTTCTGGAGCGCAGCGGGTCCGTACGTCGCGTTCGATGACGACAGTATCCTCGGGCAGGAGCAAAACTCCCAGATCGACATCATTCTGCCGGGCAACAATTACATCATCGGCGCCAGCTCGTTCGACCAGAACATCACTGGTGCCTACTCGCTGACGACGGCGACTCGCCCCGCGGCCATGAGCGGCTGCCGCCAGGTCTGGGTGATGCGCGGCGTCTCGGTCTCCGATTCCATCACGTTGTCCGACTGCGCCGATTCATCCGCGCCGACGCACTACTATGACGTGGCGCGCATCATCGTGTATGCCGGCACCGTGCTGCAGATCGCGGAGCGGTCTGGCACCATGAATCCGTCACTCGCGTTGTACAAGGTCACCATAGACACCATCTATCATCGTGAGCTTGTTGCCTCGAACGACGACAGCTCCGCGTCGAATACGAACGCGTTCATCCGGTTCAACGTGGATACGTCGAACATTTACGACGTCGTCATCGGCACGAGCGCGGGTGTGACAACGGGCACCGGCACTTATACGTTCACCGTGGACACCACCACAACGCTGAGTAGTCGCGCGTCCCCCCCGAGTGATGTCCGGAGCGATTCGTGGTGGCGCCTGCATGGCGACGTGCTGAGGCCGTCGAAGCACTAGCGGTGTTGCGAGGACTCCTGGTCCTCACCATCGCTGCGGGGGTATGCGAGGGGCAGGAACGGCCGTGCGACCCGCCTCCCCTCGCGCCGCTCGGCCCCAGTCACGATCTGTATTGCATCGAGCTCGTTGCGGCGCCCGGGGTCACCGGCGTCGCGGGACGCGTCGAGCTGGCGAAGCCCGCCGGACCATTCACCATCGCCGTGACACCCGATGGGCGGACTCGGTTTCTGCCAATTGCTTCAATCAGCGGCCTTCCACGTACGACGCACGACGCACCACGCACGGACGTCGTGTACGTGGCCTGGGCCGCGTCGCCGCAGATGGACACGCTGTTCAAGCTCGGCGTCGTGCGGAACGGCAGCGTCGCGCTGCGCCCGATCGATCTCGACAAGTTCGTCATTCTGATTTCCGCCGAGCGCAGCGCCGCGGTGCGCGCGCCGCGCGGCCGCACGATTCTGCGCGGCCAGTCGCCGAGCACGCGGCCATTCCCTCCCGACTTGCTCGAATTCTCGCTGGGGGCCGTGCGATCCGGCGACGCGATGGGTCACGCCGAGCACGACCCCTCCGGCTGGCCGATGGTGCCGACGCCGCCTGGCGTGACGATGCTGCCGTCCGAGATGGCGCTGCGACCCGCGGTGACTCCCTTTCTGCCCAGGGCGGATTCGCCCCTGCCCGAGGCGGGCTCGAACGAGGTGCTGCGTCTGAAGGACGGCGACATCATCGATCTCGATGCCGAGCTCGTCCGCCGCAGCATCAATGGCCAGACCTACACGATGTACGGCTACAACGGGCAGTATCCGGGGCCCTTGATCGAGGTCTCGCGTGGATCCGAGATCATGGTGCGGTTCACGAATCACCTTGCCGACTCCACGAGCATTCACTGGCACGGCATACGGCTCGAGAACGCGTTCGACGGGGTCGCGGGGGTCAGCGACGCGTTCACGTACAAGATTCGGTTCCCGGACGCAGGCGTCTACTGGTACCATCCGCACAT
>WNGB01008962.1_pt1 | contig 27449 bp, 18 predicted proteins | sample 5400681 | NCBI WGS metagenome assembly WNGB01 (sample SAMN13153367, study PRJNA577476) | soil metagenome | isolation source: 115 cm soil or saprolite under grassland replicate 2 | place: USA:California | collected 2016-06-15
TCATCTATCCCCTGATTCATTCTGGTCAGAATTCTGATTGACCTTAAACGTCTTCCTCGTTTGCCCCGGGCGCTCCATTGTGCGCGCAAGCCGGGTCGGTCCGGGCATTTAGTCACAAGATAAAACAATTGCCGACTAAAGAATCGGATTAGCCTGAAATCGGTCCCTGCGCTGACCCGCCGCCGGCGGGTCGTAAGAACCACAACTAAGCCAAGGAGGAATTTATGACGATCAGTAGAATTCGAGGACTAAAATATTTCGGGTTGAGCATCACCCTTACTTTGGTGGGAGCGGTTCTGGCTCTCGTCCTGAACCTCGGCGCCGAGGCTCAGAATCAGACCTTATTCAGTGACAATTTCGAGGACGGGAACGCGAACGGCTGGACGAAGTCGGGCGGCAGTTGGTCGGTCGTCTCGGACGGGTCGCTGGTCTACAGGCAGTCGGGTACGAGCAGCGACGCCCGCGCCCGCGCCGGTTCCACGTCGATGACGAATTACGCCGTCCAGGCGCGAGTCAAGCCGCTGGCGTTCAACGGGTCAAATCGCTTTGTGGGGCTGATCGCGCGGGCGCAGAGCATGACCAGCTATTACCTGCTGACCTTGGGCGCCGGCAACCAGTTGCAGTTGAGGAAACTGGTCGGGGGGGCGCTGACTACTCTGGCCTCGACGCCTTTCACGGTAACGACCGGGACCTGGTATACGCTGAGGATCGAGGCGACTGGCTCGACGCTCCGAGGCTTCGCCAACGGGGCTTTGCTCTTAACCGCGACTGACGGCCAGTTCAGCGCGGGGAACGTAGGCGGGGCGACCAACTTCTCCAGTGGCGAATTCGACGATTTCGTGGTGACGTCGATCGGGCCTGGGCCGACGCCCACGCCGACCCCAACGGTCACGCCGACGCCGACTCCCACACCAACACCAACTCCTACGCCGACGCCGACTCCCACTCCTACTCCAACACCGACTCCTACGCCGCCGCCCGGAGACCGCTTCGCATTGGTCGGATTTGCGACCGTCAACGCGCTCGGGCAAAACGGGACGACTGGAGGACAGGGGGGCCAGACCGTGACGGTGTCGTCGGCCGGCGAGTTCCTGGACTTCATCTCGAGGCCCGAGCCGTTCATCATTCAGGTCAACGGGATGATCACCGTGCCGAGCGCGATGCACAACGTGGCGTCGAACAAGACGATCATCGGGCTCGGAGGCAATTCCGGGATCACCGGCGGCGGTCTCAACATCGGGCTGGACATCGATGACGGCGTGACCTCGCCGCCGGCGAACGCCATCCACAACATCATCATCCGGAACATGATCTTCACGAACTCTCCGGACGACGACCTCAACGTCCAGATGTTCTCCCATCACATCTGGATCGACCATTGCGACATTTCCAACGCTTTTGACGGCGGCCTGGACATAAAGCGCGGCTCCGATTTCATCACCGTCTCCTGGAACCGCTTCCACAACCAGGACAAGAACATGCTCCTGGGCCACGACGACAGCAACGGGCCTCAGGACATCGGCCGGTTGAGAGTCACCTACCACCACAACTGGTTCGACGGGAGCATCCAGCGCAACCCGCGAGTCCGCTTCGGCGAGCCGGTGCATGTTTTCAACAACTACTATTTGAACATCACGGGGTACGGCGTGGCCTCGCAAATGAACGCCGGAGTCATGGTCGAGGCCAACTACTTCGACAACGTCGAGAAGCCGACCAGGAACGACGTGGGCGGAACCGCCGGCAGGATCGTGGCCAGGCTGAACATCAACGTCAACACCGAGGACCCGATCGTCACAGCCGGCAGCGTGGTCGAGCCGAACACCTTTTACAGCTACACGCTGGATGACGCCGCAAGCATTCCATCGATCGTCGTGCAACTTGCCGGCGTCGGCAAGCTGGGCTTCTGATCTTTGAAACAATGAAATCGTCCCCGGGTACGCGTCGCTTCCAGCGCGCAGGCGTAGATGGCAAATCTATCGGAGGCGCGCACGGCGCGCTTGGAGCCGGATGATCGCGACTGCAAGCGCTAATCACTCGACGCAAGCGCGGCGAGATCGGGAGCGTCCGCTTCCGGTCAATAAGTCTTCCGACGAGCCTGCGCGCTGGAAGCGACGCGTACCCAGGGACCCTCTTCCGGAGGAACTACGATGATCAGTATTGTTCAATTACGAAAAAGCTTTCCGATAAGCATTGCCCTGTTTTTCGTGGGAGCGATGCTGGCCCTCTTTTTGAGTCTCGGAACGTCGGCTCAGAACCAGACTCTTTTCGGGGACGATTTCGAAGACGGGAACGCGAACGGATGGACGAAGTCGGGCGGCAGTTGGGCGGTCGTCTCGGACGGGTCGCTGGTCTACAGGCAGTCGAGTACGAGTAGTGACGCACGCGCACGCGCCGGTTCCACGTCGTTGACGAACTACGCGGTCCAGGCGCGAGTCAAACCGCTGAGCTTCAACGGTTCGAACCGGTTCGTGGCCCTGCTGGCGCGCGCCCAGAGTATGACCAGTTACTACTACCTGGCATTACGGAATAACAACCAGTTGGAGTTGAAGAAGCTGGTCGGGGGATCGTCAACGACTCTGGCGGCGACCTCGTTCACCGTGACCACCGGGACGTGGTACACGCTGAGGATCGATGTGGTTGGCGCGCAATTGTGGGGATATGTGAACGGGGCGCTGGAATTGACGGCGACCGACAGCCAGTTCAGTTCGGGCAATATCGGCGGCGCGACCTTCTTCGCGAGCGCCGAGTTCGACGACTTCGCCGTCACGTCGCTATCCGGGCCTCCGGCCCCGGTTCCTCCAGCGCCGCCTACGGGGCTGACAGGCGCGCCGGGCAACATGCAGGCGTTGTTGAGTTGGGCCGCTTCTTCAGGCGCGACCACTTACAACGTCAAACGCTCGACCACGAGCGGCGGCCCATACGCCACGATCGCCAGCGTCTCTTCGACGAACTACACAAACACCGGGCTGACCAACGGCGTGACCTATTACTTCGTGGTGTCGGCTGTGAATTCGGCGGGCGAGAGCGCCAATTCCGCGCAAGTCAGCGTGACGCCGGCGGACGTGCCGGCTCCGCCCGACCCTCCGGCGGAGGGGCCGATCGGATTCGCGGCGGTCAACGCGCTCGGGCAGAACGGGACGACCGGCGGCGCGGGAGGCCCGGTGGTGACGGCCAGGACGGCCGGCGAATTACTAGACTACATCTCGCGTCCAGGCCCGTACATTATTATCGTCGAGGGGATGATCACGCTGCCGGGGCCAATGCATGACGTGACGTCGGATAAGACCATCATCGGTCGCGGCGCCAATTCGGGGATCACCGGCGGCGGCTTCAACATCGGCTTACCCGTTGCTGATAACGTGACCTCGCCCCCGCCCAACGCCGTCCACAACGTCATCATCAGGAACCTGATCTTCACCGGCACGCCCGACGACGCGATCAACGTTCAGATGTTCTCCCATCACGTCTGGATAGACCATTGCGACCTCTCTAACGGATTCGACGGCCTGATAGACATCAAGCGCGGCGCCGATTACATCACGGTTTCGTGGAACCACACGCACAACCACGTCAAGAACATGCTGCTCGGCCATTCCGACTCCAACGGCGCGCAGGACGTCGGTCATTTGAGGGTGAGCTATCATCACAACTGGTTCGACGATACGCCGCAGAGGAACCCGCGCGTGCGCTTCGGCGAGCCGGTGCACATCTTCAACAACTACTACTTCAGCAACTCCGACGTCGGCGTGGCGTGCCAGGCCAACGCCGGCTGCGTGGTCGAGGGTAATTACTTCGAGGACGTCGAGGAGCCGATGACCATTCACTACGCCGGCCCCACCGGGCGGATGGTCGAACGCAGCAACGTCTTCGTCGGCGAGAGCGGCGCGCCCGTCGTCGGCGGCAGCGTGGTCGAGCCGAGCGACTATTATGGCTACTCGCTGCAGAACGCGAGTGACATCAAAACCATAGTCACGCAGGGCGCAGGAGTCGGCAAGATAGGGTTCTGACGCCTGTTAAGAGTGGGACAGACTTATGGTCTTTGAATAAATAAAGTAACAACCGTGTAGGGGCAGACCTGCGTGTCTGCCCCTATCCCAGGAAGCGCACACAAGCCGGGGCAGACACACAGGTCTGCCCCTACGTTGAGCTGCGTTGTTATATTTATTTCTCAAAGACCATAAGTCTGTCCGTCCCCATTTATGCGACGGACAGACTAAAGTCTGTCCCACTCTAGAAACCGCGCGTAAATGATAAGTACACCAGGTTGTTCTCGTTGCTGTGTCCGAGCTCGATGCGCACGGCGAAGGCTCTGTTGTGTCGGTAAGTGAAGCCCCCGCCGACGCCGAAGCGCCAGTTTTCCGAACGGAAATCGTCGTTCGCGAGAACCACCGGGTTTGTGTTCGAGCGGTTATCGCCCCACACCTGCCCGCCGTCGCCGAAGCCGTGGATGTCGATACCTCTCGTGTTCTCGTCATTCATCTTCCATATGGTTTGGCGCAGCTCGGCCGAGAGGACAAGCGCGTTGTTGGCGCGGAAGCGGTAGGTGCGGAAGCCGCGCAAAAACATACGCCCTCCGATAAAGGATTGGTAGTAGAACGGAATCTGGCTGCCGCCCTTCGGGTCTTCCAACGAGGCGAAGGCGCGCGCCGCGAACGAAGTCTTGTTGCTGCCTAGCGGAATGTAAACGCGCCCGTCGAGGTACCCCCAGAGCCAGCCGAAATCGGTAAAGAATGCGCCGTTATCCAATCCGTCATAGGAGCCGAACCGTCCGAAGAGATAGAAGCCCTTGGTCAATCCGCGCTCGTTATTGCGCCGGTCGTATTCGCCGTAGAGGCCGTAATAGAGAATTTCCGAGTTCATATTCAGTCCCGGCGCCCAGGCCGTGATCGGTATGACCGTCGGGAAGCCCGAAAAGAACGCGTTTATATTCGACACATTTTCATTATTCCCGTTAGTGGCGCCGGCGTTGGCGAGACCGGCGTATACGCCGGCTCTAAAGCGTTTGGTGAAATTCCGCTCCAGCAGACCGTTGTAGCTTCGTTGTTCGAGTTGGAAGCTGGTTCTTTGCACCAGCGGCGTGCGAGGGCCGACGCCGAAGAAGTTCCATTGCGTGGCCAGAAGGTAATTGAACCAGACGTTGGCATGCGTTCGCTCGTCGCCAATGTGAGGAAAGGAGGCTTCGAGCTTGCCTCGCATGAAACCCAATGTGCTGGTGAGCGCCAGGGCGCGCAACTCGACCCAGGAAATTTTATCGGCGGTCGTAAATTCGACGCCGAACGGCAGTCCTGACCCCTGATCAAGTCCGCCTACAACCGCGTTAATATACTTTGGGCCGATCCTGATTGCCGCGTAGTTTTCGGGCCACCATGGCGCCAGGTATTCACGCACTTTGACCCGGGCGCTGGTTTTGGCTGTAGGCGTTGGGCCTGTCGGTCCGGTAATTTGAGGCGTTGGCGTCGGCGTCGGTATCAATACGTAATCCTTTAACGCCCGCGACCAATTCGGAGAGATGATGTTTGCGCTTTTATCACTGGCGGTCGCATCTCCCGCCACGTTTGATTCATCGTTCGCAGTCTGGGCCTGGCAACAGATCGCCAGAGTCGTCCGTCTCCTAATAATTTTGATTGTGTCTATTGTCAGTCCAGGCGGGATAAAACCTACGCGGGAGAGGATGCGATGTGGGAGTGACCTGGATTGGAAACCGCTGGAAGTCTACTACCGCAATTCGAAGCTGTACAACCCCGTCCCGTCGACTTAGCAAACGGCTCGATTGGTTGTATACTCTCCCGGCGGATTCCCACGGCGGTCTAATCTGACGCCCGCCAAGAAGCTTATCTGTATCGGGAGGTTTGGCTATATAATATTTCCGTCAGTGCTAAAGAGAGATCAGGATGAGGCGATTTCGATGAGCTCCCAGACGCCTTGATTGCGACGTAAGAATGCCCCAGCCAAACGTCGAATGACGACAATGCAATTACAAATCTAAGGCCCAATTTTTTGGAGGTAAAATAAAATGAGTAGATTTATGCGAACGCGCTTACTGTCGGCGGCGGCGGCTCTGCTTTTAACCGCGACGGCGGCGGCTGACATACTCGGCCAGTCATCAGGCATGACCGCCGACGTTTCGAATTCAGCCTTCCCCAACAACATCGCTTCTTCAAATTCGACTCCGCGAAAAGCGGCGACGAAGAAGTCGCCGTCGACCGTGGGCAATTTCCCGGTCATCGTCCCGTCCAAATTGAACGGCGGCCCAAAAACAGATGAAGCCACAAACAAGGCCACAGACAAGGCCGCGAACAAATCGGGCGCGGACAGTAGCGGCGACAGCGCGACTCCGCCCTCGCCCGCTCCGCCCAGCCCACAGGGGGGAGCTTCTCAATTCATGGGCCGGGCGTTCTCGCGCGAACGCAACGCGCCGCAGCAATACAACGCCACGGCCATCAAGATGGTTGACCACGTCAACGCTCTGGTCGGCGGATTCGACCAGGGCGCGGGTTTCGGCTTCGGCATGGAGTTCACCACCTCCACAGGGGCTGAACTCAAAGGCTACGAATTCTATGCGCGGGCGCTGGGATCTACGCGCCTTTACAGGGCCGGGGAACTAGGCGCGAGAGTCGGGACCAACAAAACGCGCGGCGAATTCTGGTTCAATTACACTCGCCGCACGCAAGACAACTTCTTCGACATCGGCTCGCTCATCCCCAAGAACCCTGAAACGAACTTCGCGACCGAACGGCGCAGCTATAACGGGCTGTTCGCTCACAGATTCTTGCGCAGGTTGGAAGGCGGACTCTACGGGTCGTTCTCCAGCACCGGGGCGTTCCGCGGCGATGACGATAGAGATCAAGCGATTGACCTGCTCTTTTCCGGCAATCCCAACGTCACGCCGGCTACGAATTTTCTGCCCGGTCTCCAACAAAACGTGAGGCTCGTCTCTTACGGCGTCTTCACCGAAGTCGACCTGCGCAACAATGAACGCGGTTTGACCAGAGGCGGTTACTTCTATGGCCGCTTCGGTTCCGTGGACGCCGTAGACTCCGGCGCCTCATTCTCGGACTTCGGATGGGTCGAGACCGAACTGGACGGGCGCGTGTACATTCCGGTCCTTAGCAACAAGACCTCGGTGGCTCTGCGAGGTTACGCGGTGCTGAGAGAGCCCAAAGGCGGCAGCCAGATCCCGTTTTATGAACAGGCGATCTTCGGAGGGCGCAGCACTGGCCGCGGGTTCTCAAACAACCGCTTCCGCGGCAACAACTCGGTCCTCTATTCAGGCGAGATCCGCCAAACCATCTGGTCGCAGAACGACGAGAACACGAAAGGGCTGGACATCATCGCCTTCGGCGACGTGGGTCAGGTCTGGGGCGACAATCGCTCGAACACCGACCCCACGGTCCTGCGCAACGACAATTTCGATTCGAGGAACTATCGCACCGGCTTCGGCGGCGGTATCCAATACCGGCTGAACAAGAGCGTCGCTTTCCGCATCGAGATCGGCGCCTCGAATGAAAGAACTCTGCCCTATATCTCGCTCAGACCGGGGTTCTAAAACCATATGTCATATGACATATGCCATATTTCATAATGAAATATGGCATATGTCATATCCGCCCCGGAACCTCTCCACAACGCGGCTGATTGTCTTCCCCGCCTTCTCTTCGTAATCCGCTCACAAACTCGAAACCGCCGCGCGCATTTGGCGTCTTTTTCCGCAGAGGCATTCAAGGCTGAAACAATAAAAAGAAAATCGCCCCTGGGTACGCATCGCTTCCAGCGTGCAGTCGTGGGCGGAAGACCCATTGGAGGCCCGTGGCGCGCTTGTGGCCGTATGCGCAAGATTGCAACCGATAATCACTCGACACAAGCTGGGCGACTTCTGTGCGGTCTGATTCCGATCAATACGTCTTCCGCCCACGACTGCACGCTGGAAGCGATGCGTACCCAGGGACTTTCCGCAGGAGCACACACATGCGAAGAAAGATTCTCTGGACTCTGTTACTGGTCGGGGCGGGATTGGCCAGCGCCATTCAAATCACTTCCGGGCAAGGGCGCGGCGGCGCGAATCCGGAACTGACCGCCCAGCGAAACGCGATCGAGAAAGAACTGCAGTCGGTCGCGATCGTCGAGCGCAAGCTGATGGTACCGATGCGCGACGGCAAGCGCATGGCGACCGACGTCTATCGCCCGAAAGATACGTCGAAGAAATACCCTACGGTCTTCGTCCGGACCCCTTACAACTTCAATTTCTGGGACGTCCGCAGCGGCGCGCCGCGCGACATGAGGAACGAGCTTGAGGCGGTCAAGCGAGGCTACGCCTTCGTCGAGATGAACGAGCGCGGTCACTTTTTCTCCGAGGGGAATTACGACATTCTGGGCGCCCCGCTCAGTGACGGCGACGACGCCTTCACGTGGATAGCCAAGCAGCCATGGTCGAACGGCAAGGTCGGCGCGATCGGCTGCTCTTCGACCGCCGAATGGCAATTGGCCGTCGCGGCGTTGGGGAATCCGGCGTACGCGGCGATGATCCCGCAGGGTTTCGGCGCCGGAGTGGGTCGCGTCGGCCCCTATTACGAGCAAGGCAATTGGTATCGAGGCGGCGCATTCCAGATGTTGTTCGCCGCCTGGATTTACGGCCAGCAGAACCAGGTCCGTCCGATGTTCCCGTCGAACACGTCGCAGGAGGATTTGATTCGCGCGTCGAGGATGTTCGACCTGGCCCCGCAGATGCCGCCGGTAAATTGGGCGGAGGCGCTGCGACATCTTCCGGTCATGGACATCATCAAGGATGTGGACGGGCCTCGCGGCATCTTCGCCGACCACATGCCCGTCTCGACAGGCGGCGCGATGATCCGGCGAGAGCCGAACGACCCGGCGTGGTACAAGGGCGGGCTGTGGCACGACAACATGAAAATCAACGTGCCCGGATTCTGGTTCATGTCGTGGTACGACGTGTCGGTGGGGCCGAACCTGGCAGCTTACAATCATGTCCGGAACACCGCCAGGCCCGAGATCGCCGACCAGCAATACGCCGTGATCGCGCCGACTCTACACTGCGCCTACAAGCGCGCTCAGGAAAATACGCTCGTCGGCGAGCGCAGCGTGGGGGACGCGCGGTTGAATTATGACGAGTTGACCTGGGCCTGGTTCGATCATTTCCTCAAGGGAGAGAAGAACGGCGTCCTCCAGACGATGCCGAAGGTGCGCTACTACACGATGGGAATCAACAAGTGGCAGTCATCGGACACCTGGCCTCCGCGAGGCGCGCAGCCGATGAGCCTCTTCCTGTCGAGTGGCGGAAAGGCGAATACACTTAACGGCGACGGCGCGCTCACAAATGCGGCGCCGACGACGGATAGCCCGGACGGGTTCGAATACGACCCAATGAAGCCGGCCCCGTCTCACGGCGGAAACGTCTGCTGCACCGGAAACGCGGTGGCCGGCGGCGCGTTCGACCAGCGCAAGATGGAGGAACGGCCCGACATTCTGGTCTACAGCGCTGAACCTCTGAAGGAAGGCGTCGAAGTCAGCGGCCCCATAGAGGTGACGCTCTACGTCTCGTCCGACGCGAAGGACACAGACTTCACGGTCAAATTGATCGACGTGTATCCGGACGGGCGGGCCTACAATCTGGACGAGACTATCCAACGGATGAGGTATCGGAACGACTACGACAAGTCCCTGGTCTGGATGGAGGCCGGAAAGGTCTACAAGGTAACGCTGCAGCCGATGACGACGAGCAATTATTTCGAGGCGGGCCACCGGATTCGCATCGAAGTGTCGAGCAGCAACTTCCCTCGCTTCGACCGGAACCTGAACACGGGCGGTAAGAATTATGACGAGTCGCAGGGCGTCGTCGCGCACAACGCCGTCCACCACTCGAAGCAGTATCCGTCAGAAATCAAGATCACGGTCGTAAAGAAATAGTCCCTCCTGCAAATATTTTGGAGTGAAAAGGGATGGAGTATAGCCTTCAGGCCGCGACAGTTCAGGGAGCTGCAGCCTGAAGGCTGAACTCCATGCCCTTTCACCGATTCGACGCCACGGCCCCGGAATATTTACCCACAAATCATCTTTTTACTGGATCCAACCACCGACTTCTTTAAGTAAACTACCTCACAAAGCAATTCAATAACTCGGATAAATTCAGGAAAATGAACTCCCACCACAGTCTGTCCATACCTGAAGAAATTAAGTCGCATATTCCCAACGCTCAGCCTGGAGAAACAAATAGGGCATAAGGATTGCGTTTTTCCTTGATTCTTTCTTCTTACGGTTATTCCAGCTTACTTTCCACATAACGCGAAGCGGCGTGAAGGTAGGCGACTCATGTTTTGAGAAGAAGCCGCAATTTTGGAAGGAAGCTCAGCCTCCTGGTAAGACGCTGCGCGCTGGCTTATTGCAAGCGCAGGCGCCAGGAGATCACCAATAACTCAGATCGGAGGTAGTATGAGAAAAGGCAAAACTCTGTTTGTTATTTTGGTTGCGCTCTTGGTAATTGGGATTTTCAGCATCCCAGCGCACGGTCAAGGGCGAGTGACCGGGACCATTACCGGAGTGGTTACCGACCCCACAGGGGCCGTTATTCAGGGCGCGAAAGTAACGGCCGTAAATAATGCGACCGGCTTCAAACAAGAGACCGTGACAAACACCGATGGATTTTATCGTTTGGATTTGCTACCGGTCGGAGCTTATAGCGTCATGATTGCGCCCACCGCCGGATTCAAACAGTCAGTCAACAACGTGATTAATCTCAGCGTCAATGACGTCTTGAGAGTCGACTTCAAATTGGAATCGGGCCAAGTCTCCGAAGTTGTGACCGTGTCAGACTCGCCGTCGATCGTCAATACTGAGACTTCGACTCTGGGGAAAGTGGTAGATAACAGGACGCTTTCGGATCTGCCGGTGCTCTCCGCAGCGGCGGGAGGAAGAAACCCCTTACAGTTGGCTCCCCTTCAATCAGGCGTCATAGCTACTGGACAAATTGCCGCACAAGTTGGCGCACAAGTTGGACCGTTTGCCGTCAACGGACAAAGATCGCAAGCGAACAATTTTTTGCTCGATGGGGGCGACAGCAATGATCTGGCGATCAACGTGCCTGACGCCATTCAGGGGTTCAGCCCCGATGCCCTCCAGGAATTTCGCATTCTGACCAACACCTACTCCGCCGAGTACGGACGTAATTCGGGTTCGGTTGTAAACGCTGTCAGCAAATCCGGTGGGAATCAGTTTCACGGGAACGTGTTTGAGTTCTTCCGCAACCGCGCGTTGAACTCTACGCCGTTCTTCAATAATTCGACGGCGACCTTTAATGGCCTGCGCAATCCAAAATTCAATGTTAATGAATTTGGCGGCACGCTCGGCGGCCCGGTGATCAAGGACAAAACCTTCTTCTTCTTCAGCTATGAAGGTTTCCGCCGACGCCAGGGGGTCGCGCAAACAGCGACCGTGTTCAGTGACGCCGAAAGAGCTTTGATCCATCAGTTCGGTACCCCACAAGCGAAGGCATTGATGGCCCTGGTTCCCCGGGCCAACAGCGGCACTAACACGTTGCTCTCCACCGAAAACAACAGCCTGGATCGCAACCAATACTTCGGCAAAGTCGATCACTCGTTTTCGGAGAACAACCGTCTCTTTGTTTCATTCTTCACCGAAAAGCAGAATTTCACAGACCCCTTCGCTTTCGGCGGTAGCACGATACCGGGGTTCGGGACTAGTGGCAATCTCCGATTTACCAACGTCGTCATCGGCCACACCTCCGTGCTCAGTTCCAACCTGGTGAATGAAGCTCGTTTCTCTTTCCACCGGCGGGGAACCTTTTCCGTCGTCCCTGTCAACAAGACCAAGATTTCGGATCTGGGCATCAGCGGCATAGTTCCTGATGATCCTGCTGCGGAAGGGCCGCCCAACATCCAGATTGCCGGTCGGACCCAATTTGGCAATACCATTCAAGGGCCACAAGCTCGTTTCGACAACACCTTCCAGTACTCCGATAACCTGTCTCACCGCATAGGCTCGAGACATTTCCTGAAATATGGCGCGGACATCCGCACGTACGCCCAGAACCAGATATTCGATTTCATCAACAATGGGGTTTACAGCTTCGACGGCGACGTGGGCGGCGACTTTGGGCTGGATCCAATCAAGGGCCTTTTAGCGCCTCTGAGCGATTTCGCCAATGGGGTTGCGACCGAATACGATCAAAACAGCGCGGGCAGAAAGGGCTATCGAACCCGTTCCTTCAATTTCTACGGGCAGGATGATTTCAAAGTAAAGCCATCCCTGACCTTGAACCTGGGGTTGCGGTATGAATTAAACACCAACCTCTATGACATTCGCGACGAAGTCGCAGCCTTCCGCCCTGGGCAACAATCGACGGTCTTTCCGACCGCGCCAGCGGGATTGGTTTTCCCCGGCGATACTGGAGTCTCACGTTCAACCTATCCTAACGATTACAATAACTTTGCCCCGCGCGTTGGATTCGCATGGGACGTGTTGCGTAACGGGAAGTTGAGTCTGCGCGGCGGCTACGGACTGTATTACGACGTCGTGATCTCCGAGACCACGCTTCAGTTCCTCACCTCGGCTCCTTATTCGATTCAACCGAACATTTTTTCCACCACCATCAACAACCCGTTCTCCGGTTCTTTGGAGAATCCACTGGCGCAGCCGTTCCCGCACAATCCTGCGAAGCCGGGAGACCCGTTTGACTTCACCAGTGTGGCGCCGGTGGTGTTGACGGTGAATGATCCCAACTTCCGCACCCCTTACGCGCACCAGTACAATATGCAGGTCCAGTATGAATTTCTTAGAGGCTACACGCTGGAGGTCGGCTACGTGGCGACGTCTGGCGTCAAGCTGCTGACACGACGGCAGATCAACCCCGCCATGGTGACTCCCACGGCCACCACAGGAAACACAAATCGTCGTCGCTCGTTCAATCAGAACAATCCTCAAAATGCGGACTTTGGTGGCGCAGTCTTCGGCGGCATTACCAATCAGGAGACCAGCGCAAACTCCAATTACAGCAGCCTGCAGGCCACCGTCTCCAAGCGTTTCTCCCAGGGCTTTCAGTTCCAGAGCGCTTACACCTATGGCCACTGCCTCGACAACGCCTCCGGCCTGCGTTCCAACGTCCGCTACAACGATACGGGCGCGGATCGAGGTAATTGCGAATTTGATATCCGCCACCGTTATGCAGTGAGTTACATTTGGGCGTTGCCGTGGGGAAAGGGGTTGAAGGGATTTGCCGGTAAACTCTTATCAGGCTGGCAGGTGGGTGGCGTCACCCAATTCCAGACGGGGGCTCCCTTCAATATTACTGAGCCGACAGATCGCTCGCTCTCAGGGGCTGGCGCTGATCGGCCCGACTTTGTGGGCGGTGAGGTGCAGTTCTTCGACCCCCGGAATGTCGACACCTCCCTCGGTGGACCCAACCATTATTTCAACGGCACAGGCGGAGGAACGCCCACAGCCGCAGCCAATCCCTTTTTCCGTCGCGTGGGTTCAGGGACAACTGCGGCTCTGGGCGCGGGCCGATTTGGCACTTTGGGACGAAATGTGTTCCACGGCCCTGGAATCAATAACTGGGACTTCTCTGTCCTTAAGCGAACCAGAGTGACGGAAGCGCAGGAGCTTGAATTCCGCGCAGAGTTCTTCAACCTGGCGAATCATACGCAATTCCTTAATCCCAATGGCAATATTGGTTCGCCCAATTTCGGTCTCATCAGCACGACGCGCGATCCGCGAATAATCCAGTTTGCGCTGAAGTACAAGTTCTAGGCTTGACTTCAACCGGTCAAAGCGCTCGAGTGGAATGCGCTTAAGGCTCCCTCTTCTGAGGGAGCCTTTTTTATTGCGCGCCGCGCGTTCGCTTCTGGCTCTGGCCGCCTGGTTTCGCCGTCGCTCAGATCGCCTCTGAATACTCGCCAAACACGCGTCGCATGGCGTCCGCGACCTCGCCCAACGTCGCGTACGCCTCGACCGCGGCGATAATCCTCGGCATCAGGTTTTCGCCCGAACGCGCCACCCGCTCGACTTCATTCAGCGCCGCCACCGCCGCGGCCGCGTCGCGTCGGGCGCGCACTTTCCGTACGCGTTCGACCTGCGCCCGCTCGAAGGCCGGATCGATCTTCAACCATTTTCGAGATCTCCGCCGCCGGGTAGCTTCAGATGTCAGTCGGCTCCCAGACGCTGAGGATCGGCACGCGGTTGAAATCACTGTCGTGGGTAAAGACGCTGGTGAGCGTCAGACGCTGGGCGCAGGCGAGGTTGATCGAGTCGTTGACGAACAGCCCATGCGCCTGGCGCAGCGCGTGGCTGGTGATGATGTCACTGCGGGTGATCTGATGGATGCGGAATGGCAGGCGCAGTAGCCTTTCAACTTCGGCGATGTGGTCGGTCAACTGCAGGATAACTGCCGTGTTGGCTTTCAGCTTCTTCACTATCTGGCCAGGAGAAATCAACCCTTTGGCGACAGCTTCAGCCATCATCCGGCGATGCGGCGTCTCTGCGATGATCGTGGTGGTGATGTGCGCTTCCACTTCTCGGCGCGCCACGCGGTGGAAGAAATCCCTGCAATCCGCCGACAATCCGCCCAGATAATAAATGATAATGTTGGCATCAACCAGCGCGGCCTCGCCCGCTGGCAAGGCATTAATATCCACACAATTCCTCGTCTTCAGCGAGCCAGATGATCGTTTCGCGGTCTAAGCCTTTGATCGTTCCGTATAGCTCATCAACAATCGCCAGCCACTCTGCTTCTTCGGCCAAACGCGCCTCATCGGCTCGCTTGGCGACCGCTGGTAATTGCTCAGCTAATTGCCGCTGCTCGTCGGGCGGCAGTCTGAGCGCGGCCTCCAACACAGCTTCCAAGTTATCACTCATTATTTCACCTTTATATCAATTATAACCGTTGCTGGGAGCCAAGACCATTTCGCCACAGCCGGTTTTGCCGTCGCTCATATCGCCTCTGAGTACTCGCCGAACACGCGTCGCATGGCGTCCGCGACCTCGCCCAACGTCGCGTACGCCTCGACCGCCGCAATAATCCTCGGCATCAGGTTTTCGCCTGAACGCGCCGCCCGCTCGACTTCATTCAGCGCCGCCACCGCCACGGCCGCGTCGCGTCGGGCGCGCACTTTCCGGACGCGTTCGACCTGCGCCCGCTCGAAGGCCGGATCGATCTTCAATATCGGGATCGTAGTCTCCTCTTTGATCTGAAATCGATTGACTCCGACGACGACCTCTTCTCCGGCCTCGACCGCCTTCTGGTAATCGTATGCGGCGCGCTCGATCTCGCGCTGCGGGTAGCCGGATTCGATGGCCGCGAGCATCCCGCCCATAGCGTCGATCTTCTCGATGTATTCGGCGGCGAGGCGTTCGATCTCGTTGGTCAGGTATTCAACGGCGTAAGAGCCTCCGAGCGGATCGGCGGTGTCGGCCACGCCCGATTCGTAGGCGATGACCTGTTGAGTCCGCAGCGCGACGCGGGCCGCTTCCTCGGTCGGCAAACCCAAGGCCTCGTCCATCGCGTTGGTGTGCAGCGATTGCGCGCCGCCCAGGACCGCCGCCAGCGCCTGGACCGTCGTGCGGATGACGTTGACTTCGGGCTGCTGAGCCGTGAGCGTCGAACCGGCGGTCTGCGTGTGGAAGCGCAGCATCATCGATTTCGGGTTCTTCGCGCCGAAGCGGTCGCGCACAATGCGCGCCCAGAGCCTGCGCGCCGCGCGGTATTTCGCCACCTCTTCGAGAAAGTTGTTATGCGCGTTGAAGAAAAACGCCAGTCGCGGCGCGAAATCATCGATCTGCAATCCGGCGTCGAGCGCGGCCTGGACGTAGGCGACGCCGTCGGCCAGCGTGAAGGCGACCTCCTGGACGGCGGTCGAACCGGCCTCGCGGATGTGGTAGCCGGAGATCGAGATCGTGTTCCAGTTCGGGACCTCCTCGGCGCAGTAGGCGAAGATGTCGGTGATGATTCTCAAGCTGGCGCGCGGCGGGTAGATGTAAGTTCCGCGCGCGATGTATTCCTTCAAAATGTCATTCTGGATCGTGCCGTTGAGTTTGTCCGGCGCGACGCCCTGTCTCTTCGCGACCGCGATGTAGAGCGCCAGCAGGATCGAGGCGGTCGCGTTGATCGTCATCGAGGTCGAGACTTTGTCGAGCGGGATGCCGTCCAGGAGAGTCTCCATGTCGGCCAGCGAACAGATGGGCACGCCCACGCGCCCGACCTCGCCGCCGGCGAGCGGATGATCGCTGTCGTAGCCTATCTGCGTCGGCAGGTCGAAGGCCACCGACAATCCGGTCACGCCGTGTTCGAGCAGGTATTTGTAGCGGCGGTTCGATTCTTCGGCCGTGGCGAAGCCGGCGTATTGCCTCATCGTCCACAAACGGCCCCGGTACATCGTCTCGTAAACGCCGCGCGTGAACGGAAAATCGCCGGGCGCGCCAAGGTCTCGCTCAATGTCGAGCGCGGCGTCCTCCGGCGTGAAATGATCTTTCAGCTCGACGCCCGATGAAGTGGCGAATTTCTCTTTTCGCTCTTTGGCTCTGGTCGTTGACATATGCAAATAGAATCCCGAAACGATTTGTGTTTAAATTGGTCTTCAATTCTAAATCATGGCGCCTGGGATTAGCACGACGCCGCGCGGTACTGGGTTTTGATCGTCGTTTCGGTCATAGCAAAAGATTTGAGAAATCATCGACCAATATCTTCCCGTCCTACATTTTCCTGTTGGCAAAACCTAAACAGAAATATGTAGGACAGGAAGATATGGATCGATCAGTTCTGAAGTCTTCCGCATGTGGACAAAAACATGATCAAAGCCAGGCACTGTTAGCGCCACATAACGAGGTAGAGTTTTGGATGAAAACCTAGAAAGATTGATCCGCGAGCTGGGCGAAGCGATCAACGAGGCGATCAACGAATCTGAAGAAATCCACCAGGCGATGGAGCGAATCCGCGCATCCGGCGCCGACGTGATGCTCATCCTCGAGGCGACCATCGCGTTCAAAGAGAAGCCCGTCGCCGAAGAAGAAGAGCGGCCCAAATTCAGAGAAATTTCGATTGAACAGCGGCTGTCCGAGATCAGCCATGAAGATCGGCAGTTTCTGAAGAGTCTGAACATCAAGTTCGATAATGATGAATAGTTAGGCGTTACGGTACGGGGAGCGTAGGGGCGGGTATTCCCCGCCCGTGTCCGTGACCAAGGCGGTTGGGCGCGGAATACGCGCCCCTACGCTCCCCGTACCGTAACGCCCGCGCTTAGATCAAGCAATCTCCGGCACAAGCGACCCCTTACGTTCCCCCCGCATCTTACCGAGCGCCGTCACGACCAGAAAGATCGCCAGCAGGATCAAGGCGGCGGCGGCCAGCCCGTTCATCATCGCCACGTCCATTCCATGCGCGGCGCGGAAATTGGCGAGACTCAATTTCGCGAGCGACCAGAGCGTAATCACCAACACGAAGAGCATTGGGAAGAGCGTGAACCAGATGCGCCGCCGCGCCTTGTAGAGCCAGAACGTGATCGCCAGGAGCGTCAACGCCGCCAACAACTGGTTCGACGCGCCGAACAGCGTCCAGAATTTCAGGTAAGCCCCTTCCTGCGAGACCCAGAGCAAAAAGGCCGGCAGCAGGAGCGTGATAAAAGTCCCCAGGGCGGCGCTCGCGCGAGTGCGCCAGTCGAACAACTCCTGCACGATGTAGCGCCCCAGCCGCGCCGACACGTCGAGCGTGTCGAAGACGAAGGTCGAAAAGGCCATCGCGCCAAAGGTGACCGCGAACTGGAAATTCTCCCGGCCGATGAGCAGCGTCATGAAACGCCCGATGCCGTTTCCGTAAATCGTGCCGGGCCGTAAGCCGGCGATCTCGCCCGAGGCCACGATCATAATCGTCACCAGCGCGATGAGCGCGACGAACGCTTCGGCCAGCATAGCGCCGTAGCCCACCGCGCGCATGTGCGATTCGCGGGCGATCTGCTTGGACGTGGTGCCCGAACAGACCAGGCCGTGGAAGCCGGAGCAGGCCCCGCACGCGATCGTCACAAAGAGGAACGGGAAAAGCGCCCCCGTCATAGTCCCCTGGTCCCAGGAGTTGAACATCGGCTGCTTGATCTCATAACCGCCGAAGAAGACCCCGATCACGCCCAGAGCCAGCGCAAGGTAAAGGACGAACCCGCCCAGGTAACCGCGCGGCTGCAGCAGCAGCCAGACCGGCGTAATCGAAGCCACAAAGCAGTAAGCGATGATCAACAGCCCCCAGGTCTTCACGTCCAAAATCAACCAGGTCGAAATCTTCGTCCCCAGCCAGGAGAGCGCGAGCGTCGCCGGAACGAAGATGACCGTGACCAGCCAAAGCGGCGGTTTCAGATAACGTTGAACAAGCCCGAGAACGACGGCCAGGAGCAGGTACATAATGCTCGCCGCCGCGACCGCGCCGCCCGGATTGAATGGCGCCTGCACGCCCGCGAGCTCCTCGGTCACGCCGGTGAAGCTCGCGGCGGTGATGTCGGCGAAGGCGACGATGACGTAGATGAGCGCGATCCAGATGAAGGCCATCATGGCCCGCCCCGCGCGCGGCCCCAGATGCTCGCGGGTGATCTCGGCGACCGAGCGCGCGCCGTGGCGCACCGAAGCGGTCAGACTGCTGAAGTCATGCACCGCGCCGATCAACACGACGCCGAGCCCGATCCACAGCAGACACGGACCCCAGCCCCAGACCTGGCAAGCCAGGATCGGCCCGGCGATCGGACCGGCGGCGGCGATGGCCGAAAAGTGCTGCGCGAAGAGATAGAACTTCGGCGTCGGCGCGTAATCGATTCCGTCGTTGCGCACGCTCGCGGGAGTCGCGCGCTCGTCATCCAGCGCGAATTGGCGCGCCACCCAACCGCCGTAAAGGCGATAGGCGACGAAGAGCAGCGCGAGAAAAGACAAGGCGAGAAGTGGCAGATTCATATTTTCAACCTCGGTTGGAAAGATATTTTCCCGTCCCACATTTTCCTGTTTTGAAGGGCGCTAACAGGGATTTGAGTTGCCGTTATATCGCGCCGTAGTGTAGCTTTCACACAAAATGTTTTACAAGGAGTGGCCAACCGGCCATCGACCCTGTAAATGCAAGGACGTGGGACAGACTTTAGTCTGCCCATGAGCCCGGACAGACTTTAATCTGTCCCACGTTTACTGAGAAGCTTTCATGTCGCGTTGCGACGCGTTGAAACGATGAAAACGCGCCCTGGGTACGCATCGCTTCCAGCGTGCAGTCTCGGAGAAAGACGAATTTATAGGAACCAGAACTGGGTACGCATCGCCACAGGTTTGGGGCAGACTGATTCCGATCAATAGGTCTCTAGCCGAGACTGCACGCTGGAAGCGATGCGTACCCAGGGATTATCTGAGGAACCACCATGAAAAATCCCCACTATCGTTCACTCATTATTGCGCTCGGCCTTGCGCTCTTCGCTTCAATAACCACATTCGCCCAATCTGAAAAGATCAAATTCAAAATGGTCCCCGAGCCGAATCAGTTGCCCGAACCGGTGAAGATGATGGCAAGAACCGTCTTTGCGCTGACGCAAAAGGTCGGCGCGCCGGACAAGGAAGGCAACGTCAGCGCGGAAGTGACTTACGATGAAGTCAGTTCCGAATTGATGATGAACGACCAACCGATGCAGATCGGCGACAAGGTCGACAATTTCATCGGTAAAAAGATTACGGCGACCTTCAACAGCCGGGGCGAGATGATAGACCTCAAAGTTCCTCCCGATCTGGGGCTGCCGGAAGAATCATTCAAACAATTGTTGAAATCGGTCTATGGCAATCTGCCTCAAACGCCGCTCGGAGTGGGAGAAGTTGCGACTGCGCCGCTGGACTTCACCATCCCGCTCCCCGTACCAGGCGCGCCACCGCTGAAAATAGACGGCCTGATAAAATCCACGCTGGTCTCTGTCGAAAAGGACGCGACCGGCCGGACAGCCAAATTCGATCAAACAATGGATGGCAAGGTGGTCAGCGACATGGAAGTCCCCGGGCCAACCGGCCAAATCAAGATGAGCCTCGATTTCAAGTTGAACGGCGGAGGCTGGATGGTGATGGACGTGGACAAGGGCTTCCTGAAATCGAGCGATTCGAAGATGACTTTCGGCGGCAAGCTCAAAATGGGCGGCGAATCGAGCGCATCGAAATTGCCCACGATGAATTTTCAGGGGACGATGAAGGTAACAGTCACGGGAAGCAATTGATCGAAATTTTCCGCCAGTGGAGTATTCAACTAATGATAAGTCGTTTAGCAATTGTCGGCGGCAATATCGTCACGCGAGATGAAGTGATCGAAAACGGCGTCGTGCTCTGTGAAGACAGCTACATCAAAGCCGTCGGCTCATCGGGCGCGATCGAGCCTGAACCCGGCTCACACCTCATCGACGCCAGGGGGCGCGTCGTTATGCCCGGCCTTATCGACACTCATTTCCACGGCAGCGGCGGCGACGACGTGATGGCCAACGGCGCCGAGGGGATTCGGCGAATCTCCCGCGCGTTGTTGAAATTCGGGACGACCGGATACCTGGTCACGACCGTCGCCGCGCGCCACGAAGAGCTGATGCGCGCCGTCGAAGACACGATCGCGGCGGAAGAGGACGATCCGTTCGCAGCTGAAATTCTCGGCCTCCACATCGAAGGCCCTTACATCAATCCCAAGTTCAAAGGCGCGCAGCCGGAACGGGGCATCCGCGATCCGAACTTCGATGAGTGCGCCCAACTGCTCGACGCGGCTGCGGGCCGGATCAAGATCATGACCATCGCCCCCGAACTGCCCGGCGGATTGGAGATGATCAGAACCCTCGCGCGCGCGGGCGTCGCGCCGTCGGTGGGCCATTCCGAAGCCGATTACGACACGGCGCTCGCCGCGATCGAGGCCGGGGCCACGCGCGCCACACACCTCTTCAACGCGATGTCGGGCGTACACCACCGCAAGCCGGGGCTGGCCGCCGCGGCGTTGAACGAACCCGGCCTCTGCGCCGAGATGATCTGCGACGGAGTCCACGTTAACCCGCGGATGGTCGCCCTGGCATGGAAGGCGAAAGGGCGCGACGGAATGACGCTTATCACTGACGCCGCCGCCGCGCAGGGCGTGGGCGACGGCGTCTTCACGCTCGGCGGCTTCCCGATTCAGGTACGCGGGCCGCTCTGCACGTTGATGGACGGCGTGACCATCGCCAGCTCCGTGGCCGACCGCAAAGGCTCGATCGAAGTGGGCAAAGACGCCGACCTCGCAATCCTGAACACAGATTTTTCGGTCTCGCATACAATCCGCGCCGGTGTGGTGGCCTATCAAGCGAGTGACGCCGTTTGAAAACGGGTCGGCGCTCCCCTGTTCCGTCGAAAAGCCTTTGATTACCGTTTCGGCCATCGGACAGAAAAATAGTGGATGGATAAATAAGAGACACGACTTTGAAAGTTATTCCGGAATCGCGGCTGCGGTGTCCGACAAACTTCAGTTTGTCGCCGTCTTCATTACTCAACGCTCTGAGGAAACCAGACGCCGCCTTCAAACGCCAACGACAAATTGAAATTCACAGGGCAACATAATAAAGCGGCGACAAACTGAAGTTTGTCGGACATAGGGGCGCCGCTTATGGGCAACCTTGATTTCAAACAATTCGGCGAGCGACATCGCCCGCACATTCATACGCCCGGCAAGACGCTGTTCGTCACATTTCGTTTGGCCGGATCGATTCCAAAAGCGACCTTGCGCGAGTACAAAGCGAAGAAAGATTGGCTAGAAAACGAGTTGCGACGGGCCCGGAAATTGGCTGATGTCCATGAAACCCCTGAATTGAAAAAGCAACTTGAGCTCGTCGAGCGATACAATCGCGAGTGGTTCGTGAAGTTTGAAGACATCCTGCACAAAGCTCAAACCGGCCCGATGTGGATGCGGGATGACAGAGTGGCTGTGAAGGTGGCGGAGAACCTGCACAGGTTGGACGGAGACGCATACACATTGGACGCTTTCTGTGTGATGTCGAATCATGTTCACGCGGTCTTCAAGCCGCTCCTTTCCGAAGCGGAATTGAAGGAGGGCTTCGACGAAGACGGTCATCTGATCTTCCTCAGCGAGCATCCGTGCTTGTCGAAAATCATGCATTCTCTAAAGGGCCGCGCCGCCAGAGAATGCAATCTTGTCGTGTCTCGTACGGGACAATTTTGGGAACACGAAAGCTTTGATCACGTCATCCGCCAAGGAAAGCTAATGGCGACGATCAGATATGTTCTCAACAATCCAGTCAAAGCAGGGTTGGTGTCAACATGGCGCGAATGGAGATGGAATTACTGCCGAGGCGAACTAATTGATGATCTGTGATCTTCAACAACCTAAAGCTCGTCTGGCCTTTATTATAGAGCCAACCGAGAAAACAAAGGTCCGTCGCCAATCATCAACGACAAACTGAAGTTTGTCGGACATTTTTTCGCCCCTTGTCCGACAAACTTCAGTTTGTCGGAGGCTTCGGCAATAGAATAGTCACCGGGGCGACGACAAACTGAAGTTTGTCGGACATTTTCTCGCGCCTTGTCCGACAAACTTTAGTTTGTCGGAGGCTTCGGCAAGTGACTATACGCGGGAGGGCGGCGACAAACTGAAGTTTGTCGGACATTTTCTCGCGCCTTTACATTAACTTTCCAAATCGTGAATGGATGCTATTTTTCTGTCCCCTATTTTTCAGCCGGCGTCTCTGAGCGGCGCAGCCCGGACACGCTCGCCGTCAATTTACGCGGCGCATCCGAATCCGGATTGGCCTTTTGCAGCGCGCGGAATTCCTGTTCGGCTTCGGCGAGCAGGCCGGCCCGCGCATACAACAACCCCAGCAACAAATGCGACGAGGCGTAATCGCGCCGCGCTCGGGCTATCTCGGCGGCTGCGGCCTGATTGAGGATTCTGAATTTGGCTTGCGGCGCCGGGGGGCGGGGCGCGATGAATTCCTGTCCGCCTCTGATAGCCTTGACCTGCCACGAATAGACTTGCCCGCGCGCAAGCTGCGGCGCCGTCCAACTGAGGCCCTTGAGCAATGGGCTGGATGAGACCAGATTGAATTGCGCGTCGTAGACTTCTACGACATAGCCTTCGGCGTCGCCCAGCGACGTCCATTTGAAAGCCGGGCGGTCGGCGAGCAGGACTTTGCCGGCGGGTTCGATGATTGCAAAGCGCCGGCCTTCATCATCAGCGCCCATCAACGAACTACCGGGGCGGCTCAGGCCCGCAACCAATGGCGATCTCGGCGCCCTCTGATTCGACAGCGCGTTCTCCGCCAGTCGGCGGTATTTGGACGGCCACTGATCGACTCCCGTCAACCGGCCCCGGGCGTCGAGCGTCAGCGACGAGCCGCCGTCGTTGAGCCTGACGAGCGCAGGCGCGGTCTCCGGCGCGGGCGGAGCGGGGTTGACGGAGGGCGATGGCGGAGGCGTCGGAGGCGCATGCACGATCGATGGCTGCGTCCGCTTCGACATCGCTATCCATACTGCCACCGCCAACAGCGACAAAGCCGTCGCCGCGTAAATCCACGAGGGGATTTTGACGAGTGGCGCGCGCAGCGCCGCCGCGATGCGATCAGGCCACCCCGCCTGCGCTCCCTTCGCCGCTCCACGCGGGCGGTATTCGCGGTCGAGTTCCGCCGCGATCTCGTTTCTGAAGTCGCGCAGATCTGCTATGAGCGGCGCGCACCGCGCGCATGAAGCGATATGGTCTTCGACCATCCGCCGGTCCTCGCCGGTCAGCAATCCGTCCACATAAGCGGCGCTCTGATCGAAGCTCATGTGCGACCCGACGGCGGCCCCCTCCGCTAAATCGGCGTAAAGTCCAATCACGTCGTTACCCGGCGCTGATTCGATGAGGCGGCGACACTCCCGGCATTCGGCCAAATGATCGTCCACGCCGAGCAATTCCGATGGCGTGAGCTTCCGCCGATGATAGTTTACTACCTGAGCCGATGAGAGATGTTCTGTCACTTTCTTCTCGCCCCGATTGAAACGATTGTGGGGTAATCTGCCTGATAAGTTGTCGAAGCCGGCGGCTTATTACCAGCGGCGGACCTGAGGCTTCAAAAAAATCCTTTCAGCCGCCGCGCCAACCGTTCACGCGCCGATTTGCGTAAGTTTATGACCTGTTGCCGCGTCAGTTCGAGCAGCCCGGCGATCGTCGCGTCGTCGAGCGGCAATTGCGGCCACAGTTCGGCGAATCGTTCGGCGGAGAGTTCGAGCGCGTCCGCGATCTGCCGCAAAGTGGCGACGCCGGTCGCCGGAAAGAGCGCCAGACAGCCGCCCCCGTCGGCTTCGCGCAGATTGAGCAGCAACGCCACCCGCTGCGCGCGCGGCAATTCGCGCACTTCCTGCCAGAGCCGTTCGAGAAAGATGCGCTTCTCGACCTGCACCGCCACGTCGGCGCCGGACGCGATATCGACGCCGCCCATCTCCCCTTCGGTCGAAGCCGTCGGTTCATCCTTGACCTGCAACAGCGCCGCCACGACGCTTACCAGATCATCGAAAGCTGCCGGCCCGCCGACATAGTCGAAGATCACAGCCAGCAGTTCGTTGAGCTTCGCCCCCTGCCACTCGGCGCTCGTCCGCCAGGCTAGCGCCAGAAACTTTTCGTCGTCCGGCAATTGGCGCAACTTCTCGGAAGGCGCCGGCGATTGGTCGCGCCAGGCCGCAAAGCCGGCGATCGAAAGATTCCGGCGGTCGGTCCAGAGAGCCAGCCCCGCCTGCCTTGTCAGCGCGTACTGCAAACGACTCCTCAGCGCGCGCCGGCGCGGCGATTGCCGGCGCAACCAGGCGTAGCAGACCCGATAGGCGATGGTCGCCGCCAGCCCGCGCGCGTCGCTGATCGAGCGCTCGTCAGGCTGGGCGCCTAACTTCCGTAATTCAGCCAGCCATTGCGTCAGCGCCTCCTGCGCGAGGTCCTCTTCATCCGCCCGGGCGCCAGAGTCGAGGCGCAGCTTGAAGCGAATGACGCCTCTGATCACCGGTTCGATGTGCGCCGCGGTCAGTCGCGCAAGCGCCGTCTCCGCCGCCTCGTTGCCCCGCGCCCGCAATGCCTGAAGCCACGGCGCAAGCAGATCGTCATTCTGAATAGACGACTTCATCATGCAATCAAAACAATTTCGCCCAATACGGAAGCCGGCCTGGAAGGTCAGATTAAAAGCCGCAGGCCGGGGCGTCAAGAGGGACCGCGTCACAGCACTGATCGAATGCGATGAGAGGGGAGCGCCAGGGATGAAACTTATACCAAAAGCGAATGGCATGGCATTTGCTCCACACCTAATATGACTGCAACAATCAACACAGAGATAGCGGCGCGCCTGAAAGAGATCGCCCGCCTGCTTGATGAGCAAGTGGCTACACGGCCATCTTCTCCAACACGGCGCTGGCGCACGAACTAGGAAAGACTCACGATTGGGTGGCGCTCTATTACGACGGCGGAGAAGGCGCCGCGCAATGCACGGTAGTCACGGCTAAGCGGGGGCCGCTCGCCGGAAGGCGCGTAATTCGAGGGCGGGAGACCGAAAGCGCCGCCTTTTACAATCCTCAGCGAGGAGGCGGATGATGATATGGCATATCAACCAATAGAAAACTACGGAGTCATCGGGGACACCCAAACAGTGGCTCTAGTGGGAATGAACGGGTCAATCGATTGGTTCTGTTTTCCCAGGTTCGACTCACCGAGCGTCTTCGCCGCCATCCTCGATGACAAGAAAGGCGGACATTTCAAGATCGCGCCCAGAACCGATGCGATCGCTCACAAACAGCTTTATTGGCCGGAAACGAATGTCCTCATCACGAGGTTCCTTTCGCCGGACGGGGTGGCCGAGATCACCGATTACATGCCCATCGGCAGGGATACTACGGCGGCCGGAAGCCGGCAGGTGGTGCGCCGCGTCGAGATGGTGCGAGGAAGCATGGTTTTCAGGTTGGAATGCTACCCGGCCTTCAACTACGCGCGCGATGTTCACGAAACCGAGATTTTCAAAGAAGGGGCCTCGTTCCACGCGCCTGGATTCAGCCTGGGATTGGCTTCGTCTGTTCCCCTGAAACGGGACGGGCCTGGCGTCTTCGCCGAATTTACGCTGCAAGAAGGACAGACAGCCGTATTCGTGCTCAAGGACATCCCGTGCGGCGCGGGTTGCGGCCTTACTATGTCTAAGCAAGAGGCGTGGGATGATTTCAAAAGGACCGTCGAGTATTGGCGTCGCTGGATCTCAAAATGCACGTACACCGGCCGCTGGCGCGAGACGGTACATCGCTCCGCGCTGGCGCTGAAGCTGCTCACCTATGAACCGACAGGCGCGATTGTCGCGGCGCCAACCTGCAGTCTGCCAGAAGCGATTGGAGGCGTCCGCAACTGGGATTACCGATACACCTGGATTCGAGACGCCGCCTTCACACTCTATGGACTGCTCCGGATAGGGTTGACCGAAGAGGCGTCGAGTTTCATGGACTGGGTGGACGCCAGATGTCACGAGCCGAATCCCGACGGGTCTCTGCAGATTATGTATGGAATTGACGGGCGCCATGCGCTGACGGAGGAGACCCTCGATCATCTGGAAGGTTACAAGGGGTCGCGCCCGGTGCGAATCGGGAACGACGCTTACAATCAACTGCAGTTGGACATCTACGGCGAGTTAATGGATTCGGTCTATCTGTACAACAAATACGGAAGCCCGATCTCATCAGAACTCTGGTCGGACCTCAGACGGCTGATCAACTGGATCAGCGATAACTGGCGGCGGGAAGACGAGGGGGTCTGGGAAACTCGCGTAGGGCGGCGCCACTTCGTCTATTCCAAGCTCATGAGCTGGGTCGCTCTCGATCGTGGTTTGCGACTGGCTGACAAGCGTTCGTTCCCGGCCGACCGGGAGAAGTGGTTGAAGATCCGCGACCAAATCTATGAAGAGATTATGGCCATGGGATGGAGTCCTACGCGCCAGGCCTTCGTCCAGTATTACGGGAGCGAAGCGCTGGACGCCTCGAATCTGATGATGCCGTTGGTGTTCTTCCTGGCCCCCTCAGACCCCAGAATGTTGAAGACTCTCGACGCGATCAATAAGCCGCCCGATAAGGGTGGGCTGGTATCCAACAGCCTGGTCTATCGCTACAACACGAATGAGATGAGCGACGGACTTGAAGGCGCCGAGGGGACGTTCAACATCTGTACCTTCTGGCTCGTCGAGGCGCTCACGCGCGCGGGGCGCGTGGATAAGACTCGATTGGACGAAGCGCGGCTGATATTCGAGCGGATGCTCGGTTACGCGAACCACGTCGGGTTGTATGCGGAGGAGACCGGCCCCACCGGCGAGGCGCTGGGAAATTTCCCGCAGGCCTTTACGCATCTGGCTCTCATCAGCGCCGCATACAACCTGGATCGGACTCTCGATGGGAGGAGCTGATTACAGCAACTTGTCGAGCGTGATCGGCAA